>BFBZ01000126.1_pt1 | contig 109373 bp, 114 predicted proteins | sample 1888401 | NCBI WGS metagenome assembly BFBZ01 (sample SAMD00112614, study PRJDB3348) | symbiont metagenome | host: Chara braunii
CTCCAGCGTGTCCAGCATCCAGCGCTCGGTGTCCATGTTGTGGGCCTGCTTGTCGATGGACGCGCCTTCGATCATCAGCACGAAGCCCTTGGGCGAGTGCTTCAACACACCGATGGCCTTGGCCGCCATCTCGTCCAGCATGGGCTGGTCGGGCAGGCCGAAATCGTCGACGACGCTGCCGCCCTGCAGGCCGTTCCTGTCCGTGCCGCGGCGGCCATTGATCTTGTCCAGCGCCACATTCATGTTGGAGAAGGCGAACAGGCCCAGCAGCGGCCTGGCGGCGTCGGCCTTGTCGAGGTCGGCCTTGGTCGCGGCATAGCTGTAGCCGGCGGACTGGAACTCCTTGATGAGGTCGCGGCCCTTGTCCAGGCTGCCCGCGGCCACGCCCCAGCGCTTGACGATCTCGGCCGTGTGCGGGTCGGTCGCGGAGAAGGCGTAGTCGCTCGTGTCCGTGCGGCCCGAGCCCGGCGTGCCGGCCGGCAGGAACCACTTGCGGCCGCCGCCCATCAGCACCGTCAGGCCGGTGTGGCTGCGGTCGTCGAAGAACTGGTCGACGATGCCGGTGCCCGCGCCGCGGTTGCTGGTGTGCACGGCATTGCCGGCGGGCGTGGCGTCGAAGACATCGGCCGTCGTGACGATGCCGAGCTGCTTGCCCTGGGTGCGGTGCAGGTACTCGCTGAGGTATTCGATGCGCGGGTTGTCGAAGGCGTCGACGGTGTCGTCGGGGAAGACGCCCTCCTCGTTGTTGTTGTTCTTGTTGCCGCTGACATAGCTCGTCATGCCCGGCGACGAGTCGGTCACGATGGAGTTCAGCGACGAGGTCTTGACCATGGCCGTGGCCGTGAAGCCGTCCATCGCCAGCGGCTGCAGCGCCTTGCCCTGGGCGTAGCCGTGCACGATACGCGCGGCCGTGCGCTGCGAGGCGCCCATGCCGTCGCCGAGCAGGATGATGATGTTCTTGACCTTCGGGCCCATCGCCGCCGTGAAGGGCACGACCTCGAAATTGCCCTTGGCCACGACCTTCTGGCCGTCGGCCTGCGTCGCCTCGACGCTGAACTCGTGCCTGCCGGCCGCATCGCTGCTGACCGCGCGCACCGTGGCGATGGCCGTCTCGGCCGCCAGCCCCTTCACGCAGCCGCTGGCGCAGTCGCGCAGCGCGACGGTCGCATTGACCGGCTTGCCGTCGATGAAGAAGCGCGCGGCGGCGATCTTCTGGCCGGCGTCGGGCCTGACGGTGGCCTGCAGGTCGAAGCGCTGGCCGGGCAGGAAGCGGGCGATGACGGGGTCGGCGCGGCCGCTGGAGAAGAGTTCGCTGGGCGGCGTCAGGCGGCTGACGCTCGGCGCGGCCAGCGCGGAGCCGGCCGCCAGTGCGATCAGGAGCAGGGCGTGGTGTTTCATCGGGAAAAGCTCAGTGCGGATGGGAGGAGGCGGCCGCCGGCTGGGCGGCCAAAGCGTCGGGCGCGAGATGCAGGCGGACCCAGCTGATGCGGCCCGAGGCGTCTTCGGCGGGGCCGTATTCCAGGCGGCCGGTCAGGGCCAGCGGCCCGGGCCGGTGGGCGACGAGGCGCTCGCGCTGCGCATCGGGCAGCAGCACGGTGACGGTGGACGCCGGCAGATCGTCGGCCTCGCCGTCGGCGTCTTCGGCCATGGACACGGGCCGCGGCGTCAGCAGGAACTGCCCGGCCCGGGGCCGCTCGCGCTGCACCATGAAGCCGACCAGGCGCACCTCATGGCCGCTGGCCGCCTGGAGCCTGGCCGTAGGTTCCAGGCCGCGCGGGCCGATGGGTCGGACGAAGAAGTCGGAGAAGCCCAGCGCCAGCGGCGCTTCGGCCCGTGCCGCCGCAGGCAGCGCGATCAGCCCGGCCAGGGCCAACAGGGGAATCAGTCTCATGCCATGCAGGCCCGCAAAACCGGCGATGCTCGCCGCGGTGCATGACAAGACTGTGACTGGTAGGCCGTATTGGACTTGAACCAATGACCAAAGGATTATGAGCGCCCGGCGCGATCTCCGCGGCCATCCGTCGCCAGGCTCGAGGACGCGCCCAAGCCGTTGATTCACATGGGAATCAGCCGCCAGGGCGTGGAGCCGCCGTTTTGCCCGATCCCGGATCAAATGGGATCTTTCCCGATCTTGCGGGGGCCACGCGGGGGCCATGGGGGCCATGGGCGCGCTACGCTCCGGGCCACCAAGAGGGAGGCCCCATGGAAGACGCTGCGGAGCTCAAAAACCGCGAAGAGCTGCTGACGGACAAGGTCGCCGAGAACGCCCCATCCCCAGCCTCCGGCGACTACACGATCCGCGACACGAAGCAGGCCGGCCTGGCGCTGCGGGTGTCGCCGGGGAGCAAGACCTGGATCGTCCGCCGCAAGATCCTCGGCCGCTCGGTCCGGCATGTGCTCGGGCGCTACCCCGACATGACCGTCCACAAGGCCCGGGCCGAGGCCACCAAAGCCTTGGGCAAATTCGCCGACGGCGTCGACCCGACCCAGGAGCGCGAGAAGCGCAAGCAGGCCGCCACGGACGAGTGGATGCGCACGAAGTTCACCGTCGCCGACATGTGGAGCCGATACCGCAACCAGACCCGGGCGGCGAAGCCCTTCTCCCAGCACAGCATCAACGACTTCAACCGGCTGGAGAAGCGCATGGCCGGCGATCCGCTGTGGCGCGCCTCATTCCACGGCCTGACCGAGGACCAAGTCCTCAAGGCTTTCCAGCGGCAGTCGGCCTCGGCGGACCGGCGCGCAACAAACGGCGGCAAGACCACCGCCAACCACTTCTTCCGGCTGCTGCGCACCGCCGCCCAATACGCCATCAAGAAGGGCCACGCCCCGAGCAAGGCCAACATCTTCTCGCTGGCCTTGGAGAACAACTGGCACAAGAACAACGCCCGCAAGCGCACGATCGTCGTGGACAAGGACTCGCTGCGCCGCTGGTGGGAGGCGGTCGATGCGTTGCGGGCCGCATCAAAGGGCGACAAGCGCAGGAGGTCCGGCGCGCTGATCGCCGAATTCCAAGTGCTCGCCCTGCTGTGGGGCGGCAGAAAAACCGAGACGCTGACGCTCGAGTGGGCCGATGTGGACTTCGAAGCGAAGACGGCGCGCTTTCGGGCCGAGATCACGAAGAACCGCACCGAGCACCTGTTCCCGCTGTGCCCGCACGCCGAAGCCGTCCTGCGCAGGCTGCGGGCCCTGCAAGCCGAGTGGGGCCTGTCGACTCCCTACGTGTTCCCGTCGATGCGCACTGGACACAAGACCAAGGCCAAGACGCACATCAAGGAGCCCAAGGGCGCGATGGAGAAGGTGGCCGAGGCGGCGGGCGTGCCGTTCAGCGCGCACGACCTGCGACGCACGTTCTCGAACCTGCTGTCGTCGGCCTCCGCGGTGGGCGCCGAGCAGGCGTTCGTGAAGATGGCGATGAACCACACGGCGGCCGACGACGTGACGGCCACGCACTACCTCGACAAGGTCGAGCAGCTCCGGCCGATCTACGAGCGCTTGGAGGAGGTGATCTTGGAGAAGGTCGGCGTGCTCACGCGCAAGACCGTCACCGTCGACGCCGACGCCTTCGCCCGGTTCTTGGCCTTCGAGGCTGCCAACCGCCAGCAGGCTGCAGCGCGATGACTCACCGTGTCCCTGGTATCAAGGAAGGGTTGCCCAAAGCGCCACGGCCGAGGCGCGGGTCGGCTTGTTCAACCGGCCGTAATTGACGGGCTGGCTCTTAAACCAAATGCTATCCCAGGGCAAATAGACCGCCTTGCTAAGGTCGAAACGCGTCGTCTCGTCAAGCCGAGCTCCGGTAACTCCGGCGGGATCGGCAGGGCACTCAATTTCGAAGCGTTTAAGCGGCGCTGCGGACGCCTGCGCAGAGTTGTGCTGCCCGGTCCCGTAGCAGACGGTAACGATCGTGCTGCCGTCAGGCTGCTTGTCAGAAGAAATCACGAGAACCCGCCTGAACTTGACGCCAGGCTTGGTCAGATCAGGAAGGTGCGGGAAAAAACACCCGACTACGCTCCAACTTGAAGGCGCGGTAACCGCTAGTGCCGCCACGCGTCAGTCGACGGTGGGTGCTGATGGCTTGAACCCGGCCGGCGCATGAATGGCACGCATCTTGGCCACTTCTTCATCCGTCAGATCTCGCTCAACTTCCTCGACGGCGGCCGCCGGATGGCGGCGGGCCTCGCGATTGGGCGAAGCCCCACCCGCCACGCGAGCTGGGTTCGGTGGTTTCCCAAAGGGCGAATCGAACTTAAAGAATCCGGACATGAGAGTCTCCTGACGGTAGCAAACCACGGCCAGAGGCCCTTGTAAACACCGCAGCCATCATTTTCCCTCAAAGGCGGCCAGTCCGCTCGGCTTGCCCAGAAAAGCCGCTGAACGGTGACTGACAGCCAGGATGCCGCACGCCGCACGCCGCACGCCGCAGTCTTGCGCAACACCCGGACCTCGCAACAAAGATGGAACCCCAAAAAAAATCCGCCTGGCTCGCGCTCGGGCGGACTGGAACCATCGCGGTCGTGATGGCCCGCTCAGGGAGGAAAAGCGGGGAGCCGAAGCCCGTCTTAATTATGCCAAGCTTTGGCTTCCACTGGGCCAGTAGGACCGCCTCGGGATGGCTCGGTAGGGTGGCCACCAGTGTCAGCAAGCGCGCCCGGGCGCGAAGATGCTCAGGCTCACGTGGTGAGCTTGCTGAGCCCGATCATGGGGCCTCGGTAGGTATGATGGTTGGCCGCCGGACGCGCACGGGCAAGCCCCTCGCGACCGGCGTTTTTGCATTTGCATCGCGGCCTCGGCGCGGAACAGAACGGTGAGAGAGTCAAGAATGTCTTCTACGGAGACGGCCATGAAGGCCGCCAAGCCCGTCGTGGCGGTGATCGTCCAGCAAGGCAAGGTGCTGGACTTCATCGACGGCCAGACCCAACGAGAAGAAACGCCAGAGGAATACGTCCGCCAAGAGATCGCCAAGTCGCTAGTCCGCGAATACGGCTATCCGAAACGCGACATCGCGGTGGAGCTGGTCCTCCGGCTCGGAACTCGAAAGCCACGAGCCGACCTGGTCGTCTTCGGTCCAGAAGAGGACCATGAGCAGGCGAACGCTCGAATCATCATCGAGTGCAAGGAGCAGCGGATCAAGGGCAGCGACCGCAAGGAAGGCGTCGGGCAGCTCCAAAGCTACATGGCGGCCTGTCCCAACGTCGTCTATGGCATGTGGACGAACGGGCTAGAGCGCTTCTGCTATCGCCGCGTCGACGTGCGAGGCAAGGTCAGCTTCGAAGAGATCCCGGACTTGCCGAGCTTCGGCCAAACCGGAGACGAGGCAGAGCGCCCGGCGTTCGACGAGCTCAAGCCCGCCTCGTCCGACGCGTTGCTTTTCGCCTTCCGGCGCTGCCACAACTACATCGCCGGCAATCAAGGGCTCCAAAAGCCGCAGGCATTTTGGGAACTGCTCAAGCTGATCTTTTGCAAGATCCACGACGAGCGGGAAAGCGTCGCTGTCGAGTTCTACGCCGCTGGCAATGAGCGCGCCGGCCTCAACGGCCCACTGAAAGTCAAGAAGCGCATCGACACTCTGTTCGAGCAGGTGAAGGCTGACTACCCCGCCATCTTCCAAGCTAACGATGTCGTCGCGTTGACCCCGCAGGTCTTGGCCTACATCGTCTCTCAGCTCCAGATGTATTCGCTGCTCGAAAGCGACGTAGACGTGAAGGGGCACGCCTACGAAGAGATCGTTGGATCCAACCTTCGGGGCGATCGAGGCGAATTCTTCACGCCGCGGAACATTTGCAACATGGCCGTGGCCATGCTCGATCCCAAGGAAGGACAGTTGCTTCTGGACCCAGCCTGCGGCACGGGTGGGTTCTTGATCGCCGCGATGAACCATGTCATCGAGAAGATCCGCGCGGCGGAGCTCGAAAGATGGAAAGGGGACGCCGTCCGCGCGGATCCGAAGATCGCGGCTCGCATCTCGAAGTTCGCCGGTTCGTCGATCGTGGGCTTGGACTTCAATCCGGAGCTCGTGAAGGCGACCAAGATGAACATGGTCATGAACAACGACGGCGCGGGCGGCCTCTACCAAGCCAATTCGTTGGCGAGCCCGGCCACATGGGACGAATCGCTGCGCGAGCGCGACCTCATGGGTCGGGTTGACCTGATCTTCACGAACCCGCCCTTCGGCTCCAAGATCCCGGTCGACGACCCTGCCATCCTCGAAAAATACGACCTAGGCCACTCTTGGTCATACGACACGAACGTCGACAGATGGGTGATGGGCGCAAGCACGCAAAAATCGCAGCCACCCGAGATCCTCTTCATCGAACGCTGCGTCCGCTTCCTCAAGCCCGGATCGGGGCGCGTAGCGATGGTTCTTCCCGACGGCATCCTTGGCTCACCGGGCCTGGGCTACGTCCGCGAATGGATACTCGCGCAGACGCGCGTCCTGGCATCGATCGACCTGCATCCAGACACCTTCCAACCCAATGTCAGCGTCCAGACCAGCATCCTGGTGCTCGAACGCAAGACCGAGCGGCAAATTGCTCTGGAGGAGGCCGCCAACCGAAAGAACGACTATCCCGTCTTCATGGCCGTCGCCAACCACGTGGGCCACGACAAGCGCGGCAACCGCACGTATGTCCGCGACAAGAAGGGCAACGAGATTGTTGAGGAAGCGGAGGAGACGGTGAAGGAATACGAAGACGGCAAGCCGGTCTACAAGAAACAAAAAACGCAACGCAAAGTCGTTGACGACAACACGCTGCAAATCGCGCAGGCATTCAGAAAATGGCTCTCCGAGCAAGACTGAGCGCTCCAAAGGAGCTGCAATCCGACTGGCCGTTTCACCATGCCAAGTGGACGGCGATTTCCTCTTCCATCATGTGGGGAGGCGATCGGCGCATGGAGGCGGAGAACTACCTGTCAGGCGGCTACGGCATTCGCTTGGCGATGGACGCTCGAACCAGCGGCCGCGGGCGGCTGGCTGACTTCGCCCGCGTTTGGCAGCCATCGCGCTTGAAGGGAATTCAGGTCTCGCCTAGCTACGGCACGCCCTTTTTGGCCGCGACCCAGGTCTTTGACATGAGGCCCGCGCCTCGCAAGTGGCTGTCGCTTGAGCGAACCGACAACGTGGCCGACCGCATGGTGTCATCGGGCCAAATCCTCGTGACGTGTTCAGGGAGCGTCGGGCGAGCCACCTTGGCGCACAAGCCCCACGAGGGAATGCTCATCTCGCACGATCTGCTGCGCGTCGACCCAATCGACGAGGCGCACCGTGGCTGGGTGTATGCGTTCCTGCGCAGTCCGCAAGGTCGAGCGATGATGGGCGCGGTTCAGTATGGGCACATCATCAAGCATCTCGAAGTCCCGCACGTGGGCGGCCTGCCGTTGCCGCTCCCCCGCGAGCAAATCCTCGCCGACTTCAATGCGCGGACGCGGCGCATCCTTGAGTTGCGCATCGAGGCGCACGAGAAGGCCCGCAAAGCCGAAGAGAAGTTCAAGTCTCTTTTCCCCTCCTTGAAGGAGCCGCGCAGCTCTCATTTGGGCTTCGAGGTTTCGGCCTCTACCCTCTTCGGCACGCGCCGTCGGTTGGATGCCAGTTGCTTCGTCCCGACCGTCGACGCCATCGAAGACGCTTTCGCCGCCGATGCCGCGCGGGTGGAGCCGCTCCACAAACTGGTCGTCAAGGCATTCGCCCCAGGACGGTTCAAGCACATCTATGGCGATGGCGGCATGCCCTACTTGGACAGCGCCGACATCCTGGAGGTCAACCCGGACATCACGAAATTCGTGCTCTCGCTCTCATCCGAAGAGCAGAAGGAATATCACGTCGAGCCCGGGTGGATCTTGATCCCCTGCTCGGGCCAGGTCTACGGCAACGTCGGGCATGCGGTCCTGTCCACCGAATACCACGTGGGCAAGGTTCTCACCAACCACATCCTCCGGGTGGCGCCGAACAACAAGATTCGCAGCGGCTACCTTCAATGCGTGTTGGGCCACCCACAGCTGGGGCGTCCGCGGGTCGTGCGCTTCGCGTTCGGATCGAGCGTTCCCGAGATTGCGGCGGTCGACGTGCTCACTGCGCCGATCCCTCGCTTCTCAAAAAAGGTTGAGGATGAGCTCGCTGATCTGATGGAGTCTTCGGCCGTCGCGCGCGATCAAGCCGACGAACTCGAACAAGAGCTTGCCACCGAGGCAGAGTTGCTCATCGATGCCTTCATGGAGGGCGACACCGAGCGTTTCGTGTCGGACGTTGTCGAACCGAAGCTGCGTTTGGTGGGTCTCCCCTCGGGCAGGGCGGAGGGCGATCTGTCATATGAGACGGTCGATGCCATAAACGCCGCGCATGCGCCCGCTGGCGAAGTCACGGTGCACTCCTCCCTATGACAGGCGCACCCAAGGGGAAGCTGCCGGAGGGTGGCGACGTGGTGTCATGTTGGTTTCCTTACGACGAGAAGCCCGACGAGCGCGGAGGCAAGTTGCGACCGGCGCTGGTCGTGACCGCCGAATCCGATATCAACGGCCAGTTTCTGCGTGTCGCATACCCGACTGGGCAGCGCACACCGGACAAAAATGCGGCCCCTCTCCCGCCGCACTGTTTCACCGTCGATCCGCGAGGCGGGCTCACCCAGCAGACTGTCTTCGACTTCTCCCGAGTGCTGCGATTGCCGTTCACGGACAAGTGGTTCGAGCCATGGTCTGGCGTGCCGACGATCTTGCTGTGCAAGCTGACGCCTGACCAGCTACCCAGCGCTCGTTCAGCTCGACTGGCCGGCGAAGCCATCACGGCGGCCCGGCTGGCCACCAAGGCGGCGAACACGAAAGCCGCTGCTGCTCCCGTCACTGTGACCATAAAGCAACCGAAGCGCATCGTGCAGGTTCCACGTAAGAACCCGACGGCAGAGGGCCGGAACGACGGGCAATAGCCGGACGGATTTGACTGCTTGCCTCCCGTGCGCTTCAATGTTCTGAGGCAATACAGGAGTCTGACGTGGAACCCCGGTCCCCAGCGGCGCAAACGGAATCGGAAAAGGCTGCAGGCCCGTCCGTGCGCGCTGACGATCAGGCTTCCTCCTCTTTGCGCCAAGACGCGGCCTCACCTTGCACCGATACCGATGCGAGTCCAGAGCTCAGCTACGCCGCCGTCGATGCCATCAACGAGCGTTATAGACCTGCGAAAGGGCTGCGAGTTCGTTCGTCGCTTTGACGTGCTACTTGCCGCCTGTGCCCTTTCACCGCATGACCGTGCAGACGCAGTCCTTGTGACCTGCAACCCGCCACCTTGATCAAGTAGAACGGGGCCAACCGGTCCAGCGGCTGGGATGCGTAAGCCCATTCACGCACGCTCATATTCCGCCATCCGGCCAACATCGCATTGCGTGAAGCTTTGTCATCGGGCGCGCTGACCTCCCAGGACTACTTCAAGGAACTGCTGCGCCTGGTCTACCGGCAGATCTTCCTGCTCACCATCGAGGAGCGAGAGATCCTGCACCCACCCGGCGCTGACTCGCAGGCAGTGGCACTCTACGCGCAGGGCTACGGTCTGCGGCGGCTGCGCGACCGCGCCGTCCGCCGCAGCGCTCATGACCGCTACGGGGACCTCTGGCAAGGGCTGAAGCAGGTTTGGATGGGGCTGGCCGTAGGTCAATCCGTTCTGGCTCTTCCACCGCTTGGAGGCCTGTTCGAGACCAGCCAATGTCCGCATCTCGATGCCGCGCGGCTCGAAAACCGCCATCTGCTGCTCGCACTGTTTCATCTTGCCTGGTTGCGTGCTGAACCCAATGCGCCGCTCTCGCGGGTAAATTGGCGCGACATGGGGCCCGAAGAGTTGGGCAGCATCTACGAAAGCCTGCTCGAGCTGGTTCCGCTACTCAGTCAGGAGCATCGACAGTTCAGCTTCCAGACAGGTGCCGCTGCGCGCGGCAATGCGCGGAAGACCACCGGCAGCTATTACACCGCCGACCCCCTTGTGCAGGAGCAACTGGACTCGGCGCTGGAGCCGGTAGTCGCAACCATCCTGGCCACCCACCCGACCGGCGATGGCGCAGTACAGGCGCTCCTTTCCATCAGCGTGATCGACCCGGCTTGCGGCAGCGGGCACTTCCTGCTCGCTGCAGCGCGTCGCATCGCCGGACATCTCGCGCGGGTGCGCGCACAGATGCGTGACGCGCTCGCGGGCAACGGCGGCCAGCCTACGCCCGACGACTACCGCCATGCCCTGCGTGATGTGGTGACGCACTGCGTGTACGGCGTGGACATGAACCCTATGGCGTTGGAGCTGGCGCGCATGGCCCTGTGGTTGGAGGCCTACACGCCCGACGCACCACTCGGCTTCGTCGACCACCACTTCAAACTGGGCAATGCACTCCTGGGGGTAATGGACCCCAAGACGCTGCTCGAAGGCGTTCCTGACGAGGCGTACAAGGAACTCACCGGCGACGTCAAGGCACTATGCCGTGACCTCAAACGGCGCAACAGGCAAGAGCGCGACGGCTTGAATCGCATGCGCGCTGCCGCCAGCTTCAGCCAGAGTCTGCAGGCGATGGAATTGAGCATCACCGCCGGGCCTCTGCAGCAGCTGGATGCACTGCCCGACGCCACGCTCGCCGACATTGCAGCCAAGAGACAGGCCTACGCGGCATTGCAGCAGGGCGCTGGAGTCGACGGATTGGCTCTCGCCCTTCATCTCTATTGCGCTGCATTTTTGCTGCCGAAGCATGGCACCGAGAGCAGCACGGTGGTACCGACCACTCAGGACGTGATGAACGCGCTGATGGGGCAACCAGTTGCGCCGCAAAAGGCGGCTGCTGCCATGAGTTTGGCTGAACGCACACCACTGCTGCACTGGCGCTTCGCCTTTGCACAGGTCTTCGCGCGGGGTGGATTCACGGTGGTGCTCGCTAACCCACCCTGGGAGCGTATGAAGCTGCAGGAGGAGGAGTACTTTGCCGCGCGTGCACCTGCCGTGGCAGCTGCACGCAACAAGGCTGAGCGTGAGAGAGCCATCAACGCATTGGCTGCGCATGAGCCGGGCACGCAGGAGAGGCAGATTTACGACGGCTTCGTCACTGCCAAACAGCAGGCGGAGGCAAGCAGTGTGTACTGCCACGGTCCGCGCTTCCCGCTGACCGGCACCGGTGACGTCAACACCTACGCGCTGTTCGCGGAGACTTCGCTACAGATCCTTCATTCCCAGGGTCGAGCCGGTCTTGTGCTGCCGAGTGGAATCGCGACCGATGAATCGACGAGCGCCTTTTTCGCTGAAATTAGCAAGGGGCGCATTGCGCAGTTGATCGACTTTGAAAACCGCGAGGCGATCTTCCCGAGTGTTCATCGAAGCTACAAGTTCTGCCTTCTGACCATCGGTTCCACGCCGGACGCACGCTTGGCGTTCTTCCTTAGTAATACCGAACAACTCAATGACGCTCGACGCATTTTTACTCTGAGTGCGGAGGACATTGCTCGACTTAACCCAAATACGCGGACCTGCCCGGTTTTTAGAAGCAAGGGAGATGCCGAGTTAACCAAAAAGATCTACACAACCGTCCCTGTGTTGCGCGACCATGCCGCGGAAAATTCTTGGTCGATCAAACTGAACCGTATATTCGACATGGGAAAACCTACGGATCAGCTGTTGGCTGAAGCGGCGCGCGCGAGGCCTGATGAAAGTGTTCGAATGTATGAGGCGAAATATTTCAGCGCGTACGATCACCGACTCTCAACATTCTCGGGCAACGATAGGCCGGTTACGGACGAAGAAAAGAGCAATCCAAGCTTCAAAATCCGTTCGAGAGAGGTAATGTCTCGGAGCGAGGTCGAAAGCCGACTCACTCGAAACGGGTGTCGGACCGGTTGGCTTGTGGCATTTCGAGACATCTGTCGAGCGACTGATGAGAGGACTGCCATCGCGGCGATCCTTCCACGGGAAGGAACGAACTATACAGTGCGTCTTGCAATAACCCAGCTATCGGCGGGTCATGCGGCAGGGTTGCTTGCATGCTTGAATAGCCTAGTTTTTGACTTCGTTGCAAGACAGAAATTCGGTGGTACGCATTTGTCGGACTACATCACCGAACAGCTGCCGATCCCACACCCCAAGGCATTCACCGATACAGTTTTGAACGAAGTTGTCCCTCGGGTTTTGGAGCTATCGTATACCGCACATGATTTGCAGCCTTTCTATATGGACGCAGTCGCGGAGAACCCCTTGTGGGATCTGCGAAACGGAACTCAGCGCGGACAGCCATGGCGTTGGGATACGGAGCGGAGAGCTGTATTGCGGGCTGAAATTGATGTAGTTTGCGCGCGATTGTACGGCTTGGGGAGAGATGAGTTGCGATATGTTCTCGACCCCACCGAAGTAATGGGCAACGACTACCCGAGTGAAACCTTCCGCGTACTCAGGGACAAAGAGATTCGGCAGTTCGGGGAATACCGGACTCGTAGGTTGGTGTTGGAGGCGTGGGATCGCTCCTCTTGATCCCGCCGTCATTTGCACCCAAAACCGGCTGGACTTCAAGGAACGGGAAAGACGATGCGAATTGAAACAGGCAACGTGGTGGCGGCCAAGATGAACGCCCATCGTCACCAGTGGAACGGCACGGTCTGTTCGCAGCCGCAGTCGTGGAACTGCGGGGCGGAAGCTGACTTTCGGGCCAACTTTTGCGACACAGGGGTGCCTCGTTGCTTCCACCTGGACGTCTTTAAGCCCAGCGGGCCCAAGTTCATCACCCCGGACAGCAGTGTGGTGTTGTCTGCGCAGCAGCAGCCGAGCATGTTGGATGACCAGGTGCTGGTCTTTTATGGAGGCCGGTTTGGCACGCAGCAGGGGGTCGCGCCAGGGGACTATGAGCAGACCCTGTTTGGCTTTTACCGTGTCAAGCATGCCAAGCTTGACACCGCCCGCACGCCGTATCGGCTGATCATTGAGCCCCACGTCGATGCGTGGGCGATATTTCCCAGGATGCATCTCAGGCCGGCGGCGCTGCGCGCGATTCAGGGCGTTGCGTACCTGAAGCAGATGCGGACGAAGGGATTGAAAGATGCCATCGATGAAGCGCTGGAGGCGGCTGAATCCCTTCCAAAGTCTGACGGTTGGAGCATCGAGTTTCAGCGGCGCCTGAAGCGTGCTGGTGATGCATTGCCTAGTTGGCAGCAGAAGGCGGAAGAGGCGCTTGCCAAGCTTCCACCCCCCAGCGAAGCCCCGCGTATGTCCGCTTCGTTCGGGAACCTTGAAGGAACGCTGTCTGCCAAGTTAAAGGGAATCAGGATTTCGACAGCGCCCGCGCCTGCTGTGCCGGCCGACGCTGGAACAGCAAGCTCCGCAGGACCGGCGCCGACGCCGGAGGCGGTGGTGCCGCCCCCTGTCGAAATGACAACTCCCGTGCTGGAGCCTCTTGGTGACACTCCCGCTGCGGTCGAGTTAACAAGCGGCGTTGAGGCCGGTCTGGCGGAAGCAACGAATGTCGAGGAAGCAATCACCTCAGCACAGGCCCCCGCAGATAAGCCGCCAGAGGGAGAAGCAAAGGCGGCCGAGTCGATGGCGCAGGACTCGGCCGTGGCCGAAGAGGCGCTCAAGTCCGTATCCGTGGCGGACACGCCGAATGTTGGCGAGCCGTTGGCCGCGACTGTCGTAGACGCACCGTTGGATGGCTTAGATCTTGGGGGATTGGTCGAAGGGCTGCCCGTCCATGCGGTGCCCGAGCCACCTGGCAAGCAGATCCTGGAAGAGCAGTTCGGCAGCCAGCTCGTCGATGCTCTCAGCGTCGCCTTCATAACCAAGAGCCTCGTCATACTGACCGGCGCACCGGGCGCAGGAAAGAGTTGGATCGCCAGCCGTCTGCTCGACGATAGCGCACGAGACCGGACCGTCGTCGTTCCTGTCGCGTCAACGTGGCGGGGCCGCGAGGACCTGTTGGGCTATGTCAACCCGATCAACGGCTGCTTTGAAGCGACCGAATTCACACACTTCCTGTGCGGCGCTCAGGAAGCCTGGGAGGCGGGTGACCGAAGGTCGCGCTTGGTCATCTTCGAAGAATTTAATCTGAGCCAGCCTGAACACTGGCTGAGCGATTTGCTGGTTCGTCTGGAGTACGACGCCGACCAACTTGCAGACAGGACAGTTCGGCTCGGCGGCAAAGAGATTGCCGGCCGCCCTGGGCGTGCGTGCAGCGTGGTGCTGGTACCTAGCCTTCGCTTCGCAGCCACGCTCAACAACGACCACACGGTCAAACCACTATCACCACGAGTACTGGACCGAGCTGCGCTGATCGAGGTCACCAGCAGTGGTCGGGCGGCGCTGTCCCGGGCAGGTGTTGAATTGAGCGATGACGTCGAAGACGTCATTGACGAGCTCAACGATCTTTTGGAGCCGCGGGGCGCCGCCTTCTCGGTTCGTTCGGCCCGTTCACTGCAGCGTGCGATGGAAGCTGGCAGCACGAATGGCATGGGCCTCGCCCGTGCGCTCGACCTGGTGCTTGTACAGGAGGTGCTGTCGCGAGTGCGTCTGTTGGCCGGTGATCCGCGAGACGAGCAGTTGCTTTCCCGGCTGCAGGCGTGGACGCAGAAGCCAGGCTGCGCAGAACTCGCCGCGTGTGCCGCCCGGGTTGCTGACTGGGCAGACCTGTTGAGCGCGGGCCGGGACGTTTTCCAGGCATGAGCTACGCGCCGCCGCGTTGGCTGCCCACGGTCGTCGCGGATCTGCGAGCGGTTTCGGCGGATCTGTTGGAGCCTGGGCTCGCGCCAGCCGCCCCGATTGGTGCGATGGGCGGGCATGGGCCGCTGCTGCGCGGTTTGCTGATGGCGGCTGATGCGTTTGCAGCACTGACCCCCAGGCTTCTTAGTGAACTCGATTTGACGGCGGATGGCACATCAGGCGAGTGGCGCTCGACTATGGTGCCGCGCGGGGCACGTCCGTCGACGGCACCTCACGACTTTGTGGTCTCCTTGGGGGTGGCACTTCCACTGCGCTGGTTGCGCTTCGATGCCGAGCAGCGCCCCGACGCCGGTGCGCTGCGTTGGATGCTCCACCTCTGTGACCAACTTCGACAGCAGCTGCACACGCACGGCTTGCGGCTCGGGCGACAGCTCGAGGAAGCTTTGCTGGTTCGGTCTGGCGAGAGCACCTGGGCGGTACAGGACTCGCAAACGCTCAGAGGCCTGGCGCAAGACGTGCAGCAGCGACTCGTGTCAATGCGACAGACGGAGGTCGGCATTCGCGCTGCGGCGGGACGCCAGATCTTCGGCAGCGATCGTGCGCCGGTGCCCTATCCGCAGCAGCCCGCATGGTCACGCCTGAAGCGGCTTGCGCGGGAGCTATTGAACCCGCAAGCGATGCTCGGAACGATGCTGAACGACCTGCTGGCCGAACCCATTGCGCTTGCCGACGTGCCCTTCCTTTATCAGCGGTGGTGCGGTCTGCATCTGGTTCAAGCCTTTGAGCGCCTGGGCTGGAAACGCCGCGGCGATCTAACGGGCGCACTCTTCCTCGGTGGCCGGGTTGAGCTTTCGGGTGTAGGCGCGGGGCAGCTGACGATCTGGATTGAGCCGAGAGTGTCGCGAGCGACGATGCCCCTGACCGGCTGGGGCTGCGCATCGATAGGCGATGAACTGACGCCGGACTTTCTCATCACTTGCGGAGAGGCCGGCATGCGCGATGCGTTCGTGCTGGACGCCACCCTCGCGACGTCGGACGAGGTGCTGAACTCGAAGTCGAAGTACCGCTTAGGCATTGTTGGCATCGACACGCTGCTGGTTGCTGGTGTTCCGGTGGCGCGCCGTCCCCTGCGTTCCTGGGCGATTGCGCCACTGGACAGTACGCTGTGCCGACTGAACGATCCTGAGGGCCGCACCGGTGGTGTGCCGCTGCATCCCGGGCGGCGCGATCTGCGTGCTCTGGATTCGTGGGTCGCCGACGTGTCTTTGCACGCACAGCGTCAGGCCGTTCGCGCGGTCACCTCGTCTATGGAGCTGGAGGGAGCAGTGCAGTGATGAAGCAGGACAGCAAGGCGACTCAGAACAGGAAGGGAATCCATGAAGGCTGAAGACACCTCGTTCTTGAACTTGCTAGGTGGGGGCGCACGACAGTTTGTGATTCCGGTCTTCCAGCGCCAGTACAGCTGGACGGAGACGCAGTGCAGCCAGTTGCTCGGCGACGTGGTGCGTGCGGCTAGGCGTCCCCAAGGTGCCACGCACTTTGTCGGGTCAGTCGTGTACGTGGCCAGCGGCGACCACAGTGCCGTATTGCCGCAGTGGCTGGTGATCGACGGCCAGCAGCGGCTGACCACTTGCACCATCTTGCTCGCAGTGCTGCGCAATCGACTGAAGTTGCGTGAAGGTGAGGTCCCGATCACGGACTCGCCGGCCGCGCTTGACGAGCAGTTTCTGCTTAACAAGTTTGCACCGCCGTCCCTGCGCGCGCGCTTAGCGCTGCGCGGGACCGATGACGCCTACCTCCAGAGTCTGCTGATCGGCCAACCTCTGCCTGAGGACCCGACTAACCGCGTGGCGGCCAATGCTGCCTTCTTTGAGCAGGCCTTGGTCAATCACGACGAGCTCGAGGTGCTGGCGGGCCTGCGCCGGCTCATGGTGGTGTCGGTGTCATTGAAGGCCGGCCAAGACAACCCGCAACTGATCTTCGAGAGCCTGAATTCAACGGGAATGACGCTTACGCAGGCGGACCTTGTGCGCAACTACGTGCTGATGGGCCACGCCGAGCCACGGCAGACCGAGTGGTACCGGACGTACTGGTTCCCCCTGGAACAGGCCTTTGGCGTCCACTACCGCGCTTCCTTCGACAATTTCCTGCGCGACTTCCTGACCCTAGAGCTGAACCCGCCCCGACCGCTGAAGCTGGACAGCGTCTACCGAGAGTTCCGCAACTGGTATCCGGCACAACTGGCCGAGGACCACGATGCGTACGCCGTCGCCAAGCTGGAGCGCATGTTGCGCTTCGGCCGTCACTATTGCACCTTCATGTTCAATCCGCAGTCCGGCGGCGCCGCCGAGGTGGGTCTTCGGCGTGTTCAGCGGCTGGTGGATGTGGCTGCTCCTGCAGTGATGGTTTTGCTGGAGCGCCGCTGGCACGATAAAGCAATCGATGACAAGGAGCTCGTCCAGGCGCTGGACTTGCTCGAGAGCTACGTGCTTCGTCGTTCGATGATCGGTGCCGAGACGCGCAGCGGGGGGCAGGTGTTCTCCGCGTTGGCGCAACGCATCACGGTCGACGAGCCGCTGGCGCGCCTGAAGGCAGCACTGGTCAGACAGCCGAAAGGTGCCGAGTTTCCCGACGACGTGACCTTCTCCCATGCGCTGCGGACCCAGGATCTGTATGGGCGACGCAACCTGAAGTTCTTGCTGGAGCGGCTGACGAACTCCGGCAAGGAGAAAGTTGTCACCGACAATCTCACGATCGAGCACGTTCTGCCGCAGAAGGAGAACTTGGCGCCGGAATGGAAAGCGATGCTCGGCCCCGAATGGACTGCAGTGAGGGCCCAGTGCCTCCACAAGCTGGGCAACCTAACGCTGACGGGCTTCAACAGCGAACTGGAGGCTCGTCCGTTCGGCGAGAAGCGGCAGCACCCGGAATGGGGCTACATCAATAGCCCCGTGTGGCTCAGCAAGAGCATCGCGTCCGAGGATAGCTGGGGGCCGGAACAAGTCGACAAGCGCGGCGAGCTGCTGGCTCGGAAGGCGGTCCAAGTCTGGCGTCCTGTCGTCGCGGATCCAGCGATGCTCAAAACCCTAGAACTAGAAGATGAGAAAGAGCGGTCGTCCGCCTTCTCGCTGGACGGTCTGAAGTGGGCCACGGGGGCCCGCGAATGGTTCGACGACTTGCGCGAGACTGTGCTGGCCTGCGCCGAAGGCGCGCTGGAGCTGCCACGCGCCAAGTCGGTTGTGTACCGAGCGCCGGACTGGATCGTTGAGGTTCTGCCACGGGCCAAAGGATTCACGATTCGCTTTGCGGCAGACGCTAGCGACCTCATTGAGGTCTCACCAGAGGTCCAGGATGCGGCGGCCTGGGTGTACATCGCAAACAGTACGGTGTCGGGCGGCAGCCTGTACACGGTGTCTTCGCCCGCGCAGCTGGCTGTGGCGAAGGCACTGGTACCCTGGCCGAGTGACCTTGTTGCCCTTGAACATGGTCCCCTTCGACGCAAAAGTGGACGGGCTCTTGAGCGCGTTTGGCTTGACCTACGAAGAGGCTCTCAGATGCCTTACGACCTACCCGTACTGGCAGTGCTTTGATGCAATTTCGGGTAAGGAGCTTCCAGGAGCTCCGGACCTGACCTTAATCAGAGGCCCATCCGGAGAACCCTCGGGACTGCAACACTTGGGCATGCAGCGTAGCTTGGGCATATCTGCGCACATCCGCTACTGCAGCGATTGCCTTCAGGAGGATCTTGCCCTTCACGGGGAGGTCTACTGGCACCGCAGCCACCAACTGCCGAACGTGTTCCACTGCCCGAAGCACCAGACCCGGCTGCGGATCGACTGTCCGGCCTGCAAGCGAAGGGTCGGATCGAATGGCTGGTTCATTTCTGCTCCAAGGGAGGTGTGCCTATGCGGGCGCGACCTGCGGCTGCGGGACCGCGGCGCGCGGCCTAACCCGGAGCAAGTCCTCCTTGCGCGCCTTAGCGTACAAGCGCTGGAGTCAGGCATCGTTGGGCCAGGCTGCGAAAAAGTACTTGGCTTCTTCGCCGGTCTCCTAAAGGTAGGCGACCGTTCGCCCGAGCAGGCCTATAGGGAGAAGGTCGGAAGAGCTTTTGGACTCGTTCAGCTTGGAGGACTGATGGTCGACGCAAGCAGTTCGACGAGAGTTACAGAGGAAACCTTTCGCGTGACTAGCCAGTTCGCGCGAATGCGTACTCCTGATTTCTTGGCTACGCTGGCCGCGCTACGTGTGCCGTTCAAGGACGCCGCGGTCGGAGCACTCACCGCTGAGCCTTGGCTTCCAAGATCCCATAGGGCCTGGCCAAATACATGGACCATCAAATCAGCGCGAGTTGCGATTAGCGCTGGGGATGTCACAACCGATGCACGCCGGGCCCGACACGGACGACTGCCCTATTGGTTCCTCCGGCTGAACGATCCCAAGTGGCTCGAACAATATTTCCCTGAAGCATCAAGGCCGATACCCAGCGTCGCAGCGGATCGGCGTGAACTGGGACGGAGGTTTGCCGAAATGGCCGCTCAGGCCGCCATGGCTTGCGGTGCTGGTCACCGTGCACGCCTTCGGGACAAGGACTGGCTGATCTCCAGATGGCCAAAGGCTGAACGCCGGGGCAAGCACCAGCTAAGTCTGGTCGACGCGCGATCTGCAGCGATGCTCATAGAGCTTCAACATATATTGAAAACCGAAGGTCGGCCAGCTCATATCTATGCTTGGCAACTAGGGGCCATTACGGGGCTAACTCGATCGCAATCCAATAGTTCTGTAAGTCCGGCACTTTCCGCGGCGATCAATCGTGCCAATGCGGACAGACCGCGCCGGGCGTTGCACTGGGCGATGAAATCTCTGCTTGACGAGGGCCGACATCCCTCCATGGCAGCGACTTTTCGCCGATCCATGTTGACGGGAACAAAGGACAACGTTCAGCTGTACCGGACCCTATACGAGGAACTCCGGCAGGTCCGAGGCTGAAAGCGGCTTCATCCAATCGCCGAACGGGCTGGGGAATGCTGCCAAGCTGACACCCTGAAGGACGGCTACAGTCAGCTCGGACGCAGGTATCGCGCCTCGCGATATGTTGCGCAGGCCCGATCCCGAGTGCGGTCAGAAGCGGCTTGAGCGGACGATGCAACTTGTCTAGACAAGACTGCCGAGTAGATGCAAAAACTTCCCTCCACTCAGTAGCATTGCAAACTTCGCGGCCAACGCTAAGCCGAAACTTCCCACCTCTATTGCAAGACAAGGGGAACTCGGTGTTGCGGCTCAACCGCCATTTCGACGGCAAGGAAACGTGGGACGAGCAGGCCATCGCTGAGCGCGGCAAAGCGCTAGGCGAGGCGCTATGCCGGATATGGCCTCGGCCGAACCCGGCGGGGTGAACTGACATCAGCGCGGCATCGTCGCCGCTGACATCAGCGCGACGGAGCCGGCAGGTCAAAGGCCCGCCGATCGGGCCCGTCCGGACTGCTCGATTGAACGGGGCGATTTGCCGCGCGACTCAAATCCAGGCCGGCCATTGGCTGCTTCGACTGGCCTGCCCGTCAGACGAACTCGACCGCGCCGCGAAGGCTGGCGAGGTGATTGTTCAGAGTCGACAGCGCCTCCCTGTTTTCCCGGACGACCTTCCTGCCCAGCCACGCGAAATAGAGGACGACCGCTCCCACCAAGAAGGGAAGGGTAAGCAGCCCGACGATCCAGAAGGTCAGGTTCAGGGCTTGGAAGCACCAAAAAGCGACGATGCCCGGCCCTTGGACGGGCCGCATCGCGTAAGCCTTGCCATCCACCTTCAGCGCGACGAGCGGGCGGCCTGCATTGGGGATGTAGACCTCCCCGATCTCCAACTCTACGGGCGAGCGGGACGCGATCGCCTTCTCCAATTCCTTGCTGATGCCGGAGGTGGCGAAGAAGGGGCCGCAGAGGCCGTTGCAGCCGACGAACGACACGCTTTGATAGCCCAAGCCGTCCGAGAACGGCTTGGGCCGCTCGGCATAGCTCCATCGCTTGTCATGGATGACCCCTTTGTGGATGGTCGTCTGCATGGGGGCCTTTCAGTTCGATTGGGCCAAGCCCGCCAGGCCGCGGGCGGACCACCTCGCGAGGATGGGCTTTGGAGCGCGGTGGCCGGACCCGCCATCGCGCGGCGCCGGCTCGCAGGGTTGCCCCCAGGCCAGAGCCTCGATGTCGGCCGCCCGCAGGCCCTTGGGCTCCATCCGCCAGACGCAGCGGATCGCCCAGGCCAGCAGGGCGATGCCCGCCGCGATGGCCAGCGGGCTCATCGCTGCGCCATCCATCCGTCGCTGCCTTTGACCAGGCGGATCGATGCCGGCGGCGCCTTCACCGTCTTGCCGCCTCGGCTGACCTCGACCTCCACGTCGCAGCGGTAGGCCTTCTCGCCGTCTTCCTTGCAACCGAGCTTGTGGGCCGAAACGACCTCCACGCGCGATTGGGCGGACAACTGGCGGACCATGTCGGCGGCCGGCCCGCTGCCGGCGGCTAGGGCCTCCGCCTGGGCCTCGGAGCGCTTCTGGTCGGCTAGAAGCGCCGCCTTGATGTCGCCGTCGGATGGCGCGCCGGAGCACGCGGCCAGGGCCAGGGGGAGCGCGGCCGCCAGGGCGGCCCGCTTCATTTGTCGTCCTCGGATTTCCATCGTCCTCTCCTTGCTTCTTCAAGTTGCGGCCCGCGCGGGCCGATGCTTCGTCAAATGGATGCCAGGATCGCCAACATGCGCCGCAGCTTCTCCCGCTCCTCAGGCTGCGACCTGGGCATCTGGTAGTCCAACGCGGCCCGCAGGCTGCCCAATTTGCCTTTGCCGCAGAGCCGCGCGTATGCGCTCAGCCGCTCGTCCAAAGGCTCGCTGACGAAGTGGATCCAATTGGGGACGCAAGCGGCCGGCTCGCTGAACATGGAGGGATCGAGCGAGGCAGCGATCCGAGGATTCCAAGGCTGGGTGTGGAGCAAGCGCCCCATCACGCCTTCGTCGCTGATCGGGACCTTGATTTGGGAGAACCAAGCCACCGCTTGCTCGTCGCCTTGGCCGATGGCCTCCTTGAGCCCGTTGTGGCTGACCGAGTAGCCTCGCGACGCCAAGGCCCGGCGGGGATCGCCCTCCGCCCCGACCAGGGCATCGAGCTTGGCGTTGGCTTGCCCCACGCCGGAGCTGATGTCAGAGAGCCCCGCGCGGATCGACAGCAGCTCTTCTTGAAGGCTCCTGACCGCCGGGAACTGGCTGGCGGCCAGGCCCCCGACGCTCGCCTTGGCCACCGACGCGAAGCCCACGATGGAGACGACGCAGAGCATGGCGAAGCCGAACTGCCAGCCGCCGCGCCGCCACAGCGGCTCGTGGCTGGGGGCCGGCCCGAAGAAGCGGGCTTGGGCCTTGGCGGCCAGGCTCGGCACGACGGCGGCGGCCAGCATCGCGGCGGCCAGCATCGCCGTGCAGGAGTAGACGATCCTTGGCAGAAGCCAGAGCTTGGGGGCCATGAAGTCCAAGGCCCCGACCGCGAAGCACGAGAACGCGATCAAGTTGTTGACGACCACCAAGTGGCCCTTGATGAACTCGTAGAGCCCGGCGAAGGGGTTCGCCGGCGCATCCGCAGCTTGTCCAGCCATGGCCGCCTCAGTCGCGGTTGATCGATTGGCGCAGGATCTCCATCCAGCGCGCTTGTTCGTCCACCGCCGGCATCTCGACGCGCCACTTGGGGTTGTCGATGTCGCGCACGGTCACGAAGAATCCCGTGCGGGCCGCCGCAGCCCCGGCCGCCGCCCCGCTTTGCAACGCGGCCATCGCGCCCAGGGCCAGCCCTCCGCCAACCGGGACTGCTTGGCCGGCCGTCTCTTTTGAGGACGCCCATTCGCGCACGTCGCCGAAGCTGTAGGCCTTGCTCAGGCCCTTCTTGGCCAGCGCGATCTTCCCCGCCGCTCCGATGGCGATGCCCGTCTCGCCCCGGACGTGGACGAAGGCCCCCGCGTCGCCCTCCTTGGCGCCGGCCAAGGCCAGCAGCTCAGCCCGCAGGTTGTCTTGGCGAGCGTCGGAGGCCTGCGCGGCCCACAGGATCAACGCCAGCAAGGCGCCCATGATCAGCAGCGGGTAGAGGCTTTCGGCCCCGATCGTCCAGAACACGGCGATCGTGATCCAGACGCCTGCAAACGCGCGGTATTTCTTCATCGCTCTCCATCCTCTGTTTTGGGCCCGCGCCGATCGCGGGGCCCTTCGCGGCAGGCGCTCGGCGCGCCGGGCTGCAACGCAATGTCAACTTCATAGGTTGACAGTCAACCTTATACATGAAGACCAATCCGGCGCGCTCCACCGGACCGAGGGGGCAGGCAAGGCCTGGCCCTTCATCCGCCGGCCATCGGCTCGATGGTCAGGCAGGCCAGCGAGCCCGGCTTTCCGAGGCGGCGCTGGTAATACGCGTGCCCTGGCTTGGCGACATCGATAGGCTCCAAGGCCCGCCCGCCAGGCAGTTCGACCAGCTCGACGTGGACGCTGGCCCCGCGATCCTCGAAGGCCTTCACGCGGACGAGCTGCTCGCTCGCGTGGCATTTGGGAGGCTTGGGCAGACGGGCCGCGGGCTCGCAGGCCGCCGGCGCGGCCGAGCTGGCCAGCAGCAGCGCGGCGAGCCAAGCGATGGGGTCCAAGCGGCGGCGTTCCATGCCGGCATGCTCGGCTCCGAGAGCCGCCGCGTCTTGAATCCACGCGCCAGGGCCGCGCGTGGAAACGCGGGAGAGTGGCTTGCTCAGGCGGCGAGCATCCGGGCGATCTGCCCGGGGGTCAGGCCGCTGGCGGCCTTGAACGCGCGGGCCATGTGCGCCTGGTCGGCGAACCCCGCGAGCGAGGCCACTTGCCCCAGGCTGCCCTCCCCGGCCTGGATCAGGCGCAGGGCCACGGTCTGGCGGCAGGCCATGCGCAGCTCGGTCAAGCTCAAGCCTTCGGCCGCGATCTGGCGCTGGAGCGTCCGAGCGCTGGAGCCGAGGGAGGCCGCCAGGGTCCGAAGGTCCATGTCGCCATCGGCCTCCAGCAACCGGGCGACCTCTGCCGAAGCCTGCCGCTCGGCCCCGAGGTAGCGGGCGGCCCGCCAGCCGGAGATCATCCAGTCCTCGGGCGGCCGGGCTGCCTTGGAGGCCACGTCGCGGCCGATCCAACCGACGACGGCCAAGCTTCCCGCCGCGCACAGCTCGTCGTCCTTTGCGACGCTCGACGGCATGCGGCGCGTCCCGCCCTCATGGACTTCGGTCCGCACGCCCAGCGGCACCGACCGGTTGTAAACGTTGTATAGGCCGACCACGGCCTCGCGCGAGCGCGCCGCCCGGATCGACTGCACCGCTGGGTTGAGGTCCGTTTGCAGCCATTCGTAGACGGCGCGGGCGACCGTGTCCTCGCTCCAACCCTGCGCGCGCCGCTCCGCGGCCGCCCGCCGGTATTCGATGTGGGCGACGTGCCCCGAGACCGCCGCCTTGATCGCCAAGGCGAAGCGGCCCTTTGGGTCGCCCCGAGAGCGGTCCCGCATGGCCGAGACGACGGTGTGATATGCCAGCCCCTGATCCGACATGTGCGCCCTTGTGTTTTATCGATCGCGCGCCGCGGATCTTCCATCCCCGCGCCCCAAGGCGCTTTGAATCCGCGCGCCAAAACCGCAAGGGATATCCCTGCCCCGGCGCGCCGGGACAGCCGCGGGCAAGCCAGGCTGGCGGCAGCTCGTTTGCCCGCTTTGGATTGGAGAGCCGGCCGCGGCGCGCCCATTATCAACCTATAGGGTTGATATGCAACCCGCCAAGTCCTTCCTCTTGAAAACACGGCACTCGACCATTCGGGTTGACAGGAGCCAGGCATGCAAGACGACGCAAGAAAGCGCCTGGCGTCTCGGATCGGATCCCGCATCGCGCGCGCCCGGACGAACGCCGGCATGACGCAGGATGACGCGGCCGAGAGGCTGGAGATTGGCAAGGAAGCGGTCTCGCGCATGGAGCGCGGCGTCGCGATGCCGACGATCGATCGGCTCTACGAGTTCGCGGAGCTCTACGGCTGCCGGGTGGACGAGCTGCTTCTGGAATCGAGCCGGCGGGATGCCGACCTCGGCGCGGCAATCGCCCACAGGCTCTCGGGCCTCTCCCAGGCCGACCGGGAAATGCTCGCGTCGCTCATCGAGCAGCTCAGCGAGCACATGCGCAAGCGCAAGGGCAAGCAGGCCTTTTGAGAGGCCGCCAGCATCAGGGCAGTTTTGCCCCGTCCGGGCGTTGGCTGGCCGGGGCAGCCTTCTGCTTCGGCAGCACCGCATAGCGGGCCAGGGTCGGATCGGCATCCACCGCCGCCTGCATGAAGCCACGCACGTCTTCCGCGCTTGAGCCGCGCAGGCTGCGGATCTTTGGCATCAAAGTGCGGGCGTCGATCGGCGCTCCATCCAGATCCCTCAGGGCGGCGAGGAACTCCGCGACGCGGGCGGCCCGGTCGTCCGTCTTGGTTCCGCCTTTGCCTTTTCCATTGCCGTCTGGGTTGTAGAGGTCGAGCACCTTGCGCAGGTCGCGCATCGACAGCGCGCAGAGCCTGGCGGCGAACGCGAAGTCCTCGGTGTCGAGCCGATCTGACTTCTTGCCCAAGAGCACGTGATAGATCAGCGCGTATTTCACGCCGCGATGGGTGATGCGCTTGATGAAGCTCAGCTCCAAGTCCTGGGCAAGGCCTCGCTGGAGCAGGATTTGGAAAGCCTCTTCGAAGGCGGCGCGCGCGACTTCGTCGACGATGTATCGCTCGTGGAAGCCCGCCCGGGCGATGGCCTGCCAAGACGCCTTGATGATCGGGGCCTTTTTGGCGAAGTCATAGAGCGCCCGCAGCTTCCGCCCGGGATCCCTCTCGGCGACGACGAACGCGAAGCGCTGGGCGAACCCGTCCTCCAGCATTTCCCGGGTCAAGTATTTCTTGACGGTCGACAGCACCGTGCTGCCGAAGATCGTCAGCGCGGGGTCGATGACCTCCACGGTTTCGGCCTTGGTCGAGCGCGAGATCTTGGCGCCGTCGTAGCAGCGCAGCAGGTAGTCCTTGGTGGCCGCCATGGCCTCGCCCGTTTCCATCGCCTTCAAAAACTGGGCGAACTCATCGCGCACCCACAGCCCGCGGTTGTGGTCGCGCAGGTTCTCGGCGAACTTGGCGGCCGAATCGGACTCGGGGAACATCTTCACGACGCCGTCCAAAACTTGGCCGACCCTCGAAGAGGCGAAGCTCTTGCCCGTCCCCGACTCCGCCAAGCAGATGGTCCAGATGTCCGGCCGCCAGACTTCCCCGACGATCGAGATGCCGACATGCCGCTGCAGCAGCAGGCCCGACACGTAGTGCATCGCCGCGAACATCGGCAGCTCCCGAGGAATGTCCGTCGTCGCGAGGAACACCTCGTCGATCAGCTCGAGCAGGCTGTCCTTGGGGATGCAGTCGTCGATGGTGGGCCACTCGCCGCCAGCCAGCATCGACATGGCGACGCGCACGTTCTGCTCGGCCTCGGCCTTCCCCTGCGCGAGCGCCTCGAAGTAGGCCTGCCGGACCTCGGGCTTGGCCAACTCATACAAATCCGGGTTGGAGTGGGCGTTGGGCGTCAGCAGCTCGGCCATGACTCCGGCGATGGCCTCATCCTTCGCCGCCCCGTCTGCCAAAGGGTTCTCGGCTGTGGCGCCCGGCCAGGCAAAGGGATCCGGGGGCGGCAACCCCTCAGCGGGCGGCGTTGTCGCCGCGATGGCGATGTTGGAGGGCGTGTCCCAGGCCGGATCGTCCGGCGCGCGTCTCCTGATCGCCTCCAGCTCCTCCTCATCGGCGCGCTGGCCTTTGGGGTCCATGTTCGGCATCTTGGCTCCCTTCCCTATGGATGCGGACATTCTCCCCATCCGCCGGCGCCGCGCCACCGAATAATCAGGACTTCGACACTTGGACCGCGCGGCTTTCAACCGCGCCGCAACGATGGTCAAGCTCACCGCCGACGACGAAGCCCAGATCCTCACCCTCTCGCCGTCTGATGCTCTGGACCACACGCAGGCCATCCTTGCCCAAATCGCCGCGCGCCATAGCGTCGATTGGCGAACCTGGCTGAGCTGGCAGTCCAGCGACAGGTGGACGAAGCTGTTGCCATGGCTGGCCAAACAATACAGAAGCCCTGCTTACGAGGCGATGGTGGGATTCGCGTTCAAACGCGCATGGCCGATGGAAAGCGATGCGGAACATATTCCCGACGTTTTCGATGCGTTCGTGGACTCAATTCACGCGCTGGGTTTGGAAGCGGCGGGCAACGACAACACCGTGGAGGCGGCCGAACATGCGCGGCGGGGGTTGGCCGCGATGTTCATCTCGGTCGGCCCAGCGGCCGCGCGATTTGCCTATGTCGCGATGCGCAGAGAGTTAGCCGGAAAGCGGCAGGACTGGCTCGATCATGCATGGGGTGTGGCCGCCGGGCAGTCCGAAAACATAGTCATCGGCGACGCGATGGTCACAACGAACGCCGTGTCCGAGCGTTCAGATTCGATTTGACCTCTGGCACCGCCTCGGCAAGGTTCGCGCGCCGCGCGAAGATGATGAGCATCGGCCTGTTCTCTCGCGCCCAGTTGTTGAAATCGGCTTGGTTCTCAAAGACAACAGGATTGGAGCCAGGCAATCGCACCCGAATGCGCAACTCGATCTCCCGATCAGGAGGCTTGCGCTTGTTTTGGAAATGGACTTCCGCGCCGACCTTTTGAGCGATGCTCACGAATACGCCGGCGTAAAACTCGACGCTGCGCCTGGCCATCCATTCGACATCCGCTGGCGCATAGCGGCCCTTGTTGTCTCTGGCCAGCTCGGCTTGCACATGCTGCCGGGTCAGCGTGTCGAAATCGGCCCACTGATCGTCATCGGGCGATGGCTGGGGGAGCGCGGCGTCCATTCGAACAGCCTCTCTCCAGGGCCTGACAGGGTCAACGCCGGCCGGAAGGCCGTCAGCAGCGTCAGCGCCGTCAGCACTGTCAGGGATGCCAAGTCTGTCGAGAAAATGCGGTCCATCCAACAAACCGCGACACCGACATCGCGCATCAGGGAAGGCTCAAAGTGACAGATGAAGAGTTCTTGGAGCATTGGCGTGACGATTTGCGAGATATCGCCCTTCGGTCGCCGTCATGGGCCATGCGCAGATGGCGACCGGGAATCTCCGTCGTGGAAACAACGTCGTCGTCAGGCTTCCAGGCGAACACATCGTGGCGAACCATTTTTATCGACCGCGCAGCCCTGAGAAGCAGCAGTGAAGCCCGCCGGTATCTGCTTGCTCACGAGCTGGGGCATCTTGAAGGGTGGCACTCCGTCATCACGGTTTGCGCGGGGTTGTTCATTGTTCTTGGCATTGCCGGAGCGATCCGTTCCGCCGCCGCCGGAAATTTGCTGTCGGCGGCCTTGTTTGCGCTGGCAAGCTTCGCGGCCCTGGCTGTCCTATGGATGTATGCCAAGACGATGGTCTTCGAGTGGGAAGCGGATCGGCGAGGCGCGCGCATGCTTGGCCGTGACGAGATGCTGCGCGGAATGGATCAGGTGGCGGCATCGAGGCTTTCGTCCCAGCAGTCCTACTACGAGTGCAAACGTCGAAAACTGAACGGATGCGAGAAGGGGCGCTTCGGCGTTCAGGAGCGACGCGACGGCAATGCGCCGGGCGGCCTTGCTGGAGGAACCTGAAACTCTTAGCTTGATCCGACATGCCTCAACAGGCTGCGGAGGCGAAGCTTGAGATTTCTTCTGATCACGGCCATCGCCTGCCTGCTGTCGGTCGCGGCCGGCCTGCTGCTGGATTTCAACCGCGTCATCGGTGAAGGCGTGTGGACGTTTGAACTCTTGCTGCTCTGCGCCGCTTGCTCCGCCGCGATGCAAGGATGGGCGCCGAGACGGCAAGGGCTCCAACTCGCGATCGGAATCGGATCCCCCGCTGGCTTGCTCGCTTTGCTTTGGCTTCCCTCGACGCTGGCCATCGCCCGCGCCGGAGTCTTGCTGCTGTTCGCGATCCTCGGGACGACGGCGGCGATTCGGCTCTGGATCGCCGGCCGCCGTGGCTTGCAAAACTGAGCGCGCCACTCTGTCAGCGCCGTCAGCGCCGTCAGCAGCGTCAGCAGCGTCAGCGGCGTCAGCGCCGTCAGCGCCGTCAGCGCCGTCAGCGGCGTCAGCACCGTCAGCACCGTCAGCGGCGTCAGCGGCGTCAGCGGCGTCAGCACCGTCAGCGGCGTCAGCGGCGTCAGCAACGCCGCCAGCCCTGCTCAGGGGAGGTTGCCGCCCCCGGCGATGTCAGGCTTTCGCAGGCCAATGCCGATTTCATCCGCCTCGGCCTCAGCGAAGCGCTGGTTGGCCTGCTGGCGGAAGCCGTCAAGGATGTCGCCCATGGGCATCCAACGGACCTCGACGATGTCGAGCTGGCGGCGCACCGACTCCCAGAAGTCCCACAGGCCGCCCGCCTCGTCGATCGCCACCAAGTAGCGGTCTTGGATGGCCCCGCTCGAGAGGAAGTCGCCCAGCGATTGGAACCGGCTCACGTTGGCCATCGACGTGTTCGTGAACGTGCGCTCGTCGCGCCACTTGCGCACGCCGCCCAAGGGATAGCGGACTTGCGCCTTCGGGCCGCTGCCCATCTTCACGAACGGAGGCCCTTCGCCAGTCACCCGCCAGTTCGCGAGCTGATCCGTGGTGGTCTGCAGCACCGCGCCCGTCTGCGGCGGCGTCAGCGCGAGCTCGTCCGACAGCGTGTGGAGCTGCCGCGTGACCTCCTCGGGACTCATGAGCCAAGGGGAGTCGTTCGCGCTCTTCGCCGCCATGCCTAGGCTCCTTTCAAGCCGGATCTTGCCTGTTCTTGCCCGATCGTCTGGAGGCCATGGAGGGGCCATGGCGGCCGGCCGATGCGTCGGTCGAAAACGCGACCGCGCCGGCTTCATAGGAGAAATGTTGGTAGGCCGTATTGGACTTGAACCAATGACCAAAGGATTATGAGTGCTTCCAGTGGGCCAGCAATAAGCCCGCTTTGTCCGTCAAATCAATAACTTAGCGCACCACGCACCGCATTGACTTTGCGTTGGATACGCAGTGCGGTTGACACATTGTTGACCACTACGGCGCCAGCGTAAATCTGATCATCGGCCGGTCGTCCACGGCACCGATCTTCCAAGAATAGGACTTCGACAGAAAGCCAGGCGTGCCGGTAGCGTTGTGCTCCAAGACCCTGGCGTTCGCAGGCAGGAAGACCTCTGCCCTGCCGTTCACCTTGATCCCGAAGGACCGTAGTTGGTCGCGGTCTTTCTCCTTCATGGGCGGAACCGCGAGCACGAAGACACCATCCTTGTCGCGCGTGATGTTGAAGATCTTCAAGGTACTGACCTGGCGGCCCGCCTTCACGTCCTCATCGATCTGAACATCGAAGCGGCCGTTCCCCGTGTAGGTCATCTTGCGAACGCCTGGTGCCTTAGCGGCCTTCTCCGCCTCGCGCTTCAAGCCGTCCTCGTCCTTCGCCGGCAGGCTGCCTTTCTCCTTGATGGCCGCAGCCGCTAGAAAGTGGACGGCAGTACCTTCGTACTTGTACGTGTAGCCGCCATCTGGCTTGAAGTTCACCGAGGCTTCGAACTTTTCAGGCAGCAAGCAGCCGGTGAGGCTCAGCGCTACCGACGCCATGGCCACCAGGCGCGCGAATCGGGTCATGTTCTGTTCTCCCTGTTCATCGACAGGAAAGGATAGCAAGAGCGCAGAGCGCGGACTCGCCCGGCGCACACCGGTGCACATCGCGACCGGGCAGAAGGACAGTTGAACGCCACGGGCAGCAGCTCGTCGCATGCTTTCGGCCGGGCTACGGAGTTCGATCCGCTCAGGCGGATCGAAGCCCTACCGGGCCGGCTCCTACCGGCCTCATGCCCTGTCCACTGGACAGGGCACCGCGAAATGCTCCTCGGGTGACGATGGTGGTCCACCAAGGCCGCGAATACCGGCTCAAGAGGACGGTGGCCCGCCAAGGCCGGTGTGCTGAACGAAGAGCAGCAGCTCCGCGACGCCGAAAGGTCAGGCAGCTTCGAGAACGCGAAGTTCGACGTGCAGGCCGGCCGCAGTCGCCATGTTCACCAAAGCATCCAGGCCAAACAAGTTGATCTTGCCGCGCACCAGGTCGGACACGCGCGGCTGCGTGACGCCGAACAGCTCAGCAGCTTGCGCCTGGCTGATCCCGCTTTGGGCAATGCGGTCCTTCAACGCCGTCATGAGCGTCGCGCGCAGCTTCATGTTCTCAGCCTGCTCGGGCGTGTCCTCGATCGCGTCCCACACGCTGGCGAATCGTTGGTCGGTCATGGCTTCAACTCCTGCATCAAGTCGCGGAAGCGCCGCGTCGCCAAGTCCAAATCCGGCTTGCTGGTCTTCTCGGTCTTCTTCTGGAAACAGTGAAGGACGTACACGGCATCAGCCAGCTTCGCCAGGTAGATCACGCGGAAGGCGCCGGCAGCGTCCCGGATGCGAATTTCCCTGACGCCGGCACCCACGGTGTTCATCGGCTTCCAATCGTCCGGGTCGCGCCCACCTTGCACCAGGTCGAGCTGATAGCCCGCCTCGCGCCGGGCATCCAAGGGAAAGGCGCGCAGATCATCGAGGGAACTGCCCCGGAACTCGATAGGCTTGGCATCGCTCACCTGTGGACGATACAAGTTTTTGTATATTGGCGCAAGCGTTTCCCACGGGAAACGGCCCTGTCAGTTCTGGCATGCTAGCGCCGTGAAGGAGGTCACTACATGAGCAAACCGTCAGAGGCAGAACGCCGCTGGGCTCACGAACAGGCACTGGCGAACACACGCATCTCGGGCCACGTCCCGACGCCGGAGTTCCTGGCCGACGCTGAAGCCGTCATCAAGGGGACCATGACGAGCGAGCAGGCACGAGCTGCGAGCCTGGCCCGTGCGCTGGCCAAGGATCAAGCAGCAGCAAATCAGGGAACAGTCCCGCCCGAGGGTACGGTGGCCGGTTGAGCGTTTCCCACGGGAAACGAGCACTGGATCGACCTCGCAGGAGTTCTCCTGCTTCGCGGCGGCGATCAGTCGTAGCGTATCGGCCCGATACGGTACGCGATACATATCACCCCGATACGATACAGGCGGCGGGAGTTCTGATGCGTCAGCCAGACTACCCGACCGGCGCACCGTTTCCCACGGGAAACGGCATGCACAGCAGCGGTCAAGAACGTCGCTCTGGGTTGCGCGCACCGCACCCATAGCCGTCTGGTTGCGCTGCTGGAAAGCATGGCAAGCTGCTGCGGGCGGCGCCCGGACTCCGCTCAAGCGTTTCCCACGGGAAACGGGGCAGCCAAAGGCAGGCCGGGAGTTCTCATGCGTCACCCAGACTACCCGGCCAACGTCGCGTTTCCCATGGGAAACGACAGGCACTGCGGCCGTCGCGGGCGTTTCCCTGCGCTGGGCACGCCCCGGCCACCACCGTCTAGATGCGCTGGACCTGGAGCACCAGAAGGATTTCCAGGCGACTGTTCTCGCGGCCGTTGCTGTGAAGGAAGCGCGGCAAGAAGGTAGGACCGTCCCGCGTCCCGCTTTCCTTGTTCTCCGTAAGGCCACCCAACACGATCAAGTCGCCATCTTGCATGCCAACGGACGTTTTCAACGCGCGCTTGGTCAGCGTAGGCGACCCGTTCACGCCCGTGGTGGTCGCGGCAAAGTTGCTGAGCTGCTGATCGATGGCGAGGTCTATGACCCCCTCGCGAACGACAGGAGACACGTTGAACAGCACGCCACTGCTGCGGTAGGTGACGCTTTGAACGGCCAAGCCGTTCGACGAATAGCTGACGGCCCCGAGCACCGGCACATCCTGCCCAACGGAGAACGAGCCTTCGGCCCCGGAGCGTATCCGAAGGCTGGGGCTGCTCATGACCTTGAAACGACTGTCCTGGCTGATGACGGAATACACCGCATCAAGCGAGGTGTTCTTGAGGCGCAGGAACGTTCCCACCGCGTCTACCGAGCCAACGCCGGCCGACAGACGGCCGCCCAGTAACGACGCAACCAGGCCGAACGCTGACCCGTCCTTGTCGGATACGTTGACCTCGTACACCACGCCCCGCACAACGATCTCGCCGAGCTGAAAATCCACCTCAGGCAGCAGCTTCTTGAGCTGCTCGATTTCCTTGGCCGTACCGGAGAACACCAGCACATCGCCGTTCTGATCGACCAGGCTTGCGGCAGAGCCATCCGGCGGCGAACGGTCTGACTTTGCGCCAGGTCCAGGCACCGCGCGGTTGATGCTGAACGAACCTTTGAACAAGGGCGCCAGCAACCGGGACAGATAGTTCACGTCACGATACTTGGGCCGATAGACGTAGTTGTCGGGATCAGCGACAACCTCCTGCTTGGCGTCAACGTGCTGCTTCGCGATCAGGTCGATCCCGTTCTCGTTGACCGTCGAATAGCCCAGGCTCTTGAGGAAGGTCTTCAGAAAGGCGCGAATGTCGCCGTTCTCACCGCTGTACCGGAATGAGACGACGCGAGAGTCGGCCAAGACCTCGGGATCAATCACAAACGGTGTACGCAACGCCTCGCCGTAGATGAGCTGGACGACCTGGGCAACGTTGATCGCCCTGAAGTCGAAACGCACCGGCTGCGGCGCGCTCTGCGCGTGGACCGCGCCCCAACCCATTGCCAAGCCGAGAACGGCGCCCAAAACGCGGATGCGCCTCATTGCTGGGCCTTTCGTTGGAAGGGAACACCCGACCACACCATGACGCGCTGGCCGTCAACCTGCCCGACTGCGCCCACCCCAGCGCCCTGGAATGCGGAGGGATGCTCAAAGCGCAACACGCCGGCATCGTTGGCCAGCACCACGTAAGCGGTCGAACCAACCTGGAAGGTGCCCGTGATCCGCCACAAGTCGGACACATCAGGCGCCTGTGGCGATCCGCCGGCGGGTTGACCAGCTGCGGCTTTCGCAGCCTGCCCATCGACCTTCGCATTCGCTTGCTGCTGCCCCTTGACCCTTGCGCCGCTGAAGAAGCCGAGAACGGTGTGCAGGCCGAAGCCGAACGCAACGACGACCAGGCCGGCCAGTAGCCAGAGCTTCGGGCTCCTGAGAATGTTCTGCCGGGCATCGACACGCATCTCTTTGCCTGCGCCGCCCTGGTAGCTGCTGTAGAGCGGAAACACCTCCTTCTGATATCGCTTGTTCTCGACCGACACCCGCGACCGCTGCGAGAGCTTGAAGCCCTCCCACATCTCGACGCGGTAGGTCTTGTCCCAGCCCAGCGTCTTGATCTTCGTCGTCTTGAAAGTGACTTCGACGACGACCTTCAGCGTGCGATGCAGATCGCCAATGTCCTGGACCATCAGCACCAGATCGCACGACACCTTGGTGTCCGGGTGCACGTAATGCCGATGCTCGCGGAAGAAGGTCTTGTGCTCGGACAGCAGCTTGCAGTCGGTGCCCCAGAACCGCCAGGCTTCGTCGATGCAGATGATGTCCCCGGGCCTGCAGAACGTATCGACATCCTCGCCATACGGCAGGAAGCTGGCCTTGCTCACGTCGTCGTTCTGGCAATGCACGACGTGGCCGAGCTTGTCAGGCTCGATGCCCCACTTCTCCTGACAGTAGGCGCGGATGGCGTCGCTGTCGATGCCGTCAACGTTCGTGACGACACGACGGCCGGCCTTGATCGCCGGCACGATGACGGAGCTGACGCACTCGTATGACTTGCCCGACCCCATGAGGCCGGTGTAGGCGTTGATGGGCACGGTCAGCCGATCAAAGGAAGGCGGCGGATCACGAAGCGCGTCGCGTAGGCCGACACGACCATCGACAGGCCTTGGGTGATCATGAAGACGTTCATGAAGTACCAGGTGCCGGCACCGATGCCCGACAGCGGGCCGTTCACCGTGCTCGCATTCGGAATCAAAGTGGCAACGAAGCCGACGAACTCAGTCGTCACGAAGTACAGGGCAAAGAACACGCCGAACTTGACCAGCAGCGAGCGGAACACCCAGGCCAAGGCAGTGTTCAGCGCCGAAAGCAGAATCCCGAACATGGCCGACCCCTAAGCGGAAAGAATGATGAACAGAGCGAGGGCGGCCCAGGCGAACGTCATCGCAAGCTGGATCGTCGACTTGTTCGCATCGAGCAGCACGCAATGGGCGTTCAGCGTGTGCGTGCCGTACAGCTCGATGGAGGGCGTCGGACACGTGCCGGGGTTTGACGCTGCGGCGAAGCTTTTGTGACCGGGCAGCATGTTCAAGACGGGCGACACGATCTGTTCGGCCGTCGGAATGTTCTCAAGCTGCGGAGCCGGCGTTCCAGGGTCGGCGCCAAGGTTCGCCAACGGATTCGCGCTGGCTGGGTTTGTCGCCGAGGGATTCGTCGCAGTGGTCAGCGGGCTGGCGGCCGCCGCAGGATCTGACGGGAGCGCCCAAGGTTGCGTCTGGGTCGCATTCGTCGGCTTTGGTGCAAGGAAGTCGCCCACCGTAGGCCACAGGCCCGGGTTCGCCTCCATCCACTTCTGGGCCTCGGCCGTGCTGATGGGGTTTGATGCCGGGTACGGCAAGCCTGCGTAGCCGGGTTGTGCTGCGGCCTGCTGCCAAAGCGTGTTGGCGACCGCAGCGACCAACTGAGGGTTGAGCGGCTTCGCCAACTCGCTCGCCGGCAGCGCAGTCGCCGCCTGCTGCAGCGTCTGCGCCGTCGCGGCAGGCACTGACCCTGGCGGGGTGAAGGTGTACGGGACGCAATTGGTTCCCACCTGGTAAGTGCCACTGCCGCAGGCGGCAGAAGTTGTGCCCGAACGCCGAAAGGCGTTCGCACTGCCGTTGGCGTTGGTGCATGTGACGACAGTCACCGCGTCCACACAGGTGACTGTCGTGGACTGTCCAGAAGTCAACGGCCGGTTGATCTGCAGCGCCTGGCGCGCGAGATCCATGCCGTCGCACGCGTAAATCGTTTGGCCGCCAGCGATGGCGTCCCAATACAGCAGAGAGCCAGTAACGCACGATGCAAACTGCCCAGGCGGCGCAGTCTGGTCGATCTTCTGGTCTGAGCGAAACAGCCAACTGACGAGCCCTGTGACGCCGAGCTGAACCAGTACGCCAACGAGCGAGGAAACGCCGGCCACCAGCAGGATGGACCCCCAGGCCGGCGCCGTAACACCAGCAAGCGTGATGGCAGCGGCGGTAGCGGCGGTGCCGCCTGCGATGGCACCGGCCGTGCTCGACATGCCAGCCAAGGTGGAATAGGTGCGAGGGTCGTTCGCCACGTAGCCTCGCCCTTGAAGCGCTTGCTGCGTAATGCCTGACAAAGCCCGATTCATATTCCAGGCCGCACCCTGGCTGATCGTGGTCTGCGCCTGCACTGGCGACAGGCCAACGGGGAACAAGATCAGATGAAGACAGAGCTTCCAGATCAGGCATCGCTTCCAAGCGCTCATTCCAGCCCCTTTATGACCGCCCATGCACACACGGCGCCGAACGCGAAAATGGCCAAGTACCAGTACTCGACGGCCATGATCAGTAGCCCCGCCGCTTCTTCCAGGCCGTGTAGGCCCGATTCCGGCGCTCCCGCCTGTACCGCCAGCGGAACGCAAGTTCATCCCTGAAGGCCATCAAGCGGCCGAAGTCGGAACGAACCAACTCATCGCCGCGAATGAGCGCATAGACGAGCGCCACGGAGCCCAGGAGAGCAATGATTGCCGCCAGGATCGTCGCGACCTGGAGCACAGGAATGAGAACCGCATAGATCGTGAACTCCGACGTGATCGGAGAGGTATCGATTGACATGAAGGCACTCCAATGAAAAAGCGGGGTGGCCTACCCCGCAGACTCGTGCACGAATTCCCATCAACCGAATCAGCCGCCGCGAATCCAGCGCAGTGCCATCTTGGCGGCCGTCATGGTCGCGTAGATGGCGGCGAGCACGGCAGCCACGGCCATGACCGCCGTGATCACGTCGGCCGCCGAAAAGGCGCCAGTGATGGGCGTCAGATCGATGGACGAAGTGCCGGCCGCGAACGCGGTGGAGCCGGCGGCAAAAGCCAGCAGGGAAGCGCCGTACTTGGCCGCTTGCTTGAACAGTTTCATAGTCATCTCCAGAAAGAACCGGGAACCGCCCGGACGGTTTGGGCTACCCGAAGCGGATGAGCCGCAACACAGTGCCGACGCCGCGTGCCACAAGGAAGAAGAGCACGGCGACGGAGAAGGAGGCCGAGAACACCGCGAACACGGTCGCGGGGTCCAACGGGATGGGGTCGGCTGACGCCGTGCCAGCCTGCTGGAGGGACTCCAGCGTGGTTTGGACGGAAGTACGCTGGGCAGCCGGACATTGCGCCGCCAGAGTCGATCCGCTAAGCGAAGGGGCCTGTCGGCATACAACGATCCAAACCGGAGTGCTCATTGCCTCAAGCCGCCTTCTTGGCCGCTTCCACCGGAACGAGCCTCATCGGCTGGAGGTATCGGAAGTCAAGGATTTCCTCCAGCTCCTTGCCCAGGCTCTTGGCGCTCTTCTTGATCTTCAGCTCCACCATTGCGGGGAAGACGCGAGCCTGTGCCGCAAGCGCCTTGCAGTTGGCGCTGGTGCCCCACACCATCTGGGTGGCGCTGCCGCCGAGAGCATGCTCACCGGACAGTTCTGCATAGATGCTCACGCGGCTGCGGTCCACCGGATCGCCCTTGTCTGGCGTGAACTGCAGAACATCCACACCGAGGACCAGCGCGGTCTTGGTGTAGCTGTCATCGAAGTCAAAGAACTTGCTCATGGGAAACCCTTTCAAACGAAAAGCCGGTCGTTCGGGTTGCGAGCCTCAAGGCCGCGTACCCATTGCAAAGCCGCTTCGTGGCCGGCTGACTCCACGAGGCGAAGGAACAAATCGAATCCCCGGTTCTGGACGATCAGCCGAAACTCGGATCGGCTCAGCGTGGCCAGCAGCTCGGCGTCGCTGCCTAGCCTGGCTGCGAGTTGGGCGTCATCCGATGCGGTGAGCCCGAGTTGCTTGATCGCGTAGGCGAGGCGACCACCGACGTGCACGCTGGAGGGCGATACCGCTTTCAAAGCAAAGGCGTACTCGATGAACGCCTGCCGCGCGACCTCATCGCCATACATCGAGTTCTCAAGCAGGGTCCAAGGTCCGACCGTTCGAGCCTTGCCGTGACCGGCTGCCAATTCGTACTCAGGCCCCCAGCTCCGCTTCTCACCACCGAACTTGGCGAGATAGTCGGCATTGCTGTACATACGGCGGACATCAACTCCGGTCGCGCCGGGGCGCCGAAGCCACCAGTCTTCGCAGCAATCCGCCCAAGCTTCCGGAAGGCGCTCAAGCAAGCCACGTCGGTCTGACGGAATCTCCTGCTCGAACACCCACATCTCATGCAGGTGTGGATGCCACCCGTTGACACTTGACCAAGTAATTTCAAGCGTCCGCATCCGGCCAACGAAAAGATCACCCAGTCGATACGCCGTCTTGGCAGTCTTGCCCGCTGGCCTGGTCAACGACTTGCCCCAGGCACCATCCGCCAAACGATCACGTGCATAGAGCATCTGTCGCAAGAGGTCTTCGAGACGGTCTGTGCGCTGATGCGGCACCGTGAAGGTGACGAGGTAGGCAACGCCTCCCCCACGTCCGGCCACCTGGTTGTAGATGTCGGCGATCTCGCGGCGCCGCCCCATCGTTATGCGATGCGAGCAGACGGGGCATCGCCAAAAGTCCGCGCACTTCACGACGTTGTGAAACAGCGCTCTGCCCTTCTTTCCGCCGTCACGCCACACCTCAACATCACCGCCAAGGCTGCCGTGGCAGCTCTGCACTCGGAACATCGGCTCCCGATCAACCGCACCAACTGGGGAGAAGTCGCGGCCTTGAACCGCAGCGGAACGCCTGGCCTTGCGATCAAGCTGCACCGGTCCCTTGGGAAAGCTGATGGTCGGCGGGATGCCTTCGGACAGCTCATAGACCCACCGCGGCGCGTATGCGCTTGGCCAATCCATGTACTCCGCACGCCATTCCCAGAAAGGGCGAAGAACCTCTCGGACGTGATGAAAAAGCATCCATCGAAGGCTGAACCGCGAGTCAGCGACATCAACGTCAGACAACATCGGACCGGCATCGGTGATGCGTAGCACCTGAAGCGATCCACCGTCGGTGACTACCTGCTGACCATCTCGCCATGCGAGGTCTGACCATCCCAAGTCAAGCACGGCGGGGTCCTTTGTCGGCTCGCCGGAGCGAAGTCACATGACGAACGCCGACGTAGCTACCGTCAAGCGTGCGGACCTCAAAGATCGAATCGCTCAGCTTCTTACCCAGCTTGACGAGCAACCCACCACAGCGAACGCGCTGACCGCAGCGGAATTTCGTTTCCGTCATCGCCGGGCCTTTCCAAACCGCAAGGCGGAAGGTGGAGGGCAAAAACTGTCCGGATTTAGCGCAGGATTACCAAGGCGCTCACCGCGCACGGCGCTGGCGCCCGCGCGGCCGTCCTCGTCCCTGCGGGCGGGCGCGCGGGCGCCGGCAAGCGTCGCACAGCCAACCATGGCGTTGCTGCGCAGCTCGGGCCAGAAGTCCAGCTGGTCAGTGGGAAGAAGGGCGCGGCGCGAGCTGCTCACAGCTTGAACTCCTGCGCTCGCTCCGCAGCCTTGAGGCGAACCGCCTCCACGTTGATGAAGACGCGTTTGCCGACGGTAATCTGTGGCCAATAACCGCGTTCAGCCTGAGCCATGAGGACACCAACAGGAAGCCCAATCGCAGCTGCGAATGCCTCTCGGGTCATCAACGGGACTTGCTGCACGCCTACTGCGGGTGCAATGCCGGTCAACTGCGGTGCTTCCATAATGACGCCTGCCATCTCCACGAATCGTTATATTTGAACGATTGTTTGTGGTTGCACTCTATTGCGGAGACATTGCCATGTCAACAACCATCGAAGACCGACTCATCCTGCTTCTGCGCGAGGAATGCGACGCCTACGGCTACTGGCAAGGCCTTGAGAACCGGACGCAGATATCAGCTCAGCGCTGGCGGGGCGTGTATGCGCGGAGGCAACGTCCCACCACCGACATGCTTGCTGCAGTCGCCAACTTGAAGCCGCACTACGCCTTCTGGCTGATGACCGGCGTCACGGATGCCGCGAACGGACACACCGCACCAGTGACCGCGTTGACCTTCCCGGAGATGCCCAGGCACAAGCTAGGCGATGACTACGCGGCCGAGTACTTCCATCGATCAATCGAGCTCAACCGTGATCTGTACAGGGTCATTGACCCCGACGTAGACGACGAAACGCGACTGAAGATTTCCGAAACCACGCTGGTAGGAACGCAACGGTGGGGCGGCGACCTGGTGCGCGAGGCATACGCAGTGGCAGACCAGACCGCATACCGGCTACTCGTCGAGCAGCACGAACTGCGCGAGAAGCACCGGCAAGACAAGTTCAAGCCGCCGAAGCGGCCCGCAAACAAGGCGGCAGGCAGCAAGTTCCTTATGCAAGACCCAAGGACCGCTCACCAGGAACAAAACGATCTCTTCTGGAAAGTCCCTGACCTACCAACTTCGTAGCATGGCGATCACCAAGACTGAAGGAGGCTGGCGCGTCGATGAGCAGCCAGCAGGACGCGGCGGCAAGCGGTTCCGAAAGACGTTCAAGACCAAAGCCGATGCGCTGGCGTGGCAGGCCTGGCTGAAGACACAGGTCAATCAGCGCGCAGATTGGGAGCCGGAGCGACGCGACATCCGCAAGCTGTCGGAGCTGATCGACGTCTGGTATTCACACCATGGCTCGGGACTGAAGGCCGGAGCAAACACGTATAGCCGCCTGAAGCTCGCATGCCATGCGATGGGCAACCCTGTCGCGGACCGATTCACCGTGGAAACGTTCGCCGCCTACCGAACGGAGCGCCTTGCAGCCGGCATCGCACCGAACAGCGTGAACCGCGAGCATGCCTACCTGCGCTCGGTGTTCAACGAGCTGCGCAGGCTGGGCCAATGGAAGAAGCCCAACCCCTTGGCCGAGCTGCGCCAGTTCAAAGTTCAAGAGCGCGAGCTGTCATACCTAACGACCGACCAAATCCGTGATCTGCTTGAAAAGCTGACCGAGGGGAAGAATCGCCATGCGGCCATGATCGCCAAGGTCTGCCTGGCTACTGGCGCTCGGTGGAGCGAGGCCGAGAGCCTCGAAGCACGCCACATCAGAAACGGGCAGATCCAGTTCGCCGGCACAAAGTCCGGCAAGGTGCGCGCGATCCCGATCGAGCCCAGCTTTGAACAGGAACTGCGGCATCACCACGACAAGGCGGAGACAGGGCAACGCCTTTTTGCCTACGCCTACTCCGCTTTTCGAGATGCCATCGAGCGCGCGGGCATCACGCTTCAAGAAGGCCAGCTAACGCATGTCCTGCGCCACACGTTTGCATCGCACTTCATGATGAACGGCGGCAACATCCTGGTGCTGCAACGCAGCCTAGGCCACGCGAACCTGACGATGACGATGCGGTATGCGCACCTGGCGCCCGACCATCTGCAAGAGGTGGTGAAACTCAACCCGTTGACGGCGTTGACAGTTCGTTGACACCCAACGGACCACCCGGCACCAAAAACAGCGCTAAGTTATTGAATTTATTGGTAGGCCGTATTGGACTTGAACCAATGACCAAAGGATTATGAGTCCTCTGCTCTGACCAACTGAGCTAACGGCCCCCCCGGAAGGAGGCAGGATTCTAGTCAGCGCCGGCTCAGCGTTGAGAAAGCGCCTGCCCCACCATCCGCGACGTGATGTCGACGATCTGGATCATGCGGTCGTAGGCCATGCGGGTCGGGCCGATGACGCCCAGCGTGCCGACGACCTGGCCGTCGACCTCGTAGGGCGCGCTGACGATGGACAGTTCCTCGTAGGGCACGACCTGGCTTTCGCCGCCGATGTAGATGCGCACGCCCTCGGCGCGGCTGGAGGTGTCGAGCAGGCGCATCAGCTGGGTCTTCTGCTCGAACAGGTCGAACAGGCGGCGCAGGCTGCCCATGTCGTGGCTGAAGTCCTGCACGGTCAGCAGGTTGCGCTCGCCGGAGACGACGACCTGCTCGTCCTGCTGGGCCATGGCCTCGGTGCCAACCCGCACGGCGGCGCTCATCAGGCCGGCGATCTCGCCGCGCAGCGCGTCCACCTCCGAGCGCAGGCGCTCGCGCACGCCCTCCAGCGTCAGGCCCGCGTAGCCGGCGTTGAGGCGGTTGCTGGCCTCGGCGAGCTCGGCCTGGCTGAGATCCTGGGGCGTGAAGATGACGCGGTTCTGCACGTCGCCGTCGGGCGACACGAGGATGACGAGCACGCGGCGCTCGCCCAGGCGCAGGAACTCGATGTGGTGGAAGACGCTGGGCTTCTTCGGCGCCGTGACGACGCCGACGAAGTTGGACAGACTGGACAGCAGCTGGGCCGCACTGGCGATGACGCGCTGCGGTTGGTCGGGCTGCAGCGGCACCGCGTCGACGCTGACCAGGCTGGGCTGGGCCGTCAGCATGGTGTCGACGAAGAGGCGGTAGCCGCGCGGCGTCGGGATGCGGCCGGCGCTGGTATGGGGGCTGGCGATGAGGCCGAGTTCCTCCAGGTCGGCCATCACGTTGCGTATGGTGGCCGGGCTGAGCTCCAGGCCCGAGGCCTTGGACAGCGTGCGCGAACCCACGGGCTGGCCGTCGGCGATATAGCGTTCGACCAGGGTTTTCAGCAGGGATTTGGAGCGCTCGTCGAGCATGGCGCAATCTTATGACTTGCGTGCCAGACCGCCCGAGCGTAGCGAGTAGCTCTGGCACCAACTGGCTAAAACTTGCGTGCCAGACCGCCCGAGCGCAGCGAGTAGCTCTGGCACCAACTGGCTGGAAACTGGCCTGGTTTCGCCCATGAAGAGCAAAACCCCTGTGGTGTAATTTGCCTCATGGCCAAGCGCTTCAGTCATGTCGCCATCGTGGGCAAGCATCAGGCGCCTGGCATCAAGCCGGTGCTGCAGGAGATTGCCCAGTTTTTGTGCAGCCAGGGCCTGGACGTCTCGCTGGAGGCGGACACCGCGCTGAACACCGGCCTGGCCGACTACGACGCGCTGCCCCACGACGAACTCGGCCGCGCCTGCGACCTGGCCGTGGTCATCGGCGGCGACGGCACGATGCTGGGCTTTGCCCGCGAAATGGCCCGCCACGGCATCCCGCTGCTGGGCATCAACCAGGGGCGGCTGGGCTTCATCACCGACATCCCGACCGAGCGCTGGCGCGAGTCGCTGGCGCCGGTGCTGGCCGGCGACTACGCGGTCGAGTCTCGCGCCATGCTGGAAGGCGCCGTGCTGCGCGACGGCGAGTCCATCTTCTCGGGCCTGGCGCTCAACGACGTCGTCGTCAGCCGCGGCGCGACGGCGGGCATGGTTGAGCTGAAGATCGAGGTCGGCGAGCAGTTCGTCGCCAATATGCGCGCCGACGGCCTCATCGTCGCCTCGCCCACCGGCTCCACAGCCTATGCGCTGTCGGCCGGCGGCCCGCTGCTGCACCCCAGCATCGCCGGCTGGCTGCTGGTGCCCATCGCGCCGCACACCCTGTCCAACCGGCCCATCGTGCTGCCGGACAGCGAGGAGGTGCGCCTGGAGATCGTCGCCGGCCGCGACGCGTCGGTGAACTTCGACATGCAGAGCCTCGCGAGCCTGCTGCACGGCGACACCATCACCGTGCGGCGCAGCCAGCACCAGGTGCGCTTCCTGCACCCCAAGGGCTGGAGCTATTACGCGACGCTGCGACGCAAGCTCCGCTGGTATCTCTGACCCGATCCGTTGTAGACCATGCTGCGGCACCTGAGCCTCAAGGACTTCGTCATCGTCCCGGCCCTCGAACTCGATTTCGAGGCCGGCTTTGCCGTGCTGACCGGCGAGACCGGCGCCGGCAAGTCCATCCTCATCGACGCGCTGCAGCTGGCGCTCGGCGGCCGCGGCGATGCCGGCGTCGTGCGCGAGGGGGCGGCCCGGGCCGAGATCTGCGCCGAGTTCGACACGCCGCCGCATCTGCGCGCCTGGCTGGACGAAGCCGGCTTCGAGCCGGACGAGGCGCTGCTGCTGCGCCGCGTCATCGACGCCGCCGGCAAGAGCCGCGCCTGGATCAACGGCGGCGCCGCCACTCTGACCCAGCTGCGCGAGCTGGCCGACCACCTGCTCGACATCCACGGCCAGCATGCCTGGCAGGGCCTGACCCGCCCCGCCGCCGTGCGCGAGCTGCTCGACGGCTTCGCCGGCCTCGACAGCGCGCCGCTGGCCCGCGCCCACGCCGCCTGGAAGCAGGCCGCCGACGCCTTGCAGAAGGCGCAGGGCCAGCAGGCCGAGGCCCAGCGCGAACGCGAGCGCCTGACCTGGCAGATCGGCGAGCTGGACGGGCTGGCGCCCGCCGAGGGCGAGTGGGAGGCGCTGAACGCCGAGCATGAGCGCCTGTCGCATGGCCAGTCGCTGATCGACGCGGCCCAGTCGGCGCTGGAGGCGCTGGACGAGGCCGAGCCCAGCGCCCAGTCGCTGGCGGCGCAGGCGCTGGACCAGCTCGAACGCGTGCTCGACCACGACAGCCGGCTGCTGCCCGCCGTGCAGGCCCTGCGCGACGTGCAGGCCCAGCTGCAGGACGCCAGCCACACGCTGGCCGCCTATCTGCACAAGACCGACCTCGACCCGGACCGGCTCGCCGAGCTGGACGAGCGCGTGTCCGCCTGGATGCTGCTCTCGCGCCGCTACCGCCGCCAGCCGCAGGAGCTGCCGGCGCTGCTCGCGCAGTGGCGGGCCGAGCTCGCGGCGCTGGACGCCGCCAGCGACCCGGCCCAGCTCGAAGCCGCGCTGGCCGCCGCGCGCCAGGCCTTCGACGCCCAGGCCCAGGCCGCCAGCCGCGCCCGCCGCAAGGCCGCGCCGCAGCTGGCCGCCGCCGTCACGGCCGCGATGCAGCAGCTCGGCATGGCCGGCGGCCGGTTCGACATCGCGCTGCTGCCGGCCGACGGCCCGCAGAGCTGGGGCGCCGAATCCGCCGAATTCCTCGTCGCCGGCCACGCCGGCAGCACGCCGCGGCCGCTGGCCAAGGTGGCCTCGGGCGGCGAGCTGTCGCGCATCGCGCTGGCCATCGCCGTGACCAGCAGCCAGGCCGCGTCGGCCCAGTCGCCCGGCACGCTGATCTTCGACGAGATCGACGTCGGCATCGGCGGCGCCGTCGCCGAGACCGTGGGCCGGCTGATGAAGCAGCTCGGCCGCGAACGTCAGGTGCTGGCCGTCACCCACCTGCCCCAGGTCGCCGCCTGCGCGGACCGACATCTCGTCGTCGCCAAGAGCTCGGCCGGCGGAGCCACGGCCAGCCGCGTCACGCCGGTGGCCGGCGAGGCCCGCGTGGCCGAGATCGCCCGCATGCTGGGCGGCGAGCACCTGTCCTCCACCAGCCTCGCCCACGCCGAGGAAATGCTGGCCGCGTCCGCCGCCGCCAAGCCCAGGAAGGCCAGGCCGTGAACGCAGAGCATGAACTGCAGGGCGACGTCGTGCTGCTGACCGGCATGTCGGGCGGCGGCAAGTCCGTCGCCATGCACGCGCTGGAGGATGCCGGCTATTTCTGCGTCGACAACCTGCCCGCCGAACTGCTGCTGGACTTCCTGCGCCTGGAGCAGCAGCGCGGCGAGCGCCGCGTCGCCATCGCCGTGGACGTGCGCAGCGCCGGCTCGCTGCCGCTGATGCTGCCGCTGCTGAGGGGCCTGCGCAGCCAGGGCGTGGCCGTGCGCTCCATCTTCCTGGACGCCAGCGACGAGGCGCTGATGCGCCGCTTCTCCGAGACCCGCCGCCCCCATCCGCTGCGCGAGGACCGCGACACCAATTTCGGCGCGCTGGACGGCGGCGCCGACGACGGCCACCGCGTGCTGCTGGACGCCATCCGGCTGGAGCGCGAGCTGCTGGGCGCGCTGAAGGCCGAATCCACCGTCATCGACACCAGCCAGCTGCGCCCGGCCCAGTTGCGCACCTGGCTGGGCGACCTGGTCGGCCCCAACGCCGGCACCAAGCTGACGCTGGTGTTCGAGAGCTTCGCCTTCAAGCACGGCGTGCCCAGCGACGCCGACTTCGTCTTCGACGTGCGCGTGCTGCCCAACCCCTACTACGACCGCGAGCTGCGCCCGCTGACCGGCCGCGACGTGCCCGTGGCGGCCTACCTCGCAGCCCAGCCCGAGGTCGGCCTGATGATGGGCCAGATCGCCGGCTTCCTGTCGCGCTGGCTGCCCAACTTCGCGGCCGACCAGCGCAGCTATCTGACGGTGGCCATCGGCTGCACCGGCGGCCAGCACCGCTCGGTCTATCTCGTCGAGATGCTGGTGCGCCAGTTCAGCCACCACGGCCACGTCGTGCTCAAGCGCCACCGCGAGCTGGACGCAAGATAGAAAAATTGTTCTAGATCAAATGTTCTAGAACGTTTATGCTGCGATGCATGAACACGAGAACCGCCGCCGCGCGGCCCACCGCCGCCGAACTGGACCTGCTGCAGGTGCTGTGGCGCCTCGGCTCCGCCGACGCCAAGGCCGTGCACGAGGCCCTGCTGCCCGGGCGCCCCGAAGCCACCTACGCCACCGTGCTGCGCCAGCTGCAGGTGATGCACGGCAAGGGCCTGCTGGACCGTGACGAGAGCCAGCGCCCGCAGCGCTACGCCCCCGTGCATGCGCAGGACAAGCTGCAGCAGTCCCTCGTCAAGGACTTCATCGCCAAGGCCTTCGCGGGCTCGGGCAAGGCCCTGGTGCTGGCGGCCTTGAAAAACCACGTCAGCGCCAAGGAGCGCGCGGAGATCCGCCAGCTGCTGACCAAGAACGGAGACGGGGCATGAGCCTTGACATCGCAATGAATGCCTGGGGCTGGGCCCTGTTGAACTTCGTCTGGCAGGGCGCCGTCGTCGGCGGCGTGGCCCTGCTGCTGCTGACGCTGCTGCGCGGTGCGCCGGCTCGCTGGCGCTACGCGGTCTGCGCGCTGAGCCTGCTGCTCTGCCTGGCCCTGCCGCTGGCCCAGTGCCTGGACCTCGCCACCCCCGCCGATGGCGACTTCACGACGGAGCTGGAGCCGCTCGCCGCGCAGATGCCGGCCCTCGTCACCGCCTGGGCGCTGGGCACGGCGCTGATGCTCGGCCGCATCGGCCTGGGCCTGGCCTGGGTGGCGCGCGCGCGCCGCCGCAGCACGCCGGCACCCGCCGAGTGGCAGGGCCGGCTGGACGGCCTGGCCCGCCGCCTGGGCCTGCGCCGCGCGGTCGGCCTGCGCCTGCTGCCGGCGCTGGACGGCCCGATCGCGCTGGGCGTGCTCAGGCCCTGCGTGCTGCTGCCGGCCGCCCTGCTCACGCGACTGCCGGTGGACCTGCTCGAAGCCCTGCTCGCCCACGAACTCGCCCATGTCAGGCGCTGGGACTATCTCGCCAACCTGCTGCAGAGCGCCGTCGAGGCCCTGCTGTTCTTCCATCCGGTGGTGTGGTGGCTGTCGGCCCGCATGCGCGCCGAGCGCGAGCTGGTCGCCGACGAGATCTCGGCCGAACTGCTCGGTGACTCGCGCCGCATGGCCCTGGCCCTGCATGCACTGAGCGAACTGGGCGGGTCGCAAACCCGGCCCGCGGTCGCGCTGGCCGCGCGCGGCGGCGACCTGCTGCGCCGCGTCGAGCGCCTGCTCGCGCCCCGCCCCCAGGCCACCGGCTGGAAGCTCGCGCTGCCGGCGCTGCTGATCGCGGCGACCAGCTTCGTCGTGCAGGCCGGAAGCCGCAACGCGCCGGACACGCCCACGCCGGCCGCCCAGACCGCTCAGGCCGCCACGCCGGCCGAGGCACCGGCGGCGCCCCAGCTGCGCCTGCCCGTCAACGCCAAGCATGTCGTCGTCGTCGACGACGCGACGGGCAAGGTGCTGATGGCCCGCGACGCCGATGCCGTCGTGCCCATCGCGTCGCTCACCAAGCTGCTGACGGCCATGGTGGTGCTGGACGCCAAGCTGGACCCGAACGAGAAGCTGCGCATCACCAGCGACGACGTGGACACCCTCAAGCACAGCCGCTCGCGCGTGCGCGTCGGCACGCAGATGTCGCGCCAGGCCGCGCTGGAGATGGCGCTGATGGAGTCCGAGAACCGCGCGGCCTTCGCGCTGGCGCGCACCTTCCCCGGCGGCGACGCCGGCTTCGAGAAGGCCATGCAGGCCAAGATCCGCGCGCTGGGCCTGAGCCGCACCTCCATCACCGACCCGACCGGGCTGTCGCCGGCCAACACGTCGACGGCCACCGAGATGGCCGCGATCACGGCCGCCGCCGCGCGCTACGGCGAGATCGAGCGCATCACCAGCGTGAAGAAGGCCACCGTGCCGGTGGACGGCCGCACGCGCGAGCTGCACAACACCAACCGGCTGGTGGGCGCCAAGGGCTGGAACATCCTGCTCTCCAAGACCGGCTACACCGAGGAAGCCGGCCGCTGCCTGGCCATGCGGATGATGAACGGCAAACGCCCGGTCACCGTCGTGCTGCTGGACGCCGACGGCTCGGCCCAGCGGCTGCGCGACGCGGCGCTGATCCGCAAGAGCCTGGCCCGCCAGCCCGCCTGAGCCCCAATTCATCATGCAAAGACGCCAGTTGCTCTTGGCGGGCGGCGCCCTGTGCGCGCTGCCCGGCCATGCCCTCGATTTCGCGCCGCCGCGCGCACCGGCCGCGATGCGCGCCAGCGTCGACCGCATCATCGACATCGCCGTCGGCATCCGCCCGTTCCGAGCGCAGGGCCCGCGCATCGAGGCGCAGCGGCTGCACCTGTCTCTTATACACATCTAGATGTGTATAAGAGACAGCACCGCATCATCGACATCGCCGTCGGCATCCGCCCGTTCCGAGCGCAGGGCCCGCGCATCGAGGCGCAGCGGCTGCACGGCAGGACCGTCGTGCACCACTACGGCCACGGCGGCAGCGGCTGGTCGCTGTCCTGGGGCTCGGCCCAGCGTGCGCTGGCGCTGGTGCAGGCCGGCGGCGCGAAGCCCGGCGAGCGCATCGCCGTCATCGGCTGCGGCGCCATCGGCCTGACCACGGCGCGCACGGCCCAGCAGGCCGGCTACAGGGTGCGCCTCTATGCCAAGGACCGCCCGCCGCAGGTGACCTCGTCGGCCGCCACCGGGCTGTGGACGCCGGACTCGCGCATCGTCACCCGCGAGCATGCCGGCGAGGCCTGGTCGGCCGGCTGGGAGGCGATGGCTCGGGCATCGTTCAAGGTCCACCAGAGCTATCTCGGCCTGCCTTCCGGCCCGGTCGAATGGCATGACGGCTATCTGCTGGCCGATGACTTCGACACGCCCCTGCCCAGCCATGCCGGCGAACCCGACTACCCCGACCTCGCCTCGCGCATCGCCGACCTGCGCCCCCGGGGCGTGGCGCTGGCCGCTGGCGAGCACCCCTTCCGCACGCCGCAGGTGCGCCGCTTCACGCAGCTGGTCTTCAACATCCCGGCCTACCAGCGCCTGCTGCTGGACGACTTCGCGCGCGATGGCGGCGAGCTGGTGCAGCGGGTGTTCCACCGCGCGAGCGACTTTGCACACCTGCCCGAGCGCACCGTCGTGAACTGCAGCGGCGACGGCGCGCGCAGGCTGCTGGCCGACACGACGCTGACGCCCGTGCGCGGCCAGACGGCCCGCCTCATTCCCCAGCCCGAGGTGGACTACGCGCTGATCTGGCGCAGCCACAACCTCGTCGTGCTGCCGCGCCGCGACGGCCTGCTCGTCGCGGCCATGGGCGGGGACGACTTCGGCAACGACGACCCGCGGCCGGACCGGGCGCAGTCGGAGGCCGCGGTGCAGCGGCTGGCCGGTCTGTTCTAGAAGGTCTCCCAGTCGCCCTCGACCGCGCTCGGCGCAGCAGCAGCGCCCTTGGGCGCGGGCACCTGCACCGGCGGGGGCGAGGCCTTGGCCACCGGCCTGGGTGCCAGCTTGGCGGCCACCGGCCTGGGTGCCGCAGGTTTCGATGCGGCAGGCTCGGGCGCCGCGGCAGCAGGCCGGGGCGCGGCAGGCCTGGGTGCCGCGGTGCGCACGGCGGCGGCCATGCCGCCAGCGTCGACGCGGAAGACCGCCACGGCCTCGGTCAGCCTGGTGGTCTGGGCACGCATGCTTTCCGCCGCCGCGGCCGTCTGCTCGACGAGGGCCGCGTTCTGCTGCGTGGCCTGGTCGAGCTGGCTGACGACCACGTTGATCTGGGCCACGCCCTCGCTCTGCTCGCGGCTGGACACGGTGATCTCACCGACGAGGTCGGTCACCTTGCGCACCTCGTTGACCATCTGGCCAATGGTCTCGCGTGCAGCCAGCACTTGGGTGCTGCCGCTTTCGACCTTGGAGACGCTGTCGCCGATGAGGCTCTTGATCTCCTTGGCAGCCTCGGCGCTGCGCTGGGCCAGCAGGCGCACCTCGCCGGCGACGACCGCGAAGCCGCGGCCCTGCTCGCCGGCCCTCGCGGCCTCGACCGCCGCGTTCAGCGCGAGGATATTGGTCTGGAAGGCGATGCCGTCGATGGTGCCGATGATGTCGGAGATCTTGCGGCTGGACGCCGAGATCGCGTCCATGGTCGTCACCACCTCGCCCACGGCCGCGCCACCCGCGCCGGCCACCTCGGAGGCGCGGTTGGCCAACTGGTCGGCCTGACGGGCGTTGTCCGCATTGGCCTTGATCTGCGAGGCCATCTGCTCCACCGACGCCGCCGTTTGCTGCAGGCTGGATGCCTGGCTCTCGGTGCGCGCCGACAGGTCGGCATTGCCCTGGGCGATCTCGGCCGCGGCGACATTGATCTGCTCGCAGCCCTGGCGCACGCCCGACACCATGCGGGCGAGGTTCTGCGTCATCTCGTCGAGGCTGCCCAGCAGCTGGCCGAGCTCGTCGCGCGAATCGGCGTGCAGGCGCTGGGTCAGGTCGCCCGAAGCCACCGCGCGCACCGCCTCGGAAGCCTTGAGCACCGGGCGGGTGATCGAACGCGTGATGATGAGGGCCGCGCCGGCCCCGATGACCAGGCCCACGACGGAGGCGATGGTGAAGGTCCAGAGCACGCGGGTATAGGCCGCGGCGGCGGCCTCGGTGGCGGCCAGGGCGAGCTTTTCGTTGTAGGCCCACCACTTGCCGACGTCGTCGCGCACCGGCCTGAAGGCCGCCTGCGCGGGGCCGAAGGTCAGCTCGCGCGCGGCGGTGCTCTGGGTCGGGTCGGCGACGCCGCCGTTCGAGGCCTTGATGACCTTCTCCTGCACCGCCATATAGGCCGCCGCGCCCTCGGACACCTGCTTCAGCAGCGCGCCATCCTGTGCGTCGGCCACCAGCGGTTCATAGTCCTTGAGGCGCTGCAAGATGCTGGCACGCGCCTTGTCGATGCGCTCGGTGAGGGACTTCTTCTCCTTGTCGTCGTCGGTCAGGATGTGCTGCTGCTCAAGCCGCCGTGCGTCCGACAGCGCACCGTCGAGTTCGTGGATGACCTTCAGCGAAGGCAGGATGTTTGCCGGATAGAACTCGGCGTAGCTGTTGATCGATTTCGCCAGCATTGCGCCGATGCCGGCCATCGCCAGCAGCAACGCCAGCAGCAGCACAAATGCAAGGCCGAGGCGCGTCCCGACGCGCAGGTTCTTCAGGGTGTCCATGACTGTCCCCTTCCGTCGTTGTGCCGGAGACTTTGCCCCTTTCGCCGCGGACAGGCAATGCGCCGGGACGGCGCCGTCCGCGTGCTATCAGGTTTCCGCCGCGTCGGCCTCGCCGAGCAGCAGCGCCAGCAGCACGGCCGTGCCGACGGGCATGAAGACGACGATGGCGACGAACCACGGCCAGAAGCTGCGGCCCGAGCGGCGCACGAGCTGCATCATGAAGACGCAGTGCATCGCGCCGGCCACGATCAGGCCCAGGGCCATGATGACGAGGCGGCCGGGCGCCGGCTCGGCCTCCTGGGCACCGCTGACGAGCTGCCAGAGGCACAGGCCGCCGACGAGCAGGGTGATCAGTGCGTACTCGATGCCACTCTTGAATTGGGCTTGCATGGCTCAGCTTTCCTCGATCAGTTTCTTCAGCGGCGCGGGCAGCGCGTAGCTCGCGAGTTTCTCCCGCGCGACCCAGGTGCCGCCAGGCGTCATACCCTCGGATGCCTGCACGCGCAGCGTGTGCAGCACCCAGTCGAAATGGGTCAGCGCATGCTCGATGCGCGGCAGCGTCTCCGGGCTCGCACCCGGCAGCGCCGCGCGGGCGCCGGCCTCGTCGTCGAACATCGGCAGCGTCCACAGCCCGGCCCAGACGCCCGTGGCCGGCCGCTGCTGCAGCAAGACGTGGCCCCCGGGGTTCTCGACCCACAGCCACCAGTTCTCGCGCCGGCCGCGCTTGAGCTTCTTCGTCTTGACGGGCCAGCGCGTCGGGTCGCCGGCCTGCCGGGCGCGGCACAGCGGCTGCACGGGGCAGAGCAGGCAGTCGGGCGAACGCGCCGTGCAGACGGTGGCGCCCAGGTCCATCAGGCCCTGGGTGTAGCGGTCGACGTCATGCTCGGGCAGCAGCTCGGTGGCGCGGTCCCAGAGCTTCTTCTCGGCGGCGCTGCTGGCAAGGTCGCCGTCGAAGGCCAGCACGCGGCCGAGCACGCGCTTCACATTGCCGTCGAGGATGGCCACGCGCTCGCCGAAGCAGAAGGCCGCGATGGCCGCCGCGGTGGAGCGGCCGATGCCCGGCAGCGTCTGCAGGCCGGCCGCCGTGGCCGGGAATTCGCCGCCATGCTGCGCCGCCACGGCCCGCGCGCAGGCGTGCAGGTTGCGCGCGCGGCTGTAGTAGCCCAGGCCCGCCCACTGCGCCAGCACCTCGTCCAGCGTGGCCGCGGCCAGGTCGGTCACGCGCGGCCAGCGGGCAAGAAAGCGCTCGTAGTAGCCCAGCACCGTCACGACCTGGGTCTGCTGCAGCATGATCTCCGACAGCCAGACGCGATAAGGGTCGCGCGTGTTCTGCCAGGGCAGCGCATGGCGGCCGTGGCGGCGCTGCCAGGCGACCACCGTCTTGCCGAAGTCCTCGATCAGCGCCCCATTCATCGTTTTTGGCATGACGGGCAGAAAAAGGTCGAGCGCTGCCCCTGCACGATGCGGCGGATGGCCGTGCCGCAGCGCCGGCAAGGCTGACCCTCGCGGCCATAGACCTGGGCCTGCATCTGGAAGCTGCCGGCCACGCCGTGAGCATCGCGGAAGTCGCGCAGCGTCGTGCCACCGGCCTCCAGCGCCTGGCCCAGCACGGTGCGCACGGCAACCGCCAGCTTGTCCGCCCGCGGGCGGCTGAGCTTGGCCGAGGGCAGGCGCGGGTCGATGCCGGCCATGAACAGGGCCTCGCAGGCGTAGATGTTGCCGGCGCCGACGACGATGTCGCCGGCCAGCAGGGCCTGCTTGATGGCCACGCGCCGGCCGCCGAGCGCGGCATGCAGGTGGGCGCCGTCGAAGCGCTCGTCGAAAGGCTCCAGGCCCAGGCCGCCGAGCAGCGTCGCCACCGGCTCGGCGTCCAGCGCCGCGGCCCAGACGACGGCGCCGAAGCGCCGCGGGTCGGTCAGGCGCAGCAGGCCGCGGTCGGTGTGCAGATCGAAATGGTCATGCGCGCCGGGCGCCGGCGCCGTGCCCAGAAAGGCCAGCGAGCCCGACATGCCCAGGTGCATCAGCAGCCCGCCGGCGCCCGCCAACGGAAGCCACAAATATTTACCCCGCCTTTGCACATCGCCGACGCGGGCGCCGAGCAGGGCTTCGGGGTCCACGCCGATCGGCCAGCGCAGCGGTTTTCCCAGGCGCAGGCCGGTGACCCGGGCGCCCTGGATGGCGCCCGCAAAGCTGCGGCGCGTGACTTCGACTTCGGGCAACTCGGGCATGGGACGGAAATGATAATTAGGGCGACGCTGAATAAGTCCCCGCGATGCAGCGCGCCCTGGTTTGGGATGGGCTGCAAGGCGCGAACCGCAGCCGTAGCGCGGGCTACGGCGAGGATTTGCAACGCCGCAGACCGCCCAAAGCAGGGATGCGCTGCGCGCGAGGGACTTGTTCAGCGTTGCCTTACGCCCTGTTTGCCGGAGTTCGAATGCCCACCCCCTTCCGCCGCGCCGCCTGCGCCGCCGCCTTGCTGGTCGCCCTGCAGGCCCAGGCCCAGACACCCGATGCCGCCACGGCCGCGCCCGCCAGCCCGCCGGCCAACTCGGCGATGGACGCGCCGCTGTTCTACCAGCTGCTGATCGGCGAACTCGAACTCAACAGCGGCCAGGCCGGCACGGCCTTCCAGGTGCTGCTGGACGCCGCGCGCCGCACCGGCGACGAGGAGCTCTTCAAGCGCGTCGTCAACATCGCGCTGCAGGCCCACGCCGGCGACCAGGCGCTGATGGCGGCCCGCGCCTGGGCCGAGGCCAAGCCCGGCTCGGTGGATGCCCACCAGACCGTCGTGCAGCTGCTGGCCCTGCTGAACAAGCCCGCCGAAGTCCCGCAGCCGCTGACGGCCCTGCTGCGCGTCGCGCCCGACGTGCAGCGCGCCGGCCTGATCGCAGCCCTGCCGCGGCTGTTCCAGCGCTCGCCGGAGCCCAAGTCCGTGCTCGCCGCGCTGGCGCCCGTTCTGCAGGCCCAGGCCGGCCCGCTCAAGCCGGCCGCGCTGTTCGCCGAAGCCCGGCTGTCGCTGCAGGCCGGCGAGAACGCGCGCGCGCTGGCCCTGACCCGCGACCTCGCCGCCGCCCTGCCCGACGGCGACGACGCGATGCAGCTCGCCGTCGACCTGCTGCCCACCGAGCCCCAGGCCGAAGCCCTCGTCACCGCCCGCCTGCAGCAGAAGCCCGACCAGCACGCGCTGCGCCAGGCCTATGCCCGCGCGCTGGTCCAGGCCCAACGCCCGGTCGACGCGGCGCGCGAGTTCCGGCTGCTGACCGAGCAGACGCCCGACAACCCGGCGCCCTGGCTGGCCCTGGGCGCCCTCGAACTGGACCTGAAGCACATCGACGCCGCCGAGGCCGCGCTGCACGAAAGCCTCAGGCGCCTGGACACGCCGGCCGCGGGCAGCGATGCCGAGATCCAGGCCCGCGCGGACGGCCGGCGGAGCGCCTGGCTGCTGCTGTCCCAGGCGGCCGAGCAGCGCGGCGACCTGAAGGCCGCCGAAGCCGCGCTGCACAAGGTCGACGGCGCCGGCCTGGACGTGAAGTTCCGCCATGCCAGCCTGCTCGCCCGGCAGGGCAAGCTGGCCGAAGGCCGCAAGCTGCTGCAGCCCGCCGCCGACGCCGGCGACAAGGACGCCCGCGCCAGCCTGCTGGCCGAGGCCCAGCTGCTGCGCGAGCAGCCGGACTACGCCGCCGCGCTGGCCGTGCTCAAGGCCGCCACGGCGCGCTTCCCCGGCGACACCGACCTGATCTACGAGCAGGCCATGATGGCCGAGAAGCTCGGCCGCTTCGACGAGATGGAGGCGCTGCTGCGCCACGTCATCGAGCTCAAGCCCGACTACCACCACGCCTACAACGCGCTGGGCTACTCGCTGGCCGATCGCAACGTGCGCCTGGCCGAAGCCAAGGAGCTCATCGAGCGCGCGCTCAAGCTCGCGCCCGGCGAGCCCGTCATCGTCGACAGCCTGGGCTGGGTCGAGTTCCGCCTGGGCAACCTGCCGGCGGCCGCCAAGCTGCTGCGCCAGGCCCACAGCGGACGGCCCGACGCCGAGATCGCCGCCCACCTCGGCGAGGTGCTGTGGGCCAGCGGCGCCCAGGACGAGGCCCGCCGCGTCTGGCAGGAGGCCGCCAAGCGCGACCCGCGCAACGAGGCGCTGCGCGAGACGCTGGGGCGGTTGAAGGTCAAGCTTTGAGGTTCGCGTCCGCCCTTGTCCTGACGCTGGCCCTGGCAGGCTGCGCACAGTTGCAGAAGACGCAACCCACGGCCGCCGAGGCGCGGCTCAGCGGCCGCATCAGCGTGACCGTGGCCGGCGACGTGCACAACCGCGGCACCGGCGGCGCGGCCAGCTTCGAGCTCATCGGCGGCCCCGAGTCCGGCCGGCTGGAGCTGAGCGCGCCGCTGGGCGGCCTGGTCGCCCGCGCGAGCTGGCAGCCCGGCCTCGTGCTGCTGCAGACGCCCGACCAGCAGCGCCGCTTCGACGACCTCGACTCGCTGACCCGCGAGATGCTCGGCGAAGCCGTGCCGGTGGCCGCGCTGTTCGACTGGCTGCAGGCCCGCCCCTGGCCGGCCGCGCCCCACCAGAAGACGGACAAGGGCTTCGAGCAGCTCGGCTGGCGCATCGAGCCCCGGCTGCCGGCCCTGGTCGCAACCCGCCTGTCGGAACCCACGGTGACGCTGCGCGCCAGACTGGATGGAGGCGATGAAGGCACTCCATGACCTGGCCGCGCCGGCCAAGCTCAACCTCTTCCTGCACGTCGTCGGCAAGCGCGAGGACGGCTACCACCTGCTGCAATCGGTCTTCGTGCTGATCGACTGGGCGGACACGCTGCACGTCGAGCGGCGCGGCGATGGCTTGCTGCAGCGCCACGACGTGCTCGGCGGCGACCTTCCCGCCGACGACCTCTGCCTGCGCGCCGCCCGCCTGCTGCAGCAGGAAACCGGCTGCACGCTGGGCGCCGACATCCACCTCGAGAAGCGCCTGCCGGCCGGTGCCGGCATGGGCGGCGGCTCATCGGACGCGGCGACCACGCTGCTCGCGCTGAACCGCCTCTGGGATCTGCGCCTGCCGCTAGACAGACTCAAGGCCCTGGGCCTGAAGCTGGGCGCGGACCTGCCCTTCTTCCTCGGCGGCGGCCCGGCCTTCGTCGAGGGCATCGGCGAGATCCTGCACCCGCTGACCTTGCCCGAGCAGCGCTTCGCGGTGCTCAAGGGACCGGCCGGGCTGGCGACAAAGGACATTTTTTCAAGCCCGCACTTGGCAAGGTCCGAAAAGCTGGCTATAGTCGCGGGCTTTCCCGCCCTGGCAGGAACTGCATACGAGTTGATTACGGGCTTCGGTCAAGACTTCGGTCGAAATGACCTCCAGCCCGCAGCCGAGTCGATCAGCAGTGAAGTGCGAGACGCGTTGGCCCTGTTGTCGGAAGTTTTCGGCAACGCCCGGATGACGGGTTCGGGAGCCGCCGTGTTCTCGGTACTCGCCGGAGATGGAAAAGATGGCAAGGACGACCAGTCCCTGGCGACATTGCTTCAAGGGCTTTCGAAAGAAGGGCCTGAAGGGTGGACAGGTCGAATCTGCCGCAGTCTGGCTCAACACCCGCTTAGCGGTTGGGCCGACTGAGAAAGTTGTAGGGCACAGCAGCTTTGCTGTGTCCTGTGTAGGGGAGTCGCCAAGTTGGTCAAGGCATCGGATTTTGATTCCGACATGCGAGGGTTCGAGTCCTTCCTCCCCTGCCAAATTTCTGCTTTTCGCTGAACCGGCTCTGCTTCAGCGGGCCACTGACACCAGAGGCTCCCAGTGCTGCTCAACACGGTTCTCTTCACCGGCAACGCGAACCCGGTTCTCTCCCAGGAAATTGCGACCCATCTCGGCCTCGAGCTGGGCAAGGCCGTCGTCGGCCGCTTCTCGGACGGTGAAGTCACCGTCGAGGTGCAGCAGAACGTCCGCGCCCGCGACGTCTTCGTCGTGCAGCCGACCTGCGCGCCGACGAACGAAAACCTGATGGAGCTGCTCATCATGGTGGACGCGCTCAAGCGCGCCAGCGCCCGCCGCATCACCGCCGTGATCCCCTACTTCGGCTACGCCCGCCAGGACCGCCGCCCGCGCTCCACCCGCGTGCCCATCTCGGCCAAGGTCGTCGCCAACCTGCTGGAGACCGTCGGCGTCGAGCGCGTGCTGACGATGGACCTGCACGCCGACCAGATCCAGGGCTTCTTCGACATCCCGGTCGACAACATCTACGCGTCGCCCGTGCTGCTGTCGGACCTGAAGAGCCGCAACTACAAGGACCTCGTGGTCGTGTCGCCGGACGTCGGCGGCGTCGTGCGCGCCCGTGCGCTGGCCAAGCAGCTCGGCTGCGACCTGGCCATCATCGACAAGCGCCGCCCCGCCGCCAACGTGTCCGAAGTGATGCACGTCATCGGCGAGATCGACGGCCGCAACTGCGTGATCATGGACGACATGATCGACACCGCCGGCACGCTGGTGAAGGCGGCCGAGGTGCTGAAGGAGCGCGGCGCCAAGAGCGTGTTCGCCTACTGCACCCACCCCATCCTGTCGGGCCCGGCCATCGAGCGCATCTCGGGCTCGGCACTGGACGAGGTCGTCATCACCAACACCATCCCGCTGACCGACGCGGCCAAGGCCTGCAAGAAGATCCGCCAGCTGTCGGTGGCCTTCCTGTTCGCCGAGACCATCCGCCGCATCTCCGACGGCGAATCGGTCACGTCGCTTTTCTCGGAACAGAACAACAACTTCTGATCCGGATTCCGTCGCCGTCGCAAGACGGCGTTTTCAACACGGTGCCTGGTCGCGGGTGCCGTTTCTCTTTTGGAGATAAACCATGAAGTTCGTCGCTTTTGAGCGCAAGCTGCAGGGGACCGGAGCGAGCCGCCGCCTGCGCGTGGCCGGCAAGGTGCCCGGTATCGTTTTTGGCGCCGGTGAGCCCGTCATGATCGAACTCGATCACAACGCGCTGTTCCACGCCCTGAAGAAGGAAGCCTTCCACAGCTCGCTGCTGGACATGGAACTGGGAGGCGCCACCACGCAAGTGCTGTTGCGCGACTTCCAGATGCACCCCTACAAGCCGCAAGTCCTGCACTGCGACTTCCAGCGCGTGGACGGCACGACCAAGATCACGAAGAAGGTGCCCCTGCACTTCGTCGGTGAAGAGGCCTCCGTGGCCGTCAAGACCGACCACTGCACGGTCAACCACGTCGTCACCGAGCTGCTGATCACCTGCCTGGCCCAGCAACTGCCCGAGTTCATCGAAGTTGACCTGTCCGGCCTGACCAAGGGTCACTCGCTGCACGTCAACGACGTCAAGCTGCCTGAAGGCATCAAGGTCGTCACCCACGGCAAGCCCAACCCCGTCATCGCGACGCCGGTCGAGCCCAAGACCGAGGAAGTCATCGTCGCCGCGGCTCCGGTCGCCGACGACAAGAAGGGCAAGAAGGGCAAGAAGTAATTCCTGCCGGCATCTGCCAACGACGAAGGGCTCCGCAAGGAGCCCTTTTTCATTCGAGCTTCAGATTCGGAAATCGCAGGGATCGTCCGTGCGCGGCGTGCCGAGGTCGACGACGAAGTCGCCCAAGATCGGCCCCGATGCGCCGCTGGGCAGCGCGACGACGAGGTGCTTGCTGGCCGACGCGTTCAGCACGGCCTGGAAGCCCGCGATGTTGAAGGCGCCGCTGCCCGAGCGCGGCGCCGCCCCCGTCGAGCGGTCGGCCAGGCGCGTCGATGCTGTGCGGGGCGAGGTGGCGGCCGTCACGCCGGCGCGTATCCGAAATGTGTCGACGCGAAACTTTCGCGGTCGGCTATTGCGGCGGCAGGCGCCCGCCGAGGTTCTTCAGCAGCTGGTTGGCGACCGCGAGCTGGCGGTTGCGCGAGCTCAGCACGCTGCCCTCGGCCGACAGCGCCGCCGTCTGCGCGGCGCTGACATTGAGATAGCTGACGGTGCCGGCGCGGTACTGGGCCAGCACGAGGTCGAGGTTGCGCTCGGCGGCCTCGAAGGCGTCGCACTGCAGCGCGAGCTCGACGCCGGACTCGGCCAGCTGCACGAGGTTGTCCTCGACCTCCTGGAAGGCCGTCAGCACGGCCTGGCGGTAGTTGGCCGTGGCCGCGTCGGCCGAGGCGCGGGCCTGGGTCGAGGCCAGGCGGCGCTGGCCGCCGTCGAACAGCGGCGCGGTCACGGCCGCGCCCAGCGACCAGACCAGGTTGGGCGCCGACACCAGATGCGACCAGGAGGCGCCGCGGTAGCCGCCGCTGGCCGACAGGCCCACGGCCGGGAAGAAGGCCGCGTCGGCCACGCCGATCTGCGCATAGGCCGACACCTGGCGCGCGCGCGCAGCCGCCAGGTCGGGCCGCCGGGCCAGCAGCGTGGAGGGCACGAGGTCCGGCACGGGCGGCAGCTCCGGCAGATGGGCGCTGGGCAGCAAGCCGAACTGCCCCGGCAGCTTGCCGACCAGCGTCGCGAGCGCATGTTCGAGCTGGGCGCGCTGGGTGCGCATCTCGCTGAGCTGGGCCTGGGCGCTGCGCAACTGGGTGCGGGCCTGCAGCACGTCGGTCTGCGCGACGACGCCGCCGGCATGGCGGGTCTGGGTCAGCTCCAGCACGCGCTGGTCGGCCGTCACGGTGCGCTCCAGCAGGGCCTGCTGGGCCTCGGCGGTGCGCAGCGCGAAATAGGTCTGCGTCAGCGTGGCCTGGGCCGACAGCCGCAGCGCGGCGAGGTCGGCCTGGCTGGCGCTGTAGTTGGCGCCGGCCACCTTGACGGCCTCGGACAGGCGGCCCCAGAGGTCGATCTCCCAGGCCGCGTTGGCGGTCAGCGAGTCGGTCGTCGACGTGGTGCGCTTGCCGGCGCTCTCGCTGGCCGAGCGGGTCGCGCCGCCGCCGACGGACAGCGTCGGCCAGATCGCGGCACTGCTGGCCGCCAGCACGGCGCGCGTCGAAGCCACCTGGGCCAGGCTGGCCGCCAGGTTCTGGTTGCCGACGACGAGCTCGGCCTGCAGGCCGTCGAGCACCGGGTCGCGGAACGGCGTCCACCAGGCCTCGGGCACGGCCATGTCGGCCGGCACTCGCTGCCATTCGGCGGAGCCCTTGAAGGCCGCGGGCGGCATGGGCTCGGCCGGCGGGCGCTGCGAGGTCACGGCGCAACCCGCCAGCAGCAGGGCCAGGGCCAGGGTCAGGGGGGCCAGGGCGGTCTTGGGCATGGAATCAGATCGTGGCGGGGACAGCGGCTTCGACGGGCGCGGGGGCGCGCTTCTTGCGGCCGAGCCTGTCCATGCAGCAGAACACGACAGGCGTGGTGTAGAGGGTCAGCAGCTGGCTCAGCAGCAGGCCGCCGACGATGGAGATGCCCAGCGGCACGCGCAGCTCGGCGCCTTCCCCCTGGCCCAGGGCCAGCGGCACGGCGCCGAAGACCGCCGCCACCGTCGTCATCAGGATGGGGCGCAGCCGCAGCAGGGCGGCGCGGTAGATGGCCGCGCCCGCCGTCAGCCGCCTGCCGCGCGCCTCGGCCGCGTGGCGGGCCGACAGCGCGAAGTCCAGCATCATGATGGCGTTCTTCTTCACGATGCCGATCAGCAGGATGACGCCGATCAGCGCAATGATGGTGAAGTCGGTCTTGAAGGCCATCAGCGCCAGCAGCGCGCCGACGCCGGCCGAGGGCAGCGTCGACAAGATGGTGATGGGATGGATCAGGCTCTCGTAGAGCATGCCCAGCACCAGGTAGATGGTCACGATGGCCGCGAGGACGAGCAGGGGCTGGGATTTCAGCGAGCTCTGGAAGGCCTGGGCCGTGCCCTGGAAGCTGCCGCGCACCGACACCGGCGCGCCGCTGCGGGCCACCGCATCGTTGACGGCGGCCACCGCGTCCGACAGCGCGACGCCGGCCGCCAGGTTGAAGCTGATGGTGCTGGCCGGCGTGCCGCTCTGGTGGTTGACGGCCAAGGGCGTGCCCGTGGTCTCCACGCGGGCGACGCTCGACAGCGGCACCTGAAGGCCGGCGCCGCTGGTCAGCATCAGCCGGTCCAGGATCTGCGGGTTCTGCAGCCACTGCGGCGCCAGCTCCATGACGACGCGGTACTGGTTCAGCGGGTTGTAGATGACGCCGACCAGGCGCTGGCCGAAGGCGTCGTTGAGCACGCTGTCCAGCGCGTTCATCGTCAGGCCCAGGCGCGCCAGCGCGTCGCGGTCGACGACGAGGGAGGTCTGCAGGCCCTTGTCCTGCTGGTCGCTGTTGACGTCGGCGATCTGGGGCACGTCGGTCAGCACGCGGCGGATGCGCGGCTCCCAGCTGCGCAGGTCCTCGAGGTCGTCGGCCTGCAGCGTGAACTGCCAGGAAGCGTTGGACTGCCGGCCGCCGATGCGGATGTCCTGCACCGGCGCGAGGAAGAGGTTGGCACCAGGCACCTTGGCCAGCTTGCCCCGCAGGCGGTTCATCACGTCGTCCACGCTCTCCTTGCGCTGGTCGCGGCCTTTCAGCGCGATGAACATATTGGCGCTGTTGCGCTGGCCGCCGCCGGTGAAGCCCATCACATTGGCCACGGCCGGGTCGGCGCGCACGATGTCGTGGACGACGCGCAGCTTCTGCTGCATGGACTGGAAGGAGCTGGCCTGGTCGGCCTGCACGCCGCCGAACATCAGCCCCGTGTCCTGCTGCGGGAAGAAGCCCTTGGGCACGCCGATGTAGAGCGACAGGTTCAGCGCGACGACGCCGGCCAGGGCCAGCAGCGCCACGGGCTGGTGGCGCAGCGTCCAGCGCAGCGAGCGGCGGTAGCCGCGCATCAGCGCGCGCTGCCAGCCGGCCAGCAGGCGACCGACGCGGCCGGGCTGGCGCGCGGCGGCATGCGGCTTCAGCAGCGTCGCCGCCATCATCGGCGTCGTGCTCAGCGACACGAGCATGGACACGAGGATGGCCACCGACAGCACGACGGCGAACTCGCGGAACAGCCGCCCGACGATGCCGCCCATCGCCAGGATGGGGATGAAGACGGCGATCAGGCTCAGCGAGATCGACAAGACGGTGAAGCCGATCTCCCGGGCCCCGCGCAGCGCCGCCTCGCGCGGCGCCAGGCCGCGCTCGATGTGGCGGGAGATGTTCTCCAGCACGACGATGGCGTCGTCGACGACGAAGCCCGTGGCCACCGTCATCGCCATCAGCGACAGGTTGTCGATGCTGTAGCCCAGCAGATACATGCAGCCGCAGGTGCCAGCCAGCGAGACCGGCAGGGCCACGGCCGGCAGCAGGGCCGCGCGCAGCCGGCGCAGGAAGACGAAGACGACGACGATGACCAGGCCGAAGGCGATGGCCAGCGTGCGCTGCACCTCGCGGATGCTGGCGCGGATGGTCGTCGTGCGGTCCATCACGACGTCGACGTTGATGGCCGGCGAGATCGACGCGCGCAGCTGCGGCAGCAGGCCGCGCACGGTGTCGACGGTCTTGATGATGTTGGCGCCGGGCGCCTTGTTCAGGATCAGCAGCACGGCGGACTTGCCGTTGGCCAGGCCGTCGTTGCGCACGTCCTGCACGCTGTCCTGGATGTCGGCGACGTCGCGCAGGCGCACGGCGGCGCCGTTGCGGTAGCTCAGCACCAGCGGCGCGTAGTCCCGCGCGCGCATGGCCTGGTCGTTGGCGGCGATCTGCCAGTAGCGGTCCACGCTCTCCAGCGCACCCTTGGGCCGGTTGGCATTGGTGCCGACGACGGCCGCCCTCACCTGCTCCAGCGCGATGCCCTGGGCGGCGAGCTTGTGCGGGTCCAGCTCGATGCGCACGGCCGGCAGCGCGCCGCCGCCGACGTTGACCTGGCCGACGCCGTCCACCTGCGACAGGCGCTGGGCCAGCACGGTGGAGGCGGCGTCGTACATCTGCCCGCGCGTCAGCGTGTCGGACGTCAGGGCCACGATCATGATGGGCGCGTCGGCCGGGTTGACCTTGCGATAGGTCGGGTTGCCCGGCATGCCGGTGGGCAGCAGCGCCCGCGCCGCGTTGATGCCGGCCTGCACGTCGCGGGCGGCGCCGTCGATGTCGCGGCCCAGGTCGAACTGCAGCGTGACGCGCGTGTTGCCCAGCGACGAGGACGAGGTGATCTCGTTGACGCCGGCGATGGTGCCGAGCGTGCGCTCCAGCGGCGTCGCGACCGTGGCCGCCATCGTGTCGGGGCTGGCCCCAGGCAGCGAGGCCTGCACCGAAATCGTCGGGAACTCGACCTGGGGCAGCGGCGCGATCGGCAGCAGCAGATAGGACAGCGCTCCGGCCAGCGCCAGGCCGCAGGTGATCAGCGCCGTGCCGACCGGGCGTTCGATGAAGACGCGCGACAGGTTCACGCCGCGGCCTCCGCTTCACTTCGGCCGCGTTTCAGCCGTGCGGCCAGCGCGCTGAAACCGAGGTAGATAACCGGCGTCGTAAAGAGTGTGAGCAGCTGGCTGACGATGAGGCCGCCGACCATGACGACGCCCAGCGGGTGGCGCAGCTCGCTGCCGACGCCGCTGCCCAGCATCAGCGGCAGCGCGCCGAGCAGTGCGGCAAGAGTCGTCATCAGGATGGGCCGGAAGCGCAGCAGGCAGGCCTGGTGGATGGCCTCGCGCGGGCTCATGCCCAGGTCGCGCTCCGCTTCGAGCGCGAAGTCGATCATCATGATGGCGTTCTTCTTCACGATGCCGATCAGCAGCACGATGCCGATGATGGCGATGATGTCCAGGTCGAGCCTGAAGGCCAGCAGCGCCAGCAGCGCGCCCAGGCCGGCCGAAGGCAGCGTGGACAGGATGGTCAGCGGATGGATGGTGCTCTCGTAGAGCACGCCCAGCACGATGTACATCGTCACGATGGCCGCGAGGATGAGCAGCAGCGTGCTCGTCAGCGAGGCCTGGAAGGCCAGGGCCGCACCCTCGAAATGGGTCTCGACGCTGAGCGGCAGCTGCAGCGCCTCCACCTCGGCCTTGATCGCGCTGACGGCCTCGCCCAGCGAGCCGCCCGGCGCGAGGTTGAAGGAGAGGGTCGCCGCCGGGAACTGGGCCACGTGGTTGACGGCCAGCGGCGCCAGGCGCTCGGCGAAGCGCGCGACGGAACTGAGCGGCACCTGGGCGCCGTTCGCGCCGGGCACGTACAGGCGCTGCAGCCCGTCCAGGCCCTGGCGGTAGCCGGGCGCCACCTCCAGCACGACGCGGTACTGGTTGCTCTGCGTGAAGATGGTGGAGATGAGGCGCTGGCCGAAGGCGCTGTACAGCGCGCTGTCGATGGCCGCCACCGTCAGGCCCAGCCGCCCGGCCGCATCGCGGTCGATGTCGACATAGGCCTGCAGGCCCTGCTCCTGCTGGTCGCTGGCCACGTCCGCGATTGATTTAAGGCCGCGCAGGTGTTCGAGCACGGCGGTGGTCGAACGGCTCAGTTCGGCGGCGTCCGGCGAACTGAGCGTGAACTGGTACTGCGTCTTGGCGACGCGGTCCTCGATGGTCAGGTCCTGCACGGGCTGCAGATAGAGCGAGATGCCGGGCTCGGCCGCGACCGAGTCGCTCAGCCGCCGCGCCACCTCGGCCGCGCTCTCGCCGCGCTCTTGCTTGGGCTTGAGGGCGATCTGCAGCCGCCCCTGGTTCAGCGTCGTGTTGCCGCCGTCCACGCCGATGAAGGACGAGACGCTCTCCACGGCGGGGTCCTGCAGCACGCGTTCGGCGATGCGCTGCTGGTGTTCGGCCATCGCCGCAAAGGAGGTGGACTGGGCCGCCTCGGTGATGCCCTGGATCTGGCCCGTGTCCTGCACCGGGAAGAAGCCCTTGGGCACCAGCAGATAGAGCACGCCGGTCAGGATCAGCGTCGCGATGAAGACGACCAGCGTCGAGGCCGAGCGGTCCAGCACCCAGGTCAGCATGCGGCCGTAGGCGGCGATGGTGTCGTCGAAGGCCTTGCCGACCAAAGCCCATAGCCGGCCGTGGTCTTCCTCGTGCTCATGGTGCAGCAGGCGGGCGCACATCATCGGCGTCAGCGTCAGCGACACGAAGGCCGAGATCAGGATGGACACGGCCAGCGTGATCGCGAACTCGTGGAAGAGCCGGCCGACGACGTCGCCCATGAAGAGCAGCGGGATCAGCACGGCGATCAGCGACACGGTCAGCGAAATGATCGTGAAGCCGATCTGCTTGGAGCCGTCCAGCGCAGCCCTAAAGGGGCTCACACCCTCGCCGCCCTCCTCCATATGCCGCGCGATGTTCTCGATCATGACGATGGCGTCGTCGACGACGAAGCCCGTCGAGATGACGAGGGCCATCAAGGTCAGGTTGTTGATCGAGAACCCGGCCATGTACATGACGCCGAAGGTGCCCACCAGCGACACCGGCACGGCCACGGCCGGGATGATGGTGGCCGGCAGGCTGCGCAGGAACACGAAGATGACGCCGATGACGAGCACGACGGCGAACAGCAGCTCGTGCTGCACGTCGCGCACCGACGCGCGGATCGTCGTCGTGCGGTCCGACAGGATCTGCACGTCGATGGACGCCGGCAGCGCCGCCTGCAGCTGCGGCAGCACGGCGCGCACGCGGTCCACGGTCTCGATGACGTTGGCGCCGGGCTGACGCTGCACGTTCAGGATGACGGCCGCCGCCTGGGCCTTGCCCTGCTGGCCGGCCCAGGCGGCCAGGCGCAGGTTCTCGGCGTCGTCGACGAGCTGGGCCACGTCCTTCAGCCGCACCGCATTGCCTCCTCTGTAGGCGATGACGAGGTTGGCGTACTCGGCCGCGTTGCGCAGCTGGTCGTTGGCGTCCAGCGTGGACGCGCGCAGCGGGCCGTCGAAGCTGCCCTTGGACTGGTTGACGTTGGCCGCCGAGATGGCGCTACGCACGTCGTCGATGGACAGGCCCAGCGTCGTCAGCGCGCCCGGGTTGGCCTGGATGCGCACGGCGGGCCGCCGGCCGCCGGCGATGCCGACGAGGCCGACGCCGGGCACCTGCGAGATCTTCTGCGCGAGCCGGCTCTCGACGAGGTCGTGCACGCGCGGCACGGGCAGCGTCGTCGAGCTGACCGCGATGGTCAGCACCGGCGCATCCGCCGGGTTGACCTTGCTGTAGACCGGCGGCATCGGCAGGTCGGTGGGCAGCAGRTTGCTGCCGGCATTGATGGCCGCCTGCACCTCCTGCTCGGCCACGTCCAGCGACAGGCTGAGGTCAAAGCGCAGCGTGATGACCGACGCACCGCCCGAGCTGGTTGACGACATCTGCGCCAGGCCCGGCATCTGGCCGAACTGGCGCTCCAGCGGCGCCGTGACCGAGGAGGTCATCACGTCGGGGCTGGCGCCGGGGTAGAGGGTCGTGACCTGGATGGTCGGGTAGTCGACCTCGGGCAGGGCCGAGACCGGCAGCAGCCGGTAGGCCAGCGCGCCGGCCAGCACGATGGCCAGCATCAGCAGCGAGGTCGCGACCGGCCGCTCGATGAAGAGGCGTGACGGGTTCATCGCAGGCGGCTCACCGCGTCGCGGCCGAGGCGGCGGGCTGGCGGTTGCGCCCCGGCTCGCGGCCGGGCGCCTTGATGACCTCGGCCTTGCCGCCGTCGCGCAGGCGGTCGGCCCCGTCGGTGACGACCTGGTCGCCCGGCTTGAGCTCGCCGCGCACCGCGGTCGATTCGCCGTCGGTCGCCAGCACGCCCAGCTTGCGCAGCGCGACCTGGCCGTCGGCCACGACGTAGACGAAGGTGCCCGGCGCGCCGCGCTGCACGGCGGCCGTCGGCACGACGAGCACGTCCTTCAGCGTGTCCAGCTGCAGGCGCACATTGACGAACTGGTTGGGAAAGAGGGTGTTGTCCTGGTTGGCGAACAGGGCCTTGACCTTGATCGTGCCGGTGCTCGCGTCGATGGCGTTGTCGGTGCTGGCGACGCGGCCCTCGGCCAGCATCTGCTTGTGCTCGCGGTCCCAGGCCTGCACGGGCAGCGGCTGGTTGGCGCCGAGCTGCTGGCGGATGCGCGCCAGCCGCGCGTCCGGCACGGCGAAGACGACCGCGGCCGGCTGCGTCTGCGCGATGCTGAGCAGGCCGTTGGCGTCGGTCGGGCCGACGTTGTTGCCGAGGTCGGCCTGCTTCAGGCCCGCCTGGCCGGCGATGGGCGCCGTGACGCGGGTGTAGGAGAGCTGCAGCCTGGCGTTGTCCAGCGCGGCCTTGTCGGACAGCAGCGTGGCCTCCAGCTGGTGCACCAGGGCCTGCTGCGTGTCGAGCTGCTGGCGCGGCGCGGCCTCCTTGGCGACGAGATCCTGGTAGCGGGTCAGGTCGGCGCGCGCGTTCTCGAGCTGGGCCTGGTCGCGGGCCAGGGCCGCCTGGGCCTGGTCGCGCGCGATCTCGAAGGGCCGCGGGTCGATCAGCGCCAGCGCCTGGCCGGCCTTCACGGCCTGGCCTTCCTTGAAGTAGATGGCCTTGAGCTCGCCGCTGACCTTGGCGCGCACGACGGCCGTGTTGGCCGTGGCGATGCTGCCGATGGCGTCCACCGCCACGGCCAGGTCGCGCCTCTGCACGGCCGCGACCGACACCGGCTGCGGCCGGTTGCCGGCACCGCCGAAGCGGCCGCCACGCGCACCACCGGCTGCGGCGCCGGAAGCGGTCGAGGCCGCCGGGCCTTCGGCGCCCGCGGCGCCATGGCCCTTCCACCACCAGCCCGCCAGCGCGATGCCGGCCACGGCCAGCGCGGCCAGGGGCCAGGTCCTGGCCGCGCCGGCCGAGCCGCTGGGCCTGGAATTCTTGTTCTGCATTCGGGTCCACTCCTGAAGACGGTCGCTGGAGGCTGTCGGGCTTTGGGCTGGGTGCGCGCCGAGGCGAGTTGCGGGGCAAGGCTAGGCGCCGGCGAGGCGTTGGATTCTCCCCAGCAACGAGCCGGCAACGACGAATTGCCCCGCAAATCGCCTCGGCCCTTCGGGTTGGGCCTGCCAGGGGGCTGAGGCGTTGTTGCTCCTCCTCGCGGGCGCGAGCCCGCAGCGTCGTCGCGCCTAGCCCCAGCCCCCTGGCAGGCCCAACGCGCACCCAGCCCAAAGCCCGACAGCCTCCAGTGTCCGGGCCGAATGTAGCTACTGCATTGCTGGCGCGAGCAAAACTAAGATGCCCTCATGATCAAGCTGATGGTCGGCCTGGGCAACCCGGGCCCGGAGTACGAAGACACGCGCCACAACGCCGGTTTCTGGTGGATTGACGGGCTGGCGAGAGGGCTGAAAGTCATGCTCGCGCCGGACAAGGCCTACCACGGCCTCGTCGCGCGCGTGAACCACGCGCCGGGGGCCAGCGGGCCGGTCTGGCTGCTCGAACCCATGACCTATATGAACCTCTCGGGCAAGTCCGTCGCGGCGCTGGCGCGCTTCTTCAAGATCGCGCCGGACGAGATCCTCGCCGTCCACGACGAGCTCGACCTGCCGCCCGGCGAGATGAAGTTCAAGAAGGGCGGCGGCAACGGCGGCCACAACGGGCTGAGGGACATGCAGGCCCAGCTCGGCAGCGGCGACTTCTGGCGGCTGCGATTGGGCATCGGCCACCCGGGTCACAAGGCCGAGGTGGCCGGCTATGTGCTGCGCAAGCCGCCGCTGGCCGAGCGCCAGGCCGTCGAGGACTGCATCGAGAAGAGTTACGCCGCCGTCGAGCTGATGCTGCGCGGCGAGATGGACAAGGCGCTGGCCAGGATTCACGCCAAGCCGCCGCGGCCCAAGCCCCCCAAACCGCAGCCGCCGGTGGACACTCCGAACCCATGAAACCCCTGCTGCTGGCGCTGGCCGCCGTGATCGCCCTGCCCGCCCTCGCGCAAAGCCAGGTGCGCCAGGCCCAGGTCTACCGCTGCGGCCCCGACGGCCGCGACCTGCGCGATTCGCCCTGCCCCGGCAGCCCCGCCACCAGCGGCGGCAGCATCCGCTACGACGAGCCCAGCGCCGCCGACAGCCGCGCCGCGCGCGAACGCCATCTGGCCGACGCCAGGCAGGCCGCGGCCCTGGCCGCCGCGCGCCGCGCCAGCGAGGCCGAGGCCCGCCACCAGCGCGCGCTGTCGCTGGGCCTGCAGCCGCCGCCGGCCGCGGCCAGCGCGCCGCAGGTCGTGCACATCAAGCCGCCCAAGGTGGCAAAACCGGCCAGGCCGCACAGGCCCGAGGCCGCGGCCAGCGCGGCCCGATAGAATGCCCGCCGTTGGTGCTCGCGGCCGCTTTCTCGGCGGCCGCAGTTCAACGGGAATCAGGAGGGCAGACCACCACGTGGCGCGCTTAACCTGAGCTGTCCCCGCAACGGTAAGTGGACGAGGCGCCCGCCTCACTGTTCGACCACAAGCCACTGGTGCGTGCACCGGGAAGGCGTCGAGCAGGGTCCATCAGCCCGGATACCGGCCAACGACGGGGCCTGCGCGCGACCAGCCGCAGGCCGTTTTTCAGCCTTGCTGCGGGGGTCAGCAGGGCTGAGTGATCGTTCGCGACTGCCCTCATGTCTCATTCCTTCCTCGCGGCCCGTCGGCCGCTGCTCGCCCTGTCCGCGCTGGCCCTGGCGGCCTCCGCCCACGCCCAGAACCGGCTCGACACCATCGTCACCACCGCCACGCGCATGCCCCAGCGCGTCAGCGAGGTGCTGGCCGACATCACCGTCCTCACGCGCGAGGACATCTCCGCCCGAGCCTTCGGCGGCCTGGCCGACTTGCTGGCGGCCCAGCCGGGCGTGCAGATCGCCCGCAACGGCGGCCCCGGCAGCACCACGTCGGTCTTCGTCCGCGGTGCCAACACCCAGCACACCGTCGTGCTCGTCGACGGCGTGCGCATGGACACCCAGTCAGGCTCGGGCGGTGCACCCTGGGAGGCCATGGGCCTGGCCCAGGTCGAGCGCATCGAGATCCTGCGCGGCCCGGCCAGCGCGGTCTACGGCTCCGACGCCATCGGCGGCGTGATCCAGATCTTCACGCGCAAGGGCGAGTCCACGCCGCAGCTGGTGCTGCACGGCGCCATCGGCAACCTGGGCACGGCCAAGGGCGACCTGAGCTTCAGCGGCAAGCAGGGCGACTGGGACTACGCACTCGGCGCGGCCCTGGAGACCAGCGACGGCTTCAGCACCATGCCCGACCAGCCCGGCCTGGCGGACCCCGACGGCTGGCGCAACCACAGCCTGCAGGGCCGCCTGGGCTATGCCGTCAACGACCAGCACCGCCTGAGCCTCGCGGCCACGCGCAGCCACGTCAACGCGCAGTACGACTCCACCTTCTCCCCGCCCAACACCGACGACCGCGCCGTCAACGACGCCCGCAGCCTGCGCGCCACCTGGGCGGCGCAATGGACCAGCGCCTGGCAGAGCGAGCTCAGCGCCAGCGAGTCCAACGCGCGCTACGAGACCCTGGCCAACGGCGTCAGCGGCTATCTCACCGAAACTCGCGTGCGCGCCTTTGCCTGGGCCAACCAGGTCGCGCTGCCCGTCGGCCGGCTCAGCGCGACGCTGGAGCGCCGCGAGGACGTGCTCCTCAACTCCTCGCTGCGCCCCTCCACGCATGGCAGCGCCGAGCGCTCGCAGAATGCGCTGGCCCTGGGCTATCTGCTGAACCTGGGCGCCTTCGACGGCCAGGCCCACTGGCGGCACGACAGGGACAGCGACTTCGGCAGCATCAATACCGGCAGCCTCGCCGCCGGCTGGCGCTTCACGCCCGAGTGGCGCGCCTGGGCCAGCGCCGGCACGGCCTTCCGCGCGCCGACGCTCTACCAGAGTTTCAGCCAGTACGGCCCGCTGGACACGCTGCCGGCGCTCAAGCCCGAGCATGGCCGCAACAAGGAAGTGGGCCTGCGCTGGGCCCGCGGCGAGCAGCAGCTCAGCCTGACCGCCTACGACAACCGCATCCGCGACCTCATCAACTACGACAGCCAGTTCGCGTTGAACTGCCCGGCCACCGACCCGCTCAACGTCATGCCCTGGGACGGCTGCTACGGCAACGTCGCGCGCGTGCACCTGCGCGGCGCCACGCTGCAGGGCCAGACCGAGCTCGCCGGCTGGCATCTGCAGGCCTCCTTCGACTGGCAGAACCCGCGCGACGAGATCAGCGGCGGCCGGCTGGGCCGCCGTGCGCCGCGCTACGCCAGCCTGCAGCTGGACAAGGCCGTCGGCGACTGGAGCGGCAGCCTCGGCATGACCGCCACGGCCCAGCGGCCGGACCGCAACGGCGGCAAGCAGTTGCTGGGCGGCTATGCGCTGGTCAACGCCAGCCTCGCCTACCGCATCAACCCGCAGGCCAGGCTGCAGCTCAACGTCGACAACGCCTTCGACCGCGTCTACCAGACGGCCCGCGGCTACGCCCAGCCGCCGCGCACGGTGATGCTGGGCGTGACGCTCACGCCGAAGCTCTGAGCCCATGGCCGCGCACGAACTCATCGTCGGCGGCCAGCGCAGCGGCAAGTCGCGCCGCGCGGAGGGCCTGGCCCTGCGCTGGCAGGCCGCTGGCGGCCGCGTCGCGGTCATCGCCACCGCGCTGGCGGCCGACGACGAGATGCGTGCGCGCATCGCCCATCACCGCGCCACGCGGCCGGCGGGCTTCGGCACCGTCGAAGCCCCGCTGGCACTCGCGGCGGCGCTGCGGCAGGCCGACGGCGCGAACACGCTGATCGTCGTCGACTGCCTGACGCTGTGGCTGGTCAACTGGCTGATGCCGGCCGGCGGTGCGCCCGACGCGCCGGGCTGGCAGGCCGAGCGCGAGGCGCTGCTGGCCCTGCTGCCGCGCCTGCAATCGCCGGTCGTCTTCGTGTCCAACGAGGTCGGCTGGGGCGTGTCGCCGCTGGGCCGCGAGGTGCGCGACTATGTCGACGAACTCGGCCGGCTCAATCAGGATGTGGCGCGCCGCTGCGCGCGCCTGACATTGATGGTCGCGGGCCAGGCCTGGTCCCGCCCCGTCGAGGAGGCTCCCGATGCTTAAGCACCTGTTCTGCGCGCTGCTGCTGGCCCTCGCGCTGCCCGCGTCCGCCATCGAGATCAAGGATGACCTCGGCCACACCGCCACGTTCGCCGCGCCGCCGCAGCGCATCGTCAGCCTGCTGCCCTCGCTGACCGAGACGGTCTGCGAGCTCGGCGCCTGCGCCCGCCTCGTCGGCGTGGACCGCTACTCCAACTTCCCGGCGCAGGTGAACGCGCTGCCCAAGCTCGGCGGCATGGACGACAGCAATGTCGAGCTGATCGCGTCGCTCAAGCCCGACATGGTGCTGCTGGCCGTGTCGTCGCGCGTGTCCGAGCGGCTGCGCGCGCTGGGCCTCAAGGTCGTCGCGCTGGAGCCGCGCAGTTACCGCGATGTGCAGCGCGTGCTGGGCATCGTCGGCCAGGTGCTGGGCGTGGACGATGCGCAGCGCATCTGGCGCCACATCGAGGCCGGCGTGGCCGCGGCGGCCGGCAGCGTGCCGGCGGCGGCGCGCGGCCTGAAGGTCTATTACGAAGTGGCCAGCGGCCTCTACGCGGCCGGCGAATCGTCCTTCATGGGCGAGACGCTGACCAAGCTGGGCACCGGCAACATCATCCCGGCCCGGCTCGGCCCCTTCCCCAAGATCAACCCCGAGTTCGTCGTGAAGGCCAACCCCGGCCTCATCATGATCGGCGCGCGCGGCTCCGAGGGCCTGGCCGAGCGCCCGGGCTGGAACCGCATCGACGCCGTCCGCCACGGCCGCATCTGCGTGTTCAACGCCGAGGACGGCGACATCCTGTCCCGACCCGGCCCGCGCATGGCCGAGGCGGCGCAGATCATGGCTCGTTGCCTCAGAGAAAAGGCCGGCTCGTGAACCTGCGCCCCGGCGTCCTGCTCGCGCTGCTGCTCGCCGCCGGCCTGCTCTGCGTGTTGGCCGGCGTGCTGGTCGGCAGCACCGGCTGGGCCGACCTGCAGGACGAGGGCATGAGCGTCATCCTGTGGGAGATCCGCCTGCCGCGCTCCCTGGGCGCCTGGTGGGCCGGCGCGCTGCTGGGCATGGCCGGCGCCATCTCGCAGGGCCTGTTCCGCAATCCGCTGGCCGACCCCTATCTGCTGGGCAGCGCGTCGGGCGCGCAGTTGGCCGTCGCCATCACGCTGGCCTTCGTCGGCGTATCGGCACAGCACGCATCGCTGCTGGCTGACGTCGGCCTGACCGGCATCGCCTTCGTCGGCACGCTGATCGGCGTGGGCCTGACGCTGGTCCTCGCCCGCGGTGTCGAGCAGACGCTGCGGCTGCTGCTGGCCGGCGTCGTCGTCGGCGTGGTGCTGAACGCGCTGACCGGCCTGGCCACGCTGTGGGCGCCCGACATCCTGCGCGCGATGCAGGCCTTCCTGCTCGGCAACACCGGGCTGCTGGGCTGGAGCAGCGTCAGCGTGATGGCAGCCAGCGGCGCGCTGGCCCTGATCATCGGGCTGCTGGCCAGCCCCGCGCTGGATGCGCTGACGCTGGGCGAAGCCACGGCCGCGTCCCTCGGCGTGCGCATGCCGCTGGTGCGCCTGCTGCTGATCTTCGCGTTCGCGCTGGCCACCGGCGCCGCCGTCGCACAGACCGGCATCGTCGCCTTCGTCGGCCTCGTCGCGCCCCACCTCGTGCGCGCCGCCTGCCCGACGCTGCACGGCCGGCTGATCCTGCTGTCGGCCGCGGCCGGCGGCGCGCTGCTGCTGGCCGCCGACGTGCTGGCCCGCGCGCTGGTCCGCCCGCAGGAGCTGCCGGTCGGCCTCGTCACCGCGCTGCTCGGCGGCGTCTACCTGCTCGTCTTGATGCATCGCCGCGGGACACCCAAACGATGAGCGCGCTGACGGCCCGCATCGAGCGCGTCCGCATCGACGGCCGCGACCTCATCCACGGCATAGCCCTCGCGCTGCCGCGGGGCCGCTGGACGGCCATCGTCGGCCCGAATGGCGCCGGCAAGTCCACGCTGCTGCGCGCCATCGCCGGCCTGCAGCGCTGCGAGGGCGAGGTGCTGCTCGCCGGAAGGCCTCTTCACGACTGGCCTTCGGCCGATCGCGCCCGCCAGCTCGCCTGGATGGGCCAGCAGGAGAGCGGCGCCGACGACCTGACCGCCTGGGACATCGTCATGCTCGGCCGCCTGCCGCACCGCCCCTGGCTGGCGCCGCCCACCGCCGCCGACCACCGCGCCGCCGAGGCCGCGATGCGATCCACGCAGAGCTGGGCCTGGCGCGAACGGCGCCTCGGCTCGCTGTCCGGCGGCGAGCGCCAGCGCGTGCTGCTGGCCCGGGTGCTGGCCGTCGACGCGCCGCTGACGCTGATGGACGAGCCCCTGGCCCACCTCGACCCGCCCCACCAGGCCGAATGGATGGTCCTGGTGCGCGCGCGCGTCGCGGCCGGCCACGGCGTCGCCAGCGTGCTGCACGAGCTGCACCTCGCGCTGCAGGCCGACCACCTCGTGCTGATGGCCGACGGCCGCATCGTGCACAGCGGCGCGCCGGCCGACGCGGCCACGCACGACGCGCTGCGCCGCGTCTTCGGCCCCAGCCTGCACATCGCGCAGATCGAGGGGCGCTGGGTGGCGCTGCCGTTATGAAGGCTTCTTGCCCCGCACTCTTCATCAGCGCGCCGTCCTCGGGCTCGGGCAAGACCAGCGTGACCGCGGCCATCGCGCGCAGCCACTCGCGGCAGGGCCAGCGCGTGCGCGTCTTCAAGACCGGGCCGGACTTTCTCGACCCCACCATCCTCGAACGCGCCAGCGGCCGGCCGGTCTACCAGCTCGACCTCTTCATGGGCGGCTTCGCCCACTGCCAGGCCCTGCTGGCCGAGGCCGCGCGCGAGGCGGACCTGATCCTCGTCGAGGGCGTCATGGGCCTGTTCGACGGCCAGCCCAGCAGCGCCGACCTGGCCGCCGCCTTCGGCCTACCCGTCGTCTGCGTCATCGACGCGTCGGCCATGGCCCAGACCTTCGCCGCGCTGGCCACGGGCCTGGCGCGCTTCCGGCCCGGGCTGCGCCACGGCGGCGTCGTCGCCAACCGGGTCGGCAGCGCCGCGCACGGCCGCATGGTGGGCGAGGGCCTGCCGGACGAGCTGCCGCTGATCGCCGCGCTGCCGCGCGACCCGCAACTCGCCCTGCCCGAGCGCCACCTCGGCCTCGTGCAGGCGCTGGAGCAGCCGCAGCTGAGCGCCCAGCTCGACGCCTGGGCCGATGCCTGGGAGGCCGGCCTGCGCCCCGGCTTCGCGTTCGAGCCCGTCGTGTTCGCGCATGAAGCCGGGCCCGCGCTGCCGCCGCTGCTGGCCGGACGCCGCATCGCCATCGCGCGCGACGCCGCCTTCGGCTTCATCTACGCGGCCAACGTCGACCTGCTGCGCGCGCTGGGCGCCGAGCTGGCCTTCTTCTCGCCGCTGCGCCACGAGGCCCTGCCCGGCTGCGATGCGCTCTGGCTGCCCGGCGGCTACCCGGAGCTGCATGCCGACGCACTGGCCACGCACCCGACGCTGGCGCGCGACCTCGGCAGCCATGTCGCGGCCGGCAAACCCCTGCTCGCCGAATGCGGCGGCATGCTGGCCCTGCTGGACGAACTGACCGACGGCGAGGGCCGCGCCCACCGCATGGCCGGCCTGCTGCCCGGCCGCGCCCGCGTGCAGCCGCGCCTGGCCGCGCTCGGCCTGCAGGCGCTGGACTGGCCCGAGGGCCCGCTGCGCGGCCACAGCTTCCACTACTCGACGCTGGACACCCCGCTCGCGCCCATCGCCACGGCCAGCAACCCCAACGGCGGCAGCACGGCCGAAGCGCTCTACCTGCAGGGCTCGCTGCGCGCGAGCTATGTGCACCACTACTTCCCGTCCAACCCCGAGGCCGTCGCGGCCTTCTTCGGGGCTGGGCCATGAACACGCGCTTCGACGCCGCCGCCCGGGCGGTCCTGCACGACATCCTGGCTGCGCGGCGCGACTGCCGGCATTTCCTGCCCGGCCCGCCGCTGCCCGACGAGCAGCTCGCACGCCTGCTCGGCGCCGCCCACCAGGCACCCTCGGTCGGCCTGATGCAGCCCTGGCGCTTCATGCGCCTGCATGGCCCGCGCTGGCGCGAGCGGCTGGCGCCCCTCGTGGAGGCCGAGCGCCAGGCCACGGCCGCCGCCCTCGGCCCGCGGGCCGGCGAATTCCTGCGGCTCAAGGTCGAGGGCCTGCGCGACTGCGCGGAGCTGCTCGCCCTCATCCTCGCCCCCGATGACGGCACCGTGTTCGGCCGCCGCACCCTGCCGCAGCAGATGGCCCTGTGCTCGGCCGGCGCCGCGGTGCAGAACCTGTGGCTGGCGGCGCGGGCCGAGAACCTCGGCCTGGGCTGGGTGTCGATGTTCGACCCCGCTGCCCTCGCCGCCCTGCTGCGCCTGCCCGCGGGTGCGCAGCCGCTGGGCCTGCTCTGCCTCGGCCCCGTGCCGGCCTTCTACGACCGGCCGATGCTGGAACGGCAAGGCTGGCGCCGGCGCCGCCCCCTGCAAGACCTGTTGATGGAGCCCCCCGACCATGGAGATTGAACAACCGCCCGTCCACCACGAACGCGTCGTGCCCAGCGGCGAGCGGCGCGGCCTCGTGCTCGTGCACACCGGCGACGGCAAGGGCAAGAGCACGGCCGCCCTGGGCCTCGCGCTGCGCGCCCACGGCCGCGGCAAGCCGGTGCTGATCTACCAGTTCATGAAGGTGCCCAGCGCCCGCTTCGGCGAGCACCGCGTCTTCGAGAAGCTGGGCGTGCCCATCGTCGGCCTGGGCGACGGCTTCTCGTGGAAGAGCAAGGACCTGGAGCACTCCGCCGAACTGGCCCGCGAGGGCTGGGCGCGCGCCGAGGCCAGCATCCGCGGCGGCGAGCATTTCCTCGTCGTGCTCGACGAGATCATGTACCCGCTGCGCTACGGCTGGATCGCGCTGGACCAGGTGCTGGCCTGCCTGCGCGAGCGGCCCGCGCATGTGCACGTCGTGCTGACCGGCCGCGCCGCGCCGGCCGAACTGGTCGAGCTGGCCGACACGGTCACCGAGATGACGCTGGTCAAGCACCACTACCAGGCCGGCGTGCCGGCGCAGCGGGGGATCGAGGATTGAGCAGCCTTGATGCGGCAGTTGGGCGCGCCCGAGGGGCCGGCGAGGCGGGTTGCTGGCAAGGCGCGCCGACGCAGTGGGCTCGTGCCCACAAGGAGAAGCAACGCTGCCAGCGGCCCGAAGCGCCGGCCCAGCGGGCGTGCAGCGCCGTTCACCGAAGTGGTGAACATGGCGGTATCACCAAGGGCCTGAAAGCAAGGGACTTCGATGAATAGCGAGCGGTCAACTGCCGGATCAAGGCTAACCATCTGCACGACCTGCGCCGACGGCCAGGGCCAGGCGCTGCTGGAGGCCGTCGAGAACGAAGCCCTGGCGCGCGACTGCACGCTGCCCATCCGCGGCCAGGCCTGCATGGCGGCCTGTAGCCAGAGCTGCACGGCGGCGCTGCAAGGCCAGGGCAAGCACAGCTATCTGTTCGGCCAGCTCGCGCCCGACGCGGCCTGCGTCGATGCGCTGCTCGCCGTGGCCGCCCAGCATGCCGAGCCGGGCGACGGCCTGCTGGCCTGGGAGCGCCGGCCGGAGCGGCTCAAGCGCGGCCTCGTCGCGCGGCTGCCGCCGCTGCGCTGATGCAGGCCCTGCTGCCGTTGGCGATGGGGGTGGCCCTGCTGGTGGACCACCTCGGCGAGCCGCCGGCCTGGGCGCATCCCGTCGTCGGCATGGGCCGCTACCTCGGCCTGTTCCGGCTGGACAAGCTGCCGCCGGCGCCAGGCTTCATCGCCGGCGCACTGGCCTGGCTGGTCGGCGCCGCGGCGGTGGCCTTCATCGCGCTGTGGCTGCAGGGCCATCTGCTGCTGGCGCTGCGACCGTGGAGCTCGCCGCTGCGTCTGCTCGCCACGGCCGCGCTGACCGGCCTGTTGCTCAAGCCGCTGCTGGCCTGGCGCATGCTCGCCGACGAGGCCATGGCCGTGGAGACCGCGCTGGGCAAATCGCTGGACGCCGGCCGCGCGCGGCTGTCGCGCCTCGTCAGCCGCGACACCTCGGCCCTCAGCGAGACCGAGGTGCGCGAGGCCGCCATCGAGACCCTGGCCGAGAACCTGAACGACTCCGTCGTCGCGCCGCTGTTCTGGTTCGCCATCGCCGGCCTGCCCGGCGCGGCGGTCTACCGCTTCGCCAACACGGCGGACGCGATGTGGGGCTACCGCGACGAACGCGAGTGGTGCGGCAAGTGGGCCGCGCGCGCGGACGACCTGCTGTCCTGGCTGCCGGCGCGGCTGACGGCCCTGGTGCTGTTGCCGCCCTCGCTGCTCGGGGTCATGCGAGAGGCCCACCGCACGCCCTCGCCCAACAGCGGCTGGCCGATGGCGGCGATGGCGCTGCGGCTGGACCTCAGACTGTCCAAGCCCAGTGTCTACACGTTGCACGCCGCCGGCCGCAGCGCCACGGCCGCCGACCTGCCCGCCGCACGCGCCGTCGCGCAGCAGGCCGTCGTCGCGGGCACGGTTCTGGCGGCTGCGTTAGCCTGGGCCCTGAGGGGGACGACATGAACCCATTGCAAGCCGAACACGGTGGCCCGGACGGCGGCCAGCCCGTCGACCACGACTTCTCGACCAACGCCAGCCCGATGGGCCCGCCGCCCGCGCTGTGGCGCGCCGTGCAGGCGGCCGACCGGCAGGCCTACCCCGATCCGGCCTACCGCACGCTGCGCCGCCACCTCGCCGGCGCGGGCCAATGGGACCTGGTGCTGCCTACCGCCGGCGGCGCCGAGGGCATCCGCCGGCTGACGCTGGCCGCGATGCTGGCCGGCCGCCGCGAGGCCTGGGTGCCGCAGCCGGGCTTCGGCGACTACGCCCTCGCCGCCCAGGCCCTGGGCCTGGCGGTCAAGCCCTACGCCGAGCCGGCCGACATCCGCCCGACCGCGCCGGCCCTGGTGTGGATCTGCGAACCCTGCAACCCGACGGGCACGAGCGCCAAGACCCGGCCCGACCTGGGCGGCCACCTCGTCGCCGTGGACCACGCCTACGAGCCGCTGCGCCTGCAGGGTGACGCACCGGCGCTGCCGCCCGGCGCCTGGCAGCTCGTCTGCCCCAACAAGGCCCTCGGCCTGACCGGCGTGCGCGCCGGCTATCTCGTCGCGCCCGCGGCCGACGAGACCTGGGCGCGCGCGCTGTCGCTGGCGCCGAGCTGGGTGCTGTCGGCCGAGGGCGTCGCGATGCTGGAGCACTGGCCCTCGGCCGAGACCCGGGCCTGGCTGGCCGAGGCCCGCACCCAGCTGCGCGCCTGGACCGCATCGCAACGCGCACTGCTGGCCGGCGAGGGCTGGCTGCAGAACCCGAGCTGCACCAACTTCTGGCTGGCCCGCCCGCCGCGGCCCGACATCGCGCCCCGGCTGCGCGAGCGCGGCATCCGCCTGCGCGATGCGGCGTCCTTCGGGCTGGACGGCTGGGTGCGCGTGTCGGCCCAGCCGCCGCGCAGCCAGGCCGCGCTGCAGCAGGCGCTGGTCGAGATCGAGGGCGAGGATTCATGAGCCGGGGCAAGGCGGTGATGGTGCTGGGCACGACCAGCGGCGCTGGAAAAAGCTGGCTGGCCACGGCCCTGTGCCGCTGGTATGCCCGCCAGGGGCTGAAGGTCGCGCCCTTCAAGGCCCAGAACATGAGCAACAACGCGCGCGTCGTGCCGGGCTTGCCTGGCCCCTCGCTCCTGCGTACAGGAGCGGTCCCCCGCGGGGACGCCGCTGGGCTTGGGAGCGGCCCGGCGCCCAGCTACGGCCTGATGGGCGAGATCGGCAGCGCGCAGTATTTCCAGGCCCTGGCCGCGCGCCGCGTGCCCGAGGTGCGCATGAACCCCGTGCTGCTCAAGCCCGAGGCCGACACGCGGAGCCAGGTCGTCGTGCTGGGCGAGGTGGACGCGGCGCTGTCCCGCCTGCCCTGGCGCGAGCGCAGCGCGCTGCTCAGGCCGCGCGCGCGTGCCGCGCTGTTCGAGCTGATGAGCGAGAACGACGTCGTCGTCATCGAGGGCGCGGGCTCGCCGGCCGAGATCAACCTGGCGCCGTCCGACTACGTCAACCTCGGCACCGCGCGCGACTCGCGGGCGGCCTGCCTGCTCGTCACCGACATCGACCGCGGCGGCGCCTTCGCCCACCTCTACGGCACCCACCAGCTGATGCCCGAGGACGTGCGCGCCCAGGTCAGGGGCTTCGTGCTGAACCGCTTCCGCGGCGACGCCGGCCTGCTGTCGCCCGGCCCCGAGCTGCTGCAGCGCCTGACCGGCGTGCCCACCATCGCGACGCTGCCGATGTGGCGCGGCCACGGCCTGCCGGAGGAAGACGGCGTGTATGACGACTCGGCGACCGGCCATGGAGGCGGCGGCCTGCACATCGCCATCGTCGCCTACCCGCGCCTGTCCAACCTCGACGAGTTCCAGCCGCTGCGCCAGCTGCCCGGCGTGCGCCTGTCCTGGGCCCGCGAGCCGCGCGACCTGGCAGGGGCGGACTGGATCATCCTGCCCGGCTCCAAGGCCACGGCGGCCGACCTGGCCTGGCTACGCGCACAGAAGCTGGATGCCGCGATCAACAGCCACCGCGGCCGCGTGCTGGGCATCTGCGGCGGCCTGCAGATGCTGGGCGAGGCACTGATCGACACCCACGGCGTCGACGGCAACGCGCCGGGCCTGGGCCTGCTGCCGCTGGTGACCGCCTTCGAGCCCGAGAAGCTGCTGCAGAACACGGCCCTGGGCTTCGACGCCGCGCTGGACGCCCCCTGGGCCGCGCTGGCCGGCGTGCAGGCCCAGGGCTACGAGATCCGCCACGGCCGCACCCAGCCCCACCCCGGCCTGCCGGCGCCGCGCGTGGCGCTGCGCAACGCGGCCGGCGAGGCCATCGGCTGGCAGGCCGGGCGCGTGCTCGGCGTCTACGCCCACGGCCTGTTCGAGCAGCCCGCCGTGCTGCAGGCGCTGTTCGGCCAGTCGGGGCGCTCGCTGGATTCGGTGTTCGACGGGCTGGCGGATTTCGTGGACCTGCACTTCCAGCCCGGCAGCCTGGCCTCGCTGATCCGCTGACCGCGCGCGCCGCCATCGATACTCGCCATCAGATGCCCAAGACCACCACCCTCGCCCTGTCCCTGTGCTGCCTGCTCGGCGGCTGCGCCATGCCCAGGCTGCAGCGCCCGGCCGAGGCCTTCAACGAGTTGAGCAAGACCAACCAGGCGCAGCTGGAAGCGCAGTGCGGCAACGCCGGCCAGCAGGCCGTCGACTGCAGGCGGCGCGTCCGCGAGGAATTCGCGGCGCAGCGCCAGAAGAACGATCAGGCTGGCCGTTAGGCGAGTGCAGGATGCCGCTGCCGTCCTTCCGCATCGCCGTTTGACCGTCCCATGCGCCGCCTCCTTGCCGCCGCATTGACCGCACTGCCGCTGGCCGCCCAGGCCTGGGGTGCCGACGGCCACCAGACCGTCGCCGTCATCGCCGCCGGCCTCCTCAAGGGCACGCCGGCGGAGGCGCGCGTGGCGGCCCTGCTGGGCGACATGCCGCTGCCGCTGGCCGCCATCTGGGCCGATTGCGCCAAGGGCATCTCGCCCGGCCAGGGCTACGCCTACCCGGCACCCGGCAGATACCCGGCCTGCGCGCCGCTTGAGACGCCGGACCGCATCGCCGAGATGGCCGACTATGTGAGGCGCAATGACCGCCAATGCGCCCTCGGCCCGGAAGAGAGCAGCTGCCACGGCCAGACGCATTACGCCGACCTGGCCCTGCAGCGCAGCCGCTACCTGCCCGGCTTCACCGGCACGCGGCCCGACGACGTCGTCGGTGCGCTGCGCCAGGCCGTCCTCGTGCTGCAGGGCCGGCCGACGACGGGCCAGCCCAGCCTCAAGAGCCCGCGCGAGGCCTTGCTGGTGCTGGTGCATCTGGTGGGCGACATCCACCAGCCACTGCACGTCGCCGGGCCCTATCTCGACGCCCGGGGCCAGCGCATCGACCCCGATCAGACCGGGCTGGACCCGGCCAGCTTCACGGTCGGCGGCAACAGCTTCCCGCTGCCGCAGGCCGCGCCGACCGGGCCGAAGAATTTCCACGCCTACTGGGACGGCGTGCCCGCCGCCTTCAGGCCGCCCCGCGTCGACGCCGCCTGGCTGGCCGAGGCGCGCCGGGTCGATGTAGACGCGGGCGATGCGGTGGACTGGCCCGCCCGCTGGGCCACGCAGTCGCTGGAGCAGGCGGCCCTGGCCTACGAGGGCCTGCTGTTCTCGCCCCGCGAGGGCCAGCAGTGGAACGTCCGCCTGCCCCGCGGCTACGACGCGAGGGCGGATGCGATCAAGCAGCAGCAGCTGACGCGGGCGGGGGCAAGGCTGGCGTGGGTGTTGAAGGCGGTGTTTGCGAACTGACAGCTGGCAATTCACCTTCGAGCTGCGCAATAAGAGCGTTGAACCGCTCCTCCATTCGCTGCATTTGCCGACGCATCTGTCCTTCCAACTCGTCCAGTTCTCCATCCAATCCGAGATCGCGGCGGAGTTCAATCATCACAGGCAACTGCCGCGGAGCAAGGTCTCGAAGGTTGGCAAGGAGCGTACGCTGGAAAGCAATGTTGGTTTCGTTGAAGCGCGCCCAAGCATCGCTGCGCTCCGCAGCGAACTTATCGCTCTGCCCGGAATGAAATTTGAAACCAGCCTGAAGAGCGCGGAAGACTGCTGGATCAGGCTTCCCTGATTCATTGAGCTTCGCCATCTCGGCCAGGATTCGAGTGTTCTCTGCCTGCGCCAGCGTGTAGTGACGGTCGGCGATTTGAATGTCCGAGTTCGCGGCATGAACTGATCGCAACGCCCCGAACAGATCAAAGACCAACTCGACGTACTCACCAACCAACTTATTGACGAGCAGTGCCGTCTTCGACTCGGCCACCAACTGGAGACGCGCTGCAGCTGCGAAGAAACCTTGTAGACCATCGCCGATGTTGACCTTTGTGGGGTCAAGATTCGGGAGTCCAGCCAAATGTGAATTGGCTTTCGTGAGCTCCTCGATAGCGCGAAGGTACACGTCTCGCCGCAGTGCTGCTGTTCGCTCCTTGGCCTTCTCGGCTGCGTCATGTCGGAGCTGAATACGCAGGCGTGCGGTATTCCCGTGGTTGGAGAGAAAAACGCCACTCAGCGCAAGGATGGCACCAATGATCCCCGACCAAACAGTGGCGGGGATAGATGCCAAGAACGATGCAAAGGCTTGCATGGGAGACGACGAACCCGTTCCAGGGCGACATCCGCTGCTACCGCAATTGGCGCACCCCTCGGCATGTCCCTGTCTGCCTCCGACTATGCCAACAAACTCAGCACAGCAGACCCTATGCCCAGCCCCGAATCCGATCAAACGCACCCGCATGCGGCCACACCGCCGTCAGCGTCGTCGCATCCGCGCCGAACCACTTCGCCAGTTCGGCGTCGACCTGATCCGTTGCCGCCGTCGGCAGCCACACGCCCCGGCCGACGTCGTAAGGCCCGCCCAGCGTCAGGTCGGGCATGCGACCCAGGAGCTTGCCGACGTTCGCGCCGCGCCGCCGACGACAACGAAGTGATGGTTGCCCCAGCCATGGTCGGTGTCGCTGCCATTGCTGGCAAAGGTGCGGCCGCAGTCGCTGGCGTTGAACAGCGTGACGCTGTCGGCCAGACCCAGGCTGGCCATGGCGGCGTTTGCGGATTGACTGCGCACAGGCCAGGCATGCGCAAGCCGCAAGACGATCGCTATGCCGTCGCCGAGGTGAGGCGCTGGTATTTCTGCATCAGCGTCTCGCGGCTTTCGATATGGGCCGGGTTGATCGGGATGCAGGCCACGGGGCAGAGCATCACGCACTGCGGCTCGTCGAAGTGGCCGACGCACTCGGTGCATTTGGCCGGGTCGATCTTGTAGAACTCCTCGCCCATCGAGATCGCGTTGTTCGGGCAGGCGGGCTCGCAGACGTCGCAGTTGATGCACTCATCGGTAATCATCAAGGCCATCGTCAGCCCCCCTTCCTGCAGCGCTCGTTCAGGCGCGCCAGCACGCCGGGCGACACGAACTCGGCCACGTCGCCGCCCAGCGTCGCGATCTCGCGCACGAAGGTGCTGGACGTGTACTGGTGGTGCTCGCCGGGGGTCAGGAAGATGGTCTCGACCTCGGGCATGAGCTTGCGGTTCATGCCGGCCATCTGGAACTCGTATTCGAAGTCGCCGCCGGTGCGCAGGCCGCGCACGACGACGCGGCCCGCATGCGTGCGCACGAAGTCGCGCAGCAGGCCGTCGAAGGCGATGACCTCGACGTTGCCTTGCGGGCAGCACTGCGCCGCCACTTCCTGTGCCATCGCCAGCCGCTCATCGAGCGTGAACATGGTCTTCTTGTGATGGCCCACGGCCACCGCCAGCACCAGGCGCTCGAACATTCCGGCGGCGCGGCGCATCAGGTCTTCGTGGCCCAAGGTGATCGGGTCGAAGGTGCCGGGATAGATGGCCGTGATCTGCGTGCGGGAGGTCATCTCAGTGCCGCCCGGCCGCCCGAAGGCACTTAGGCGCCCCCTCGGGGGGCAGCGAGCGAAGCGAACGTGTGGGCGTGATCATGAAGCCGGATTGTCCTCGCGTCGCAGCAACTGGTAGTGCACGGCGCCGGCACGCCCCTGCCGCAGCACAAAGAATCCGGCCGGCGCCGGGATCTCGCGCGGCGCCTCGACGTAGATCAGGCCGCCCTCGCCCACCAGCGGCATCGCGGCGGCGAGCGCGGCGTCGAACAGGTCGGCGGCGAACGGCGGGTCCAGCATGACGAGGTCGAAGGCGCCACGCGGCGCGGCCTTCATCCAGACGAGCGCATCGGCCGCGTGCACGGTCAGCGTCGTCGCCTTCAGCCGCTGCACGCTGGCGCGCAGGCCGGCGACGAGCCTGGCGTCGCGCTCGACGAGCACGACCTCGGCGGCCTCGCGCGACGCGGCCTCGAAGCCCAGCGCGCCGCTGCCGGCAAAGGCGTCCAGCACGCGCCAGCCGGTCAGCGTCTGGCCCAGCCAGTTGAACAGCGTCTCGCGGATGCGGTCGGACGTGGGGCGCAGGCCGGGGGCGTCGGGCACGGGCAGCTTGGAGCGCTTCCATTGGCCGCCGATGATGCGGACTTCACCCATCAGATGCGGACTGGAATCCCGCGCGCGGCCATCAGGGCCTTGGCCTCTCCGACCGTGTGCTCGCCGAAGTGGAAGATGCTGGCGGCCAGCACCGCGTCGGCGCCGCCCTGAGTGATGCCGTCGGCCAGGTCGCTCAGCGAGCCGACGCCGCCCGACGCGATGACGGGCACGGGCACGGCGTCGCTGACGGCGCGGGTCAGTTCCAGGTCGAAGCCGCTCCTGGTGCCGTCGCGGTCCATGCTGGTCAGCAGGATCTCGCCGGCGCCGAACTCGGCCATCTGTTTCGCCCAGGCGACGGCATCGAGGCCGACGTTCTTGCGGCCGCCGTGGGTGTAGACGTCCCAGCCCGAGCCATCGGGGCGGCGCTTCGCGTCGATGGCGACGACGATGCACTGGGCGCCGTATCTGTCGCTGGCGGCACGAATCAGCCCGGGGTCGGCCACGGCCGCGGAGTTGAAGCTCACCTTGTCGGCGCCGGCATTCAGCAGCCGGCGCACGTCGGCCACCGAGCGCACGCCGCCGCCCACGGTCAGCGGGATGAAGACCTGGCTGGCCACCGACTCGATGATGTGCAGGATGAGGTCGCGGCCGTCGCTCGTCGCGGTAATGTCGAGGAAGGTGATCTCGTCGGCGCCCTGCTCGTTGTAGCGGGCGGCGATGTCCACCGGATCGCCCGCGTCACGCAGGCCGACGAAGTTGACGCCCTTGACGACGCGGCCGGCCGTGACGTCCAGGCAGGGGATGATGCGTTTGGCGAGCACTTGTCAGCGGCGCGTGGCCGTCCAGAGCCGCTGACGCGCCCCCGCGGGGGGCTGAGCCCGCACACGGAGCGCCCAGTGGGCGATTCGTGGCTGGCGAAGAACTGCGCCACTGGCGCAGTGCGGCCTGCAAGGCAGTGAACGGAGTGAGCGTGGGGGCTGCATGTCAGGCCTGCGCCGCCATCAGTGCGTCGGCGCGCACCTGGGCCGCGGTGAAGTCCAGCGCGCCGGTGTAGATCGAGCGGCCGCAGATGACGCCCTCCACGCCGTCGCCGAACACGGCGCACAGGCGCTCGATGTCGGCGATGTCCGAGAGGCCGCCCGAGGCGATGACGGGAATGGTCAGCGCCTGCGCCAGCTTGACGGTGGCCTCGATGTTGATGCCGGTCAGCATGCCGTCGCGGCCGATGTCGGTGTAGATGACGCCTTCGACGCCGTAGTCCTCGAACTTCTTGGCCAGGTCGACGACCTCGTGGCCGGTCAGCTTGCTCCAGCCGTCGGTGGCGACCTTGCCGTCCTTGGCATCCAGGCCGACGATGATGTGGCCGCCGAAGGCGCTGCAGGCGTCCTTCAGGAAGCCGGGGTTCTTGACCGCGGCCGTGCCGATGATGACGTAGCCGAGGCCGTCGTCCAGGTAGCGCTCGATGGTGTCGAGGTCGCGGATGCCGCCGCCGAGCTGGATGGGGATCTGGTCGCCCACCTCCTTGATGATGGCCTTGATGGCGGATTCGTTGACCGGCTTGCCCGCGAAGGCGCCGTTCAGGTCCACCAGGTGCAGGCGCCGCGCGCCGGCGTCGAGCCAGCGGCGCGCCATCGCGGCGGGGTCTTCGCCGAAGGTGGTGGAGTCGTTCATGTCGCCTTGCTTGAGGCGGACGCAGCGACCGTCTTTCAGGTCGATGGCAGGGATCAGCAGCATGGCCGAGGGCAGCGTGGGGAAGTGGGTGAGAAAGCGCGGACCGGCTTATGGTTTCCAGTGCAGGAAATTGCGGTAGAGGGCGAGGCCCAGCGCGGCACTTTTCTCGGGGTGGAATTGCGTCGCAAAAATGTTATCCCGCGCCACTGCGCAGGTAAAGCGCAGGCCGTAGTCGGTCTCGCCGGCGCTGTGTTCGGGCAGCGACGTGGTCGCGTAGAAGCTGTGCACGAAGTAGAACCAGCTCTGGTCCGGAATGCCGGCCCAGACCGGGTGGGGGCGCGGCTGGTGCACGCGGTTCCAGCCCATCTGCGGCACCTTGAAGCGGCTGCCGTCCTCCTGCAGCCGGCCCTCCAGCCGGAAGCGCTGCACGCGGCCCGGGATGAGCCCGAGGCCCGGCGTGTCCTGCTCCTCGCTGTGGTCCAGCAGCATCTGCATGCCGACGCAGACGCCGAGCAGCGGCTTGGTGGCGGCGGCCTCCAGCACGGCTTCCTTCACGCCGGAGTCGGCCAGCTCGCGCATGCAGTCGCGCATGGCGCCCTGGCCGGGCAGCACGACGCGTTCGGCAGCCCGCACGACCTCGGGGTCGCAGGTGATGGCGACGGCCAAGCCCTGGCCCTCGGCGGCATGGATGACGGCCTGCGACACCGAGCGCAGATTGCCCATGCCGTAGTCGACGACGGCCACAACGCGAGCCCCTCGTCGAACGGGTACGTTCGCCGATCCCCCGAGGGGATGCGGGCCGGCTTGGGGCGGCCCGGCGCTCGGCCCTTGGTCCGCGCTCACAGCGAACCCTTGGTCGACGGGATCACGCCGGCCGAGCGCGGGTCCGGCGTCGTGGCCATGCGCAGCGCGCGGCCGAAGGCCTTGAACATGGTCTCGGCCTGGTGGTGGGCGTTGTGCCCCTTCAGGTTGTCGATGTGCACGGTGGCCAGCGCATGGTTGACGAAGCCCTGGAAGAACTCGAAGGTCAGCTGGGTGTCGAAGGCCCCGATGCTGCCGGCCGTGAAACTGACGTCCATATGCAGGCCGGGGCGGCCGGACAGGTCGATGACGACGCGCGACAGCGCCTCGTCCAGCGGCACATAGCTGTGGCCGTAGCGCGTCAGGCCGGCCTTGTCGCCGACGGCCTTGGCCACGGCCAGGCCGAGCGTGATGCCGACGTCTTCCACCGTGTGGTGGCCGTCGATGTGCAGGTCGCCCTCGCAGTGGATGTCCAGGTCGATCAGGCCGTGGCGGGCGATCTGGTCCAGCATGTGGTCGAAGAAGCCGATGCCGGTGTGCAGCTTGGACTGGCCCGTGCCGTCGAGGTTGATGCGCACCGTGATGCGCGTCTCGCGGGTGTTGCGGGTGACTTCGGCGATGCGCGAAGTTGCGGTGGCGTTCAGTTCAGACATGCTTGGAGCGCTTGGAGCAGCAAGGTGTTTTCTTCGGGGGTCCCGACCGTGATGCGCAGGCAGTTCGCGAGCAGCGGGTGCATGGCCGAGACGTTCTTGATCAGCACGCCACGGGCCTTCAGCGCCGCGAAGGTGGCGGCCGCGTCCTGGACCCTGGCCAGGATCATATTGCCCTGGCTGGGCCAGGGCGCAATGCCGGGCATGGCCTGCAGGGCCGCCAGCAGGCGCTCGCGCTGCCGGCGCAGCTCGGCCGCCTGGGCGGCGTAGACCCCGGCATGCTCCAGCGCGAACAGCGCGGCCTCGGCGTTCAGCACGCTGATGTTGTAGGGCGGGCGCAGCTTCTCGACCTGCTCGACCAGCTCGGCCGCGCCGAGCAGATAGCCGATGCGCACGCCGGCGAGGCCGAACTTGCTCATCGTGCGCATGACCAGCACATTGGGCTGGCGGGCCATCAGCGCCAGGCTGTCGGCGCTCGCGAAGGGCTGGTAGGCCTCGTCCATGACGACCAGGCCCGGCGCAGCCTGGGCGATGCGCTCGATGACGGCGGCGTCCCACAACGTGCCGGTCGGGTTGTTCGGGTAGGCCAGATAGACCAGCGCCGGCTGGTGCTCGCGGATGGCGGCCAGCATTGCGGCCTCGTCGAGCTGGAAGTCGCTGGCCCGCAGCGGCACGCCGACGAAGTCCAGCCGCTGCTGGCGCGCCAGCGCCTCGTACATGACGAAGCCGGGCAGGGGCGCGAGCACCTTGGCGCCGGGCCTGGCGACGGCCAAAGTCAGCAGGCCGATCAGTTCGTCCGAGCCATTGCCGAGCGTGACGCCCACGGCGTCGCCCACGCCGGCATGGCGGGCCAGCGCCCGGGCCAGCTCGGCCGTGCGTTCGGCCGGATAGCGGTTCAGCGCGACCGCGCCGAGGCGCTCGCCCAGGGCCTGCTGCAGCTCGGGCGGCAGGCGGTAGGGGTTCTCCATCGCGTCCAGCTTCAGCAGGCCGGTGCTGGGCTGCACGATATAGGCATGGGCCACGCGCACGTCGGGGCGGATGCGGTCCAGGGCTCGTTGGAGCGGTTCGGTCATGGCGCGGCGACGAGGGGGTTGAGGACCTGCACGCTGTCGTAGGCGGCATCGTGAGGCAGGGCGAGGCTGAGCAGGCGGGTGCAGCCCTGGGCCTTGGCGCTGGCGACGACGAGGGCGTCGGCAAACGGCAGGCCGAAGCGGCTTTCCAGCGACCAGGCGGATTCGACCGTGGCCTGGTCGGTCTGCCAGGGCCGCCAGTGCTGGTAGCGGCGCACCTCGGCGCGCACGTCGCCCTGCGGCATGGCCGGGCCGACCTGGCGGGTGGCCAGCAGGTAGAAGTCGTTCAGCACCTGCACCGACACGCGGCCGGTGCGGGTGGACCACAGCATACGCAGCCAGGCGAGCACCTGCTCGCGCTCGGCCGGGCGCGCGCCGTCCTCGCTGAACAGCAGCACGGAGGTGTCGACGAAGACGGGTTCGGTGGCGCTCACAGCACACCCCGGCTCGGATAGGGCTGGCCGTCGGACGACCAGCTGCGCTCGCGGTGCAGCCAGTCCTGCAGCGCGCGCTCGTAGGCGTCGTCGTGCCGCATCTTCTCGGCCAGCAGCTCGCCGAGCAGGCGCGACACGCTGGTGTTGCGCCGTGCGGCCTCCAGCCGGGCCCACTCGGCCACGGCGTCGTCCATGGACACGGTGACGTTCTTCATGGGCCGCAGGGTATCACGAAGTTCGTGTTGCACGAACTTCGTGTCGCATCGAGGTCTAGCGCAGCCGCAGTTCCGCCGCCCGCGCGTGCGCCTGCAGGCCCTCGCCGTGGGCCAGCACGGACGCGATGCGGCCCAGGCCCTGGGCGCCCTCGGCGCTGACCTCGATGAGGCTGCTGCGCTTCTGGAAGTCGTAGACGCCCAGCGGCGACGAGAAGCGCGCGGTGCCGGCCGTGGGCAGCACATGGTTGGGGCCGGCGCAGTAGTCGCCCAGCGACTCGCTGGTGTAGGCGCCCAGGAAGATCGCGCCGGCGTGGCGCAGCAGCGGCTCCCAGCGCTGCGGCTCGGCGGCGCTGATCTCCAGGTGCTCCGGTGCGATGGCGTTGCTGATCTCGCAGGCCTCTTCCATCGAGCGCGTCAGGATCAGCGCACCGCGCCCCTCCAGCGATGCGCGGACGACGGCCTCGCGCGGCAAGGTCGGCAGCAGGCGCTCCATGCTGGCGCGCACGGCGTCGAGGTAGGCGGCGTCGGGGCTGAGCAGGATGCTCTGCGCCAGCTCGTCGTGCTCGGCCTGGCTGAACAGGTCCATGGCCACCCAGTCGGGCGGCGTCGTGCCGTCGGCGATGACGAGAATCTCGCTGGGGCCGGCGATCATGTCGATGCCGACCTGGCCGAACACATGCTTCTTGGCCGACGCGACATAGGCGTTGCCGGGACCGGTGATTTTGTCGACGCGCGGGATGGTGGCCGTGCCGAAGGCCAGCGCTGCCACGGCCTGGGCGCCGCCGATCGTGAACACGCGGTGCACGCCGGCCACGGCCGCGGCCGCCAGCACCAGCGGATTGCGCACGCCGTCCGGCGTGGGCACCACCATGACGATCTCCTGCACGCCGGCGACGTGGGCCGGGATGGCGTTCATCAGCACGCTGCTCGGGTAGGCCGCCTTGCCGCCGGGCACGTAGAGGCCGACGCGGTCCAGCGGCGTGACCTTCTGGCCGAGCAGGTTGCCGTCCTCGTCGCGGTAGCTCCAGGAGAGGCCGCAGGCTTCGAGCTGGCGCTCGTGATAGGCCCGCACGCGCTCGGCCGCGGCCTGCAGCGCATCGCGCTGGGCGGGCGTGATGGAAGCGAGCGCGGCCTGCAGTTCGGCCTGCGTGATTTCGAGCGCGGCGACGCTGTCGGCCGCCAGGCGGTCGAAGCGCTGCGTGTAGGCCAGCACGGCGGCGTCGCCGCGCCTTTGCACGTCGGCCAGGATCTCGGCGACGCGGTCTTCGATGGCCGCATCGGTCTCCGCCGACCAATGGCGCAGGCGCTCGAACTCGGCGGCGAAGTCGGCGGCGGCGGTCGAGAGTTGGCGGAGCTTCATGCGATGGCAGACGCGAAGGCGTCGATCAGCGGGCGCAGCGTGTCTCGCTTGAGCTTGAGCGCGGCCTGGTTGACGACGAGGCGGGAGGAGATGTCCATGATCTGCTCCACCTCCACCAGCTTGTTGGCGCGCAGCGTGCCGCCGGTGGAGACGAGGTCGACGATGGCATCGGCCAGGCCCGTCAGCGGCGCCAACTCCATCGAGCCGTAGAGCTTGATGAGGTCGACGTGCACGCCCTTGTCGGCAAAGTGCTGGCGTGCGATCTCGGTGTATTTGGTGGCCACGCGGATGCGCGAGCCCTGCTTCACGGCGGCGGCGTAGTCGAAGTCGGCGCGCGTGGCGACGCTCATGCGGCAGCGGGCGATCTTCAGGTCCAGCGGCTGGTAGAGGCCGTGCGAGCCGCCCTGGGCCAGCGCCTGCTCGTGCAGCACGTCGCGGCCGGCCACGCCGAGGTCGGCGCCGCCGTATTGCACATAGGTCGGCACGTCGCTGGCGCGCACCAGCACGACGCGCACGCCTTCGCGGTTGGTCGGCAGGATGAGCTTGCGCGAGGTTTCGGGGTCTTCCAGCACCTCGATGCCGGCGGCGCGCAGCAGCGGCAGCGTCTCCTCGAAGATGCGGCCCTTGGACAGGGCGAGGGTCAGGCCGCTCATTGCCGCCACTCCTCGGGCGTCAGCGTCTTCATCGACAGCGCATGGATTTCCTCGCGCATGCGTTCGCCCAGCGCCGCGTAGACGCGCTGGTGGCGCCTGATGCGCGTGAGGCCGGCGAACTCGCTTGAGACGATGGTGGCGAAGAAATGGCGGCCGTCGCCCTCGACTTCCAGATGCGCGCAGGGCAGGCCTGCGGCGATGAAGTCGCGCACTTGTTGCGGAGTCGGGTCGGCCATCACGGGGTCCTCGGTGGAAACCCCAGATTCTAAGAACGGATCTTGTAGCCCTTCTTCAGCAGCGACAAAGCCAGGCCCGCCGTGACCACGAAGCTGACTGCGACGACCACGAAACTCAGCCACGGCGACACGTCGCTGACGCCGAAGAAGCCGCGACGGAAGCCGTCGATCATGTAGAAGAAGGGGTTCAGGTGGCTGATGGCCTGCCAGAACCCGGGCAGCGAATGCACCGAATAGAACACGCCGGACAAAAAGGTCATCGGCATGACGATGAAGTTCTGGAAGGCCGCGAGCTGGTCGAACTTCTCGGCCCACAGGCCGGCGATCAGGCCCAGCGTGCCCATCAGCCCGGCGCCCAGCACCGTGAAGACCAGCACCCACAGCAGGTTGTCCAGGCCCGGCGGCGCGAACCAGGCCGTCACCAGCAGCACGCCCGCGCCCACGGCCAGGCCGCGCACGATGGCCGCGCCGACATAGGCGACGAACCAGGCCGCGGGCGACAGCGGCGTCAGCAGCAGGAAGACGAGGTTGCCGGTGATTTTGCTCTGGATCAGGCTGGACGAGCTGTTGGCGAACGCGTTCTGCAGCACGCTCATCATCACGAGGCCGGGGATCAGGAACTGCGTGTAGCCCACCGTGTCGTAGACCTTCACGTGGTTCTCCAGCGTGTGGCCGAACACCAGCAGGTACATCACCGCCGTCAGCACCGGCGCCGCGACGGTCTGGAAGCTGACCTTCCAGAAACGCAGCACTTCCTTCTTGAAAAGGGTGGAGGCGCCGCTGAATGTGTGCACCCTTCGCGCTTCGCGCTGTCCCGCCAAGCGGGAATGAGCCCCTTCGGGCGGCCGTGCGGGGCTCATGCCGCGGCTCCATTCATGATTTCCAGGAACACGTCCTCGAGGTCGGCGCGGCCGATCTCGAGGTCTTCGACCGGACAGCCGACCTTCCTCAGCTCGGCCAGCGTCGACTCCACCTCCGCGGCGTCATGCGCCGTGACCTGCACGATGCGGCCCGTCACGCGGGCACGCGCGGCAATGTCGGCCGGCAGCGGCGCATCGGTCTTGAAGCGCAGCATCGTCGAGTGCGTTCCGGCCAGCAGCTGAGAGGTGCGGTCCAGCGCGACGATGCGGCCGGCCTTCAGCATGCCGATGCGCTGGCACAGGGCCTCGGCCTCTTCGAGGTAATGCGTCGTCAGCAGCACCGTGTGGCCCTCCTTGTTCAGGCGGGCGATGAACTGCCACAGCGTCTGGCGCAGCTCCACGTCGACCCCGGCCGTCGGCTCGTCCAGCACGATGACCGGCGGGCGGTGCACCAGGGCCTGGGCCACCAGCACGCGGCGCTTCATGCCGCCGGAAAGCTGGCGCATGTTCGCGTTGGCCTTGTCGGCCAGGCCGAGGTGGTGCAGCAGCTCGTCGATCCAGTCGTCGTTGCCGTGCACGCCGAAATAGCCGCTCTGGATGCGCAGCGACTCGCGCACGCTGAAGAAGGGGTCGAAGACCAGCTCCTGCGGCACGACGCCCAGGGCCCTGCGCGCCGCGGCGTAGTCGTCGACGACGTCGTGGCCCATCACGCGCACCCGGCCTTCGGTGGCCTTGGCCAGGCCGGCCAGCACGCTGATCAGCGTGGTCTTGCCGGCACCGTTGGGACCGAGCAGGCCGAAGAATTCGCCGCAGGGGATGTCGAAGCTGACGCCCCCAAGGGCCTTGACCTGCCCTCCCCGATAGGTTTTCTTGACGTTCTCGAAGGAGATGGCGGGTGGCGATGAGGTCGGGCTCGGCATAAGCGCGCGATTCTAAAAGTCGCCCCTCCCTGCGCGCTGATCGCTGCCAGAATCTCCCGCGCATGCCTACGCCCAAACGCCCCCGCCGCACCGCCGAGCGCATCCTGGAGGTCACGCTGGATCTGTTCAACGCCTTCGGCGAGCCGAATGTGTCGACGACGCTGATCTCGGCCGAGCTGAAGATCAGCCCGGGCAACCTCTACTACCACTACCCGGCCAAGGACGAGCTGGTCAATGCCCTCTTTGGCCGCTACGAGGCCGAGCTGGGCGAGCTGCTGGCCGCGGCCGACAGCGTCCGCAATGTCGAGGACGCCTGGCTGTTCTTCCACATGCTGTTCGAGCTGATCTGGAAGCACCGCTTCCTCTACCGCGACCTGAACGACCTGCTGTTCAAGAACCGCCGGCTGGAGACCCATTTCCAGGCCCTGCTCGCCGCCAAGGAGCAGGCCATGCGCCAGGTGCTGTCGGGCCTGCACCTGGGCGGCGCGCTGAAGATGGAGCTGCGCGAGGCCGCGCCGACGGCCAACGCAATGGTCGTCGTCGTCAGCTACTGGCTGAGCTATGAATACGTGCGCGACCCGCGCCATGCGCTGGAGCCGGACCGCGCCGGCAGCGCGCTGATGCGCGGCGCCTTCCACACGCTGAGCCTGCTGCTACCCTATCTTGAGCCAGCATCGCGGGACCACCTCTTCAAGCTCGCCGGCAATTACCAACAAGGAGACAAGTGATGGCCAAGTGGAGCGCCTTCCCCTACGACAACAGCGCCTTCGTCTACACGCCGGCCACGCTGAAGAAGCACTGGGCCCGGCTGCACGCCGGCGACGCCGAGCCCTTCCCCAAGGACGCCGCCGTCCAGCAGGCCTGGGTCCATTTCCACGCCGGTGACTTCCAGGCCGCCCACGACGCCGGCCTGGCCGCGGGCGGCGCCGGCATCACGGTCGCCAACAAGGCCCAGGCCATCTACGCCAACTACCTCGAGAAGAAGGAGAAGCTGAAGCTGGAGATGTTCCTGGAGATCGCCGAGCGCGCCGAAGCCCGGCAGGCCGAGGAGCCCTCGGACGCCAACGCCTGGTACTGGCAGGCCTATGCGCTGGGCCGCTACGGCCAGGGCATCAGCGTGGCCAAGGCGCTGGCCCAGGGCCTGGGCAGCAAGGTCAAGAACGCGCTGGAGACGACGATCAAGCTCGCACCCAAGCATGCCGATGCCCACATCGCGCTGGGCGCCTTCCATGCCGAGGTCATCGACAAGGTCGGCAAGCTGCTGGGCAAGACCCAAGGCGCCGACACGGCCACCGGGCTGAAGATGTTCGAGCAGGCCCTGAAGCTCAACCCGGCCAGCGCCATCGCGATGATCGAGCGCGCCAACGGCCTCGTCATGCTGGAGGGCGACAAGCGCATGCAGGAGGCCGAGAAGCTCTACGCCGACGCGGCCGCCTGCGAGGCCATGGACGCGATGGAGCTGCTGGACATCGAGCTGGCGCGCGAGGAGCTGGAAGACTGAACAAGGACCGAGGACAGGGCCTGCGTCCTGTCCGACGCCTTGTGAAGGCCTTGCCGCATGCAGGCGGCAAGGCATGAGGTGCGAAACCGGTGGAAACCCGGAAGCCCTCGGCCATCCGTGATGGATGTCACGGCGCCGTCACCCGTGCTTCCGGGGATGCATGCCGGCACGCTGCGGCGTAAGCTGCGTCCCGTCGTCACCCCCTGAACGAGACCGCGCCATGAAGTTCCTGATCCCCGCCCTCGCTGCTTTCACGGCCTTCGCCGCCCAGGCCGCCAACAACGCGACGCCCGAGCAGGCCGAGCTGCGCGCCGAATGCGCGAAGAGCTACACCGACACGAGCAGCGTCGCCACGCCGGTCGCCGCCAACGAATACCAGTTCGTCTACGCCAACGGCAAGTACAAGGGCGAGGCCCGGCCGGGCAAGCTGCTGGCCTGCACCGAGCAGCAGTACGCCGCCTACCTGGACAAGGCCGACCCGGCCAAGGTGATGGCCGCCTACCCGACCGCCGCCGGCCGCCCGGCCGCCCCCAAGAAGAAGGCCGAGCCCTTCCGCCTCTGATCGGCCGACGGCTCCGCAAGCAGGGCGCTCCACGGAGCGCCTTTTGTTTGTCCGTCGCGCACGAAGGAAGTCCACAGAACTACCTAGCCGCCGGCCCGCAAGCCGTGGCGGCACGCGGGCCAGCCGCCTAATGTTTCCGCACCGGCGCCTTGACGCCGGAGCAGCGCCCGGCTCCGGGCGCTGCGGCAGTCACGCAAAGGGGGTTCCCATGAAGATCCGACTTCTGCTTTTCTCCGCCCTCGCCTTCACCTGCGGCCAGGCCCTGGCCCAACAGCCCGCCGCACCGGCGGCAAACGGCCAGCAGGGCAATGGCCGCCCGCCCTGCACGGCCTCGCACGACGCACCGGCCGCCACCGGCTGCGCCATGCCCGCCGACCCCGGCAAGATGATGGCGGATGAGCCCACGGCCGCCGGCCCGCGGACCGCGATGCCGACCCGCCAGCAGGTGGTCGCCGAGATCGACCGCGCCCGCCGTGCCGGCGAGATGGACTTCGCCGCCGCGGAGGTCAGCCTGGATTCGCCGCGCCACCGCTGAAGCCGCCCGGCCACTCCGCCGCAGGGGCGCGTCGAGCGCCTTTGCCTCCCGTCGCGCACGTGCATTTGCGGTTCGCCAGGCGTAATCTCACGCTCACCACCTTGCTGTATGGAGGTCAGCCATGAGAGCCGTCGCATTCGCATTTGCCGCTCTGCTTCCCATGCTGCCCGCCTCGGCCGCCGACACCCCCGCCGAGCGCGCCCAGGCCGAACTGCGCGAGGGCTGCGCGCAGAGCTATGCCAGCTACGTCGCCTACTACCCCGAAGGCAGCCAGGCGCCGGCCTTCAGCGGCGAGCGCTCCAAGGGCGACAACCGCTACTACAACGACGCCAAGCCCTGCAACGAGGCGCAGTACGCCGCCTATCTGCAGAAGGCCGACCTGGGCACCGTCGCGATGGCCTACCCCACGGCCGCAGGCAATCCCAAGGGCGGCAAGGCCAAGAAGCCCGCGGCCGGCGCATCGGCGCCCGCCAGGCCCTAGCCGTCAGCCCGCGTCGCGCTCCCAGGGCATCATCAGCGCCAGCAGCAGCAGCTTCTCGAACTCGGGCGCGAAGTTGGCGGTGATGGCCTCGGGGTCGGGGCACAGGCCGGTGTCGGTGATGAGGCCGAACTGCACGCGGCCGGCATAGGTCAGGATGCTTAGCCCCAAGCCGATGTCGCCGGACTGCGGCACCCAGAACATCAGCTTCTCGACCGTCGAGCCGCAGAACTTCAGCGCCTGGGCCGGGCCGGGCACATTGGTCATCACGGCCGTCGCCTTCTTCGCGAAGATGTTCAGCATCGCATGCTGCACCGGCTTGATGAGCAGGCCAGCCACCGACAGCAGCCCGAAGGCCATCACCGGCTGGAAGCTGCCCTTGAGCTCGTTCATGCGCGCGCGCACCGCGAACAGCCGCTCGACCGGGTTGGCGATGCCGATGGGCAGCACCAGCGGCACGAGGCCGAAGCGGTTGCCGAGCTGCCAGGCCTGCTCCAGCGGGCGCAGGTTCACCGGCACCATCGCGCGGATCTCCTTGCCCGCCGTGTCCTCGCCCTTGTCCGCCAGGTAGCGGCCGATGGCGCCGGCCGCGCAGGCCAGCAGCACGTCGTTGATCGACGCGCCCAGCGCCTTGCCGACGGCCTTGACCTCGGCAAGCAGAAGGCCGTCGTCCCAGGCCACGGTCTTCTTCGCGCCGGGCTTGCCCTTCAGCCGCGTGGGCGAGTCGTCCGGCATCAGCGCGAAGGCCGCCACGTCGGACACGGCCTGGTAGCCCAGGCGGGCCATCTCCAGCGACGAATCCATCGGCAAAGTCATTGGGTTGGTGCCGCTCATCACCGCGTCCACGCCCCTGGACATGCCCTTGCCCGTCAGCCCGATGGCCTTGACCGTCATGTTCGTCATCGGCCGCAGGAAGGCGTCCAGCAGCCAGTCCGCGTCGTGATGCGCCTCGGCCGGCGCGGGCTCGCGGCTGGGCGGCGCCTTGCCGCCATCGGTGATGGACAGCATCACCGCGATCAGCGCGATGCCGTCGGCGATGCAGTGGTGGATGCGGGCGATCAGCGCGCTGCTGCCGTCGCCCATGTCCTCGATGAGCTGGAACTGCCACAGCGGATGCGCCGGGTCCAGCGGCTGCGAGCACAGCTCGCCGACGCGCTCGCGCAGCACCTCGTCGCGGCCCTGGCCGCGCAGCGGCAGCGGCGCCTCGGCGACAACGTGGCGGGCGATGTCGAAGTCCCGGTCCGCCACCCACTGCGCGCCGACCAGCGAGTCCTCGACCACCTTCTGCCGAAAGCGCGGGTACTTCAGCAGCCGCTCGGCCACGCGCTCGCGCAGCGCCGCCAACGTGATGCCGGGGCGGATGGACCAGACGCCGACGATCATCATCAAGTTGGCCTCGGTGTCCATGCGCAGCCAGGCGGTATCCACCTTGGACATGCGTTCGCTGATCTGGCCCAAATCGGTCTCCTCGGAAGCGTCGTTCTTGCGGCCTAAACTCGTGGGCCTCGTTCGATCGATTGTCACCAAGTCGAACCCCTCGAATCAGCCTGGAGAACCCCGTGAGCCTGAAAGACCAATTCGAAGCCGCCGTCGCCGATTCGAAGAACCTGCCCGAGCGGCCCGACAACATGACGCTGCTGAAGATCTACGCCCTCTACAAGCAGGGCAGCGCCGGCGACGTCGACGGCAAGCGCCCCGGCTTCACCGACATGGTCGGCCGCGCCAAGTGGGATGCCTGGAACGAGCTCAAGGGCACGAGCAACGACGACGCGATGCAGCAGTACGTCGACCTGATCGAATCGCTGAAATAGTCGACCCCTCGCCCGCGGGCCGGCTTGGGAGCGGCCCGGCGCGCGGCCCGCGGTTTCAGGCAACCGGCCTCAGGCCGGTTTCTTTTTGGCCGGCGCCTTCTTCCTGCCGGCCGCCAGCAGCGTGTCGAGTTCCTTCTGGATCTCGCCCTCGATGCTCGCCTTGAACGCGCCGAGCAGGAAGCCCAGCTGGGCCACCAGCTCGAAGCGGTCGGCCGTGACGGTCAGCTCGCCCTTCACGCCAGAACGCGTGAACTCCACGGTGTCCTCGTCCTTGCCCTCGATCACCGTGCACTCCATGTCGAACCTCTGCTCGACATGCTCGGCCCAGGTCCAGGCAATTTCGCGGGCCTTCTTGAGCCCCAGGTCATGGTCTCGGTGGATGTGGATTTCGGCCACGGCGGCTCTCCTTGCTGTCGTGCGGCGCACTCTACGCGAGAAGCCCGTTTGCCCGCATACTTCGGCGCCGCAGAGCAGGGCCAGCCAAGCCCGCCGCCGCCCAGGGAGGAACCATGCGCCTTGTCGACCCGGACCCGCACAGCCTCGACCCGCTCGACGAGGGGCTGGCCCACTTCCGTGCGCCCGAGCCCGACCATGAGCAGGCCGTCTACTGGTTCCGCGTGTCGGCGGACTCGGGCAACACCGAGGGCCTGGCCATGATGGGCCTGTGCCAGCTCGAAGGCCTGGGCCTGCCGCGCGACCCCGTGCAGGCGCGCACGCGCCTGGAGCGCGCGTCCGCCGAAGGCAGCCTGACGGCCAAGTTCCACCTCGGCCGCATGCTCGTCGGCGGCTGGGGCGGCGACCCCGACGCGCCGCGCGGCGTGACCCTCTACACCGCCGCCGCCGCCCTCGGCCATGCCGACGCCACCTTCAACCTCGCCGGCTGCCTGGACGCCGGCTGGGGCTGCCAGCCCGACCGCCTCGCCGCCAAGGCCCTGTTCATGCGCGCGCGCAACCTCGGCAGCCGGATGAAGGCGCCGGGCCTGCGCATCCGCGAGCGCGAGCTGGACGCGGTGCGCGAGCTGGCGCGGCGCCTGGAGAGCGGCAGCGACCTGCCCCACCTCATCGAGGAACGCCAGCACGAGATCACGCTGATGCACGACCTCGCCCGCCACCCCGCCCGCAAGCCGCGCCTGAGCCGCCAGCAGCGCCGCCGGTTGCTGCGTCTGGCCAGCATCACCGCCATCGTCGCCGGCCTCGCCGCGGCCCTGGCCGGCCTGTTCGGCTGGCGCAGCAGCGGGCCGCTGGCGCATGATGCCGGCCCGAGCTCCATCGCATAACCCCAGCCTCATGGTCCGCCCCCTTCCGCTATTAGGTAGCAGGCGCCCCTAGAGCGCCTGTGCCCTGGCTCCTAACCTGGAGCCATGACTCAACCGACCGATTCTCTCCCTGGCGTTGAAGCCGACAGCAAGCCAAGCCGGCAAAAATCTAGCGCGGCCGCAGGCCATCGCATCACTTCATTGATCGGAGAGCTTCGTCAGCGCTCCCGGTATTCGGAAGCAGCGTCCAACGCACTGGCCTTCATGGAGCTCGTGGCGACCCACGGCAGCCTGCCCGAATCGCTTCAATCTTTCCGCCAGGCCTTGAATGCCGCGTTGTCACCCCGCCTGGGTGTGCGGCAACGTGCGGACCGGATCCGCAGCGCCGCGTCGCTGCTGGTTGGCCGCCCAAGGCGTGAAACCTGGGCTGTGGCTGTCGGGCTTCTCTTGCGCGAATACGCGGCGAGTCTGGATGCCCGGCCCGAGGAGCGCATGGAACTCATCCAGCTCTACTTCCGCGAGATGGACCAGGCACCGCTGGCCATCAATGCGGCGATTCCTCGCCTCGCCGTGCCGCCCAAGCAGTCCGTGCCGACCTTGGACGGGCTGACCGAGCTGATCGACGCCCAAGTTCAGGCCTTGTGCATGAGCGCATTGCACGAGGCTGCTGACCACGCACCAGTCGGCATCGGCCATCGTCATCCTGGACGAACTCGACAAGGCACACGACCATCAGCGCGATGGTGTCGGCATCCAGTCCTACCTGCTCGGGCTGGTGGAGCCGGAGACGGCAACGCGGCATCACGATGTCTTCCTGAAGACGGGATGCGACTTCTCCGGAGTTCTGTGGCTGGCAACGGCCAACAGGCTGAGCGACATTGCGCCGGCGCTGCGGACGCGCTTTAGGGTGCTGATGCTGCAGCAACCCAGTCCTGACCACCTTGAGGTGATCGCCCGGAACGCCATCGCCGACGTAGCGGACCGCTGGGGCGTCGAGCGGCAGGTGCTGCCGGACCTGGGAGATCTGGATCTGCCGCTGGATCGGCTGGGCAGCGCGAGACAAGTGCGGCTGGCGACCGAAGGGGCGATCACGCGGTGGGCGCGAGAGTTACAGCGGCATTGAGAGCGGTCGCGCGATGTCTCGGGATCTCTCAAGGCGACCAGCGCTTTAAGGAAGCTGGCTATGAAGAAAAGAGGAGCACTTGATGCGTGGGAATAGATGTCCAAATCGAAAAGGCGTGGCTGGCGCAACGCCGGGCCGATCAGCCGCTTCGAAACCAAGATCAACAAGTGGCGGCATGCACCGCTTCCACCGGGCTTCGAGCCGGTGCGCCTTGGGCAGCGGCTGTACTTTGTCGGCGAGCCGGGCAGGGTAACGGTACAGGAGTTTCCGAGGGTTTCAGTCAGCGGCCGTCTGTATTCCTGTCAAGTCAGGCGGATGACTTTGACGCTCGCGCGTTTTTGGCCGAGGACTCGGGGTAGTCAGCAATAGTGCGGACGCAGGTCAATTCAACTAGGTGGAGGCCGACCCTAAAAACTTCCAATGCGGTTCTTCTCGACCATCCGTGGATTTGACAGGCGATAACTGCATTCCTTGTCGAAGTGACTTCGAGTGAAGTATCTCCCGCCGGCGAAGGCAATCTTCCAGCCAGTCCAAGCATCGCGGTCACCTTTGATCTCGAGCGTCCCCACGTTGGCGTGGTTGGCAAGCTGGCGCAGTCCGTGCCACAGCGCCCAATCGTTCTCAAAGGTCTGCCCCAGGTGATTTAGCAGCTTGACCTCCTTCTCGAAGGACATGCCGCTGAAGAGCACCGCGAATTTAAGGCGCGCCCGCGTACCTTGAACGAAGAACTCTGAATCGGTATAGCTGACGGTCTGCCAGAGCGCGCGTGAAGCCTTTTGCGAGAAGCCCTCGCCGGGATCCAAGTGCTTGACCTCGATGCCGAAGTAGTCGTCGCGAAAGCCCAGGGCAATCAAATGCTGCTTGGGGTATGCCAAAAAGTCGACCTGATTAGTAATGTGCCTCAGCCCCGCCCCGAATCTCGCTGATGCGATGCGGCGAACAGCGTGCCGTGTCGACGATCAGCCGTGCGACGAGGCTGCGCAGATCGAAGCGGCGGTTGAAGCGGTAGGCGAAGGCGGCGAGGTAGGTGTCGGCATGCTGGGCCCAGCCCAGCGTGAACTGGCCCCCGAAAAACGGACGCCACGAGGTCTGCTATTTTTGACCTTGTGGAGGTCTTATGAAGACAGGACCCAATCGGAAGTACACGGCCGAGTTTCGGGCCGCGGCGGTGAGCCAGGTGCTCGAGGGTGGACGGTCGATGGCGGCCGTCGCGCGCTCGCTGGAGATGTCGAGCAAGTCGCTGGCGAACTGGATCTACAAGGCTCGCAGGGGCGAGCCTGCAGTCAAGCGTGAGCCGACACGGCCGGTGTCGGAGCTGGAGGCCGAGGTGAGCCGGCTGCGGCAAGAGAACGCGAAGCTGAAGATGGAAAAGGAAGTGCTAAAAAAAGCGGCAGCGTACTTTGCGCGCGAGTCGCTGTGAAGTACGCGTGGATCGAAGCGAACCGGTCCCGGTTTCCGACGGTGATGATGTGCGAGTTGCTGTCGGTGTCGCGCAGCGGGCTGGACGCCGCGCGCAAGCGGCTGCCGTCGAAGCGGGCGATCGATGACGCGATGCTTCTCAATCAAATTCGACAGGCCCAACGGCATCATCGCGGGCGGTATGGCCGGCGGCGGATGACGGCGGAGATCAGCGCAGCGCGGGGTCGCCCGGTCAATCACAAGCGCATTGCACGCGTGATGCGCGAGCACGGACTGCAAAGCCACAGGCGGCGCGCTTTCCGCGTGGTCACGACGGATTCCAAGCACGACCACCCGGTGGCGCCGAACGTGCTCGAGCGCGACTTCAAGGCCACGGCGCCGAACCAGAAGTGGCTGGCCGACATCACCTACGTGCCCACCGACGAGGGCTGGCTGTATCTGGCGCTGGTGCTCGACCTGTTCGCGCGCGAGCTCGTGGGCTGGGCGATGAGCGAGACGATGCCCCAGGAACTGACGCTGTGCGCGCTGGACGTTGCGCTCGGCCTGCGCGATCCGCAAGGGGCGCTCATCCATCACTCCGATCGCGGGTCGCAGTACGCGGCCAAGGACTACCGGGCCAAGCTCAAGGCAAGGGGCATCCAGGTGTCGATGAGCCGCAAGGGCGACTGCTGGGACAACGCCCCCATGGAGTCCGTCAACGGCACGCTGAAGGTCGAATGCGTGAACCGCGTGCGGATGACTTCAGCGTCAGTGCGTGGCTTCCGCCCCCGCCGCTCTCCGCCCCCTTGATGGCTGTCTTCGCTGCTCACGCCGCCGGTGCTCTCCGTGCCGAGCCTGAGGCGGCGGCTGATTCATGAAATTTGAATTTCTTGAATCATAGGCAGCTTTCCAAAAACCACCTTGTACTTTGGGCTGAAGGGGGACGCGTGCGCCGATTTTTGAGAGGAGCCCGGCGCGCCTCCCCCGAAAACTCGTCAGCCCGATCGGGCTGTGCAACAGCAGTTCAGTACAGGGGGCCGTCAATGACCTAGCAGCGCAAGCCTGAGGATTTCAGCGCACGCAAAAAGCACGAAGCCAGCAGCCCTTTGCAGAGGGGTGCTGGCTTCACTGGTGTGCAACCTGCCGGACGGGTAGGCGCAATCAGTATGTGCCACGGACTATGAGCTGTCAAGGCTCAGGGGGCTGCTCATCCTCAGCCGCCCCAGAACCCGGTGCGCTTCGTAGCGACCTCTCAACCGGTCGCTCCGCATCACTCGCACCAAGGGGTTCGGATGGCACAGCATTTTCTACTTTCGGCCGAGTGCCGAAACTTCTCCAGGCGACAACTCGAAAGCCTCAGTGATGAGCAGCACATTGCGCTGCTGGCGCGCTTGCGATGGGGCAGCGAAACCTGCCAAGTCTGCCCAGCATGTGGCCATATCGCCAAGCACTACTGGCGCACCAACCGTCAGCAGTGGCGCTGCAGAAGTTGTGAGCGCGACTTCAGCGTGACCTCGGGGACTGCGTTCCACGGCCACAAGCTATCAATCCGGGACATCCTCACCGCCCTCTACACGTTTATCAACAGCGCCAAAAGCGTTTCGGCAACGGAGCTGGCGCGGGAGCTGGGCTGCCAGTGGAAGACCGCGTGGCTGCTGACGCAGAAGCTGCGGGAGGCCATTCTCAAGAGCAACCGCTACACGCCAGTCGAGGACATTGCGCAGATGGACGGCGGCTACTTTTGCGGCAAGCGTCGCTCGCCCAACAGGCATGGGCAGCAGCGCGACGAGCGCGCCATCGCCGACAAGATCGAGGCATCGCGTTCTATGCGGAACAAGCGTCGGCTCCAACTGTCCGCCGGCGGTCGCGCCAATGCCAAGCGGAAGAAGAAACGACGGTGCGTCTGCGTTCTGCGTGAGGTCTCTCCCACCAGGGGCGAAGGCGCCCGCCGGACGCTCGTCTACATCGCGCGCAACGAGAATCAGGTAGACATGACCCAGTTCGCCACGTTGTATGCCGCGCAAGGTACCGTCATGATGACCGACGAGAGCAGCGCGTTCGCCGAGCTGCCACGATGGTTCGACCATTGCACGGTCGTGCATTCGCAGGAGTGGGTCAAAGCTGACGGTACGAACGACAACCAGGCCGAGTCGTACTTCTCCCGCCTGCGCCGAGCAGAGTACGGGGTCTTCCATGGCTTCCGGCCGATGTACCTCATCGACTACGCGAGCGAGTTTGCCTGGCGGGAAGACAACCGCGGTCGCACCATGCGCGAGCTCTTCGATGAGCTGCTACGCCTAGTGCTCAAGAACGGCCATTCGACCTGGTTCGCCAAGTACTACCAGGGCAACCGGCGCAGGGAGGAAATCATGGGGCCCGCCGATGGTAGGCGCTTCGCCCGGAAAGTCGCCGTCATGCAATAGGTCGTCCGGTCGGCCCCTTCGGGTGGCTCACGGGGCCAAACGTGCTTTCCCAAGGGATAGTTGGCGAGCTCGCGGACACCGGGTGACCTGCGGGCTGCCCGGTCGTCGGCCCCTTTGCGACGCCCGCATCCCGCCAGAGCCCCTCGGTATTGCTGTAAGGGGCGTGCAGCCGTGCGGCCCTGCCTTCTTTGACGAGGACCTTCAGGCGGTGTCGCACTCGATAGCGGATGTCCGCATACTCCTCTGCGTTGGGATGCAGATCGCAGCTCATGCACACTGCGGAGACGACGGCATACGTCGTCATCGCATGGGGCCGTGCTTGCGCCAGGGCGGCCAGAATGGCCCTGGTCATGGTTCCATGTTCAGTCAGGCGGGGAGAAAGCTGTACCCGTGTCGAGCCGAGCTTGGTGGTGTCGATCAGGATTTCGTGCAACCCGATCGTCTGGTCCAGGGCGGCGAGATCCCGCTGCAGCGCAGCGATCTCCGCGTCGTGTTGCTGCTGAAGCTTCTCATGCGCCGCTTGGCGTTGCTCGCGGCGTTTCATGGCCACGTTGAGAAGTCCGGCGACGGCGCGGCGGCGTTTGACGAGCCAGGCCAGAGAGGGGGGATGCGTGAAGACATGGGACGAAGGGTATGGAGCCCTTCGCCCATCATCTAGGGGCGTCTGCTACCTAATAGCGCCCCCTTCCCCTCCACGCCCACCTCATCGACGTCGGCCCCCTCGTCTACGGCTGCATGGCCCTGGGCGGCGACTGGGGCGACAGCCCCATCTCCGAGGCCGACATCGCCCAGGCCCACGCGGCCGTCGAGGCGGCGCTGGACATCGGCATCAAGCTCTTCGACCACGCCGACATCTACCGCCGCGGCAAGGCCGAGGCCGTGTTCGGCGAACTGCTCAAGCGCGACGCCGGCCTGCGCGGCCGGATCAGGCTGCAGAGCAAATGCGGCATCCGCTTCGCCGATGACGCCAACGTGGGTCGTTATGACCTCAGCGCCACCCACATCGAACGCAGCGTCGACGGCATCCTGAAGCGCCTCTCGGTCGAACGCCTCGACATCCTGCTGCTGCACCGCCCCGACGCGCTGATGGAGCCCGCCGAGATCGCTCACGCCTTCGGCCGGCTGAAGGCCGCGGGCAAGGTGGGCCATCTGGGTGTGTCCAATATGCATGCCGGCCAGATGCGCTGGCTGCAGACGGCCTTGAACGAACCCCTGGTCGTGAACCAGCTGGAGCTGAGCCTGGCCAAGCTGGACGCCATCGACGTCGGCACCACCTTCAACGACCCGCAGGCCGCCACGCGCCCCGGCGGCATCGCCTGGGCCGGCACGCTGGAATATGCGCAGCAGCACGGCGTGCAGCTGCAGGCCTGGGGCGCGCTGGCGCAGGGCCGCTTCAACGACCCGGCCGCGTCGGCCGCGGCCCAGGCCGTGCACGAGATCGCCGAGGCCCACCGCACGACGGCCAACGCCGTGCTGCTGGCCTGGCTGCTGAGGCATCCGGCGGGCATCCAGCCGGTCATCGGCAGCGGCAATGCGGAGCGGATTCGCGCCTGCGGCGATGCGGTGAGGATTCAGCTGAGCCGGGACGAGTGGTATCGGCTGTATGTGGCGGCGCGGGGGCAGGCCTTGCCGTGAATACGAATCCTCAGTCGCCTGCACCCCGCACCATCGGCTGCCTCGGATGCAGCCTCGCCATCGCCAGCACATCCTCGTAGACGCCGTTGCGCAGCCCATAGGCCTTGAGCCGCCCTTCGGGGGCGAAGCCGTGGCGCTCGTAGAGACGGATCGCGCGCTGGTTGTCGTGATAGACGGTCAGCTCGATGCGCAGGATCTGCGCCCAGTTGTCGGCGTAGTCGATCAGCGCGGCCATCAGCGCGTTGCCGACGCCCTGGCCCTGGCTGGCCTTGGCGACCGTGATGCCCAGCGACATCGCGTGGCGGCGGCGCACCGCCGGGCCGACGGGGTGCAGGCCGGCCAGGCCGACGGCCTTGTCGTCCAGCACGGCGGCCAGCACCATCTCGTTGGAACCGGCCGCGGGCGGGTTCATGCCGGCGATGCGTTGGGCCCAGAGCTCCTCGCTCGGGTAGGGCAGTTGCAGCGTGCCGCCGAACACATCGGGGTCGGCGAACTGCTCGGCAATCGCGGCGGCGTCAGCGGGTTTGACGCGACGAAGAACCAGACTCATGGGGGCCTCCTTGGCCCCGCAAGTTAGCACGGCGCTCCTCGCGCGACAGCGGCTTCAGCCGCTCGACGGCCGCGTGGAACTTCACCCAGTCCCGCCCCTCGCGCTCGAACAGCCTGATGAAGGCCGGCACCAGTTCGTCGTAGGCCGACAGGATGGCGAAGCTGGCGTTGTTGGCGCGCTGGAACCAGGCCTCGTAGCCGGGCGCCTCGTCCGGTGCGCGGGCGCGCAGCTCGGCCGTGACGGCGGCCTTGCCTTCAGCGCGCTGCGCGGCGGGGCCGGCGTAGACGGCGGCCAGGCGTTCGCGGCCCTGCCGGGCCAGTGCGAGGAAGCGCTCGCGCCGGGCGCGGCCATCCTCGAAGGCGGCCAGCGCCTCGGGCTTGGCCGCCAGCCATTCGCGCGCGCCGAGCAGCTCGACCGCGCTGGCATAGGCCTCGTTGAAGCCGGTGTCGTCGGCCACGTAGACGCGCTGGTGGGCCAGTTCGTGGAAGAGCATGGCCGCCAGCTCGCCCTCGGGGTAGCGGATGAAGGTGTTCAGCAGCGGGTCGCCGCCGAGGACGCGGCTCCAGCCCAGGCTGGAATAGGCGGGGATGGCCTGCACCTGCACCTCCCAGCCCTCGGCCTGCAGCGCATCGGCATGGGCCTGGGCCTCGTCGCGGCTGAACCAGCCCTGGTAGCCGGCGCATCCCATGACGGGGTAGCACCAGGTCTTCAGCTCGAAGCCGAACTCCGGCGCCGCGACGACGTTCCAGACCGCGGCCGGCCGATGCAGGTCGGCATAGCGGCGGTAGCTGTTGTTGTCGGGCAGCGCGAGGCGGCGGGTGGCGAAGTCGCGCATCTGCTGCGACAGCCGCAGGCGCTCGGCGAGGTCGGGCGCCGTGGCCGGGTCGGCCAGCCAGTCGTCCACCGGCCTGGCGGCACGCATCAGCGCCAGATGACCACCGGCGGCCTGGCTCCAGTGGCTGACGGCGCTGCAGCCACTCAGCGAAAGCGCCGCGACGGCGACGAGCAGCGCCCGGCGGATCAAGCGGGTTCCACCTCGACCAGGCAGTCGTAGAAGGCCGGCGCATTGCCCATGTCCGTCAGGCGCTGGTGGGTCACCTCGTTGACGTTGCTGCCCTGCACGCCGAGCTTACGCCACCACACGCCCAGGCCGTTGACGACGCCGGGCCGCGCGCGCGGGCTGACCTTGAGCTTGGCGACGTAGCGGCCGCGGTCGTTGAAGGCGGCCACCAGCGCGCCGTCGGCCAGGCTGCGCGCGGCGGCGTCGTCGGCGTGCATCTCGATGACCGGCTCGCCTTCGATGTCGCGCAGGCTTTTCACGTTGACGAAGCTGCTGTTCAGGAAGTTGCGCGCCGGCGGCGAGATCATGGCCAGCGGGTAGCGAGCGGCCAGCTCGGGTGCGCTGGCGGCGCTCTCGTAGTTGGGCACGAAGTCCGCACCGGCCGCCTGGGCGCGACCGTTGGGCGTGCGGAAGCCGCCGTTGGCGAACGGCGCCTCGGCCACGGGCAGGGGCTGCCAGCCCTGGCTGCGCAGCAACGCCAGGTCGATGTCGGCCGTGAAGGCCTGGGCGGCCAGCTCCTCGTCGGTCTCGCGCAGGGCCGGGTCGGTCAGGCCCAGGGCCGCGGCCAGCTCGCGGAAGATCTGCGTGTTGGTCTTGGCCTCGCCCAGCGGCGCGATGGCCGGCTGGTTCATCAGCACGTCGGTGTGGCCGTAGCTGGTGTGCACGTCCAGGTGCTCCAGCTGCGTCGTGGCCGGCAGCACATAGTCGGCGAGGTCGGCCGTGTCGGTCATGAAGTGTTCGAGCACGACGGTGAACAGGTCTTCGCGCTGGAAGCCCTTGACCACCTTGGGCGACTCCGGCGCCACGGCCACCGGGTTGCTGTTGTAGACGACCAGGGCCTCGATGCGCGGCCCGAACTCGGGCGAGGCCTCGGCCAGCAGCGCGTCGCCGATGGTGCTCATGTTGACCGTGCGTGGCTGCCGGCCGGCGAGCAGGTCGGGCCGCTCCAGCGCCGGGTTCTTGTAGGGCGCGAACCAGCCCGAGGCCGACAGCAGCACGCCGCCGCTCGG
>BFBZ01000151.1_pt1 | contig 108554 bp, 85 predicted proteins | sample 1888401 | NCBI WGS metagenome assembly BFBZ01 (sample SAMD00112614, study PRJDB3348) | symbiont metagenome | host: Chara braunii
CTTAATATCGAATTATTCCTTCTGAGGGGGGTTGCGCTGCATCCAACCTTCCGTGGGCGCATGAAATCCCGAAAGTCCCCTCGGGAGACCAGAGGTGGCCTTCCAAAAATTAGGCTGCGCCCGCCTGCTCCGAGTCAGCGAGGACATGCGGCCGACCGGACCGAGATCTTCGTCCTGCGCATCGGTGGCGATGGGCTCCACCAGCAGCACCGTTCCCCGCCGACCGAGTCGCCCATGTCGTGAAGACGGTCAACGAAGCAGACGAATTCGAGGTCGCTACTGAGCAACGCCTCTTCGCACACGCGCGATAATTTCTTCGGCCACCGCCCGCATCGAGGCCTCAGTCGGATGCAGCGCGGGGGTGGCGAAGGGATTGACGGAAATGCGGAAGGGCACGATCCAGCTGTCGGCCGCGCAGATGTCGTGGGCGGCCGTCAGCTCGGAAGCCTTGACCAGCAGGGCCCCTCCAGAATCAGCGGCTTCGGCCGTGATCCGGTTCAAAGCCATCGCCACGGATCGGCCCTCGGCCATCTGTGCTTCGGAGAGCGGTAAGCGCTCGGGGCAGCTGCCTGCTGGAGGCAGCACTGTTGCATAGTCCACGAAAATGAGCTGGGCTTGCGGCGCACGTTGGTGGACGAGGGCGGCAATCTCGATGAGCGCCGCACGGGTCTTCTGCAGGTCTTCCGGCGAACCGACCTTGAACTTCATGCAGGCCAAGGGACGCCACAGAGGGAAGACATGGTCCGGCCCAGTCTGGCAGGCCCACGAGCCGAGGCCGCCGATGTAGTTGATGTCATTGCCGCCGATGGTGACGGTCACCAGCTTGGTGGCCGGCCCGACGGCATCGATCTGCGAGCCCTGGAAGAGTTGGCCACCGCGCAGGATGTGGGACGTGGTGGCGCCGCCGCAGCTGACATCGCTGAGGCTCAGGCCAAGGCTGGCCGCCACGCGGTGCGCATAGTTCCGCGTTGAACGGCTGCAGAAAGCCGGGCTGCCGGGCTCGTTGTCGCCGAGCCCGGGACCGGCCGCAAAGGAGCTGCCCATGGCCACGTACTCCGCGCCCGTTTTCAGTGGCTGGCGCCCCTGGGCATAGAGCCAGGCGAGGAGGGCAACTGCCACCAGCACCAGCAGCGCGACCAATCCGCCGAGGAGCTTAAGCAGTTTCTTCATGATCGGGCCAACTGGGATTCGTCGATGCGCCGTGCGGCAAGGCGCACCGCCTCCAGCAGGCGCGCATCGCCCGCCAGTGATCCCCACAGCTGTCCATCGGCGCAGAAGGCGGCTACTGGATCGGCGGCATCGCAAATGGAGCGGGCCTGTGCCGGCTCCATCGCCGCATCCCGGTATTCAAAGGGCAGGTCGCCGGCATGCCAACGCCGCAGCATGGCGAGGAAGAGCGCCGGCGGCACGGCCGCACTGGCGATGTTTGCCCCCTGCGCCAGGCGCTCGGCGAGCGTCGGCACGATGAAGCCCGGCAGTTTGGCGAAGCTGTCGCTCGCGACACGCTCCACGGTGTCGGCCAGGGCCGTGTTGGAAAAACGGGCAAGCACGGTGTCGCGGTATGCGGGCAGGTTCAGACCGATGGCGGCCGCGCGCACGGCCAGCACGGGCATCACTTCATTGCTGAGAAAGTCATGGGCCAGACCCAGGATCTGTTCGTCGCGCACGGCCTCATGGATGAAGCGCAGGCCGCGCAGCGCGCCGGCCCAGGCGATGCAGCTGTGGCCAGCATTGAGCATGCGGATCTTGGCTTCCTCGAAGCCTTGCACCGACTCGACCATTTGCACGCCGACGCGCGTCCAGTCGGGTCGGCCGGCAAGGAAGCGGTCCTCGATCACCCATTGTCGGTAGGCCTCGGCCGTCAGGTGGACCTGCCCGGGAGCCGGCCGTGGCGTGATGCGATCGACCATAGCGTTGGGAAGGCTGACGTTCGCCCGCGTCCAGGCAAGCAGCCCGCTGTCGCCGCGCCGCTCGAGGTGGCGCAGCAGGCCGCGGCGCGTGCTGTTGCCGTTGTGGCGCAGGTTGTCGCAGCACAGCAGGGTTAGCGGGCCTGCCGAGTTGCTCCGGCGCAGCGCGAGGATCTCGGCCAGCACGCGGTAGAGGGCTCCGTCGGGCGCATAGCCGGCCTCGGTGACGGTGAAGGAGACAATGGCGGTGGCTGGATCGGCGGCGATGGCGATCAGCCCAGGCAGAGCCAGCACCGCGTCGATGGCCTCGATGCGCCGCAACTCGCGGTGGCCATCGGGGGCGACGAGTTCCAGCGTGTAGGGGCCGCTCGCTGGCGCCGGGCCGGGCACGATATTGCCGGCCACGAGCCGCCAGCTGTGATCGCCAAGGTCGATCAGGTCCTGCAGGTAGGCAGCCTGGTGGGCACGGTGGAAGGCGCCCAGGCCGAGGTGGACGATCACGGGCATGACGCGGATTCAATTGCCTTGATGCGCTGTCGAAGCAGCCAGAACCAGACAACGGTCAGCCAGTTGACTAGCGCGAGCGCCGTCATGGCCCAGCGCAGACCTTCGGCGCCATTGCCGCTCGTACCGATCACGTCGCTAATGGCGCCGACAACCAGCGGCCCGCAGCCTTGGCCAAGAATCACACCGGCCACGCTGACGATGGCCACGGCCGTGGCGCGCACGCTGGGCTTGACGAGGTCCTGAAGCGTCGAGAACACCGGCCCGAGAATGCCACCGGCCAGCAGGAAGGCGCAGAACAGCAGGGCGAAGGACAGCACCGGATTCGGGGCGTGGAAGCTGGCCAGGTAGAAGGGCATGACCAACACGGTATCGACCGCCGAGAAGCCCGCGCCCCAGGACTTGGATCCCGCACCGAAGCGCGCCGCCAGCTGGCCGCCGACGACGGCACCGATCGTCGTCGCCAGGCCGAGGCACAGGCCCAGGCCGAGGCCGATTTGCATGGGCGTGAGCGCGAAGGCGCGCTCGTAGTAGCTGGGCAGCCAGGTGCCGACGGAGGAGCCGGCCAGCGACGTGGTGGCGAAGGCCCCTACGAGATAGCAGAAGGCGCGGCGGTCACCCAGCTGCGACCAGACGCTCTCGCCGGCCGCGGCCGGCACGGCCTGCTCGTCCACGCGCGTGGGCTCGCGCACGGTCAGCTGGAAGATCAGGCTGACGACGAGCCCGATCACGCCGAGGATCATGAAGCCGTAGCGCCAGCCGACCGTCTGCACCAGCACGCCGCCGCCGACGAGTCCGCCCAGCGAGCCGAGAAAGAACACACCGCTCTGGATACCGAGGGCACGGGCGCGTTCGCCCCGCGGGTAGTAGTCGCCGAGCATCGAGTGCGTGGCCGGGATGCAGCCGGCCTCGCCGATGCCCACGCCGATGCGCGCGATCAGGAGCTGGGTGAAGTTCACCGCCATGCCGGAGGCGGCGGTCATCACGGTCCAGGCCAGCAGGCTGGCGTTGATGATCCATTTGCGGCTGCCGCGATCAGCCCAGCGTGCCAGCGGGATGGCCGCAAGACCGCCGAGCACCGAGAAGGCCACGCCGGTGAGCAGGCCCAACTGGGTGTCGGTGAGGCCGAACTCCTTCTTCATCGGCTCCATGAACATCGTGATCACGATCTTGTCGACCGCGCACAGAAAGCCCACGACCGAGAGAGCGAAAAGCACGTACGTGCGGTAGGCCTTGCTGCCGCGCAGTGCGGCGACGGGTGCCTCGTTGGTGGGTAGACTCATTTCAGCTTGCATGGAGACTCTTGGTTGCCAAGGCAGGTCACGAAGGCGTTGACGGCGGCCGCGAACTCGGCCGGGCGGCGCATGCTGACGCCGTGCTCGCAGTTCTCGAAGTGCAGTCGCGTAACGCGCCTCGCGGCGGCAACGTAGCTGTCCTCGTGCTCGACGGCGCCATGATCGAGCGAGCCGTTGGCGATCAGCAGGGGCACGTCCAGCGCAGCCAGCTTCCTACGGAAATCGATGCCCATCAGCGCGCGCGCGGCGGGCACGACCGCGTTCAGGTGGACACCGGCTGCAACGATGGGCGGCGTGTCTGCCTGAGCGATGCCAAACAGGCCGAGGGCGCGCGTGGCGAGAGCGTCTTCGCTGCCAAACAGCAGCAGGCTGCGAACGAACAGCGACTGCGCGATGCCACTCGCCATACCCTTCAGGTTGATGTCGCCGCTGGAGCCGGCCATCACGATGCCGGCAAGCTGGCCGCGCGGCAGGGCTACAGCCGCCGCCATGGCCGTGTAGCCGCCCAGCGAATCGCCGACGAGCACGACGCGGGCCGGTGCCAACGAACGCGCTGCCGCGAGGACGGTGGCGACGGCGCCGTCGACCGAGTAAGTGCCGTTGCTGTGGGCGCCGTGACCCGGCAGGTCGAGCGCAATCACGCGCAGGCGCGGGTCGAGGTGACGGCGCACTGGGTTCCACATCTGGCCGTTGAGCCCCGCGCCGTGCAATAGGATCAGCACGGGCTTGGCATCGGCAGCCGGCGCGGCCAGTTCAGCGCGAGGCAGGGCCAGCTCGCTGGCCAGCTGCGAAGCGCCCTCACGGGCGGCGGCGCGGACCTGCCATTCGATCTGCGCGGCGGCGAAGGCGTAGGCGAGCACGGCCAGGCTGATCAGGCCGAGGACGATGCGAAGCAGCCAGCGCTTCATGGCGCCGGTTCCTTCATCTCGATGAACGCCGCCAACTCAGCGGCCCACAGGGCGGCATCGGCACCAGAGGCGAGATGGCCCTGATCGCTGTCGATCTCGACAAAGCGCCAGGATTGCAGTGCGGCATTGAACAGCGGTGCGAGCTCGTGGCGCAAGCTCGGCGGGAACAGCGTGTCGCTGCGCGAGAGCACGAAGAGCAGCGGCGCCGTCATGCGGTGGAGTTCGGCGCGAACGTCAAAATCGGACACGGCCTCGGCCAGCACAAGCAGGGCTGCGGCGTCGAATTCACGCGCCCAGAGCGCGGCACGGGCCTCGACCTCGCCATCCGTGCCTGCCATACCGTAAGCGCGTAGGGTCTGGATGCGCTGCTGCAGTAGCCAGGGGCGCAATGCCTCGGCGTCGTAGGGGCGCGCATCGAACATCGGCCGTAGTTTGTCGGCAGGCACCACGCCAGCCGGTCGGTAGGGCGAGCCAACCGCGGCGACCACGCGAGCCACGCGGGCGGGATGCCGCACGCCCCAGCTGAAGGCCTGCATTGCGCCGAGCGAGGGGCCGATCGCGGCGTGCAGCTTCTCGATGCCGAGATGGCTGCACAGGCGGGCCTGGGCGTCCACGCTGTCGGCAACTGCCAGCGCCGGGAAATCAGGCCCATAGACGCGCCCGGTCGCCGGGTCGATGCTGCGCGGCCCGGTCGAGCCGTAGGAGGAGCCGAGCAGGTTGGGGCAAAGGACGAAGCAGCGGTCGGTATCGACAGCAAGCCCGGGTCCGACGAGACCGGCCCAGGAACCTTCGGCCGCCGTGGAGTCGGGGCTCAGCATGTCGGGCCCGGTCGTGTAGCCATGCAGTACGAGCACCGCGTTGTCGCGTGCGGCGTTGAGCCTGCCCAGCGTGGCGTAGGCCGTCACGCATTCGGCCAGGCGGCCGCCGCGCTGCAAGGCGACGTCGTGCTCGACGAACTGCTCCAAGGGCATCGCCATGCTCAGAAGCGGTACGAGACGTCGCCGCCGATCGTGCGCGGCTGGATGATGCCGGCGTTGAAGGGCACGGCAGCCACGGCCGTGTTGTTGGCGAAGTTGATGCCGTGCGCGTTGTTCAGGTTCTTGCCGTACAGCGTGACGCGCCAGGCGCCGATGTCCGCGCCCGTGTTCAGGTTGACCGTGGTGTAGGCCGGCACGTTCAGCGGACCCTTGCCGCCGAAGGTGGAGACGCGGCTGCCGATGTAGTTGGCCGAGCCGCCGATCCAGGCTGGATACGAGCCGATTTCGAAGCGGTAGTCGGTGCCGAACGAGGCCGTCACGCGAGGGACAAAGGGCATGCGGTCGCCGTTCATGCCCTGTAGGGCCGGTGCGTCCTCGGTCAGCCTGGCGTCGGTGTAGGCCGCCGTGAGGCGCAGCGTCAGGTCCTTGACCGGGAACACGAGCAGCGTCGTTTCGGCGCCTCTGGATCGGGCCGTGCCGCCATTGACGAAGTACTGATAAGTGGCGCCGGACTTGGTGGCCGAGGTCTGGGCCTGCACGTCCTTCCAGTCGGTGGTGAAAACGGCGGCTTCGATTGAAGCCTTGCCGCCGGCCAGGTTGGACTTGAAGCCGAGCTCGTAGCTCGTCACGGTGTCGGCATCGAAGCTCTGCTTGCCACCCGTCACAACGCCGGGCGGCAGGGCGCTCGCACCGCCCGGGCGGTTGCCGGTGGCCACGCGCACGTACACGGCCGTGTTGGCATCAGGCTTGTAGCGCGCGCCGACCAGGAAGTTGGTTTTGTTGCTCGATACGTCCTGGTCGAGCAGCACTGCCAGCGGGTTGAGCAGCGAGGCCTTGTAGTCTTGGTGGTAGTTCTGCTTCGTCTGCGAGACGCGCAGGCCGCCGAGGAGGTCGAACTGCGGTGTGACGGCATAGGTCGCATTGCCGAACAGCGAGACTTCCTTGTATTTGGAGTCAATCCGCGCGTCGAACAGCGCCGGCAGCACGGTGAAGGGCGTCCCTGTTGCGGCGATGAAGGGGCTTAGCGGCGGCAAGGCGTTGCTGCTTTCCTCCTGGGTGAAGAAGAGGCCTCCTTCGTAGTCGAGCTTGTCCGAGAGTGCGGTCGAGCCGGCGCGCAGCTCTTGAGCCCAGCGCTTGGTCTGGACCTGCTGACGCGTCTGCGCACCGAGGCCGGGAATGCCAAGTAGCAGGTTGAACACCGGGCCGAAGCTGGCCGTCTGGTCGACATTGACCTCGGAGCTGATCTTTTGATAGGTGGTCGAAGAGACGACTGAAAACTCGCCGATGCGGCCCTTGAGCGTGGCATTGCCCACGGTGAAGTCGACCGACTGGGTCTCGGGGATGTAGCTCGCATGCTGGAGCTTGCCCGTGAGCGGGTGCATGTCAGTGCCGACCACATCCTCCATTCCGATGCCGTCGGCCTTGAAGCGCTGCGTCATGACCGAGGTCTGCAGCATCCAGTCCTTGTCGATTGCCCAGCCCAAGGCCAGGCGGCCGGCGCGTGTCTTGGCCTTGTTGACATCGGTCTGGTTTTTGGCCGGGTTGTCGATATAGCCGGCGTCGTTGCGCTCCATGAGGCTCACGCGCATCGCCAGCGTCTTGGAGACGAGCGGAACGTTCAGCGAGACGCGGCCCTCGTAGCCGTCGCCGCCATCCGTCACCTTGTTGGCCCCGAGCGAGATCTGGCCACCGAAGCGCTCGGGGTCGGGCGCTGCCGTGACGTAGCGGACCAGGCCGCCTACCGCGCCGGCACCGTACATCGTGCCCTGCGGGCCTTTGAGCACCTCGACGCGGCGCAGGTCGTACGGGTCGAGGTCGGGTGTGACCGTGCTGCCCGTGGCATAGGCCGTGATCGAGCCGACCGGCGCCTCGTCCACATAGAAGGCCGTTGCCGGTGTGGCCTGCGAAATGCCGGTGCTGATGCCGCGCAGCACGACCGAGGTGAAGCCACGCGACAGCGCCGTGATCGACATGCCCGGCACTTCGGCCGCGTAGTCCTCGAGCCGGACGAGGCCAGCGCTCGCGAGACTCTCAGCGCGCACGGCCGTGACGGAGGACGGCACGTCGATCAGCGCCTGCTCGCGCTTTTGGGCGGTAACGATGACCTTGTCCAGGGTCTGGGGCTGCTCGGAATTGTTCTTCTCCTCGGACTGCTGAGCATGGGATCCCGCGGCGAGCAGCAGGCAGGCGGTGGCGATCAGGGTCTTCTTCACGATGGCTTGTCTCCGTTGTCTTGGGTGTTCAGAAAATCTTTTCTGGGTTGAGGATCCCGCGCGGATCCCAGGCGTTCTTGATGAGCCGCATCAGCTGAACGGTGTCGGGGCCGAGCTCGTCGAGCAGCTTGGCCTTCTTGCCCATCCCAATGCCGTGCTCACCGGTGCAGGTCCCTCCCGCGGTGTGAGCGCGCGCGACCATGGCGGCATAGACGCGATCGACCGCCGCCTGCTCGGCCACATCACCTGGCATGGGCATGAAGATCACGTGGAAGTTGCCGTCACCGACATGGCCGAGCACGGTGGCGACTAGCCCTTCGGCATCGATGTCCGCGCGTGCCTGAGCCACCGCGTCGGCCAGGGCTGAGATCGGCACGCAGACGTCGGCCACTATGTGCGCGCAGCCCGGACGCAGTGCGAGCGCCGCGAAATAGGCCATGTGGCGGGCGCGCCAGAGGCGGCTTCGGTCTTCGGGCCGGCGCGCCCACTCGAAGGCCACGCTGCCGTGTTCGGCAGCGATGCCCTGCGCCATCTCGGCCTGTTCATTCACGCCGGCCGCAGTGCCATGGAATTCGAGGAAGAGTGTGGGCAACTCAGGCAAGGCGAGGTTGGAATGCGCGTTGCAGGCCTTGACCTGGTGCTCGTCGAGGAACTCCACGCGGGCGCAGGGCACGCCGCTCATGACGATTTCGGTCACCGCGTTCACCGCGTCGGCCAAAGTGGGGAAGGCGCAGGAAGCGGCAGCCACCTCGGTCGGCTGCGGATGCAGGCGCAAGGTCAGCTCGGTGATGACGCCGAGTGTCCCTTCGGCACCGATCATCAGGCGCACGAGATCGAGGCCGGCCGAGCTCTTGCGGGCCCGCGAGCCGAAGCGCACGAGGCGGCCATCGGCCAGGGCCACCTCCATCGCCAGCACGTTGTGCCACATGGAGCCATATCGCATAGTCGTCGTACCCGAGGCGCGGGTGGAAGCCATGCCGCCCAATGTGGCGTTGGCACCCGGGTCGACGGGGAAGAACAGGCCCGTGTCCTGGAGGAAGGCATTGAGCGCCTCGCGCGTCACGCCGGGCTGGACCACGCAGTCGGCATCGTCGGCGTGGACGTCGAGCACCGCGTCCATGCGCGAGAGGTCCAGCGTGACGCCGCCGCGCGGCGCGCTGATATGGCCTTCGAGCGAGGAGCCCGCGCCATAGGCGATGGCCGGCACGCCGTGCGCGTGGCAGATCTTCAGGAGGGCGCAGACCTCGGCCTTGTCCGTCGGCCAGGCCACGGCGTCCGGTGGCAGGTCGGGTGACAGTCCTTCGCCGGCAGCATGTTGGTCGCGCACAGCTTGGGCCAGGCTCAGCCGCTCGCCGAGCAGGGCCTGCAGCTCGGGCAGGGCGTTGGCAAAATTCGGTGGACTCATGAATTTTTGCGAGTGAGTTTGTCCGCTGCGCATGCCAGAGAGCCTGCGCAGAGATCGAGGGTTTTGGGGTCTGGGTGGCTAGGTGCCGATGCCGCGCATTTGCGCGCTGCTGTGAGTCGGAGTGGCGCCAGCCGCCACGGCCTGATCCTGGCGCTCCACATGCACGAGCGCGAGGTCGAAGTGATAGGACATGGCCGAGGCCGCGCCCATGGGGTCCGCCGCGCAGATGCGCTCCACCACGGCGTCGTGCGCGTCGACCACGCGGGTGATCTCCATGGCTGAGCGGCTGTCGTGCAGGTGCATGCGCGAGGACTCTTCCAGCGGCGACTGAAGCGCGCCGAGCAGCAGGCAGTTCAGCGGGTTGCCGCTGGCCTCGGCAATGACGGCATGGATGGCCATGTCGCTGGCGACGCGGCGCGCATGGTCGGCACCGGCGGAGCGCATCTGCGCGGCCAACTGGCGCAGCGTCAGGCGCTGGGCCTCAGTGGCATAGCGGGCGGCCAGCTGGGCCGCCTGGATCTCGAGCGCGCGGCGCGTCTCCAAGACATGTGCCAGGGTCACTTGCGCGGTGTTGAGCGCGTAGTCAAAGAACTGGATCAGCACCTGGGCGTCGATGGCCTTCAAGCGCGGGCGCCGGCCGCTGCCAATCTCCAGGATGCCCAGTGCTGCGAGCGAGCGATACGCTTCGCGCACGCTGCCGCGGCTGATGCCCAGTTCCTTGCCGATCTGGAGTTCGCTGGGCACCGCGTCGCCGGGGCGCAGGTGCTCGCGGCTCACCAGGGCCAGCAGGTTGCGCGCCACCTGGGCCGAGAGTTGCGGGCCGTGCACGGCGGACAACGCCGTCACATTGCTCATGCGTTTGTCTCCTTGTTGTATGGCTCGAACATTAGTCCTCGAAACCAAACATGTCAAACAGGTTGTATAGGTTTTGCGCACGGATTCGGGCAAACACCAGAGCGCGATGCGGAAAAATCGCCGTTCAATGGCGTCGAACAAGGCAATCCTGTCAGATACGTTGGAGACTTGCATGCGCAATGACCTGGTGCTTCTCTTTCTCCATGGCGCCGGCCTCAACCAGGCGATGTGGGACCCGGTGAGGCGTCCGCTGAACGGCCGATGGCGCAGCGTGGCGATCGACCTGCCGGGGCATGGCGCACGTGGCGATGCCGGCCCCTACACGCTGGACGCTGCCGCGAAGCTCGTGGCCGAAACTGTTCGCGGCCTGGCGCCGGCGCGGGCGCTGCTTGTCGGCGATTCGCTCGGCGGCTATTCGGCGCTGGCGGCATCAAGGCTGCTGGATCCCGCCCAGGTAGCGGGGTACTTCCTGGGCGGCTGCAGTCAGAACTTCGCCGGCAAGCACCGCCGCAGCCTCTACCTGCGGGCGGCGCTGATGAAGGTCCTGATCCCGCTGTTCGGCGAGCAGTGGCTGGCGCGCAAGAGCGCTGAAAAGCTGATGACTCAGGCCGGCCAGAGCCGGGAGGACATCGAGGCCATGATTGCCGCTCGGCTGCGCCTGCGCGCTTTCCCCGAGGCCGTGGCTGCTGTGGCTACGGCCGACGTATTTCCGCTGGTACGCGCCATTGAGCAGCCACTGGTCTTCGTCAATGGCACGCTGGACGAAGGTCCGATGCGGCAGGAGGCGGCCTTCGTCGCTGCGGCGAAGCAGGGCCGGGCACTGCACTTCGATTGCGAGCATGGCGTGAGCCTGTGGAAGAGTGAAGGCTTCGCGGCCGAGCTCGACAAGTTCGCCAGCGAGGTGGCGGCATCATGAGCGTGGACGCCCTGGCCTCGCAGCTGCGCGCGGTGCTGCCGGGCTTGTCGGACGCCGAATCACTGCGCTTCGCCTGTGCGGCCCTGGCGGGCCCGACCTTCGAACTGCCGACCGAAGCACAGGCGCAGGACGGCGTTCCGCGCGGCAGCCTGCGCGAGCTGCGCCAGACGAGCTCAGCCACCTATCCTGGTGTGAGCCGCACGCTGCGCGTCTACGAACCTGCAGACAAGAGCGGGCCTTATGCGCTGATCGTCTTCCAGGACGGTGCACGCTACCTCGGTCCGGAGGCGCAGGCCGCGACCGTGCTTGACAACCTTATCAATCTGGGCGCGCTCCCACCCACGGTCGCCCTGTTCGTCGAGCCTGGCGAAGAAGGTCCCGGCCTGCCAATCTACGGCGGGCCGGGCAATCGCAGCGTCGAGTACGACAGCATCGGGCCGACCTATGCGCGCTTCCTGATCGAGGAGCTGATCCCCGTTGCGTGCGAGGGCTTGAAGCTCAAGCAGGACCGACAGCAGCGCGCCATTGTCGGCCTAAGCTCGGGTGGTCATTGCGCCTTCAATGCGGCCTGGGAGCGTCCTGATTTCTTCAGCAAGGTGCTCAGCCACTGCGGCAGCTTCGTCAACCTGCGGGGCGGCCATCTGCTCGCTTCGGCGGTGCGCATGAGCGACGAGAACAAGGATCTGCGCGTGTGGCTGCAGACGGGAGAGCGAGACCTCGACATCGTCTTCGGCAACTGGCCGCTCGCCAATCGCGAACTGGCGTCAGCACTTGCGTATCGCGGTTACGCGCACAAGCTGGTGGTCGGCCCCGGCGGCCATTCGCTAGCGCATGGCGGAGCAATGCTGGCGGAGAGCCTGTGCTGGCTCTGGAAGGAGTGAAGTCAGAGGTGCGGTGCTTTCGTGATTCCCGAGCTTAGGCAACGCTGAAAGGCTCGGATTCCCACGATCACATAGTTGAACCGGTCCCCGTTTGGTGGACGCCACGAAGCCACGAGAAGCGTTATCCATGGGCAGCCGGCTCGGTCGCTTGCGACGAACCGGGCAGCGGTCGCCGGAGGGTAACGCGGGGCTTCGAACGCGAGGGACGCGCCTCGCCAACTATGCGCTTGTCGCGCCAACGCCGCTCGAACTCCGCCGGGGCCATGTTGCCCAGCGAGGAGTGACGCCTTTCGGTGTTGTAGTAGCCGATGAATTCGACGATCGCGAGCCGCGCCTGCTCGCGGGTCTGGAAGTGCGCGTCGTTCACGCATTCGACCTTCAGCGTGCCGTTGACGGACTCCATGGGGGCGTTGTCCCAGCAGTCGCCCTTGCGGCTCATCGACACCTGGATGCCCCTTGCCTTGAGCTTGGCCCGGTAGTCCTTGGCCGCGTACTGCGACCCGCGATCGGAGTGATGGATGAGCGCCCCTTGCGGATCGCGCAGGCCGAGCGCAACGTCCAGCGCGCACAGCGTCAGTTCCTGGGGCATCGTCTCGCTCATCGCCCAGCCCACGAGCTCGCGCGCGAACAGGTCGAGCACCAGCGCCAGATACAGCCAGCCCTCGTCGGTGGGCACGTAGGTGATGTCGGCCAGCCACTTCTGGTTCGGCGCCGTGGCCTTGAAGTCGCGCTCGAGCACGTTCGGCGCCACCGGGTGGTCGTGCTTGGAATCCGTCGTGACCACGCGGAAAGCGCGCCGCCTGTGGCTTTGCAGTCCGTGCTCGCGCATCACGCGTGCAATGCGCTTGTGATTGACCGGGCGACCCCGCGCTGCGCTGATCTCCGCCGTCATCCGCCGCCGGCCATACCGCCCGCGATGATGCCGTTGGGCCTGTCGAATTTGATTGAGAAGCATCGCGTCATCGATCGCCCGCTTCGACGGCAGCCGCTTGCGCGCGGCGTCCAGCCCGCTGCGCGACACCGACAGCAACTCGCACATCATCACCGTCGGAAACCGGGACCGGTTCGCTTCGATCCACGCGTACTTCACAGCGACTCGCGCGCAAAGTACGCTGCCGCTTTTTTTAGCACTTCCTTTTCCATCTTCAGCTTCGCGTTCTCTTGCCGCAGCCGGCTCACCTCGGCCTCCAGCTCCGACACCGGCCGTGTCGGCTCACGCTTGACTGCAGGCTCGCCCCTGCGAGCCTTGTAGATCCAGTTCGCCAGCGACTTGCTCGACATCTCCAGCGAGCGCGCGACGGCCGCCATCGACCGTCCACCCTCGAGCACCTGGCTCACCGCCGCGGCCCGAAACTCGGCCGTGTACTTCCGATTGGGTCCTGTCTTCATAAGACCTCCACAAGGTCAAAAATAGCAGACCTCGTGGCGTCCGTTTTTCGGGGGCCAGTTCATTGCGGTGAAACGCGGCGATGGGTGGGAGCGGCAAGTACGAGTTCGGCATCGAGCCACTGGAGACTGCCACAGCGCCTGCGGATGGGCGAAATTTTTGAGGCATCCGCTGTACATCAAAACGGCCAAAACTCGAAAAATTTAGGCGCAATTTCTTATGTGCAGCAATCGTTTACGAGAATTTTTGCGTTTGTGGGGCATCCGCGAAAATAGCCTATTTGCTCAAGCCGCTGAAGGCCGAGCGCCTGGCGGCCTGCGTGGCCCGGCTGCGCGAGCCCCCCGCGGCGGGCGATGGCGCGCTGGCCGAGACGCTCAGGCGGCTGCTGCCGGGCGTCGGGGCGGCGGCCCCGGCGCGGCTGCGCTACATCCGGGCGGCCCAGGGCGAGCTGATGCACCAGATCCCCATCGACGACGTGCTGTTCTTCCACGCCGACGACAAATACACCGTCGTGCAGACGGCGACGCAGGAGCACCTGATCCGCACGCCCATCTTCGAGCTCGTCGGCCAGCTCGACCCCGACCGCTTCTGGCAGGTCCACCGCTCCACCGTCATCAACCTCGACCACCTCGCCGGCACGCGCCGCGACGAGCAGAGCCGGCTGTTCGTGCGCGTCCGCGGCCCGCAGGGCGTGTTGCCGCGCGAGCTGCCGGTCAGCCGCGCCTACGTGCATCTGTTCAAGGCCATGTAGGTGCGCCGGGGGCATGTCCGAAAACTGCCATTCCCTGGCAGGAGCGCCGCCTAGACTGGCCTCATGTGGACCGAAACCCTGCCCCCCGAAGCCGCCTACGCCGCACTGCAGGCCCGTGACGCGCGCTTCGACGGCCGGCTCTTCGTCGGCGTCACGTCGACCGGCATCTACTGCCGCCCCGTCTGCCGCGTCCGCCTGCCGCGGCGCGAGAACTGCCGCTTCTTCACGACGGCGGCCCAGGCCGAGGCCGAGCGCTTCCGCCCCTGCATGAAGTGCCGGCCCGAGCTGGCGCCGCGCGCGCTGCCGTGGACGACGATGGACGCCTCGCGCACGCTGGCCCAGCAGGCCGCCGCCTGGCTGGACGGCTGCGACGACGCCGAGGCGAGCGTCGAAGACCTGGCCCGTCATCTCGGCATCACGAGCCGCCATCTGCGCCGCATCTTCCAGGCCGAGCATGGCGTGTCGCCGCTGCAATACCTGCAGACGCGCCGCCTCTTGCTCGCCAAGGCCCTGCTGACCGACAGCGCGCTGCCCGTGCAGGACGTGGCCTTCGCGGCCGGCTTCGCGAGCCTGCGCCGCTTCAACGCGGCCTTCGTCGAGCACTACCGCCTGCAGCCCACGGCCCTGCGCCGCGAGGGCGGCGGCGCGGCGCCCGCACCCCGGCTGAGATTGGTCTACCGCCAGCCCTACGACGTCGACGGCGTGCTCGCCTTCCTGGCGCCGCGCGCCGTCGCCGGCGTCGAGCGCGTGGCGGACGAGGGCGTCACACGCTCGCTCGCGCTCGTGCATGCCGGCCAGCGCCACGCGGGCTGGCTGCGCGTGGGCTTCGACAGGCCGGGCGAGGTCGGCGTTGAGCTGTCGCCCGCGCTGTGGCCCGCCGTCGGCTCGTTGCTGCCGCTGCTGCGGCGCTGGCTGGACCTGGATGCCGACCCCTCGGCCATCGCCGCGGCGCTGGGCGAGGGCGGCGTGCCGGGCCAGCGCCTGCCGGGCTGCCTGGACCGCTTCGAACTGGCGGTGCGGGCCGTGCTGGGCCAGCAGGTCAGCGTGGCCGCCGCGCGCACGCTGGCCGGCCGCTTCGTCGAGCGCTGCGGCGAAGCACTCGACGATGCGCCAGAAGGCTGCGGCCGGCTCTTCCCGACGCCCGGGCGCATCGCCGCCGCGACGCGCGACGACATCGCCTCCCTCGGCATCATCGGCCGGCGTGCCGACAGCCTCATCGCGCTGGCGCAGGCCTGGCCCACGCTGGCCTTTGCCCGCCGCGAGGGCACGCCCGAGGCCGCGGCCGAAGAACTCACGGCCATCCCCGGCATCGGGCCCTGGACGGCCGGCTACATGCTGATGCGCGGCTGGAGCTGGCCCGACAGCTTTCCGCCCGGCGACGTGATCCTGCGCAAGGCCCTGAGTGCCCAAGTCGGCGGCGACGGACCGCTGCTGTCGCCCAAGGCCTATCTCGACGCCGCCGAGCGCTACCGGCCCTTCCGCAGCTACGCCGTCCTGCATCTCTGGAGACACGCATGAACACGCATCACCTGATCCTGCAACGCCGCATCGCGACGCCCCTCGGGCCGCTGACGGCCGCCCGCAGCACCGCCGGCCTGTCGGGCCTGTGGTTCGACGGCCAGAAGCACCACCCCGGCCCGCTGGACGTGCCCGAGGACGACGGCAGCGACGCCGTGCTGTCGGCCACCGCGGTCGCGCTGGCCGCCTATTTCGCCGGCCGGCCGTTCACGCTGCCGCCGCTGGACCCGGCCGGCACGGCCTTCCAGCGCGAGGTCTGGCAGGCCCTGCTCGCCATCGCGCCCGGCGCGTCGGACAGCTATGGCCATCTGGCCGAGCGCCTGGGCCGTTCGAGCGCCGCGCGCGCTCTGGGCGCCGCCGTGGGCCGCAACCCGATCTCCATCCTGATTCCCTGCCACCGCGTCGTCGGCGCGGACGGCTCGCTGACCGGCTATGCCGGCGGCCTGGACCGCAAGAAGGCCCTGCTCAGCCTTGAAGGTGCCGCGGCATGAAGACATTCGACATCGGCGAGCTCGTGCTGCTCGCGGCGCTCTGGGGCGCGTCCTTCCTGTTCATGCGCCTGGGCGCGCACGAGTTCGGGCCCGTCGCGCTCGCGGCCGTGCGCGTCGGCCTGGCCAGCCTGATGCTGATCCCGCTGCTGGCCTCGCGCGGCCAACTGGCCGAACTGCGCACGCACTGGAAGGGCCTGCTGCTGGTCGGCGCGCTCAACAGCGCCATCCCGTTCGCGCTGTTCTCCTTCGCGGCCCTGTCCATCACGGCCGGGCTGTCGAGCATCGTCAACGCGACGACGCCGCTGTGGACGGCCGTCGTCGCCTTCGTCTGGCTGGGCCAGCGGCTCACGCCGCTGCGCGTGCTGGGCCTCGTCATCGGCTTTGCCGGCGTGGCCTTCCTGGCCTGGGACAAGGCCAGCTTCAAGCCCGGCGCCGACCACAGCGGCCTGCTCGCCGTGCTGGCCTGCGCGGCGGCGACGCTGTGCTACGGCCTCGCGGCCAATGCGACGAAGCGCTATCTGACCGGCGCGTCGCCGCTGGCCGTCGCGACCGGCAGCCAGTTCGCCGCGGCGCTGCTGCTGGCCCTGCCGGCCGCCTGGCTGTGGCCCGCGGCCATGCCGGGCGGCGTGGCCTGGGGCAGCGTGCTCGGGCTGGCCGCGCTGTGCACGGCGCTGGCCTACATCCTCTACTTCCGGCTGATGGCGCGCGTCGGGCCGACGAATGCGGTGTCGGTGACCTTCCTGATCCCGCTGTTCGCCATCCTGTGGGGGGCGCTCTTCCTGCAGGAGACCGTCACCGCGCAGATGGTCGCCGGCGGCGCCATCGTGCTGGTGGGCATCGCGCTGGCGCTGGGCCTGGTCGGCCGGCGCGGCTGAGTTCTATTTGGGACGGGGCTCCGACGAGCTGCCGTCCAGCCGGATCACCCGCCGCGAGCGGCTCTCCGTGTCGTCCAGCGACTCGCTGACGAGGCGGTTGTGCTGCTCCCAGTCCTCGGCGCTGCGGATGATGCTGGGCTTGATGAGGACGACGAGCTCGCGCTTGTGGCCGACGTTGGCGCGGTTGCCGAACAGCATGGAGGTCAGCGGGTTGCTGTCGGCGCCGGGCAGGCCCGAGCCGCGGCGCGTGGCCTCCATCTGCATCAGGCCGCCGATGGCGACGATGTGGCCGTCGGGGATGCGCACGACGGTGTCGGTCTCGTTGATGCTGGCGCTGGCCAGCGGCAGGCGGAAGCTGCCAACCGAGCCCAGGTCGACCTGCTTGACTTTCTCGCTGACGTTGGACACCGAGGGGTGGATGTGCAGCGTGATGGTGTCGGCCGCGTCGATCTGCGGCGTCACGTCCAGCGCGACGCCGCTGAAGAAGGGCGTCAGCGTCAGCGTCGGGATCTGGTTGACGGTGCCGGTCGTGCCGCTCGTGCTCGTGCCGCTCGACGAGTTGCTGCCGCTGATGCCGGTGATGAAGTAGTCGTCGGTGCCGACCTTGAGCACGGCCTTCTGGTTGTTCAGCGTCGCGATGCGCGGGCTGGACAGGATCTGCGTGTCGCCGTGGCTCTCGAGGAAGCTCAGCAGCGCCTGGAAGCCGCCGCGCGACAGCGCGAGGCCGAACGTGCCGCCGCCGGCCGAGGGCAGGGGGATGAGGTCGGGCCAGGCGGGCTGTTGCGTGCCGGTGGACAGCGTCGGCAGGCCGCGCGTGTTGCTGACCAGCGGGTTGATGATGGAGCCGACGCCGCTCGGGATGGACGGGTTGACGCTGGTCTGGCCGATGGCGCCGTGGTCGCCGACGCGCGACCAGTCGATGCCGCTCTGGTAGCCCTCGCGCAGCTCGACCTCGACGATCTTGGCCTCCAGCATGACCTGGCGCTCGACGGCGATGCGCGTCGCCTTCAGCCAGGCCTCGACATGGCGCAGCTCGTCGGGCATGGCGCGCACGGCGACGGTGCCGGTCTGCGGGCTGGTGATGACGGTGCGGCCGTCGGCATTGCCGACCAGGGCCTTCAGCGCGGCGGCCGTCTCGCCCCAGAAGTCGTTCGCGACCTTGGTGCTGAGATGGCTGCTTTCCTGCTGCAGCACGGTGTTCGTGCCGCCGCCCGGCGTCGGCGCCGAGCCGGCGCCGGTGCTGCCGGCATTGCTGTTCTGGCTGCCGACCGGCGCGGCGCCCGAGCTGATGCGCACCTCGCTGCGCCCGCTGCGCTGCAGGGCCAGCGCATTGATCGTGAAGACGCGGGTCTGCAGCGTGGGCGGGAAGACGGTCACGCGGCGGCCGTCGACGGCATAGTCGAAGCCATAGACCTCGCGGATCGCGTCCAGCGCCTCGCGCAGCGTGACGCCCTTGAGCGTGACCGACAGCTGGCCCGACACGGCCGGGTGGACCAGCATGCTGTAGCGCGTGTCGCTGACGAGGGACAGGAAGACGTCGCGCGCATTGGCGCCGTTGACGATGAGGTCGAAGCGCGGCTCGGGCGGCAGGGCGGGTGCGGGCGGCGGCACGGGGCGGGCCTCGGCCACCTGGGCGGCGGGGGGAGATGCGGCTGACGCCGGCGCCGCGGCGCGCTGGGCCTGCAGTTCCTCGCGCAGGGCCTGGCTGGGCTGGGCCACGGTCAGGGGCTTGTCGGCGCAACCCGCGAGCAGCGCGGCGGCCGCGCTGAGCAGCAGGAGGCGGGGGACGGGGGCCTTCATGGCTTCTCCTTGGAATTCTTGGTGCCCGAGGCGGCCTGGGCCGGCGCGGTCGGCGGCGGGCGTTTCTCGACGCCGCCGTAGAGGGGCTCGCGGCGCAGCCGGCCGGACTCGCGCAGCCAGACGGCCTGCTCGGTGACGCGTTCGATGCGGGCACCGTCGAGCTGCTCGCCGACGCCGTAGCGGCGCCCGCGCACGACGACATAGCCGCGGCCGTTGCTGAACACGACCTGGCGGATCGCGTTGTCGGGCGCCTCTGCGCCGCCGGCCGAAGCCGCCTGGGCCGCGGCCACCGCGCTGCGCAGCGCCGGCGGCCAGGCCATGGGGTCGCGTGCGGGCTCGTCGGCGGCGCGGGCCGGCAGGGCCGGCAGCAGCAGGAGCAGCGGCAGCAGGGTTCTCATGGCTGCACCTTCAGCAGAAAGAGCTGGGCGACGAGGCGCGGCGCCTCGCCGGGCGCGCCGGCCGCCAGGCGGATCTCGCCCCAGCGCAGGCCGGGCAGCTCCTGTTCGAGGGCCTGCAGATAGTGTTGCAGCTCGCGGTAGCCGCCCTGGACCTGCAACTCCACGCCCTGCCGGCTCATGCCGGGCAGGGCGGCGGGCGAGGGGCGGGCCGTGGCGGGGGCGTCGTCCAGCAGCCGGAGCCGCTCCAGCGCGAGGCCGGGCTGCCGGGCCAGCAGGCGCTGCAGCACGGCCGACAGCGCTTCGGCATCGTGCAGCGAGACGCTCCCCTTGCGCAGTTCGACGTCCAGGCGCTGGCGCTCGGCCTGGGCGGCGTCCAGGCGCTGGCGCAGGCCGGTCGCGGCGTCGGCACCGACGGCGCGGCTGGCGGCGACGAACTGCTCGCGCAGCTGGCCCAGCTCGGCGGACTGCCGGGCCTGGACGTCGTTGCGCAGGCTGGCACGGGCGGACAGCGGCGCGAGCACGAGGGTGTCGAAGGCGGCGGCCAGCACCGCGACGATGCTCAGGAACAGGATGGCCCGCTCGCGCAGGCTCAATGCGTCGATGCGCCTGGCCCGGCGTTCCCAGCCGGCCTGCAGCGGCCCGAGGCTGCGGCGCAGCAGGGCCATGTCGATGGGCATGCCGGCCTTCATCGCGAGCCTCCCGAAGCGGCGCTGGCCGGCGCGGGGGGCGCGCTGACGACGCGGAAGGCCCACACGGGCAGCCCGCCGCTGGCCGGCGCCGGGCCGCCGCGCGCCAGCAGCGCCGCAGCGCCGTCTTCGCCGCCCGGCGCGCCGGGCCTTTCGACGCGCAGCGCGGCCAGGCTCTGCCCGGCCAGCGCCGGGTGGGCGGCCAGCTGGGCCAGCCAGGGCCGCAGCACGGCCGTGTCCAGCGTGCCGCCGACCAGCTCCAGCCGGCCGGGCGCATAGCGCAGCTCGTTGAGCCAGGCGGTCTCGGGCAGGCTGCGTGCGACCCACGCGAGCAGCACGGAGTTGCGCCGCTCGACGCTGCCATCGCCGCCCAGCGCCTGCAGCAGCAGCCGGCGTTCGTCGTTGCCGGCTTCGAGGGCCTGCAACTGCTGCTGCAGCGCGGCGCCGTCGAGCGCCGTGGGCAGGCCGGCGCGGGCGACGATGAGGGATTGCTTCTCGGTGGCGAACCGGGCCAGCAGCGCCTGGTGCTGAGCCTCGGCGCGGCGATCCTGCCATTGCAGCCACAAGGCCGTGACGAGACCGACGAGCAGCATCAGGCCGCTGGCCTGCAGCAGCGTCAGCGCCGAGAAGACGCGCCGCGGCGCGAGCAGGATGGGCGTGAGCAGGTTGATTTGCTGGGCGGCCATCAGAGTTTCCGTGTCTCGGTGCGCAGGGCCGCGCCCAGCAGCGGCAGGCAGGCGGCCAGGGCCCGATGGGCGTCACCCTCGGCGGCCGGCGCACCGGCGGCGAAGGCGGCCAGCGGGTCCAGCGCGACGGTGCGCTGACCCAGCTCGCGCTGGATCAGCGTCGCAACCTCGGGACCATGCTCGGCCGTGACGACGTAGAGCCGCGCCAGCGGCAGGTCGGGCCAGCTGCGCTCCCAGACGTCGATGGAGCGCTGCAGCTCGACGACAAGCGGAGACTCCTGGGTACCGCCGGCATCGAAGGCGCCGCCCGGCTGGTACTCGAAGCCCAGCGGCAGCTCGGTGGCTGCAGCGTCGGTCTGCTCGCCGCGCGCGCGGGCCAGCAGGCCGGCATCGCCCTCGAGGCGGCGCGTGTAGAAGAGTTCGTCGCCGGCGCAGACGATGAGCAGGCAGTGGCGCTCGTCGAGCAGCACCGCCGCGCAGGCGCGCGTGGCGAGGTCGTCGGCGCGGGCTTGGGCGGCCAGCAGGTTGCGCAGCGCCGTCTCCCAGATGTCGACGACGGTGACCTTGTCGCTGATGGCCGCGGCACCGCCGGTCAGCGCCTTGATCGCGCTGTTGCGCGCGGCAACGACGAAGAGCTGGCGCTGTGCGCGCTCGATGTCGCCGCCGACGTGCATGACGTCCAGCGTCAGCTCGGCGACGTCGACATCCACCATTTCCTTGATCTGCCAGCGCGCGGCGGCCTTGAGCTCCTCCTGCGGCACGTTGGGCGTGTCGACCTTCAGGATCTGGTAGTCGGCCGGGTCGAGCAGCGCGATCGCCTCGCCGACGGGGACGGGTCTCGCGTCGGCCAACAGGCCCCAGCGCAGCAGGCGCACGGGCGCGTCAGCCGGCGGGCCGTCGGTCAGCACGAAGGCGTGCTGCTCGCCGACGCGGCGCAGCAGCAGGCGCTGGCCGCTGCGGCGCGGGGACCAGGGCCAGCGCATCAATAGTTCTCCCTCTGGAACACGATGCCGTTGCTGCCGCGGTAGAGGCCCCAGGTCGCGCGCGCGCTCGGGTCGCTGCTACCGCCGCACCAGGCGCCGCGCAGGCCGGCGAGATTGGCCCCCATCGACGCGGCGATGGCAGGCGTCCAGCCGCTGGCGGTCTTCAGGCAGGAGAAGTCGGTGGGGTTGGCGCCCGCGCCGAGCGCGATCGCGATGTCCATGCTGCCCAGGTGGCCGCTGGCCGGCGCCTTCAGCGTGAGGGCGCCGCGGCCGGATGCGAGTGTCACGGGGCTGGCCACCAGCGCGGTGTCGCCGTTGTCCAGGGTCTTGCGGTAGTTGCCGAAACTCAGGTTGGCGGCGGCGATGGCGGTGCAGGAATCCAAGGTGTTGGTGGTGAAGGCGCCGAGGGTGCTGTCCCAGTATTCGGCGGCCAGCGGCAATGTGAGCGTCCGGTTGGCGGCGCTCATGCCATTTTGCAGCCGCAGCCGGCCCTGCCGCAGCAGGATTTGCCCGATCAGCGCGTGGTCGTTGCCGGGGGCAGACGGATTGGCGTCGAGGTTGAGACTGGCCGCCGTCAGCGTGACGGCGTCGGCATCCGTCGGTGCGATGCCGAAGGACGTGTTGAAGGGGCCGCTCGGGCTGGCGCCCGCGGTGACGGTGCCGACGAGCACGACGCCCGCGACCGGGGTGCCGCTCGCGTTCTTCGTGCTGGCAACACCTGACGCCCATTTCTCCAGCTTCTGCGTGCCGCTGCCGAGCGCGGCGCTCAGTTGCGGTGACACGAACTGTGTGCTGCCGCTGACGCCGGCCAACTGGTAGCCGGGCGCGGCGGTCAGATCCAGCTTGGCGAAGCCCAGGCTGTCGTCGTAGTTCTGCGTCGTCGTTCCCTGGGCGTTCACGGCGGTCAGCGTGAACTTGAGCTGGAAGGGTTCGCCGAAATAGGTGAAAGCCGACGGCGAGGCGCAGCTGAGCTGGCTGCGCTGCACCGGCGCCTGGTAGGCGACCGTGAAGCCGGCCGGCGTGAAGCGGCCGATGTTGGCCGTGGCCGTGCCCGCGACGTTGCCGCTGCCGAGGTAGTTGCCGTCGCTGGTCGACGGCGTGAGCTGGATGATGCCGACCTCGGCATAGGCCAGGTTGCTGACGTTGGCGACGCCGGCGCTGAACTGGCTGCCGGCGATGCTGCCGTTGGTCAGCGTCGTCGGGTTGCTGCCGCCGGCGGGCTGGACGAGGGACGGCGTCAGCAGCACGCCCTCGGCGGGGTTTTCCTGGCCGAAGTTGGGCGTGGCGGTGCCGCCCGACGTGACGGCCGTGATGCGCGCGCCGAAGGCGGCGCCCGCCGCCATGAAGGCGGCGCCCGACGCATTCGCGGCGGCCGGGTTGGCCGTGAAGGGGCTGGCGGCGTTGGCGATGTTGGTCACCGTGAAGTTGGCGGGGCGCGTGACGAAGCTGCCGCTGTTGCCGCTGATCAGGTCGCCGTTGACGGTGCGGTTGAAGTACAGCGTGGTCTGGCCGACGTCGGCGAAGTTGAGCGTGAACGGCGCATTGCCGTTGGCGTCGAAGAGCATCGGCACGGCGGCATAGCTCAGCGTGGCGCTGGCGTTGTTGCGCTGGATGGTCGTCGCCGCGCTGCCGGTGACGGTCATCAGGTTGCTGCCGCTGCAGTTCGACGGGTTGTTGCACTGGTAGGCCCAGTTCACCGTGTTGCTGCCGCTGAGCGCAGGCTCGCAGGCCTGGGTGCTGGTGCCGCTGCGCACGGCGCGCAGATAGTAGGTGCCGGAGCCGGAGCCGGCCGTCTGCGCCGGCAGCGATGTGGTCGCGCCTCCGGCGCTGGCTGCGACGATGAAGCCGGCGCGGTTGAAGGTCGTGGAACAGCTGTTGGACGCGAAGCAGGCGCTGCCGTTGGGGCAGCATTGCCGCGGGTTGGCCGCGAGCGAGCTCTCGGCGCTGAGGCTGAGGGTGGCGACGGTGCCGTCGGCACCGCCGGGCAGGCTGAGCGTCGTCGTCGCCACGCCGCTGCTGAAGTTCAGCACGCTGCTGCCCAGCGTGCCAGCGCTGGTCGTCAGCACGGCCGTACCGTTGACCGTGGGCTCGGCGCTGCAGGTGCTGGCATTGGTGGAGCAGGCCTTGACGGTCACCGTCGTCGGCATGCAGGTCAGGCTGTTGGTGGGCAGCCAGACCTCGTAGTGGTCCAGCGGCGGCGGGCAGCTGTGCGAGGGGGTCATGTCCGCCGTCAGCTCGACGGCGCTGATGTCGTAGTTGTAGACCCGCATCTCGTCGATGATGCCGTTGGCCGAGTTGTAGCTGCTGTAGGCCGGCGCGGCGGTGCCGCGGTTGTCGCCGACGAACAGCGTGCCCAGCGAGCTGTCGAGGCTGCCCGACGTGCTGCCGCTGGTGGCGCCCGCCTGCAGGCCGTTGATGTAGATGCGCAGCGTGCTCTGGCCGGTGCTGGCCAGTTGCCAGCTGATGGCGATGTGCCGCCAGGTGCCGCCGCCGCCGCTCTGCGGAGCGGTGACGGCCGTCAGCAGCGTGCCGTTGGTGTCCGAAAGGGTCGCCCGCAGCGAGCCGTCGCTCTGGCGCACGAGGAAGAAGGGCCGGTTCGTCAGCGTCGTCGCGTCCAGCAGCATCGCGGAGCCATTGCTCCAGCTGGTGTTGGCGTCATACCAGAAGGTCACGGCGCCTGCGCTGCCGAGGCTCGAACTGACGTTGAGCAGGGTGTCGACCGCATTGCTCGCGCTGGTCGTGTCGGCGGGGATGCTCAAGCCGCGGCAGACATAGCCGCCAGGCACCGTCGTCGCGGAGCCGACGCGCACGCCGTTGTTGCCGTTGCCGGTGCTGTCGATCACCTCGCCGACGCGGCCGCTGTAGCTGTATTCGTCGAAGCGGTACTCGGCCTTGCGCGTCGGCGTGCCGCTGGGCAGGAACCAGCGGATGGCGCTGCCGTTGGCGTTGTAGCCGCTGTTGTAGGAGTACTGCGTGTAGTCGCCGCTGTTGACCTGCACGCCGATGGTGGCGTTGGAGCCGCTGGCGTTGGTATTGCCGTACTGGTATTTGAACTCGCCGTTCTCGTACAGGATGATCTGAAAGGTGTAGGGCGTGCTGGTGTTGTACGCATAGACACCGTTCCAGGACACGACGACATAGCGGTTGGGCGCCGTGCCCTTCTGCTCCCAGCTGACGCCGCCGCCGCCGGGCTGCGCGGGGTTGAGGTCGGTCCAGTAGGCGAGGATGACGTTGGTCGTCGGCGCCGCCACACAGTTGTTGCCGTTATAGCTGAAGGCCGTGCCGGCCGGCAGCGCCGTGTTGCTGAAGACGCGGAAGAAGCCCGTGTCGCTGCCGAACTGCAGGCCGCCGTTGCTCAGCACGCGCATCGACGAGTAGGCGGTGCCGGCGAAGGTGAAGGTGAAGCCGCCGGTGAAGTTGATCGTCGCCTTGTCGTCGTCGACCGGGTAGCGAGTGCAGGTGTTGTCCCAGTTCGTGACGGCGTTGGCGGCGCTCTCCCACGAGAAGGTGTCGCTGCGGAAGGTGTAGGTCGCCGCATGGGCGAAACCGCCGGCCAGGGCCAGCAGCAGGACGGCGAGGGCGAGGCGCAGCGTCTTCATGGCGTGATCGGGATGCTGAGGCTGCGGGTGAGCTGGCGCTCCACGTAGGCGGGCTCGGTGCTGGCGCCGTTGGGGCAGGCGCCGGCGCTCGGGATGTTGCAGGCGTTGGCGACGACGTTGTAGAAGGCCAGCGTCGTCGCGCCGTCGCTGACCGTGCCCGAGGCCGGCGTGCGCGTGCAGCTGATGGTGACGGTGTAGCCGGCGAGCTGGTCGGGCAGAGCGATGCTCTTCGTGCCGAAGCAGGCCGGCTGGGTCGTGCCGGCGCGCAGCACCTGGAAGCTGCCCCATTCCAGCCCCGTCAGCGCGGCCTCGTAGGCCTTGGCGGCGGCGAGTTCGCCGGCCGAGCCGAGCTGCTGGCGCTGGCTCAGCGAGGCGAGGCCGACACCCAGCGCGGCCAAGGCCACCAGGATGAAGAGCATGGACATCATCGTGAAGCCGCGATTGCGCATGTCAGCGGCGCACGGCCGCCCGAAGCCGTTGATGTGTTTCCTCGGGGGGCGGCGAGCAGCGCGAGCGTGGGGGCGCTTCATTTTTCAGGGCAGGTTGTCGACGTGGACGGTGTGATAGAGCGAGACCGTCTCGCCCTGGCTCGTGAGCTGCAGCGCCAGCGTGACGACGCCGTATCGCGTCGCGAAGGGCGAGCTGTCGTAGACGATGCGGCAGGCACTGACGTTGCGCGCCAGCACGGCCGACGTGCCGCCGGTGGGCGGGTCGGGCTGGGTTGCGACGAAGCCGTAGCCGGTGTAGCGCGTCAGCGTGCCGGGCGTCGTGCTGGTATCGCAGCGGTAGGTGACGGGCTGCTCGATGGCATAGACGCGGTAAGGCGGCGCCTGCAGCGAATTGGGCAGCGCCGTGCCGCTGACGGTGACGCTGCTCGCATTGCCCGCCGCCGTCGTCGCCGTGCGCACATTGCCGAGCGTGTAGGCGTCGGCGTCGGTGATGCCGGCGCCGAGGTTGTACCAGGCCAGCTGCTGGCTGGCATGGCTGAGATTGAGTGGCGGGCCGACGATGGAAAAGCTGGGGATCGGAGCCACGCCGAACTGCAGCGCGCCGGCCGAGTCGACGGCATAGCGGGCGGCGGCGCTCACCGGGATCAGCTCCAGGCTCTTGCCGCTGGCCGACACCCGGGCGCTGTTGGGCAGGGCCAGCGACAGGTCGCGCGCGATGCGGCGCAAGGCCGTGTCGGCCTGGTCGCCGAGCTGGGCGCGCGCGCTGCTGGCGAAATAGGCCGTCGTCGCCGGCACGATGAAGATGGCGATGACGCCGATGACGACGCCGGTGATGGCGATGACCATCACGGCCTCGATCAGCGTGAAACCGCGCTGGTGTCGCGCCGGGCCGCGCTCAGTCCGGGGCATTGGGTGCATAGCGGGTCCGCCAGCCCTGCAGGCTGATCGTGCTGTTGTCGGGGGCGGTGACGGTGACGGTGATCTTCAGCGCGTCGCCCGCGGCGACGTTGTCCAGCGCCACGGCCGACACGTCGACCGAGGCCTTGTAGCCGCCCAGCCCGGGGACTGCCGTGCCGGTGACGTCGAGGATGCCGCTGTTCATCGCGAAGCCGGCATAGTCATTGACGTTGTTGAAATAGGGCGTCGTGTAGCGGGTCTGGCCGGCCTCGGGGCCCATGGCCTCGGGCAGGGTCGCGCATGCGCTGGCGGAGCTGGCCGTCTCGACGTTGGCGTCGTTCGGATCGCACCAGGTGAAGGGCATCAGCTCGACCTCGCGCAGCAGCGATTCGGCGATGGCGAGCTGCTGACGGCGCAGCATGGGGTCGACGCTGGCCTGCACGGCGGTGGCGAAGACCTTCAGCATCGCGCTCAGCGCAATGCCCACGACGACGATGAAGAGCAGCAGTTCGATCAGGGTCAGGCCGCGGCGGCGCGGCCCGGGGTGCAAGGCCGGCATGCGGGCGATGCTAGCCGAGCAATTCCTCAAGGAGTCGGGTAAATGAGCCCGGTATCCGCCTCGATGCGGTAGGCCTGGCTGTAGCCGCCGGAGGCGACGGTCACGGTCAGCGCCGCGCCGGTGCTGGTGGTCGTCGCGCCGCCGTTGCCGCTGTTGAAGGTGACCGCGCGGCTGCCGCCCTCGGCGATGCAGGGGCTCAGGGTGGCGGGGCAGGCCAGCGCGTCGATGGCGGCGCCGCTGCCGTAGGCCCAGCTGACGCCGGTGCCGGTGATCGTGGCGACGATGGGGCGGCGCTGCTGCAGGGCCAGCCTCAGCATGGCCTGGTGCCGGGCCATCAGGTCGTCGCCAAATGAACGCAGCCGCCACAGCGTCGTGTCCAGCACCTTGGGAAGGGCGAACACCGCCAGGGCGGCTGTGATCACGATGACGAGGATGAGCTCGATCAGCGTGAAGCCACGCACGCAGCGTGGCATGGACTCAGGCGATGCCGGTGGCCGTGAACGTCGCGGTCGCGCCGCCCGTGGTCTGCGTCAGCGTGCAGGACACGGTGGCATCCACCGCGACGGCGGCGGCCGTGATGGTGTAGCCCGAAGGCAGGCCGCCTTGCAGCGACGTTGCGACATCGGTGCAATTGGCTACCGCATTGCCCTTGGTGCTGTTCGCCTTGCGGGAAGCGTAGTTGATGGCGGATGCCGAGCTCAGCGCGCCTGCCACGCCGCTCAGCGCGGAGGCCCGCGCGTCGGCATCGACGCTGACGAACTTGGGCAGCGCGACGGCGGCGAGCACGCCGAGGATGACGATGACCATCACCAGTTCGATCAGGGTGAAGCCAGATTGCCGAGTCTTGTTCATGAAGGTCCTTCCTGCGCGTCGCGCTGTGATCGGGGGATGGCGCAACTATCGGCCAGCCTTTGGGGCTCTGGATAGTGAATTGCGCACGGGTTGCTGGGCAAGTTGATGTGGGACTGCAAACCGTTGCAAGCGTCACACGGCAAAGGGCCGTCAATGCCCCATGGCGGCCTGGCCCAGGTTCCACAGCGGCAGGAAGACGCCCAGGGCCAGCACGAGAACCATCACGCCGATGATGGTCAGCAGGACGGGCTCGATGGCGGCGGACAAGCCCTTGATCGCGTAGTCGGTCTCGCGCTCGTACATCTGCGCGATCTCGGTCATCAGCGTGTCGAGCTCGCCGGTCTCCTCGCCGACGGCGATCATCTGCAGCACAATGGGCGTGAACACGCCGGTGGCCGTGGCGCAGCGCGAGATGCTCTCGCCGCGCTCGACGCCGTCGCGCATCTGCTCGATGCGGGCGCCGATGTAGGCGTTGTCTACCGTCTGTGCGACGACGGTCAAGGCCTGGCTGATGGGCACGCCCGAGCTGCTGGCCAGCGCGAAGCTGCGTGCGAAGCGGGCCAGCGTGGCCTTGAGCACGATGTTGCCGGCAATGGGCAGCCTGAGCTTGAAGCGGTCCCAGGCATAGCGGCCGCCGGGTGTCGCGATCCAGTTGCGCCAGGCCAGGCCGGCGCCGATGCCGCCGGCGACGACGAGCGGCCACCAGCGCACCGTCCAGCCCGAGAAGCCGAGCAGGATGCGCGTCATCAACGGCAGCTCGCTCTTGAAATGGGCGAAGACCTCGGCGAACTTGGGCAGCACGAAGATGTTGATGACGACCAGCGCAATGCCCATCGCGAAGACGACCATGGCGGGGTAGCGCAGCGCCTGTTTGATGCGGGCACGGATGTCGAGCTCGAACTCCAGGTGTTCGGACAGGCGCCGGAAGACGTCGGTCAGCCGCCCGGTCAGCTCGCCGACGCGCGTCATCGCGACGTAGAAGGGGCTGAACACGGCCGGATGGCGGGCGAAGGCGGTGGCGAGTTCGCGGCCCTGGTCGAGGCTGGCGCGCACGTCCTGCAGCAGGCTGACGATGCCGGGGTGGGAGGTGGACGCCTCCAGGCCGGCCAGCGAGCGCAGGATGGGCACGCCGGCCTTCTGCAGCGTGTACATCTGGCGCGTCAGCACCAGCGTGTCGTCCAGCGTGATGGGCCTGGCCAGCAAGGCCTCCAGCCAGCCGCCGCTGCTGGCGACGCTGACGGCATCCAGCGTCGGCTCGATGCTGACCGGCACGACGCCGCCCGCCATCAGCTGGGCCGCCACGGCGTCGCTGCTCACCGCATCGACGATGCCTTCCACCAACTCGCCGCGGCCGTTGCGGCCCTTGAAGGCGAAGTTGCTCATTCAGCATCCACGCTGATTCGCACGGCCTCGGCCAGCGAGGTCTTGCCCTCGCGCACGAGGGCCAGGCTGCGGTCGGCCAGCGTCCTGCCCTTGAGCGCGCGGCGCGCGGCGATCAGGAAGGCGCCGGCATCGCTGCGCTGGATGGCCAGGGCCATGTCGGGGTCCAGCTCCAGCATCTCGTAGATGCCGCGCCGGCCCTGGTAGCCGGTGCCGTTGCATTCGGAGCAGCCGCGGCCCTTGACGCTCGGCACCGGGCCGGGCGCCTCGCCGTTCAGCGCCGCCACTTCGTTGACCCAGGCCTGCTCCTGCGCCGTGGTGACATGGGGCTCGGCGCAGTGCCTGCAGACGCCGCGCAGCAGGCGCTGGGCCAGCACGGCCTGCAGCGACGTGGCCACCATGAAGGGCGGGGCGCCCATGTCCAGCAGCCGGAAGGGCGTGGAGACGGTGTCCTTGGTGTGCAGCGTGCTGAGCAGCAGGTGGCCGGTGATGGCGGCGCGCAGGCCGATCTCGGCGGTCTCGGCGTCGCGCATCTCGCCGACGAGGATGACGTCCGGGTCCTGGCGCAGCGCGGCGCGCAGCACCTTGGCGAAGCTGAGTTCGATCTTCTCGTTGACCTGCACCTGGGTGAGGCCCGGCAGGCGGTATTCGATCGGGTCTTCGGCCGTGATGATCTTGAGCTTTTCCGAGTCCAGCTCGGACAGCGCGGCGTACAGCGTCGAGGTCTTGCCGGAGCCGGTCGGGCCGGTCACGAGGATCATGCCGGCGTCGCGCCCCAGCAGCTCGCGGAAGCGCTGCAGCATGTCGTCGGGCATGCCGATGTCGCCCAGCCGGCGCAGCGCCGAACCCTGGCCGAGCAGGCGCATGACGACGGATTCGCCGTACTGGCTGGGCATGGTGGACAGGCGCACGTCCAGCGTGCGGTCACTCAGGCGCAGCGTGAAGCGGCCGTCCTGGGGCAGGCGCTTCTCGGAGATGTCGAGGCCGGCCATCAGCTTCAGGCGCTGGGCCAGCGCGGGCGCGATGCGCTTGTCGGCCTGCGTGAGCGTCTGCAGCAGGCCGTCGACGCGGTTGCGGATCAGCAGCTCGCCTTCCTGCGGCTCGATGTGCACGTCGGAGGCGCCGGCGCGCGTCGCGTCCTCGAACACCGACTGCAGCAGCCGCACGACGGGTGCACCCTCCTGGCCGACGCTGGCCTGCAGCGTGCCGAAGTCCACTGCGTCGCCAAGGTCCTTTTCGAGCGCCTTGGCCAGGCCGGAGATTTCGTCGCTGCGGCGGTAGTGCTTGTCGAAGACGGCGGGCAGCTGGCTGTCGGCGACGACAGCCATGGCCAGGCGCCGCTTCAGGATCTTGGCCAGCTCGTCGAAGCCGAACAGGTCCAGCGGGTCGGCCATCGCGACCAGCAGCGTGTCGCCGCGCTCCTCCAGCACGACGGCACGGAAGCGCCGCGCCGGCGTCTCGGGCAGCAGGCGCACAAGCTCGGTCTTGAGCGGGAAGGTTTTGAGGTTGACGAAGGGCGCGCGCAGCTGGCGGGCCAGCACATGGGCCAGGGCCTCCTCGGTGATGAGGTTGGCCTCGATCAGGATGCGGCCCAGCTTCTTGCCCGTGGCGCGCTGCAGCTCCAGCGCCTGGCCGAGCTGCTCGGCCGAGATCAGCTGCTGCTCGACGAGGACGTCGCCGAGGCGGAGCTTGGGGCGGGGGGCTGCAGCGGTGGTGTCGGCGGCTTCAGTCATGTGTTGCTGGTGGCGTGGACTTCGGCGATGGTGGTGATGCCTTGCAGCACCTTGACGATGCCGTCCTGGCGCAGCGAGCGCATGCCCTCGGCCAGCGCGGCCTGCTGGATCTCCTCGGCGCGTGCGCCGGTCTGGATCAGGCGGCGCAGGTTCTTGGACACGCTCAGCAACTCGTGCAGGCCGGCGCGGCCCTTGAAGCCGCTGCCGCCGCAGCTCGGGCAGCCGGGGCTGGTGAACTTCATCAGCCGCCCGTCCTGGCCGTGCTGCCTGATCCAGTCGGCCATCAACGCGAGCTTGCCCGGGCGGGCGGCGGCGGGGAAGACGTGCAGATAGTCGTCCAGCAGCTCGCCGAGTTCGGCCTCGCCCATCGGCGCGCTGGTCTGGCAGGCCGTGCAACTGCGCCGCACGAGGCGCTGGGCCAGCACGGCGAGCAGCGAGTCGGCGAAGTTGAAGGGGTCCATGCCCATGTCCAGCAGCCGCGTGATGGTTTCGGGCGCGCTGTTGGTGTGCAGCGTGGACAGCACGAGGTGACCGGTAAGCGAGGCCTCGACGGCGATCTCGGCGGTCTCCTGGTCGCGGATTTCGCCGACCATGATGACGTCGGGGTCGGCGCGCAGGAAGGCGCGCAGCGCCTTGGCGAAGGTCCAGTCGATCTTGGGGTTGACCTGGACCTGGCGCAGGCCGGCCTGGGTGATTTCCACCGGGTCCTCGGCCGTCCAGATCTTGCGGTCGGGCGTGTTGATGTGGGCCAGCGCCGAGTGCAGCGTCGTCGTCTTGCCGGAGCCGGTGGGGCCGACGCACAGCACCATGCCGTAGGGCCGGCTCACGGCCAGTTGCAACGCCGCGAGGTTGGCCGGCGTCAGGCCGATGCGGTCCAGCGGGATGGGCCGGCTGCTGGCCAGCAGCCGCATGACGACGTCTTCCAGGCCGTTGTTGGTCGGGATGGTGGCCACGCGCAGCTCCAGCTTGTGCTGGGACGAGAAGCGCGCAAAGTTGATCTTGCCGTCCTGCGGCTTGCGGCGCTCGGAGATGTCGAGGTCGCACATGATCTTGATGCGCGCGATCATCGCGTTGCGGTAGGTGTGGGGCAGCTCCAGATAGGGCTGCAGCACGCCGTCGCGGCGGAAGCGGATCTTGAGCTTTTCGCGGCCGGGGTAGGTCTCGATGTGGATGTCGGACACGCCCTGGCCGTGGGCCTCGATGATCATCGTGTTGATGAGGCGCACCAGCGAGTTGTCGCTCTGCTCGATGGGCGATTCGTCTTCGCGGCTGCTGCGCTCGCTGCTGTCGCGCTCCAGGCTCTCGATGAGCTTGTTGGAGCTTTCGAGAGAAAAGTCGGGCTGGAAGTCGGGCAGCGGCGAGTCGCCGCCGCGCGCGGGCGCCTCGGCGCCGAAGCGCTCGAAGGTCGCCGGCACGGCGAACTGCAGCGTGCCGAGCTTGGTCAGCGTCGGCACGACCTTGAGTTGGGTGATGAACTCGACCTCGTCGAGGGCGTCGCGGCGGGTCGGGTCTTCCATCGCGACGATGAGGCGGCCGTCGCGCAGCACCAGCGGCAGCACCTCCAGCCGCTTGGCCACGGCGTAGGGGAGCTTGCGCACCGCATCGGGCTCGACGACGAAGTTCTCGACGTCGACGACCGGGTAGCCCATCTTGCGCGCCAGCGCTGACTGCAGCTGCGCGCGGCTGATGATGCCCTTGCGCACCAGCAGCTCGCCCAGCGGTACGGAGCGGTCGTCGCGCTGCTGCACCAGGGCCTGGTCCAGCTGCTCGGGGGTGACCAGGTCCAGGGCCAGCAGCGCCTCGCCGATGCGAACCATGGGCATCCTGGCCTGCTGCTCGATGGCCTGCAGCAGCTGCTCGGCCGTCACGATGTTCTGGTCGACGAGGATCTCGCCGACGCGGCGCTGGCGCAGGCCGGTCTGCTCGATGGCGGCGGCGCTGAGCTGCTCGGGCGTGACGAGCTTGTCCTTGAGCAGCAGGTCGCCGATGCGCTCGCCGATCTCGAAATGCGACAGCACCTCGCGCGGCACGAAGACGCGACGCACCGAGTCGTCGTTGTCGGACAGCGGCGGGAACAGGAAGAGGCCGAGCTTGTCGTGCTGGTGGCCGATGGTGACGCCCTTGAGCTCGTCGCCGCCGTTGAACACGAGGCGGAAATTGCTGCGCGGGCGCTGGTCGACGCTGAGCGGCGAGTTCAGGTCGCTGGCATGGCGCGGCGGCACGACGACGGCGTTCATCAGCTTGATCGCGCGGAACTGGCTGAACTTCAGCGGCATGCTGTTGCGCGCCGGCGGGACGTTGATGGTCACGAGGCGCTCGCCCGCGTCCAGCGACAGCAGCTGGCCGTTGCTGCGGCTGTTGTTCAGGCCGAGGATCTCGCAGGTCTCGGAGCCGCGCTGGGCCTGGGCCTGCGGGTAGGCCGCATAGGGCGGGGTGGGCCAGAGGAAGCCCGGCAACGCGCCACCCGGGCCGGCGGCGGGGGTGTCGGCGTCGCCGTGGGGCCAGGTCAGGGGCTGGGACGGGTCGGTCATGGGCTCGCGCAATTGGGGTGCCGCCGATTATGCGGGCCCGCCGCAGCAGGGCTGGCGTCGAACTGCCAGCCTCGGGTGCCTCATTCCTGCGAGTATTTGCGCCAGCGCGCGCTGGCCTGGCGCATCAGGTCCACCTGGCGGGAAAAGCGGCGGCAGTTGCTGCAGATGCGCTGGTGCAGGCGCAGGGACAGGCGTTCCGCCAGCGGCAGGGTGCGGTCTTCGGCCTGCAAGGCGATCTGCGTGGCCTCGCGGCAGGTGATCATCAGCCTGATCAAGTCGCTCCTCCGGTGTTTTGGGTGCCGAACCAGCCGGCCTGCAGGCAGTCCCTCAGCCTCAACCGGGCCCGGTGCAGCATGACCCAGAGATTGGTCGGCGTGATCGCCAGTTCCTTACAGATCTCGTCGGATTCCAGCTCCAGCCACTCGCGCATCATGAAGAGCCGGCCCTGCTGGCCGGGCAGTTTCTCGACGCAGGCCTCCAGCACCTTCATGAAGTCCAGCTGGCGCAGCGCGTCCTCGGGGTTGCCCCAGTCGTGCTGGGTTTCGCGCCAATGGCCGTTGCCCGCGAAGAGCAGGTCGTCCAGGTCCTCGTCGTCGTCGCTGCCGGTCGTCGTCGACACCTCGCGGCTGTTCTTCCGGATCTGGTCGACCAGCTTGTGCTTGAGGATGCCGATCAGCCAGGTCTTGAGCTGGCTCTGGCCGGCGAAGGCTTGCGGCTTCTCCAGCGCGGCGAGCAGGGTGTCGGAGACGGCGTCGTCCGCCCAGGCCGGGTTGCGCAACTGCAGCCGCGCGTACTTCAGCAGCGCCGGGCGCAGCGCTTCGATCTGGCGGCAGTAGTCCGCTGAGGCGGTGTTGGCGGTCATGGCGACGGCAGTGTAAGGATGGACGGGCGTCTTGCGACTTCGTTCTCGCCGCCGCATCATCGGCCGCCTTTCACCCCCAACCCTTTGGAGACCTGTCCATGAAGAACCAAGCCCTCGTGTCCTCCGCCCTCGCCGCCGCCCTGTCCCTGGGCCTTGTCGCCCAGGCCCAGGCCGCCGACAGCAACAAGGAAAAGTGTTTCGGCATCGCCAAGGCCGGCCAGAACGATTGCGCCACCGGCAGCCACTCCTGCGCCGGTCAGTCCAAGGCCGACAAGGATGCCGGCGAATGGAAGTACGTTGCCAAGGGCACGTGCGAGAAGGAAGGCGGCACGACCAAGCCGGCCACCAAGAAGTGACAGCTTGACCACGACGACCTCGGTGCCGGCCGGCCCCTGCGTGGGCATAGGCTGGCGCCAGCCTCACTACGAGAGCCTGCTGGCGCAGCGCCCGCCGCTCGGCTTCATCGAGGTCCATTCCGAGAACTTCTTCGCCGACGGCGGCATCACGCTGGCGCTGCTGGAGGCCGGCCGCGAGGCCTATGAACTCAGCCTGCACGGCGTGGGTCTGGCCCTGGGCTCGGCGGCCGGCCTGGATGCCGGGCACCTGGAGCGCCTGGCCCGACTCGCCGAGCGCGTGCAGCCGCGCTGGGTGTCCGACCACGCCAGCTTCGCCCGCGTCGGCTCGGGCCTGCACGCGGCGGACCTGCTGCCCATCCGGTTCGACGACGAATCGCTGGCGCTGATGGCGGGCCATGTCCAGCAGGTGCAGGCGCGCCTGGGCCGCCCCCTGCTCGTCGAGAACATCAGCGCCTACGTCAGCTGGGGCGGCGACACCCTGGCCGAACCCGAGTTCTTCAACGCGCTCACCTCGCGCAGCGGCTGCGGCTTGCTGCTGGACGTCAACAACCTCTTCGTCAACGCGCGCAATGCGGGCCATGCCCCCGAGGCCGCCGCACACGAAGCCATGCGCTGGGTGGACGCCATCCGGCCCGGCAGCGTCGGCGAGATCCACCTGGCCGGCCACTGCGAGCGCGACGACGGCCTCGTCATCGACGACCACGGCAGCCGCGTGCGCGACGAGGTCTGGCAGGTCTACGCCCATGCGATCCGCCGCTTCGGGCCGACACCGACGCTGATCGAATGGGACACCGATGTGCCGGCGCTGGACGTGCTGCTGGCCGAGGCCCGGCGGGCGGGGGCGCTGCAGTCATGAAGGCCGAGCAGCAGGCCTTCGTCGATGCACTGCTGGGGCGCGGCGAGGCGCCGGCCGGCCTGGGCGGCGGCGAACGCGGCCTGGCGGTCTACCGCAACAACCTGAGGCTGCTGTCGGCCCAGGCGCTGGCCGTGCCGTTCACGCGGCTGCGGGACGCGTTGGGCGAGGACGAGTTCGCCGCGTTGGCCTGGACCTTCTGGCGCTGCCACCCGCCCGAGTGCGGCGACCTCGGGCAATGGGGCGGCGCCCTCGCGGGTTTTCTGCTCGAACGCGCCGGCGACGAGTCCGGCCTGCCCGACATCGCGCGGCTGGACTGGGCCCTGCACCGCGCCGAGCGCGCCGAGGACGTGGTGCTGGACGCCGAATCGCTGAGCCTGCTGGGCAGCACGCCGCCCGAGGCGCTGTGGCTGCGCCTGCGCCCCGGCGTCGCGCTGCTGGCGCAGGCTGCGGGAGCGGTGCTGGTCTGGCGCCAGGGCTGGCGCGGGCAGTGGCGGGCGCTGGGCGAGGCCGAGGCCGCCTTCGTGCGGGCGCTGCTCGGCGGCGTGAATCTCGCCGCCGCGCTGGAGGCCGCGGCAGTGAAAGGTTCGGGCGACGAAACCGACTTCGACTTCGGCGCCTGGCTGCAGGCCGCGCTGCAAAACGCCTGGCTGCAGGAAGTCAGGGCGACACCAACGAACCGGACCGCATGACCATGAAAGCTCTGATCTCCAGCGCGCTGCGCGCCTTCACCGACCCCGGCCTGGCGCCGACCCGGCTGCCGGCGGCGCTGGGCAGCGTCGTCGGCCATCTGCAGTCGCTCGCGCTGCTGGCGGCGCGGCTCTACGTGGCCCGCGTCTTCTTCACGTCGGGCCTGAGCAAGCTGCACGACTGGTCGGCCACGTTGGCGCTCTTCAACGACTACTACCAGGTGCCGCTGCTGCCGCCGACGCTCGCGGCCTATCTGGGCGCGGCGGGCGAACTGGCCATCCCCGTGCTGCTGGTGCTCGGCCTGGCCGGGCGCTTCGCCGGCGCCGGCCTGTTCGTCGTCAACCTGATGGCCGCGCTGTCACTGCCGGCCGAGGACTTGTCGGTGGCCGGCGAGATGCAGCACATCCTCTGGGGCGTGCTGGCCTTGGGCATCGCGCTGTTCGGTGCGGGCCGCTGGTCGGCCGATGCCTGGTTGGCGCGACGACCCCGTTGATCAGCGTGGGCGCAGATCCTGCGGCCGCATGGGCAGGTCCAGATATGCAGGCAGGCTCTTGGAGCCGTCACGCGGGATGACGCGGGTCTTCTCGATCCCACGCAAGGCCGCTTCGTCCCATTTGGGATCGGGGCTCGGCCTGATGACCTTCATGCCCAGGATTTGACCGTCCGGAGTCACGAAAACGCGAATCTCCACCTCGGGATTGGCAGTTCCCTCGGCGTCGAAGGTCGTGTTTTGGCTGATGCGCTGCCTTATCAGGCCGATCCAGCTCGCCGACGGTGCGGCGTTCTGCAGGGCGGTTCCCGTGGAGGCCTGAGCGCCGGTCGCGCCGGCCAGGCCCTGGATGCGGCGCAGCTGCTGCTGGCGCAAGGCCTCGCGGCGGGCGTCGGCCTCCTTGGCCTCTTTCGCCTCCTTGGCGTCCTTCGCGGCCTTGTCGGCTTTCTCTTTCTTGCGGTCCTGCTCTTCCTTGGCTGCTTTTTCCTTGGCAAGCCTGTCCTGGGCTTCCTTCTCGCGCTCCAGCCGGGCGGCGTCCTCGCGGGCCTTGTCTTCCTTGAGCTTCTTCGCCTTCGCGATGGCGATCTCCGCCTCGCGCTGTTCCTGGGCTGCTTCTTCGGCGGCGCGCTGCCGGGCCTTGGTGTCGGGCCTGGGCGCCTCGGGCTCGGGCTCGGGCGGCAGTTGTTCCCTGGGCGCGGCCACCTGGGGCACGGATGACCACAGCTCGGCCTCGAAGGCCGGCGAGTTGTCGCTGTGCCAGTGCAGGCCCCAGCTCAGCGCGAGGATCAGCAGGCCGTGGGCCAGCAGCGCGAGCACGAGGCCTCGGCCTATGCCGGCCGCCTCGGGGGGGCGCAGGGTCGCGGTGCTCATCAGTTCGTGGAGGCGCCGCTCTTCACGGCCAGACCCACGCGCTGGACGCCCGCGCGCTGCAGCGTGTCCATGACCTGCACGACGGCCTCGTACTTGACGGCCTTGTCGGCCGAGATGACGACGGGGTTGGTCGCGTCGCCGCCCTGGGCCTTCTTGACGCGCTCGGCCAGGCGGTTGACCGGGATGGACTCGGGCTCGAGCTGGTCGACCTTGATCTTCAGCCTCTCGTCGGTGCCGACGATGACCTGGACGACGTGCTCGGGTTGCTGGCGGCTCTTGCCCACGCTGGGCAGGTCGACAAGGCCGGTCGTGATCAACGGTGCGCTGACCATGAAGATGATGAGCAGCACCAGCATCACGTCGATGAAGGGGACCATGTTGATCTCGTTCATCGTGCGGCGCCGGCGGCCGCCTCGGCTCGAAACAGCAGCCATCAGTGTTGCGCGGCGTTGCGTTGCAGGATGTTGGAGAACTCCTCGATGAAGGTCTCCAGCGTGATCGCGCTGCGGTCGATCTGGCGCGCGAAGCGGTTGTAGGCCAGCACGGCGGGGATGGCGGCGAACAGGCCGATGGCCGTGGCCACCAGCGCCTCGGCGATGCCGGGCGCGACCGTGGCCAGCGTGACCTGGGTCAGGTTGGACAGGCCGACGAAGGCGTGCATGATCCCCCAGATCGTGCCGAACAGGCCGACATAGGGCGACACCGAGCCCACCGACGCGAGGAAGGACAGGTTGCTCTCCATCGCGTCCAGCTCGCGCTGGAAGCTGGCGCGCATCGCGCGGCGGGCCGCATCGAGCAGGGCGCCGGTATCGGCCACGCGCTTCTCGCGCAGCTTCAGGAACTCGCGCATGCCGGACGCGAAGATGCGCTCCAGCGGCGCGCCGTCGCCGCGGTTGCCGACCGACTGGTAGAGGTCGTTGAGGTTCTTGCCGCTCCAGAACTCGGCCTCGAAGGCGTCGTTGCGGCGCTTGATCTGGCCCAGGCCGATGAGCTTGCCGAAGATGACGCTCCAGCTCGCGAGCGACACCAGCAGCAGGCCGGCGATGACGAGCTGCACCGCGAAGCTGGCGTGCAGGATCAGGGAGACGATGGAGAGGTCTTGGTTCATGCGGTGATCGCCGCGACGACCGTGTCGGGCAGGCGTTGGGGTTTCAGGTCGCTGGCGCGCACGCAGCCGATGCGGATCTCGCCCTCGGCGAGCAGCGTGTCGCCGCGCAGCGCGCGCTGGCGCACGACGAGGCTGGCGCGGCCCGCGGGCTCGGGATCGACGGTGATGGTCAGCAGGTCGTCCAGGCGCGCCGGCGCGACATAGCGCAGGCTGGTCGCGGCGACGACGAACATGACGCCCGTCTCTTCGCGCAACTGGTGCTGCTCGACGCCGGCCGCGCGCAGCCATTCGGTGCGGGCGCGCTCGAAGAACTTCAGGTAGTTGGCATAGAACACGATGCCGCCGGCGTCGGTGTCTTCCCAGTAGACGNCGCAGCCGCCACAGCGTCGTGTCCAGCACCTTGGGAAGGGCGAACACCGCCAGGGCGGCTGTGATCACGATGACGAGGATGAGCTCGATCAGCGTGAAGCCACGCACGCAGCGTGGCATGGACTCAGGCGATGCCGGTGGCCGTGAACGTCGCGGTCGCGCCGCCCGTGGTCTGCGTCAGCGTGCAGGACACGGTGGCATCCACCGCGACGGCGGCGGCCGTGATGGTGTAGCCCGAAGGCAGGCCGCCTTGCAGCGACGTTGCGACATCGGTGCAATTGGCTACCGCATTGCCCTTGGTGCTGTTCGCCTTGCGGGAAGCGTAGTTGATGGCGGATGCCGAGCTCAGCGCGCCTGCCACGCCGCTCAGCGCGGAGGCCCGCGCGTCGGCATCGACGCTGACGAACTTGGGCAGCGCGACGGCGGCGAGCACGCCGAGGATGACGATGACCATCACCAGTTCGATCAGGGTGAAGCCAGATTGCCGAGTCTTGTTCATGAAGGTCCTTCCTGCGCGTCGCGCTGTGATCGGGGGATGGCGCAACTATCGGCCAGCCTTTGGGGCTCTGGATAGTGAATTGCGCACGGGTTGCTGGGCAAGTTGATGTGGGACTGCAAACCGTTGCAAGCGTCACACGGCAAAGGGCCGTCAATGCCCCATGGCGGCCTGGCCCAGGTTCCACAGCGGCAGGAAGACGCCCAGGGCCAGCACGAGAACCATCACGCCGATGATGGTCAGCAGGACGGGCTCGATGGCGGCGGACAAGCCCTTGATCGCGTAGTCGGTCTCGCGCTCGTACATCTGCGCGATCTCGGTCATCAGCGTGTCGAGCTCGCCGGTCTCCTCGCCGACGGCGATCATCTGCAGCACAATGGGCGTGAACACGCCGGTGGCCGTGGCGCAGCGCGAGATGCTCTCGCCGCGCTCGACGCCGTCGCGCATCTGCTCGATGCGGGCGCCGATGTAGGCGTTGTCTACCGTCTGTGCGACGACGGTCAAGGCCTGGCTGATGGGCACGCCCGAGCTGCTGGCCAGCGCGAAGCTGCGTGCGAAGCGGGCCAGCGTGGCCTTGAGCACGATGTTGCCGGCAATGGGCAGCCTGAGCTTGAAGCGGTCCCAGGCATAGCGGCCGCCGGGTGTCGCGATCCAGTTGCGCCAGGCCAGGCCGGCGCCGATGCCGCCGGCGACGACGAGCGGCCACCAGCGCACCGTCCAGCCCGAGAAGCCGAGCAGGATGCGCGTCATCAACGGCAGCTCGCTCTTGAAATGGGCGAAGACCTCGGCGAACTTGGGCAGCACGAAGATGTTGATGACGACCAGCGCAATGCCCATCGCGAAGACGACCATGGCGGGGTAGCGCAGCGCCTGTTTGATGCGGGCACGGATGTCGAGCTCGAACTCCAGGTGTTCGGACAGGCGCCGGAAGACGTCGGTCAGCCGCCCGGTCAGCTCGCCGACGCGCGTCATCGCGACGTAGAAGGGGCTGAACACGGCCGGATGGCGGGCGAAGGCGGTGGCGAGTTCGCGGCCCTGGTCGAGGCTGGCGCGCACGTCCTGCAGCAGGCTGACGATGCCGGGGTGGGAGGTGGACGCCTCCAGGCCGGCCAGCGAGCGCAGGATGGGCACGCCGGCCTTCTGCAGCGTGTACATCTGGCGCGTCAGCACCAGCGTGTCGTCCAGCGTGATGGGCCTGGCCAGCAAGGCCTCCAGCCAGCCGCCGCTGCTGGCGACGCTGACGGCATCCAGCGTCGGCTCGATGCTGACCGGCACGACGCCGCCCGCCATCAGCTGGGCCGCCACGGCGTCGCTGCTCACCGCATCGACGATGCCTTCCACCAACTCGCCGCGGCCGTTGCGGCCCTTGAAGGCGAAGTTGCTCATTCAGCATCCACGCTGATTCGCACGGCCTCGGCCAGCGAGGTCTTGCCCTCGCGCACGAGGGCCAGGCTGCGGTCGGCCAGCGTCCTGCCCTTGAGCGCGCGGCGCGCGGCGATCAGGAAGGCGCCGGCATCGCTGCGCTGGATGGCCAGGGCCATGTCGGGGTCCAGCTCCAGCATCTCGTAGATGCCGCGCCGGCCCTGGTAGCCGGTGCCGTTGCATTCGGAGCAGCCGCGGCCCTTGACGCTCGGCACCGGGCCGGGCGCCTCGCCGTTCAGCGCCGCCACTTCGTTGACCCAGGCCTGCTCCTGCGCCGTGGTGACATGGGGCTCGGCGCAGTGCCTGCAGACGCCGCGCAGCAGGCGCTGGGCCAGCACGGCCTGCAGCGACGTGGCCACCATGAAGGGCGGGGCGCCCATGTCCAGCAGCCGGAAGGGCGTGGAGACGGTGTCCTTGGTGTGCAGCGTGCTGAGCAGCAGGTGGCCGGTGATGGCGGCGCGCAGGCCGATCTCGGCGGTCTCGGCGTCGCGCATCTCGCCGACGAGGATGACGTCCGGGTCCTGGCGCAGCGCGGCGCGCAGCACCTTGGCGAAGCTGAGTTCGATCTTCTCGTTGACCTGCACCTGGGTGAGGCCCGGCAGGCGGTATTCGATCGGGTCTTCGGCCGTGATGATCTTGAGCTTTTCCGAGTCCAGCTCGGACAGCGCGGCGTACAGCGTCGAGGTCTTGCCGGAGCCGGTCGGGCCGGTCACGAGGATCATGCCGGCGTCGCGCCCCAGCAGCTCGCGGAAGCGCTGCAGCATGTCGTCGGGCATGCCGATGTCGCCCAGCCGGCGCAGCGCCGAACCCTGGCCGAGCAGGCGCATGACGACGGATTCGCCGTACTGGCTGGGCATGGTGGACAGGCGCACGTCCAGCGTGCGGTCACTCAGGCGCAGCGTGAAGCGGCCGTCCTGGGGCAGGCGCTTCTCGGAGATGTCGAGGCCGGCCATCAGCTTCAGGCGCTGGGCCAGCGCGGGCGCGATGCGCTTGTCGGCCTGCGTGAGCGTCTGCAGCAGGCCGTCGACGCGGTTGCGGATCAGCAGCTCGCCTTCCTGCGGCTCGATGTGCACGTCGGAGGCGCCGGCGCGCGTCGCGTCCTCGAACACCGACTGCAGCAGCCGCACGACGGGTGCACCCTCCTGGCCGACGCTGGCCTGCAGCGTGCCGAAGTCCACTGCGTCGCCAAGGTCCTTTTCGAGCGCCTTGGCCAGGCCGGAGATTTCGTCGCTGCGGCGGTAGTGCTTGTCGAAGACGGCGGGCAGCTGGCTGTCGGCGACGACAGCCATGGCCAGGCGCCGCTTCAGGATCTTGGCCAGCTCGTCGAAGCCGAACAGGTCCAGCGGGTCGGCCATCGCGACCAGCAGCGTGTCGCCGCGCTCCTCCAGCACGACGGCACGGAAGCGCCGCGCCGGCGTCTCGGGCAGCAGGCGCACAAGCTCGGTCTTGAGCGGGAAGGTTTTGAGGTTGACGAAGGGCGCGCGCAGCTGGCGGGCCAGCACATGGGCCAGGGCCTCCTCGGTGATGAGGTTGGCCTCGATCAGGATGCGGCCCAGCTTCTTGCCCGTGGCGCGCTGCAGCTCCAGCGCCTGGCCGAGCTGCTCGGCCGAGATCAGCTGCTGCTCGACGAGGACGTCGCCGAGGCGGAGCTTGGGGCGGGGGGCTGCAGCGGTGGTGTCGGCGGCTTCAGTCATGTGTTGCTGGTGGCGTGGACTTCGGCGATGGTGGTGATGCCTTGCAGCACCTTGACGATGCCGTCCTGGCGCAGCGAGCGCATGCCCTCGGCCAGCGCGGCCTGCTGGATCTCCTCGGCGCGTGCGCCGGTCTGGATCAGGCGGCGCAGGTTCTTGGACACGCTCAGCAACTCGTGCAGGCCGGCGCGGCCCTTGAAGCCGCTGCCGCCGCAGCTCGGGCAGCCGGGGCTGGTGAACTTCATCAGCCGCCCGTCCTGGCCGTGCTGCCTGATCCAGTCGGCCATCAACGCGAGCTTGCCCGGGCGGGCGGCGGCGGGGAAGACGTGCAGATAGTCGTCCAGCAGCTCGCCGAGTTCGGCCTCGCCCATCGGCGCGCTGGTCTGGCAGGCCGTGCAACTGCGCCGCACGAGGCGCTGGGCCAGCACGGCGAGCAGCGAGTCGGCGAAGTTGAAGGGGTCCATGCCCATGTCCAGCAGCCGCGTGATGGTTTCGGGCGCGCTGTTGGTGTGCAGCGTGGACAGCACGAGGTGACCGGTAAGCGAGGCCTCGACGGCGATCTCGGCGGTCTCCTGGTCGCGGATTTCGCCGACCATGATGACGTCGGGGTCGGCGCGCAGGAAGGCGCGCAGCGCCTTGGCGAAGGTCCAGTCGATCTTGGGGTTGACCTGGACCTGGCGCAGGCCGGCCTGGGTGATTTCCACCGGGTCCTCGGCCGTCCAGATCTTGCGGTCGGGCGTGTTGATGTGGGCCAGCGCCGAGTGCAGCGTCGTCGTCTTGCCGGAGCCGGTGGGGCCGACGCACAGCACCATGCCGTAGGGCCGGCTCACGGCCAGTTGCAACGCCGCGAGGTTGGCCGGCGTCAGGCCGATGCGGTCCAGCGGGATGGGCCGGCTGCTGGCCAGCAGCCGCATGACGACGTCTTCCAGGCCGTTGTTGGTCGGGATGGTGGCCACGCGCAGCTCCAGCTTGTGCTGGGACGAGAAGCGCGCAAAGTTGATCTTGCCGTCCTGCGGCTTGCGGCGCTCGGAGATGTCGAGGTCGCACATGATCTTGATGCGCGCGATCATCGCGTTGCGGTAGGTGTGGGGCAGCTCCAGATAGGGCTGCAGCACGCCGTCGCGGCGGAAGCGGATCTTGAGCTTTTCGCGGCCGGGGTAGGTCTCGATGTGGATGTCGGACACGCCCTGGCCGTGGGCCTCGATGATCATCGTGTTGATGAGGCGCACCAGCGAGTTGTCGCTCTGCTCGATGGGCGATTCGTCTTCGCGGCTGCTGCGCTCGCTGCTGTCGCGCTCCAGGCTCTCGATGAGCTTGTTGGAGCTTTCGAGAGAAAAGTCGGGCTGGAAGTCGGGCAGCGGCGAGTCGCCGCCGCGCGCGGGCGCCTCGGCGCCGAAGCGCTCGAAGGTCGCCGGCACGGCGAACTGCAGCGTGCCGAGCTTGGTCAGCGTCGGCACGACCTTGAGTTGGGTGATGAACTCGACCTCGTCGAGGGCGTCGCGGCGGGTCGGGTCTTCCATCGCGACGATGAGGCGGCCGTCGCGCAGCACCAGCGGCAGCACCTCCAGCCGCTTGGCCACGGCGTAGGGGAGCTTGCGCACCGCATCGGGCTCGACGACGAAGTTCTCGACGTCGACGACCGGGTAGCCCATCTTGCGCGCCAGCGCTGACTGCAGCTGCGCGCGGCTGATGATGCCCTTGCGCACCAGCAGCTCGCCCAGCGGTACGGAGCGGTCGTCGCGCTGCTGCACCAGGGCCTGGTCCAGCTGCTCGGGGGTGACCAGGTCCAGGGCCAGCAGCGCCTCGCCGATGCGAACCATGGGCATCCTGGCCTGCTGCTCGATGGCCTGCAGCAGCTGCTCGGCCGTCACGATGTTCTGGTCGACGAGGATCTCGCCGACGCGGCGCTGGCGCAGGCCGGTCTGCTCGATGGCGGCGGCGCTGAGCTGCTCGGGCGTGACGAGCTTGTCCTTGAGCAGCAGGTCGCCGATGCGCTCGCCGATCTCGAAATGCGACAGCACCTCGCGCGGCACGAAGACGCGACGCACCGAGTCGTCGTTGTCGGACAGCGGCGGGAACAGGAAGAGGCCGAGCTTGTCGTGCTGGTGGCCGATGGTGACGCCCTTGAGCTCGTCGCCGCCGTTGAACACGAGGCGGAAATTGCTGCGCGGGCGCTGGTCGACGCTGAGCGGCGAGTTCAGGTCGCTGGCATGGCGCGGCGGCACGACGACGGCGTTCATCAGCTTGATCGCGCGGAACTGGCTGAACTTCAGCGGCATGCTGTTGCGCGCCGGCGGGACGTTGATGGTCACGAGGCGCTCGCCCGCGTCCAGCGACAGCAGCTGGCCGTTGCTGCGGCTGTTGTTCAGGCCGAGGATCTCGCAGGTCTCGGAGCCGCGCTGGGCCTGGGCCTGCGGGTAGGCCGCATAGGGCGGGGTGGGCCAGAGGAAGCCCGGCAACGCGCCACCCGGGCCGGCGGCGGGGGTGTCGGCGTCGCCGTGGGGCCAGGTCAGGGGCTGGGACGGGTCGGTCATGGGCTCGCGCAATTGGGGTGCCGCCGATTATGCGGGCCCGCCGCAGCAGGGCTGGCGTCGAACTGCCAGCCTCGGGTGCCTCATTCCTGCGAGTATTTGCGCCAGCGCGCGCTGGCCTGGCGCATCAGGTCCACCTGGCGGGAAAAGCGGCGGCAGTTGCTGCAGATGCGCTGGTGCAGGCGCAGGGACAGGCGTTCCGCCAGCGGCAGGGTGCGGTCTTCGGCCTGCAAGGCGATCTGCGTGGCCTCGCGGCAGGTGATCATCAGCCTGATCAAGTCGCTCCTCCGGTGTTTTGGGTGCCGAACCAGCCGGCCTGCAGGCAGTCCCTCAGCCTCAACCGGGCCCGGTGCAGCATGACCCAGAGATTGGTCGGCGTGATCGCCAGTTCCTTACAGATCTCGTCGGATTCCAGCTCCAGCCACTCGCGCATCATGAAGAGCCGGCCCTGCTGGCCGGGCAGTTTCTCGACGCAGGCCTCCAGCACCTTCATGAAGTCCAGCTGGCGCAGCGCGTCCTCGGGGTTGCCCCAGTCGTGCTGGGTTTCGCGCCAATGGCCGTTGCCCGCGAAGAGCAGGTCGTCCAGGTCCTCGTCGTCGTCGCTGCCGGTCGTCGTCGACACCTCGCGGCTGTTCTTCCGGATCTGGTCGACCAGCTTGTGCTTGAGGATGCCGATCAGCCAGGTCTTGAGCTGGCTCTGGCCGGCGAAGGCTTGCGGCTTCTCCAGCGCGGCGAGCAGGGTGTCGGAGACGGCGTCGTCCGCCCAGGCCGGGTTGCGCAACTGCAGCCGCGCGTACTTCAGCAGCGCCGGGCGCAGCGCTTCGATCTGGCGGCAGTAGTCCGCTGAGGCGGTGTTGGCGGTCATGGCGACGGCAGTGTAAGGATGGACGGGCGTCTTGCGACTTCGTTCTCGCCGCCGCATCATCGGCCGCCTTTCACCCCCAACCCTTTGGAGACCTGTCCATGAAGAACCAAGCCCTCGTGTCCTCCGCCCTCGCCGCCGCCCTGTCCCTGGGCCTTGTCGCCCAGGCCCAGGCCGCCGACAGCAACAAGGAAAAGTGTTTCGGCATCGCCAAGGCCGGCCAGAACGATTGCGCCACCGGCAGCCACTCCTGCGCCGGTCAGTCCAAGGCCGACAAGGATGCCGGCGAATGGAAGTACGTTGCCAAGGGCACGTGCGAGAAGGAAGGCGGCACGACCAAGCCGGCCACCAAGAAGTGACAGCTTGACCACGACGACCTCGGTGCCGGCCGGCCCCTGCGTGGGCATAGGCTGGCGCCAGCCTCACTACGAGAGCCTGCTGGCGCAGCGCCCGCCGCTCGGCTTCATCGAGGTCCATTCCGAGAACTTCTTCGCCGACGGCGGCATCACGCTGGCGCTGCTGGAGGCCGGCCGCGAGGCCTATGAACTCAGCCTGCACGGCGTGGGTCTGGCCCTGGGCTCGGCGGCCGGCCTGGATGCCGGGCACCTGGAGCGCCTGGCCCGACTCGCCGAGCGCGTGCAGCCGCGCTGGGTGTCCGACCACGCCAGCTTCGCCCGCGTCGGCTCGGGCCTGCACGCGGCGGACCTGCTGCCCATCCGGTTCGACGACGAATCGCTGGCGCTGATGGCGGGCCATGTCCAGCAGGTGCAGGCGCGCCTGGGCCGCCCCCTGCTCGTCGAGAACATCAGCGCCTACGTCAGCTGGGGCGGCGACACCCTGGCCGAACCCGAGTTCTTCAACGCGCTCACCTCGCGCAGCGGCTGCGGCTTGCTGCTGGACGTCAACAACCTCTTCGTCAACGCGCGCAATGCGGGCCATGCCCCCGAGGCCGCCGCACACGAAGCCATGCGCTGGGTGGACGCCATCCGGCCCGGCAGCGTCGGCGAGATCCACCTGGCCGGCCACTGCGAGCGCGACGACGGCCTCGTCATCGACGACCACGGCAGCCGCGTGCGCGACGAGGTCTGGCAGGTCTACGCCCATGCGATCCGCCGCTTCGGGCCGACACCGACGCTGATCGAATGGGACACCGATGTGCCGGCGCTGGACGTGCTGCTGGCCGAGGCCCGGCGGGCGGGGGCGCTGCAGTCATGAAGGCCGAGCAGCAGGCCTTCGTCGATGCACTGCTGGGGCGCGGCGAGGCGCCGGCCGGCCTGGGCGGCGGCGAACGCGGCCTGGCGGTCTACCGCAACAACCTGAGGCTGCTGTCGGCCCAGGCGCTGGCCGTGCCGTTCACGCGGCTGCGGGACGCGTTGGGCGAGGACGAGTTCGCCGCGTTGGCCTGGACCTTCTGGCGCTGCCACCCGCCCGAGTGCGGCGACCTCGGGCAATGGGGCGGCGCCCTCGCGGGTTTTCTGCTCGAACGCGCCGGCGACGAGTCCGGCCTGCCCGACATCGCGCGGCTGGACTGGGCCCTGCACCGCGCCGAGCGCGCCGAGGACGTGGTGCTGGACGCCGAATCGCTGAGCCTGCTGGGCAGCACGCCGCCCGAGGCGCTGTGGCTGCGCCTGCGCCCCGGCGTCGCGCTGCTGGCGCAGGCTGCGGGAGCGGTGCTGGTCTGGCGCCAGGGCTGGCGCGGGCAGTGGCGGGCGCTGGGCGAGGCCGAGGCCGCCTTCGTGCGGGCGCTGCTCGGCGGCGTGAATCTCGCCGCCGCGCTGGAGGCCGCGGCAGTGAAAGGTTCGGGCGACGAAACCGACTTCGACTTCGGCGCCTGGCTGCAGGCCGCGCTGCAAAACGCCTGGCTGCAGGAAGTCAGGGCGACACCAACGAACCGGACCGCATGACCATGAAAGCTCTGATCTCCAGCGCGCTGCGCGCCTTCACCGACCCCGGCCTGGCGCCGACCCGGCTGCCGGCGGCGCTGGGCAGCGTCGTCGGCCATCTGCAGTCGCTCGCGCTGCTGGCGGCGCGGCTCTACGTGGCCCGCGTCTTCTTCACGTCGGGCCTGAGCAAGCTGCACGACTGGTCGGCCACGTTGGCGCTCTTCAACGACTACTACCAGGTGCCGCTGCTGCCGCCGACGCTCGCGGCCTATCTGGGCGCGGCGGGCGAACTGGCCATCCCCGTGCTGCTGGTGCTCGGCCTGGCCGGGCGCTTCGCCGGCGCCGGCCTGTTCGTCGTCAACCTGATGGCCGCGCTGTCACTGCCGGCCGAGGACTTGTCGGTGGCCGGCGAGATGCAGCACATCCTCTGGGGCGTGCTGGCCTTGGGCATCGCGCTGTTCGGTGCGGGCCGCTGGTCGGCCGATGCCTGGTTGGCGCGACGACCCCGTTGATCAGCGTGGGCGCAGATCCTGCGGCCGCATGGGCAGGTCCAGATATGCAGGCAGGCTCTTGGAGCCGTCACGCGGGATGACGCGGGTCTTCTCGATCCCACGCAAGGCCGCTTCGTCCCATTTGGGATCGGGGCTCGGCCTGATGACCTTCATGCCCAGGATTTGACCGTCCGGAGTCACGAAAACGCGAATCTCCACCTCGGGATTGGCAGTTCCCTCGGCGTCGAAGGTCGTGTTTTGGCTGATGCGCTGCCTTATCAGGCCGATCCAGCTCGCCGACGGTGCGGCGTTCTGCAGGGCGGTTCCCGTGGAGGCCTGAGCGCCGGTCGCGCCGGCCAGGCCCTGGATGCGGCGCAGCTGCTGCTGGCGCAAGGCCTCGCGGCGGGCGTCGGCCTCCTTGGCCTCTTTCGCCTCCTTGGCGTCCTTCGCGGCCTTGTCGGCTTTCTCTTTCTTGCGGTCCTGCTCTTCCTTGGCTGCTTTTTCCTTGGCAAGCCTGTCCTGGGCTTCCTTCTCGCGCTCCAGCCGGGCGGCGTCCTCGCGGGCCTTGTCTTCCTTGAGCTTCTTCGCCTTCGCGATGGCGATCTCCGCCTCGCGCTGTTCCTGGGCTGCTTCTTCGGCGGCGCGCTGCCGGGCCTTGGTGTCGGGCCTGGGCGCCTCGGGCTCGGGCTCGGGCGGCAGTTGTTCCCTGGGCGCGGCCACCTGGGGCACGGATGACCACAGCTCGGCCTCGAAGGCCGGCGAGTTGTCGCTGTGCCAGTGCAGGCCCCAGCTCAGCGCGAGGATCAGCAGGCCGTGGGCCAGCAGCGCGAGCACGAGGCCTCGGCCTATGCCGGCCGCCTCGGGGGGGCGCAGGGTCGCGGTGCTCATCAGTTCGTGGAGGCGCCGCTCTTCACGGCCAGACCCACGCGCTGGACGCCCGCGCGCTGCAGCGTGTCCATGACCTGCACGACGGCCTCGTACTTGACGGCCTTGTCGGCCGAGATGACGACGGGGTTGGTCGCGTCGCCGCCCTGGGCCTTCTTGACGCGCTCGGCCAGGCGGTTGACCGGGATGGACTCGGGCTCGAGCTGGTCGACCTTGATCTTCAGCCTCTCGTCGGTGCCGACGATGACCTGGACGACGTGCTCGGGTTGCTGGCGGCTCTTGCCCACGCTGGGCAGGTCGACAAGGCCGGTCGTGATCAACGGTGCGCTGACCATGAAGATGATGAGCAGCACCAGCATCACGTCGATGAAGGGGACCATGTTGATCTCGTTCATCGTGCGGCGCCGGCGGCCGCCTCGGCTCGAAACAGCAGCCATCAGTGTTGCGCGGCGTTGCGTTGCAGGATGTTGGAGAACTCCTCGATGAAGGTCTCCAGCGTGATCGCGCTGCGGTCGATCTGGCGCGCGAAGCGGTTGTAGGCCAGCACGGCGGGGATGGCGGCGAACAGGCCGATGGCCGTGGCCACCAGCGCCTCGGCGATGCCGGGCGCGACCGTGGCCAGCGTGACCTGGGTCAGGTTGGACAGGCCGACGAAGGCGTGCATGATCCCCCAGATCGTGCCGAACAGGCCGACATAGGGCGACACCGAGCCCACCGACGCGAGGAAGGACAGGTTGCTCTCCATCGCGTCCAGCTCGCGCTGGAAGCTGGCGCGCATCGCGCGGCGGGCCGCATCGAGCAGGGCGCCGGTATCGGCCACGCGCTTCTCGCGCAGCTTCAGGAACTCGCGCATGCCGGACGCGAAGATGCGCTCCAGCGGCGCGCCGTCGCCGCGGTTGCCGACCGACTGGTAGAGGTCGTTGAGGTTCTTGCCGCTCCAGAACTCGGCCTCGAAGGCGTCGTTGCGGCGCTTGATCTGGCCCAGGCCGATGAGCTTGCCGAAGATGACGCTCCAGCTCGCGAGCGACACCAGCAGCAGGCCGGCGATGACGAGCTGCACCGCGAAGCTGGCGTGCAGGATCAGGGAGACGATGGAGAGGTCTTGGTTCATGCGGTGATCGCCGCGACGACCGTGTCGGGCAGGCGTTGGGGTTTCAGGTCGTCGGCGCGCACGCAGCCGATGCGGATCTCGCCCTCGGCGAGCAGCGTGTCGCCGCGCAGCGCGCGCTGGCGCACGACGAGGCTGGCGCGGCCCGCGGGCTCGGGATCGACGGTGATGGTCAGCAGGTCGTCCAGGCGCGCCGGCGCGACATAGCGCAGGCTGGTCGCGGCGACGACGAACATGACGCCCGTCTCTTCGCGCAACTGGTGCTGCTCGACGCCGGCCGCGCGCAGCCATTCGGTGCGGGCGCGCTCGAAGAACTTCAGGTAGTTGGCATAGAACACGATGCCGCCGGCGTCGGTGTCTTCCCAGTAGACGCGGACGGGAAAGCTGAAGGAGCTCATCTCAGCTCCCGGCCGCAGTAGTTTTCGGGCCGAGCGCCGGGCCGCTCCCAAGCCGGCCCGCACTGGCGATGTGCTTGCGGCTCAATGCCGCAAGCATCGCCGTCCCCTTGGGGAACCGACCGGACTCGCTCGCGTTCAGCGACGCGAGGTTGGGCGAGGGGCCGTTTCATGCCAGCACCCCGCGCAGTCGGGCAATGGCTTCGTGCAGGTCTTCCATCGACGACGCAAAGGACAGGCGCATCCAGCGCTGCGGCTCGGCCAGGCCGAAGTCGCGGCCGGGCGTCAGCGCGATCTGGGCGCTCTGCAGCAGTTCGTGGGCGAAGCCCCAGCTGTCGGCATGGAAGCGGCTGATGTCCATCCACGCATAGAAGGCACCGTCGGGTGCGACGGGCACGCTCAGCCCCAGTTCGTTCAGCGCCGGCACGATGAAGTCGCGGCGCTCGCGCAGCAGGGCGCGGCGGCGTTCGAACTCGGCAATGGACTCGGGCTCGAAGCAGGCCAGGGCGGCCTTCTGGGCCAGCGTGGACGCGCAGATGTAGAAGTTCTGCGCGAGGCGCTCGATGGCAGGCACGAGGGCAGGGGGCAGCACCAGCCAGCCCAGCCGCCAGCCCGTCATGCCGAAGTATTTGGAGAAGCTGTTGACGCTGACGATGTCCTCGCCCAAGCCATCGGGCAGACCCAGGGCCGTATGGCCGAAATGGTCCTCGTAGCTCAGCGGCAGATAGATCTCGTCGACGACGGTCACGCCGCCGCGCTCGCGCACGAAGCCGGCCATGTCGGCCAGCACCTCGGGGGCGATGGAGGTGCCGGTCGGGTTGCTGGGCGAGGCCAGCAGCACGCCGCGCGTCGCCGGCGTCCAGGCCTCGCGCACCTGCGCGGCGTCGAGCTGGAAGCGTTCGGCCGGGCCGGTGGCCAGAAGGCGTGGCGTCGCGTCGGCGGCGGTCACGAAGTGGCGGTTGCAGGGGTAGCAGGGGTCGGGCATCAGCACCTCGTCGCCGCGCTCGAAGAGGGCGAGGCAGGCGAGCTGCAGGGCCGCGGAGGCGCCGGCCGTGACGGCGATGCGCTCGGGCGCGATGGCGAGCCCGAATCGCTGGCCGTACCAGCGCGCGATGGCTTCGCGCAGGGCCGGCAGGCCGAGGGCGTCGGTGTAGGGCGTGGGGCCTTGGGCGACACGGGCGGCGGCGTCGCGCACCGCCGGCGCGGCGCCGAAATCGGGCTCGCCGATGTTGAGGCGGATCATGCGCCGGCCGCCCCGGGCCGGATCGCACAGCGGGCCGGCCGCGACCTGGGCCGCGGCCTTGGCCAGCTCCATCACATAGAAGGGCTCGATGCGGTCGAGCCGCGCGGCGAGCTTCATCAGCGTTTGGCCGTCACCTCGAGAGGCCGCAGGTCGCCGGCTGCACGATCCAGCACGCCGTTGACGTATTTGTGGCCGTCGGTGCCGCCGAAGGACTTGGCCAGCTCGACGGCCTCGTTGATGGCGACCTTGTAGGGGATGTCGAGGCAGTGCTTGAGCTCGTAGGCGCCGATCATCAGGATGGCGTGCTCGATGGGCGACAGCTCGGTGGTCTTGCGGTCGACGTGGCGGGCCAGGATGATGTCGAGGTCGGCCGCCTCCTGCACGCAGCCGCCGAGCAGCGCGTCGTAGTGCTTCACGTCGAGCTTGGCATAGCCGTCCTGCTCACGGCCCAGCGCCTCGATGGCGCCGATGTCCTCGCCGGTCAGCAGCCATTGATAGAGGCCCTGCAGCGCGGCCTCGCGCGAGCGGCGGCGGGCCGACTTGGCCGGCGCGCGCTTGAGGGCGGGCTTGCCGGCGGTTTTGGCGGCCGTCTTGGGTGCGGTCTTTTGCGGGGCGTTCACTCGATCTCTTTCAGCAGATTGGCCATCTCGACCGCGACGCGGGCGGCGTCGCGGCCCTTGGGCTCGGCGCGGGCCCAGGCCTGGGCCTCGTTCTCGACGGTCAGGATCGCGTTGGCGATCGGAATGCCGTGGTCCAGGCCGACGCGCGTCACGGCGGCGCCGCTCTCGTTGGCGACCAGTTCGAAGTGATAGGTCTCGCCGCGGATGATGCAGCCGAGCGCGATCAGCGCGTCGCAGTCGTTGCTCTCGGCCAGCGCCTGCAGGGCCAGCGGCACCTCGAGCGCGCCGGGCACGGTGACGTGGCGGATGGCCTCGGTCGGCACGCCCAGGCGCGACAGCTCGGCCAGGCAGGCGCTGGCCAGGGCCGACGTGATGGAATCGTTGAAGCGGGCCTGCACGATGGCGATCGTCAGCTCGCTGCCGTCGAGGGCGCCCTCGAAGCCGGGCCGGCCTTGGTCGGAGTCTTGCATCGCGGGTCTCTCCGGGTCAGCAGTTGGGGGGGGCGACGAAGCCGGTCACTTCGAGGCCGTAGCCGGTCATGCTGGGCATGCGGCGCGGGCTGCCGAGCAGCTTCATGCGGTGCACGCCCAGGGCCTTCAGGATCTGGGCGCCGACGCCGTAGGTGCGCAGGTCCATTGCGCCGCGCGGGGCCGGCGTGGCCTTTTCGGACTGGGCACGGGCCAGCACGCCGGCCGCGTCTTCGCCGCAGTTCAGCAGCACGGCGACGCCGGCCGGGCTGGCGGCGAGCGCGGCGAGCGCGGCGGGCAGGCCCCAGGAATGGCCGCAGGAGCCGGCTTCGAGCAGGTCCATGACGGACAGCGGCTCGTGCACGCGCACGAGGACCTCGTCGGCCGCGCTCCAGGCGCCGTGGCTGAGCGCGAGATGGGTGGCACCGGTGCGGTCGGTGAAGACCTGGCAGTCGAACTCGCCCTGGGCCGTGTTCAGGCGGCGCTGGGCGACGCGCGTGATGAGGCTCTCGTGGCGGCTGCGGTATTCGATGAGGTCGGCGATGGTGCCGATCTTCAGGCCATGCTCGGCGGCGAAGACTTCGAGGTCCGGCAGCCGGGCCATCGTGCCGTCGTCCTTCATGATCTCGCAGATGACCGACGTGGCCGACAGGCCGGCCATGCGGGCCAGGTCGCAGCCGGCCTCGGTATGGCCGGCGCGCATCAGCACGCCGCCGTCCTGGGCTTGCAGCGGGAAGATGTGGCCGGGCTGGACGAGGTCGCTGGCCTTGGCGTCGGCGGCGACGGCGGCCTGCACGGTGCGGGCGCGGTCGGCGGCCGAGATGCCGGTCGTGACGCCGGTGGCGGCCTCGATGGACACGGTGAAGGCCGTGCCATGCTGGGCGCCGTTGCGCCGCGTCATCGGCGGCAGCTGCAGGCGCTCGCAGTGTTCGCGCGGCAGGGTCAGGCAGATCAGTCCGCGGCCGTGCTTGGCCATGAAGTTGATGGCCGCGGGCGTGACGAGGTCGGCCGCGAGGACCAGATCGCCTTCGTTCTCGCGGTCTTCCTCGTCAACGAGGATGACCATGCGGCCAGCGGCCAGCTCGGCGACCAGCTCGGGGATGGGGGAGATGGGCATAGCCTGTGATTGTAGGTGGCGACCAGGAGGCTGTCGGGCTTGGGGCCGGGTGCGCGTTGGGCCTGCCAGGGGGCTGAGGCTAGGCGACGACGACGCTGCGGGCTCGCGCCCGCGAGGAGGAGCAACAACGCCTCAGCCCCCTGGCAGGCCCAACCCGAAGGGCCGAGACGATTTGCGGGGCAATCCGTCGTTGCCGGCTCGTTGTTGGGCACCACCCAACGCCTCGCCGGCGCCTAGCCTTGCCCCGCAACTCGCCTCGGCGCGCACCCGGCCCCAAGCCCGACAGCCTCCTAGGTTGGGCGCAGGCGAAGGCGCAGATCCGCGCCGACGGGCGTGGCTTCGACGAGGTGCCAGCGTCTGGCCTGGTCCAGCCCGGCCAGGGCGCCGAGCGTGGCCAGCGGCCGGCCTGCGCCGATCAGCAGCGGCGCCTGGTAGACCAGCAGTTCGTCGACGAGGCCGGCGTCGAGGAAGGCGCCGGACAGCGTCGGGCCGGCCTCGACATGCAGTTCGTTGATGCCCTGCGCGCCCAGCTCGGCCAGCAGCGCGGGCAGGTCGGCGCGGCCGGGGCCGATGACGCGGACCGCGCCCGGTGGCTGCAGGATGCGGGCCCCTGCCGGCATGCGGCCCTGCGGGTCGAGCACGATGCGCAAGGGCTGGCTGGCCGTCGGCACGAGGCGCACGTCCATGCGCGGGTCGTCGGCCAGCACGGTGCCGATGCCGGTCAGCACGGCGCCGGCGCGCTTGCGCCAGGCATGGCCGTCCGCGCGGGCGGCCTCGCCGGTGATCCACTGGCTGCGGCCGTCGGGCAGCGCGGTGCGGCCGTCCAGCGAGATGGCCGACTTCAGCCGCACAAAGGGCCGGCCGCGTTGCATGCGCGAGAAGAAGCCGGTGTTGAGTTCGCGTGCCGCGTCGGCGCTTGCGGCGTCGGCCAGCTCGACGGCGATGCCGGCGGCACGCAGGCGTGCGATGCCCTGGCCGGAAACCAGCGGGTTCGGATCCTCGACGGCGACGACGACGCGGGCGACGCCGGCGGCGATCAGCGCATCGCAGCAGGGCGGCGTGCGGCCGTGGTGGGAGCAGGGCTCCAGCGTGACGACAGCGGTTGCGCCGTGCACATCATGGCCGTGCGCGGCCGCATCATGCAGCGCCATGACCTCGGCATGGGCCTGGCCGGCGGGCTGGGTGTGGCCGGAGCTGAGGACCTGGCCGCTGGCCGAAAGGATGACGCAGCCGACGCGGGGGTTGGGGTCGGTGAGGCCGATGGCCTGCTCGGCCAGCGCGAGGGCCTGGCGCAGAGCGGCGGGGATGTCGAGGACGGGCATCCGCCCAGTCTAGCCAGGGCGCAAGGCTAGGGCTGCAACTGCACGGTGCTGTAGTCGATGAAGATGCCGGATGCGGGGGCCGGGGCCGGCGCGGTCGGGCAGGCCACGTCGCCGCGGACGACGAGGAAGTTCTGACGGGCGAGCGGACGGGCCACGCCCCGATAGAGGTCGGGGTGCTCTTCGTTGTCGATCAGGAATTTGCTGGGCTTGCCGTCGGCAAGATAGTCGTAGCCATTCGCCGTGTTGGCCAGGAAGGTGTAGCCGTTGCCGTTGTAGTCGGCGCTGTAGCGGCAGACGCGGAACTGGGCCGAGTCGGTTCCGACGCTCAAGCCGGTGAGCGACACCACCCCCCACCAGTTGGGCGTGGTCTGGGTGTTGGGATAGACGATGCAGTTGTAGTTGACGAAGCTGCGTGTGGCAACGGGGCTGGAAGGCGCATCGCTGAAGCATTGCGGGGTTCCCGTGTAGCCGGCATTGGGCGCCAGCCGCGTCCTGTTGTTGGGGTCCGAGAACTGGCTGGGTATCAGGGTGACCGTGGCCGACACCAGCGGCAGCGCAGGCGCCTCGGGTGCGGTCGGATTGGCCGGGTTGGTGCTGGAGAAGCGGATGCTGCCGCTGACGAGATAGGCCGTCGTGCTGCTGCAGTTCACCAGGTCGCTCGCGTACCGCAGCGACACGGTGGCGTCGATCGTGCAGGTGCTGGTGATGACGCCGGTCAGGTTGTTGAACACCCACACCGTCTGGCCTCCGCCGCCTGGCCGGAAGGTGCTGCGCTGCCCATGTTCGTTTTCCAGATCCTTGGCATCAGCGGGAATGGCTGGATTGCGCCCGCTCGGCGTCCGGATGCCGCTGGTCGGCGGCGTGATGCCGGTGGCGCCCGAGAAGGCGGGGTCGGTCCGTGACACGATGCTCTCCAGCTTGATGCTGCCCTGCTGGTTGGCGCGGTCCTGCCAGGTGACCAGGACCGACATGGTGCGCGCGCGCGGTTCGGCGGAGCCATTGACGAGGGGCGTCACGATGCGCGTGAGCGTGTAGATGGCGTTCAGGCTCGTGCCCGGGACGTTCTGCGGGTCCTGGGTCACGATGCTGTTGTCGTAGTCCTGCGTCGTCGTGTTGCCGGCCGGCCTCCGGAGCAAGGCGAACGACCGCAGGTTCGCCAGCTCCGCCTGGGCGATCCGCATGGCGTCGCCGCGCTGCCTGGCGACGTCGCCACCACGGCGCAGATTGGCCAACAGGCCCACCAGGGCCACCATGCCGAAGGACATCACCAGCAGCGCGACCAGGGCTTCGATCAGCGTGACGCCGCGTTGATGCCCGGCAACGCGGCGAAGGAGGAATTGCTTGGACTTCATGGCCGGCTCAATAGTTGTCGATCCAGCTGCCGGGCACGCGCACGAAGCTGCCCATGCGGTTGCTCAGCTGGTCGGCGATGGCCTGCTGGTAGACGATGTCCATCGCGCCGCTGGTCTGCATACCCTTGCCGACGAGCACGATGCCGTTGATCAGCGAAGGATTGCCGGTGGTGTTGTTCCAGCCCAGGCTGCCGGTTGCCACCACCATGCCGTTGATGACGAAAGGCCCGCTGAGGCTGATGTCGCCGTCGGCGATGATCAGCACCGGATCGGCGAGCGAGCCGATCGTCTTGTTGCTGCTGAAATTCATCGAACCGGCGACCCAGAGGATGCGCGTGCCGGCGTTGTAGGCCGTCAGCAGCGCGTCCGAACAGTCGCCGCTGCAGGTCACGGTACGCAGCGATGGATGCTGGAAGTAGCGCGGGGACGCGGCCCCCATGTACATCTTGAAGACGTCGGTGCCCGGCAGGCTCAGCGTCGGGTCGTTCTGGACGCGCACCTGATCGAGCGATGTGCCGGGCACGCTCTGCATCAGGCTGTCGTTCATGCCCGACCAGGTGCCCCCGATGGCGAGCAGCGAGCCCGCCGAGCGCGGGTCGGTGTTGTGCAGGCCCAGACCCGTGCCGCTAATGCCGAGGTCGCCCTTGACGATCAGCGGTGCCGCCGGAGGCGTCCGGACCGCGCTGACCAGGGCGATCTTCGAATAGAAGCGGACGAGGGCCATTTGCTGCTTGCTGCGGCCGCCGATGTCGGAACTGTTGCAATGGTCGACCACGCTGTCCGTGCACCCCAGCGAGCGCAGTTCTATGGTGCCGCCGCGGAACCCCGCCTGCGCCAGGATGCCGAAGCTCGGCGTCAGGTCCGTGCCGGCCGCCGCGGCCGGCGGCACGCGCGTGTTGATGTCGGGGCAGCGGCAGGCCCACCCCAGGTTGGCGGCGTCGCGCGTGCAGTCCGCCAAGATGCCGTTGTAGGAGGACAGCGTCAGCGCGATGCTGCGATCCGCCGGGTTGATCTGCAGGTATTTGTCGGCGAAGCGCTTGCCGCCGACCGCCAGCGGCTTGCAGTTGGCGTCGATGGCGGGCCCGTTCAGTTGCGCCAGTGCCCACTCGAGGCCGCCTTCCGCGACCTCCTGGGACAGCGCGGCGCGTGCATAGCTGCCCGCGATGCGTTGCTCGAACATCAGCCCGCGGTTGGCATAGGCCGCAAGCAGGGCCATCACGAGGAACAGCATCATGACCACGACCAGCGTCGCGGCTCCCTGTTCGCGCCGTCTTGACGGAAGTGGGCTGCGCATCATGGTGGGCATGCTCCGATGATTGCTTCCGTGCGAATGCGCTCGGTGCCGGTCAGCGTCCTGACGACGTTGGCGTCGTGCTTGGCTTGGCCGACGATCTGGAAGCTGACCTCGCGCACGTTCTGGCGGGGGCAGGAGTCGGATGCAGTGGTCGTCGTCGGGTCGCAGGGTTGGTCGCAGAATTCGCCGAGATTGACGAACTGGTCGCTCAGATTGACGCTGAAGTTCTTGATCCGCAGATTGTCCGGGTCGGTGATGGGTTGCCAGTTCGGCTGGCCATTGGCACCCAGGCCCAGTTTCAAATAGAGCACCTCGGTCTGCTTGTCCCACATGAATCCGAACTGCTCGTTGCCCGAGGGCGTGCCGGTGGGGGAGTAGATGAAGGTGACGGGATCCTGGCGGGCGTAGAGATAGCTCACGACCACGTTGCCGGTATCTTTGTCGGTGGTCACGGTCAGCGGCGCATAAAGATTGGCGATGGCGGTGCTGGGGCCGCTGCCGACCGCCTTGGCCGGCGCCCAGACCCCGAGGTCGGCCTGGCCTCGAAAGCCGGCACGCCGCATCTCCTGCTGCAGCAGGTCGGCTGCGGTGCGCAGATCCTGCTGGACCTGGGTTTCGAGCATCAGCCGGCGGTGTTCGCTGATCTGGTTGACCGCGACCAGAGAGGCGCCTGCCGCCACGATCAGGCCGACGGTGATGCCCACCATCAGCTCGACCAGACCCAGGCCGTGCTGATGCCGGCCGGCTTGTTTCATTAGCATGCTGGGTACCCGCCGATGCTGGCACTGGGCGAGCAGACGTGCACCCGCCCCATGTCGTTAAGTTGGATGCGCAACTGGGCGCCGGTGCGCTGGCCCGTCACCGTGAGCCGGAAGTTCTGCGGGGTCGCGTAATGCAGGTTGCGCGTGAAGCTCAGTGCATTGCCCGCCGGCCAGGAATCGGCCGTGGCCAGGAAAGACACGCCCGTACTCTTGGGCAGCAGAAACTCACGCACCATGGCGCTGCTGCCGTTCCTGCAGACCTTGGCGCTGGCGACATCGCAGCCGCAGGTATCGAAGACGCTCTGCGTCACCAGACGGGCGCAGCTGATCTGGCTGTCGACCGACGGCTCCAGGTGCAGGTCCAGCACATCGCCGACCGCATTCGTCTCCGACTTCGCGAAGTTGATCATGCTCGTGAGTTCCCCCATGGCGGCCACGACGCGGCGGCGCTCCATCATGTCGGCCAGAGAGGGGCTGGCCAAGGCGACGATCACGCCGAGCACGACCAAGGCCACCAGAACCTCCACCAGCGTAAGCCCGCGGCACGAGGTTGTCGGATGCAGGGGCGTGCGGAGCTGTTGCATGATCAGCGCGCCCAGCAAGTCGAACGGGTGTCGACATTGTTCGCATCGGTGGCCAGGTAGGTCAGGACGGCGCCGTCCAGCTGGACGCCCATCGTGGCGCAGGTCGTGTCGTTCTTCTGGGGGCCTGAGGAATTCACGGCGGCGGAGACGACATAGCCGGACGTCAGCGAGGGCGGGTTGCCAATGCCCGCGATGCTGACGGCATAGGAATTCGTGATGGCGCTGGTATTCACGTTCAGAGCGACAAGGTCCGACGCATAGCTGCTGAGGTTCGTGCGGTAACGCTCCTGCGCCTGCACTACGGCCGTCAGCACGGCCATCGCATCGGCGCGCCGGCTGCGCTGCAGGAAGGACGTGTACATCGGATAGGCCACGGCCGCCAGGATGCCGGCGATGACGACCACCACCATCAGCTCGATCAGCGAAAAGCCGCAATGGGCCTGGCGAAGAGACTGGCGCATGGACCGATTCTCAGCAGCACGGCCCGGCCCTCTTTGGGGTGAATTGCCGCTTGTCCTGTCAATCCTGCCGCTGGTCGGAATCCACCGCGAATGAAGGGTTCAGGCACATTTCGTCATGCCAGACATCTTCGGGCCGGTGTAGCAGCTGCGCACACGGCCCGTGATGGCGATGACCTGGCGCACGCCGCTGCCGCCGGCCAGCTTCAGTTCGACGCTGCCGGTCTGCGTCACGAGGCCCTGGCGATGCTGGAACTCCAGCGTCTCGGCATTGCTCTGCAGCGTGAGCGGTCGGCTGGAAGGCAGCCATTCGGCCTTGATGATTTCGCCGCCTGGCGTCCTGCAGATCGCCTGGCCGCCGGCGCAATCGCAGCCATTGCGGGTGCCGGTGTGCAGCACATAGCAGGCGTTGGCCCCCTTGCCGCTGACGCGGAAGTAGACCGAGTCGCTCAGCCGTGCGGCCTCGCTGCGGGCGAAGCGCAGGTCGCTGGCCAGTGCTTCGGCATGGGCGCGCAAGGCCTGTTCCTGGCGCATCTGCTGCATGGCCGGCAGGGCCTGGCCGAGCAGCACGGCACCGATGCCGAGGGCCACGCAGACCTCGACGACGGTGAAGCCGCGGTTGCCGTGGCGGGTGCTGGTGTTGCGGGTCATCGCGCTTCCCTCGGTTCGTTGCTGTGGAACGAACTCTAGGAAGCAGGCATCGCCGCGTCTTTCCCTCCGAGGGCGGATCGGCGGGGGATGGGGTGGGGCGCATCCCCCTTGCCTCCCTCCGAAGAGGGAGGGGGAAACCCGGGGTCAGATCTCGCGGATCAGCTGACGGAACTCGTCGACGTCCTCGAAGCTGCGGTAGACCGACGCGAAGCGCACATAGGCGACCTTGTCGATGCGCTTCAGCTCGCGCATGACCAGTTCGCCAAGACGCGTGGACGCGATCTCGCGGGCGCCGCTGGCCAGCAGCTTTTCCTCGATGCGGTTGATGGCCGCGTCGATCTGCTCGACGCTGACCGGCCGCTTGCGCAGCGCCAGCTGCATGGAGGCGCGCAGCTTGGTGGCATCGAAATCGGCGCGCCGCCCGTCCTTCTTGACGACCGAGGGCAGGGCGATGTCGGCCCGCTCATAGGTCGTGAAGCGCTTGTCGCAGGACAGGCAGCGGCGCCGGCGCCGGACGACGTCGCCCTCGTCCGATTCCCGGGTCTCGGCGACCTGGGTCTCGGTGTGAGAGCAGAACGGGCAGCGCATCGGGTCGGTTTAACCGCGGTAGACCGGGAAGGCGGCCGTCAGCGCGGCGACCTTCGCGCGCACGGCGGCCAGGTTGGCCTCGTCGTGCGGCTTGTCCAGCACATCGGCGATCAGGTGGGCGGTCTGGCGGACCTGCTCTTCCTTGAAGCCGCGCGTCGTCATGGCCGGCGTGCCCAGGCGGATGCCGCTGGTGACCATGGGCTTCTGCGGGTCGTTGGGGATGCCGTTCTTGTTGCAGGTCATGTGGGCGGCGCCGAGGATGGCCTCGGCTTCCTTGCCGGTCAGGTTCTTGGGGCGCAGGTCCACCAGCATGACGTGGCTCTCCGTGCCGCCGGAGACGATGCGCAGGCCGCGCTCGATCAGCGTGTCGGCCAGCACCTTGGCGTTCTTGACGACCTGGGCCTGGTAGGCCTTGAACTCGGGCGACAGCGCTTCCTTGAAGGCCACGGCCTTGCCGGCGATGACGTGCATCAGCGGGCCGCCCTGGATGCCCGGGAAGATCGCCGAGTTGATCTTCTTGGCGATGTCTTCCTTGTTCGTCAGGATGATGCCGCCGCGCGGGCCGCGCAGGCTCTTGTGCGTGGTGGACGTGACGACGTCGGCGTGGGGCAGCGGGTTGGGGTAGACGCCCGCGGCGATCAGGCCGGCGTAGTGGGCCATGTCGACCATGAAGTAGGCGCCGATCTCCTTGGCGATCTTGCCGAAGCGCTCGAAGTCGATGCGCAGCGAGTAGGCGGACGCGCCGGCGATGATGAGCTTGGGCTTCTTCTCGCGGGCCAGGGCTTCCATCGCGTCGTAATCGATCTCTTCCTTGGCGTTGAGGCCGTAGGAGATGACGTTGAACCACTTGCCGCTCATGTTCAGCGCCATGCCGTGGGTCAGGTGGCCGCCTTCGGCCAGGCTCATGCCCATGATGGTGTCGCCGGGCTGCAGCAGCGCGAAGAACACGCCCTGGTTGGCCTGGGAGCCGCTGTTGGGCTGCACATTGGCGAACTCGGCGCCGTAGAGCTGCTTCAGGCGGTCGATGGCGAGCTGTTCGACGACGTCGACATATTCGCAGCCGCCGTAGTAGCGCTTGCCGGGATAGCCCTCGGCGTACTTGTTGGTCAGCTGGCTGCCCTGGGCCTGCATGACGGCCGGCGAGGTGTAGTTCTCGCTGGCGATCAGCTCGATGTGGTCTTCCTGGCGGCGGTTCTCGTTCTGGACCGCGGTCCAGATTTCGGGGTCGACCAGGGCGAGGGTGGAGGTGTTGCGGTCAAACATGGCTGGTGTTCCGAAGGTCAGGCGATGCGTCCCCGGCGCTCGCGGCGCGTGCGTGCGCGGGGCTGCCCAGGCGAACGGCTGATGGCGGGTTGATCCGCCTCACGCTCCCCGGTGGTGGCCCACCTCGGGTCAGCTCGTGACCCTGATCGCCAGTCGCGTGAGCGCCCAGTGTAGTTCAGCGCAGCAGCGCGACCTGCGCCGACTCGCCCGCCGGCGCGGATGCGGCCTCGCGCAGCGGGCGCGCGCTGGCACTGGGCGGCACGGCGCGGCCCGCGGCCACCGCCTTGAGCAGGTCGTGCTCGGCCAGCACGCGCGAGGCGTAGCCGGTGTCCTCGGGCAGGTTGGCCGCGCCGACGTAGTAGCGCAGGCCTTCCTCCAGGCTGCCGCCGCGCTGGATGCATTCCTTCAGCACCTGCACGCCGACGCGCAGATTGGTCACCGGGTCGAAGGCGGCCAGCGTGCCGCCGAAGGCCTCGTATTTGTCGTCGTGCACGCGGGTCATGACCTGCATCAGGCCCTGGGCGCCGACGGCGCTCTGCGCGAACGGGTTGAAGCCCGACTCGATGGCCATGATGGACAGGATCAGCATCGGCTCGACCTTGGCGCGGTTGCCGACGGCCCAGGCTTCCTGCACGAGGCGGCTGATGGGCTCGGGGGCGACGTGGTAGCGGCGTGCCAGCCAGTGGGCCACGGCGGCCTGCTGGCGGCTGAGCTCGCGCGGGTCGGTGGCGGTGGCGCGGGCGATGGCGTCCGGCTCGGCCGCGGCCAGCAGCGTGTTGCCTTCGGCCTCGGCGCGGGCCTCCTGGCGGGCGCTCAGCCAGCCGAGGGCGGCCGATTCCAGGCTCTCGCGCAGGCCGGCCTGGCTTGTGAACACCAGCAGCACCGTCACCACGGCCAGGCCGACGAGGGCCAGCGTGTTGTGGCTGACCACGAGCAGACCGTTGCCGATGTCCTTCACGAACAGCGACGCTGCATCCCGCGTGTGGCGAGCCAGGCTGATCAGGTCTTGACGTGTCGTCATGCGACTCCTTGTGTCGCGGCCCGCCACAGGCTGCCTGCGTGTCGAAGCGGGCGGTCCGGACGGGGCGACGGTGATAATTTCCCGGCCATTGCTCTGGGTCTGTGGCACCTCAGTGCCCGGTGGACCCGGCCGGTTGGGCTTCAGTACAAACCCGAGGCGACGAATTCTCCACGGGTCAAAGATAACCCGTCAAGGCTGTTTTGGCCGATCGAAACTACTTTAAGTTATGAAATACAGCGACCTGCGGGACTTCATCAGCGGCCTGGAGGGGCTGGGAGAGCTCAAGCGCGTGGGTGAAAAAGTCTCGCCCGTACTGGAGATGACGGCCCTCAGCGACCGCGTGCTGCGGGCCGGCGGACCGGCCCTGCTGTTCGAGTCGCCGACCGGCTTTTCCACGCCCGCCTTGACCAATCTTTTCGGGACGACCCGGCGCGTCGCGCTCGGCATGGGCGCCGAGTCGCTGGCCGATCTGAGGGACGTCGGCCGCGTGCTGGCCAGCCTGAAGGAGCCCGAGCCGCCCAAGGGCCTGAAGGACACGGCCAAGCTGCTGCAGATGGCCAAGGCGCTGTGGGACATGAAGCCCGCCGTGCAGCGCCGCGCCGCCTGCCAGGAAGAAGTGCTGGAAGGCGCTGAAATCGATCTCGGCCGCCTGCCCATCCAGACCTGCTGGCCGGACGACGCCGCCCCCCTGATCACGTGGGGTCTGGTCATCACGCGAGGCCCCACGCGCACGCGCCAGAACCTCGGCATCTACCGCCAGCAACTCATCGGCGCGCGCCAGGTCATCATGCGCTGGCTGGCCCACCGCGGCGGCGCGCTGGACTTCCGCGACCATGCGCTGGCCCATCCTGGCGAGCCTTTCCCCATCGCGGTGGCGCTGGGTGCCGACCCGGCCACCATCCTCGGCGCCGTCACGCCGGTGCCGGACAGCCTGTCCGAATACCAGTTCGCCGGCCTGCTGCGCGGCTCGCGCACCGAGCTCGTCAATACCGGCGTTGGCCGCCTGCCGCTACAAGCGCCGGCCTCGGCCGAGATCGTGCTGGAAGGGCACATTCCGCCGGCCGAGCCCGGCTACACCGGCGTCAGCGAGCGCGGCGTGCCGCTGAAGGAGAAGGGCGGCTATCTGCACGCACTGGAAGGCCCCTTCGGTGACCACACCGGCTATTACAACGAGCAGGACTGGTTCCCCGTTTTCGAGATCACGCGCCAGACGCAGCGCCGCAGCCCGATCTACCACTCCACCTACACCGGCAAGCCGCCGGACGAGCCCGCGATCCTGGGCGTCGCGCTCAACGAGGTCTTCGTGCCCATCCTGCAGAAGCAGTTTCCCGAGATCGCCGACTTCTACCTGCCGCCCGAGGGCTGCAGCTACCGGATGGCGGTCGTGTCGATCAAGAAGGCCTACCCGGGCCACGCCAAGCGCCTGATGTTCGGCATCTGGAGTTTTTTGCGCCAGTTCATGTACACCAAGTTCATCGTCGTCGTGGACGACGACATCGACACGCGCAACTGGCAGGAAGTCATCTGGGCCATCACGACCCGCATGGATCCGGTGCGCGACACGACCCTGGTCGACAACACGCCCATCGACTACCTCGACTTCGCATCGCCGGTCAGCGGCCTGGGCGGCAAGATGGGACTGGACGCGACCAACAAATGGCCGGGCGAGACCGACCGCGAGTGGGGCCGCGGCATCAGCCTGCCGGCCGAGGTCACGAAGCGGGCCGAGGCGCTATTCGGGCAACTCTTCTTGAAGCCCTGAAGCCGCTCGCCTACTGTTGGAGTGCCTATTCAGGCACAACCTCTGGCGCAATCTTTGCGCGCCAGGAGCCCAGTGGCAGATTGCCTCTGAGCCCCAAGGTGGCCTCGCCACCCACCCCGCCCGGCCTTTCAAGCCCGGCGGGGTTTCTATTTGTGCGGCTCGTTCAGCGGCCGGCCCACCAGGCCAGCGTTTCGTAGACGATGTTGCGCACCCGCGCAAAACCCTCGGCCGACGGGCACCAGTCGTCGAAGCGGGTCAGCGCGTCGTCCCGCAGCCCGACGGGCGCCGGCACGATGCCGATGCCCAGCGGCCCGGCCATGCGTTCGAAGGCGCGCACGGCGCGGCGCATATGGCCGTCGTCGGTGACCAGCAGCACCTGCTTCACGCCCGCGGCGGCCAGCATGGGCAGCGAGTTGGCCGCGTTCTCGCGCGTGTCGCGCGAGCGGGATTCGGCCCAGCGCAGCGGCAGGCCGTAGTCCTCGGCCGCGACGCGGGCCACGATCTCGGCCTCGGGCTGGCTCAGCTCCATCGCCGTCCAGCCGATGCCGCCGGCGAAGGCCAGCGGCCAGCCCGTATGCCGGGCCAGCCAGACGCCATAGGCCAGGCGTTCGGCAGTCAGGCGCTTGGGCGCGCCCGCGTCGTACTCCGGCAGATGGCGATGCGCGCCACCGCCCAGCACAAGCACGGCACCATCGCGGCGGCCCTGCAGCGCGTCGACCTGGGCGCGGCTCAGGGCCGCCGGCGCGCCGGTCGCCCGGCTCAGCAGTTCGCCGGCCGCCTCGGTGGCCGACAGCCAGGCCAGCGCCAAGGCCAGCCCAAGCATCCAGCCGCCCCAACGCCGGCCGCGCTTGAGGCGCCAGCCGCCCCAGGCCGCCAGCAGCAGCATCGGTGCGGGCGGCAGCGCGGCCGCCAGCAGCAAGGTCTTGAAACCGGAGTAATCGAGGGCGAGGCTCACGGCCGGCATCATCGCCGACATCAATAATGCGGAACCGTGATGACCGACCGCCGCTCCCTCCTCCGTTTCGCCCTCCGGACCCTGGCCGCGCTCGCCGCAGTCGTCATGCTGGCCCTGCTGGCCGCGACGCTCGCGCTGCCCGGCTGGATCACCGGCCGCGGTGCGGCCCTCGCCACCGAGGCCCTGGGCCGGCCCGTGCACATCGAGCGGGCACGCTTCCAGCCCTGGCGGCTGGCCGTCGTCGTCGAAGGGCTCAGCATCGCCGGCACCGCCGCCGACCAGCAGCCGCTGTTCAAGCTCGACAAGCTGGACGCCGCGCTGTCGCTGCGCTCGCTGCTGCGGGGCCGCGCGGTCGTCGAGTCGCTGGCGCTGACCCGGCCCGAGCTGCGCGTGGCCCGTCTCGCCGAGGGCCATTACGACATCGACGACCTGATCCAGCGCTTTGCCGGCAAGCCCGCCGCCAAACTCGAGCCCGCGGAGCCCGAGTTCGCCATCTACAACATCGAACTCAGCGACGGCTTCTTCGCCTTCGACGACCGACCCGTGCAGCGCAAGCACGAGCTGGCCGGCCTGCGGCTGGCGCTGCCCTTCGTGTCGACGCTGCCGGCCGATGTGGCCGTCAAGCTGCTGCCGCGGCTGAGCGGCAAGCTCGACGGCGTCGCCTTCGACAGCCACGCGGAGGCGCTGCCCTTCGAGGACGACGCCAGCGCCCGGTTGTCGTTCAAGCTCGCCGGCCTGGACCTCGCGCCGCTGGCCGCCTACATCCCGGCCAGCGCGCCGCTGCGCCTCGCCACCGGCAAGCTCGATGTCGACCTGGCCGTGGACTTTGCCGAGCATCCCAAGCAGCCGCCCGGCGTCAAGCTCAGCGGCGGCGTGCAACTGCACGAGCTGGCGTTGAACCACCCAGACGGCCAGCCGCTGCTGGGCCTCAAGCGCCTGAGCCTGCCATTGGCCGATGTGCAGCCGCTGCGCCGCCGGCTCGGCTTTGGCCGGATCCTCATCGAGTCGCCCAGCGCCTGGCTGCGCCCGCTGCCGCCCAGCCCGGCCGCGGCCGCCTCGGCGCCGGCTTCGGCCCAGCCCTGGCAGGTCAGCGTCGCCGGCCTGGAGGTCAAGGACGGCCGCTTCACGGCCCGCGATCTCGTGCTGGACGCCATCCAGCTGAAGCTCGGCCCGGCCGCCTGGCCGCTGAAGCAGCCGGCCCAGCTCGACGCCAGCCTGCGCCTGGACCAGGCCACGCTGAGCGCCAAGGCCAAGCTTGCGCCCGAACTGCTCGACGCCAGTGCCGAGCTGAACGGCCTCGCCGTCGAGCGCCTGGCCGCATGGCTGCCGCTGCCGGCCGGCATGCGCGTGGCGGCCGGCGTGTCGACCCAGGCCGCGCTGCAGGTCAAGGAGCCGCTGGCCGACGGCGCCGCGGACCGCGCCAGCCTGAGCCTCAAGGAGCTGCGGGCCAGCGATGTGCGCGTCAGCCTGGCTGGCGCGGCCAAGCCGCTGCTGACGCTGGCCGGCGCCCAGCTCGACCAGGCTGAGGTTGACCCTGGCCACCACGCCATCCAGTTGGGGCGGCTGAAGCTGGACGCGCCGCGTGCCCAGCTCGCCCGCGAGCCCGACGGGCGCCTCAGCATCGCCGCCTTGCTGCCGCGCGAGGGCGCCGCGCCAGCCCCGGCCCGCGTCCCGGCCTGGACGCTGCGCCTGGCCGGCCTCGACATCGAGCGCGGCGCACTGCGCTGGCGCGATGCCGCCGTGCCCGAGGGCGTGGCGCCCGTGGCCCTGGCCGTCGAGCCGCTGCGCCTGCAGCTCGGCGCGCTGGCCTGGCCGTCGGCCGCGCCGGTGCAGGCCCGGCTGTCGACCCAACTGGCCGCGCTGGGCGCCAACGACCAGCCCGTGGCCGCCAGCGCCGGCAGCCTGCAGTGGAGCGGCCGCGTCGGCCTGGCGCCGCTGTCGACCCGCGGCCGGCTGCAGGCCAAGGCCCTGCCGCTGCAGCTCTTCAACGCCTATCTCGACCCGGCCTGGGGCCTGCATCTGCAGCGCGCCGAGCTGGGGCTGAAGGCCGAGGTCAACGCCGCCCAGCAGACCGGCGGCTGGCAGGCCGGCGTGGATGGCGACATGCGCCTGGGCCCGCTGGCGCTGAAGCAGGTGCGGTCCATCGACGGCCAGCGCGTCGTCGGCGAAGACCTGCTGAGCTGGCAGGCGCTGCAGCTCGACGAGTTGAAGCTCGCGCTGGCGCCCGCGGCGCCGCCCAGGCTGACCGTGCGCGAGGCCGTGCTGGACGAGGCCTATGCCCGCCTCATCGTCAGCGAGCAGGGGCGCTTCAACCTGCGCGATGTCGGCCCGGCCGAGGCGGCGGCGGCGGCACCGGCAGCGTCGGGCCCGGCGCCCGAATTCGCCGTCGAACGCATCCGCGTGAACCGCAGCTTCGTCGACTTCAACGACCACTTCGTGCGCCCCAACTACAGCGCCCAGCTCAGCGACCTGCAGGGCTCGCTCGGCGCGTTCTCTTCGACGAGCCCCGTGATGGCGCCGCTGACGCTGCGCGGCAAGGTCGCCGGCACCGGCCTGCTCGAGATCGACGGCCAGCTCAAGCCGGGCGCGCCGCTGGCCATGGACATCGCCGCCAACGCGACCGACATCGAGCTCGCGCCGCTGACGCCCTATGCCGGCAAATACGCCGGCTATGCGATCGAGCGCGGCAAGCTGTCGACTCGGCTGCACTACAAAGTCGAGCCCGGTGGGATCTTGAGCGCCAGCAACCAGATCATCCTCAACCAGCTGACCTTCGGCGACAAGGTCGAGAGCCCGGACGCGACCACGCTGCCGGTGCGCTTCGCCGTGGCGCTGCTGAAGGACCGCAACGGCGTCATCGACGTGAATCTGCCGGTCAGCGGTTCGCTGAACGACCCGCAGTTCAGCGTCGGCGGCATCGTCTGGAAGCTCATCCTGAACCTGATCGGCAAGGCGCTGACCTCGCCGTTCTCGCTGTTCAGCGGCAGCGACGCGCCCGAGGAGGCCGAGATCGCCTTCGCGCCCGGAGGCGCCGAACTGGCCGACACGGCCAAGCTCGACCGCATCGCCCAGCTGCTGACCGACAAGCCCGGCGTGCAGCTGACGCTGACCGGCTGGGTCGACCCCGCCGCCGAGGCCGGCGCCATCCGCGAGCTGCGGCTGGGCAATGCGCTGAAGGCCGAAAACGCGGCCACGCCGGCCGACGCGCTCAAGCGCCTCTACCAGGCCACCAAGCTGCCCGACAAGCCCAAGAACTTCATCGGCATGGCCAAGGACATCCCGCCCGAGCAGATGCGTGCGCTGCTGCTGGCCAGCTATGCGGTCGACACGGAGGCCCTGCGCCAGCTCGCCGTGGCCCGCGCCGTCGCGGTGCGGGACGCGCTGCTGGCGCGCGGCGCGCCGAACGCCCGCGTCTTCGTCGCCGCGCCCAAGCTCTGCGACGCAGCTTGCGCCGCAGGCTGGCATCCCCATGTCGAACTGTCCCTCGGCGCCCACTGAAAGACCACCATGACCGCATCCCAGCTCGAACGCATCACCCTGGCCGGCGGCTGCTTCTGGTGCCTGGAGGCCGTCTACGAGCGGGTGCGCGGCGTGCACCATGTCGAGAACGGCTACAGCAACGGCCAGGCGGCCCATCCCAACTACGAGCAGGTCTGCAGCGGCCACACCGGCCATGCCGAGGTCGTGCGCGTCGACTTCGACCCCGCCGAGGTCTCGCTGCGCGAGCTGCTGGAGATCTTCTTCACCATCCACGACCCGACGACGCTGAACCGCCAGGGCGCCGACGCCGGCACGCAGTACCGCTCCGGCATCTACTGGCATAGCGACGCCCAGCGCCAGCTCGCGGCCGAGGTGCTGCGCGAGGCCAACGAGCACCATGGCGGCCGCGTCGTCACCGAGCTGCTGCCCGAGGCCAACTACCACCCGGCCGAGGCCTATCACCAGCACTACTACGCCCGCAACCCCGAGCAGGGCTATTGCGCCTTCGTCGTCGCCGGCAAGGTGGACAAGTTCCTGGCCAGCTTCAAGCGGCTCGTGAAGTGATGCTGGCCTGGCAGGGGCTGGGCCACCGCTACGCCGGGGCCGGGCAGTCGATCCGCTATGCCGACTTCGCGCTGCGCGGCGGCCGGCACCTGCTGCTGCGCGGCGCCTCGGGCTCGGGCAAATCGACGCTGCTGGCCCTGCTGGCCGGCCTGCTGCGCGTGCAGCAGGGCTCGTTGGAAGTGGCCGGCACCGACCTCACGGCGCTGGGCCCGCGCGAGCTGGACGCCTGGCGCGGCGCGACGCTGGGCTTCGTGCCGCAGCGCCTGCACCTGAGCGACGCGCTGACGGTGGCCGGCAACCTCGCGCTGCCCGCGCTGGCCGCAGGGCAGCGCGCCGACCCGGCCCGCGCCGCCGAGCTGCTGGAGGCACTGGACATCGCCGCGCTGGCCGGCCGCCGGCCGCACCAGCTCAGCGTCGGCCAGGCCCAGCGCGTGGCCCTGGCCCGCGCGCTGATGCGCCGGCCGCGCCTGCTGCTGGCGGACGAGCCCAGCGCCAGCCTCGACGACGAGCACACCGTGCACATGCTGGCCCTGCTGCTCGATGCGGCCGAGCGCGAGGGCTGCACGCTGGTCGTCGCCAGCCACGATGCGCGCGTCGTCGAGGCGTTGGGCGCGCGGGACGATGTGTCGGAGGTGGTGTTGTGATCCGCCTCGCCTGGCGCTATCTGTGGTCGAGCCCGCTGACAACGGCGCTGAACCTGCTGCTGCTGACCCTCGGCCTCGCGGCCGTGACTTTCGTGCTGCGCGCCGGCGCCCAGGTCGAGGCCGGGCTCAGGCGCGACCTGGCCGGCATCGACCTCGTCGTCGGTGCCAAGGGCAGCCCGATGCAGATCATGCTGGCCGGCGTCTTCCACCTCGACGCGCCGACCGGCAACATCCCGCTCGCGACGCTGGAGTTGCTGAAGCAGCAGCCGCTGGTGGCCCAGGCCGTGCCGCTGTCGCTGGGCGACTCCTTCCGCGGCTACCGCATCGCCGGCACGACGCCCGACTATCTCGACCTCTATGGCGGCAAGCTCGCCCAGGGGGCGCCGTGGACCCGGCCCATGCAGGCGGTGCTCGGCGCCGAGGTCGGGCGCAGCAGCGGCCTGAAGCCGGGCGACCATTTCGCCGGCAGCCATGGGCTGGCCGAGGGCGGTGGCACGCATGGCGAGCACCTCTTCGAGGTCGTCGGCGTGCTGGCCGAATCGGGCAGCGTGCTGGACCGGCTGGTGCTGACCGATCTGGCCTCCGTCTGGGAGGTGCACGAGGAGCACCATGCCGGCGAGGCCCATGACGAGGGCACCGACGACAAGCGCGAGATCACGCTGGCCCTGGTGCGCTACCGCAGCCCGCTGGCGGCCGTGATGCTGCCGCGCTGGGTCAATGCCCAGGACGGCCTGCAGGCCGCCGCGCCGGCGCTGGAAACGGCCCGCCTGATGCGGCTGGTGGGGGCGGGCACCGAGGTGCTGCGCGGCTTCGGCGTCGTGCTGCTGGCGGCTGCCGGCCTGTCGGTCTGGGTCGCGCTGCTGCACGCCGTGCGCGCCCGCCAGGGCGACCTGGCCATGCTGCGCATGCTGGGCGCGCCGGCCCGCCGCGTCGCCGCGCTGATCGCGCTGGAGGCGCTGCTGCTGGCGGACCTGGCCGCGGCGCTGGGGCTGGCCGCCGGCCACGGCCTCGTCGCCGTGCTGGAGCGGCTGTTGGCCGAGCGCCAGTCGCTGCGGCTGGGGCCGCTAGGCTGGAGCGAGGCCGAATGGCTGGTGCCGCTGCTGGCGGGCGGCCTCGCGCTGCTGGCCGCCGCCTGGCCGGCGTGGCGGGCCTATCGCCTGGATGTCACGACGCTGCTGCAAGCTCCGCGCTGAAGTTCGACAATCCCGCCATCATGAAGTTCAAGCCCGCTCTTGCCATTGCCCTGACGTTCGGCCTGGCCGCCGCCTGCGCATTCGCCCAGGTTCCGCCCGCCATCGGCCAAGGCCCCGGCTACCACGACCCGCGCAGCCCCTTCAAGCCGCTGGAGGAGCGGGCCGACATCGTGTCCTGGAAGCTGCTGTCCCAGGTCACGGCCAAGGCCGAGAAAAAGAAGATCGTGCCGACCTTCCCGGCGACCGTGCAGGCCCTGGACCGCAAGACGGTCAAGGTGCAGGGCTTCATGATGCCGCTGGAGGCCGGCGACAAGCAGCAGCACTTCCTGCTGTCGTCGGTGCCGACGACCTGCGCCTTCTGCGTGCCGGCCGGCCCCGAGGGCCTCGTCGAGGTGCGCACGAAGAAGCCGGTGCGCTACACGCTGGAGCCCGTCGTCGTCGAAGGCCAGCTGGCCGTGCTGACCGACGACCCCTACGGCCTGTACTACCGCGTCGACGACGGCAACGCGGTCAATTGAGCCGCCTCAGGGCGCAAGGCGCTCGCGCAGCCAGGCGTTGGTGCCGGCGTCGAGCCTGAAAACCAGCCGGTCGTGCAGCCGCGAGCGGCGGCCCTGCCAGAACTCGAAGCGGTCCGGCAGCAGGCGGTAGCCGCCCCAGTGCGGCGGACGCTCGGGGTTCAGGCCATGCTGCACGGCGGCCTTGGCCGCGTTGGCCACCAGCACCGCGCGCGAGCTGATGACGCGGCTCTGCGGCGAGGCCCAGGCGCCCAGGCGCGAGTCGAGGGGGCGGCTCCTGAAATACTCGTCCGACTCCTGGGCCGAGGTCTTCTCGACGCGCCCCTCGATGCGCACGACCCGCTCCATCTCGACCCAATGGAACTGCAGCGCGGCCCAAGGGCTGTGCGCTAACTCTTCCCCCTTGCGGCTTTCGTAATTGGTGAACCAGACCATGCCGCGCGCGTCGCAGCCCTTCAGCAGCACGACGCGCGTCGACGGCCGGCCGTCGGCGCCGACGGTGGCCACCGTCATCGCGGTCGGTTCGGATACATCGTGCGCGATGGCCTCGTCCATCCAGCGGTTGAACAGGGCCAGCGGGCCATCGGTGGCCTGGGCCTCGTCCAACTCGCCCAGTTCGTAACTCTTCCGGAATTCACTCAGCTTGCTCATGAGGCCGAAGTATGCAGACCTTCCCTTAAGTGAACCTCCCAGTTTCAAGCGCAGGGGCACTCGGCATGCTTGTGGCAGTGCAGCAAAGGACGCAAAACCGTGCTGCCAGGGATTGCCAAGGACGACCACAGAATGATCAAACGACGCCCCGCCGTCGTCGTGCTGGCAGCAGGACGCGGTTCGCGCTTCCGCGGCCCGGGCCACAAGCTCGAGCAGGATCTGGGCGGCGCCGCCGGCACGGAAACCCTGCTGGCGCGCAGCCTGCGCCATGCCATCGCCACGCAGTTGCCGGTCGTCGTCGTGACGACGCCGGCCCTGGCGCCGGCCGTGCACCAGTTCGTGGCCGCGCGTGACGTCGTGACCCTGGCCGGGCGCGATGCCCAAGGCCGGCCCCAGCCGGTCGGCATGGGGCATTCCATCGCCGCCGGCGTCGGTGCCGCGGGCGACGCCGACGGCTGGCTCATCCTGCCGGCCGACATGCCGCTGGTGCGGCCCGCCACCATCGTGGCCGTGGCCGAAGGCCTGGAGCGCTACCCGGTCTGCTATGCCCAGTACCGCGGCATCCAGGGCCACCCGGTGGGCTTCGGCACCGAGCTCTATTCCGAACTGGTGGCCCTCAGCGGCGACGAGGGCGCCAAGCGCATCGTGGCCCGCTATGCCGCCCAGCCCATCGAGGTGGACGACCCCGGCGTGCACATCGACGTCGACACCATCGAGGACCTGGCGCGGTTGAACCGCTGAATCAAAGCGGCGCGCACAGCCCGTGGTGGGCGGCCAGGCGGGCCTGGCGCTCCAGCTCCGCGTCGCAGATGCCGTGTTCGCGCAGGCCCTGCACGGTGCGCAGCAGATAGTCCAGCGTCGTGCCGTAGCGCCCCTGGGCGTGACGGAAGATGTGCAGCAGTTCGGGCTCGTGCAGCGGGCCGGTCCAGTTCGGGCTCTGGCGCGACAGCGTGAAGGCCAGCGCGCGCTGCCGCCCGGCGGGCGTGTCGCAGTTCAGCCAGCGTGGCTCGTAGACGCCGTTGGGCATCTCGCGGGCCCAAAGCTGCGGCAGCACGGCCTCGCCGGCCGCGCGCGGCACGCGGTAGACCAGGCCGCGGCAGCTGCCGCCCGACACCAGGGCCAGCACCAGGCCGGGCTGCTGCGGCGAGCCGCGGTTCACCCGCGAGCGCATGCGCAGCACGCGGTGGAAGCCCCGCACCCGAGCCGGCAGCACCTGGGCATACTCGAAATCCGGGCGCCAGATCAGCGAACCGTAGGCGAACAGCAGCAGGTCATCGCCGCCAGACCGCCATTCGGCCGCGGTGCGCTGCAGCATATGAGCGCTGCGCGCCGGGCCATGCGGGATATTCAGGGCGTGTGACGACATCGGCCGCCATCTTGTCACGCCTGGTACCCAGGCCGTAACCCGCTCCGCCCCGTGGGCAAGTAATATGGTTACCTAAATTCCCAAGGGCAAGTTACAGAATCCAGGCCCAGGAGACCCGAATGCACGCCACACTGACTCACGTTACCGACCGCATCCGCGAGCGCAGCGCCAAGCTGCGCGGCGACTACCTGGCCCGCATCGCCAGGATGAACGGCCGCCAGCGCGGCTTCGAGCGCATGGGCTGCGCCAACGTCGCCCACGCGGTCGCGGCCCTGCCGTCCAGCGACAAGCTGCGCATCGTCGCCGAGAAGGCGCCCCACCTCGGCGTCGTCACGGCCTACAACGACATGCTGTCGGCCCACCAGCCCTACGAGAACTACCCGGGCCTGATCCGCGCGGAGGCCCACCGGCTGGGCGCCACCGTGCAGGTGGCCGGCGGCGTGCCAGCCATGTGCGACGGCGTCACGCAGGGCCTGCCCGGCATGGAGCTGAGCCTGTTCTCGCGCGACACCATCGCGATGGGCACGGCCATCGCGCTGACCCACGACGTCTTCGACGCGGCCCTGCTGCTGGGCATCTGCGACAAGATCGTGCCGGGCCTGCTGATCGGCGCGCTGCACTTCGGCCATCTGCCCTGCGTCTTCGTGCCGGCCGGGCCGATGAGCTCGGGCATCTCCAACAGCGACAAGGCCAAGGTGCGCGAGCTCTACGCCCAGGGCAAGGTCGGCCGCGACGAGCTGCTGAAGAGCGAATCGGCCGCCTACCACGGCGCCGGCACCTGCACCTTCTACGGCACGGCCAACAGCAACCAGATGCTGCTGGAGGCCATGGGCCTGCACACGCCCGGCAGCGCCTTCGTGCACCCGCACGACGAGCTGCGCACGGCGCTGACCCGCGAGGCGGTCGGTGCGGCGCTGGACATCAGCGGCCGTGTCGAAGGCAAGGCCGCCAGGCCCATCGGCCATGTCGTGGACGAGCGCTGCATCGTCAACGCGATGGCAGCACTGCTGGCCACCGGCGGCTCGACCAACCACCTGATCCACTGGGTCGCCGTCGCGCGTTCGGCAGGCATCCTGATCGACTGGAGCGACTTCTCCGAGCTGTCGGCCGTGGTGCCGCTGCTGGCCCGCGTCTACCCCAACGGCAGCGCCGACGTGAACCAGTTCCAGGCCGCCGGCGGTCCGGGCTTCGTCATCCGCGAGCTGCTGGACGCCGGCCTGATGCACGAGGACGTCATCTCGGTGGCCGGCGACAGCCTGCGCCCCTACACCTTCGTGCCACGCGCCGTGGGGCAGGGCGGCGCGGTCGCGCGCGAGGCCCTGCCGGCCGCCAGCGGCGACGAGGCCGTCGTGCGCACGGCCGCCGCGCCCTTCAGCGCGACCGGCGGCCTCAAGCTGCTGGCCGGCAACCTGGGCCGCGCCGTCATCAAGGTCTCGGCCGTGCCGGAGGACCGCCACACCGTCGAGGCGCCGTGCCGCATCTTCACGACGCAGGAAGCCATGCTGGCCGCCTTCAAGGCCGGCGAGCTGGAGCGCGACGTCGTCGTCGTCGTGCGCTTCCAGGGCCCGCACGCGAACGGCATGCCCGAGCTGCACAAGCTCACGCCGCCGCTGGCCGTGCTGCAGGGCAAGGGCTTCCGCGTCGCCCTGGTCACCGACGGCCGCATGAGCGGCGCGTCGGGCAAGGTGCCGGCGGCCATCCACGTCAGCCCCGAAGCCCTGGCCGGCGGCCCGCTGGCCCGGCTGCGCGACGGCGACCTCGTGCGCGTCTGCGCGCCGACCGGCACGCTGCAGGCCCTGGTCGCCGAGGCCGACTGGGCCGCGCGCGACGTGGCGACGCTCGCCCCCGCCGAAGCCGACGTCAACGCCCACGGCCTGGGCCGCGAGCTGTTCGCCGGCCTGCGCCGCAATGTGCTCAGCGCCGAGGAAGGCGCCGTCACCTGGCTGTGACGCCGATCAAGGAAACCGAGATGCTTGAAACCCTCAGCCTGGCCAGCCACGGCCCCGTCATCCCCGTCATCGTCATCCAGCGCCTGGAAGACGCCGTGCCGCTGGCCGAGGCCCTGGTGGCCGGCGGCGTCAGGGTGCTCGAGGTGACGCTGCGCACGCCGGTCGCGCTGCAGGCCATGGAGGCCATGGCCAAGGTGCCTGGCGCCATCGTCGGCGCCGGCACGCTGCGCAGCCCGCAGGACGTGGCGAACGCGAAGAACGCCGGCTGCCGGTTCGGCGTCAGCCCCGGCTTCACCGAGACCATCGGCGCGGCCTGCCGGCAGCACGGCCTGCCGCTGCTGCCCGGCGTGTCGACGGCCTCCGAGGTCATGCAGGCCAATGCGGCCGGCTACGGCTTCCTGAAGCTCTTCCCGGCCGTCGCCGTCGGCGGCCTGAACCTGCTGAAGGCCCTGGCCGGCCCCTTTCCCGACGTGGCCTTCTGCCCGACCGGCGGCATCTCGCCGGAGACGGCGCCGCAATTCCTGAAGCTGCCCAACGTCAAGGTCTGCGGCGGCTCCTGGCTGACGCCGCAGGATGCGGTCGACGCCAAGGACTGGGCGCGCATCACCCAGCTGGCCACCGAGGCCGCCGCGCTGCGGTCCTGACGGCCGGAGTTCAGGCGGCCAGGCGTTGCGCATCGCGCTCGACGCGGCGCAAGGGCGCTGCGCCGCGCAGCCTGTCAAGCACCGGCCCCTGCCAGGGCAACAGATAGACCAGCGTGGCCAGCATGGCGCGCCGGCGCGACGACAGCAGGGGCCGCTGCCGCTCGTCGAGCAGCAGCACGTTGCAGCGCACGCCGAGCGGATCGGCCTGCACGACGGTGCCCTTGGCAAGCTCGACCCAGTCCCACTCCAGCCAGGCGCAGGCATCGGCATAACTGCGCTCCCAGCGCGTCGTGCCGGCGCGCCGCTCGCCCGCCCGGGCCCGATGCACGCTGGTCTGCGCATGCATGACGTCCCGGGCCGCGCCCGACAGCGCGGCGGCGGGCCAGCACACGCTGCCCTCGGGGAGATGGATCAGGGTCGACATCGATGCGCCTTTCTTGCCGGGTTCGTGATCGGCGCGCAGTCTCCGGTCATCACGGAGACCGGACAAGCTGGCAGACTTGACAGGTATGGGCCGGCCCGAGATGACCGAGATGAACTACCAGCAGCTGATCGACGTCGGGCTGAGCGAGGACTTCGCCAGCTTCGAGCGCCGGCTGGTGTCCACGGCCGAGGCACTGGGCTTCCCCATCATCTCGGGCGTGCTGATGCGCGGCCTGCTGCAGGACGCCGACGTGCGGATCACGTCGCTGGGCAATACGCCCGAAGGCTATCTGGAAGTTGCCAAGAACCTCGGCGAAGCGCGCCGTGATCCCGTGATGGTCAAGCTGATGATGCAGTCGGTACCCATCGTCTATGACCAGCAAACCTACGCCAGCGCCGGTGCGGGCGAGATATGGGAGGCTCAGGCGCCGTACGGCTACAAGACCGGGATCGCAGTCAAACTGCACCTGCCGGGGAACAAGCTTTTTCTGCTCGGCATGGACCGCGAGGAGGCGCTGCCTGAGCCGGGCGCCCAGTTGATGCAGGCGATTGCGGGACTGCAGTTGCTGGCGGCACATGCCATGACGGCAGCGGACAGGCTGCTCGGTCCCGGAGTCGACAAAGGCGACCTGCCCAAGTTTACGAAGCGCGAACTGGATGTGCTGAGCTGGACTTCCCAGGGCAAGACGGCCTGGGAGGTCAGCGTCATCCTCGGCATGAGCGAGAAGACGGTGAACTTCCATCTCGGCAACGCGATGCGCAAGCTGGGCGTGACGTCCAAGCACCAGGCGGTGCTGAAATGCGTGGCGGCGGGCCTGCTCTGAGTGCTTCGGCGCATACAACCTGGAAGACTTGCTAGGTTACCGGTTCACCAAAAACAGGGACAGTTTGGACCCAGCAAGTCCTCTCCCATCCCTGCTGGAGCCCCCCATGAAGATCATCGACCTCGTCTACCAAATCCTCGGCCTGCCCAAGCTTGGCGGCTGAGCACATGCGCCACCCACGGCGTGAACCGGACGCGGCCCGCAACGGATGCCCCAGGTGACCGGCTCCAGACCACGAGCCCCGCACCCTTGGCGCATCCGTTGCGGCCCCCGCGCCCACAGCCGCCCCACATGCAGCCCTGCGCCACCACCGTGTCCATCTCCGCTGCAACCTATGCCCGGCTGCTGAGCCTCGCCGACCAGGCGCCGCTCGAATGCCTGCCCCTGACCTCGCGCACGCTGGTCCACGCGAAGACGCTGGGCTATCAACAGATCGGCCAGATCCGCAGCACGCCGCCGCACCGGCTGCTGGCCGACCTGGGCGAGGAGCGCACCGCCGAACTGACGCGGGCGCTCTACGACTTCGGCATGCGCCCGCTCGGGCCGCGCGACTGAACTGCCGCCGCATCAGGCCTGCTTGGCCACACGCCTCAGGTCGACCGCGTCGGGCAGCGACCGCGTCTCGTTGGCCGCGAGGCGGAACACGCGCAGCGCCGCGACCACCTGGGCCGTGTCGTTGAGCATCTGAGCGGCCGCACGCGCCAGCTGTTCCACCATCGCCGCGTTCTGGTGCGTGATGCCGTCGAGCTGACGCATCGCGCCATGCACCTCGACCACGCCGCGCATCTGTGCCGCGGCGGCGTTGTCGATGTCGCCGATCAGGCCCGTGAAAGCCCGCACCTTGGACAGCGTCGCGTCGATGCTCTCCCGCGCGGTGCGCGTCTGCGCCTCGCCGGCCTGCACGCGCTGCGTCGAATCGTCGATCAGCGACTTGATCTCGCGCGCGGCCAGCGAGCTGCGCTGCGCCAGTGCCCGCACCTCGCCCGCGACGACGGCGAAACCCTTGCCGTGCTCGCCCGCGCGCGCCGCCTCGACGGCCGCGTTCAGCGCCAGCAGATTGGTCTGGAAGGCGATGCTGTCGATGAGCTGCACGATCTCGCCGATGCGGCTCGACGAGCCGGCGATGCCGCCCATCGTGTCGGTCACCGAATGCACGGCCTCGGCGCTGTGGCGCGACACCTCATGCAGCTCGCCGACGACGCCGTTGGCCGCCTGCGTGCCGTTGCTGGTGTCGCGCACCGTCGCCGCGATCTGCTCCATGCTGGCCACCGTCTGCTCCAGGCTGGCGGCCTGGGCCACGGTGCGTTCGGCCAGGTCGCGGTTGCCGTCGGCGATCTCGTTGCCGACGCTGCGGATGCGGTCGATCTCCTGGCGCGTGTCGGTCACCATCGCACGCAGGTTCACGCCGACCTGGGCCAGCGACGCCTCCAGGCCGCGCAACTGCGGTCGGCCGCTGCGCTCCAGCGTGGCGGCGAGGTCGCCGGCCGCGAGTGCGTTGGCATAGGCCTCCACCTTGCGCAGCCCGGTACGCCGGCCGCCGTCGCGCCATGCGGCGAGCGCGCCGCCGGCCGCCAACGCCGTGCCCGCCGCCACCCAGGGGCCGGCCGCGGCGTAGGCCAGCGTGCCCAGCATGGCCACGGCGACGTGGGCCGATGCCTCGCCCAGCCAGGGGGCGCGGCGGCGCAGGCCGGCCCAGGCGCCGGCCCAGCCCGTGGTGACGATCTCGCCCGCCCTCAGCCGGTGGCGCAGGCGGCCGGCGCGCGCCTCCTCGCGCATCCGTGCGAACAGCGCCTCCGTCGCGTCGACCTGGGCACGCGTCGGCTGCGAGCGCACCGACAGATAGGCCACCGGCCGACCGCCGTCGAGCAGCGGCGTCACATTGGCCAGCACCCAGTAGTGGTCGCCGTCCTTGCGCCGGTTCTTCACGAGGCCGGACCAGGGCTGGCCGGCCTGTATGGTCGCCCACATGTCGCGGAAGGCTTCCTCGGGCACGTCCGGGTGGCGCAGGATGTTGTGGGGCTGGCCCAGCAGTTCGTCCAGCGTGTAGCCGCTCGTCGCGACGAAGACGGCATTGGCGTGCAGGATGCGGCCCTTGAGGTCGGTCGTGGACACCAGCAACTGGCCGGCCGGGAAGGGGAACTCGCGCTGGGTCGCGGACTGCAGTCTCATGGGGTACTCCTCTGTGCAACGTGCGAGCATGCGTCCCCGAACCTCGTCCAAGATTGATCTTGCTCAACCTGCAGGAAATGCGCCCCAGCCCGCCATGCAAGACCGTGAAATCCCCCTCGAAAACTGGCCCCGGCGTGCAGCGCTGCAGCATTTCCGTGCAATGGCCCAGCCGGCCTTCAGCGTGACCGCCGACGTCGACGTGACGGGCCTGCGCGAGCGCGCCGCCGCGCATGGCGCCACGCCCTGGCTGGCCTATCACCATGCGGCGCTGGAAGCCGCCAACGGCATCGACGCGATGCGCCAGACCCTGGTCGACGGCGGCCTCGGTGTGCGCGAGTTCGGCGTCGTCCACGCCAGCAGCACGGCGCTGCGCGAGGACGGCAGCTTCGGCTTCGTCACGCTGCCCCGCGACGCGTCGCTGGCGCGCTTCGCCGAGCGCGGCAAGGCCAACCTGGCGCGCGTGCGCCGCGCCAGCGGCTCGCTGTTCGCCGGCGACGATCCCGGCGACGTGCGCGCGCAGACCCTGGTGCACATGACGGCACTGCCCTGGTTCGCGTTCACGGCCTTCACGCATGCGCGCGCCGCGGGCGACGACCGGCCCAAGATCGCCTTCGGCCGCTTCAAGCCGGTGGCCGGCCGGCTGCTGATGCCGGTGGCCGTCGACGTGCACCACGCGCTGTGCGATGGCGTGCACGTCGGCCGCTTCTTCGAGCGGCTGCAGGCGCAGCTCGATTCGATCTGAGGCAAGGCTGAACAAGTCCCTCGCGCGCAGCGCATCCCTGCTTTGGGCGGTCTGCTGCGTTGCAAATCCTCGCCGTAGCCCGCGCTACGGCTGCGGTTTGCGCCTTGCAGCCCATCCCAAACCAGGGCGCACTGCATCGCGGGGACTCGTTCAGCCTTACCTATCAATCGTCACGACGACCGGCGCATGGTCGCTGGGCCGCTCGTTCTTGCGCGGCAGCCTGTCGATCTCGCAGGCCGTCACGCGGGCCTTCAGCGCCGCGCTGACGAGGATGTGGTCGATGCGCAGCCCCTGGTTCCTGCGGAAGGCCAGGTTGCGGTAGTCCCACCAGCTCCAGCTCTTGGCCGGCTGTTCGAACAGCCGGAACGCATCGGTCAGGCCCAGCTCGACGAGCTGCCGGAACTGCGCACGCTCCTCGGGCGTGCAGTGGATCTGGCCGGCCCAGGCCACCGGGTCGTAGACGTCGCGGTCCTCGGGGGCGATGTTGTAGTCGCCCATCAGCACGAGCTGCTCATGGGCCTGCATCTGCCCGCCGACCCAGCCGCGCAGCGCGTCCAGCCAGCCCATCTTGTAGGCGAACTTGTCGCTGCCGGGCGCCTGGCCGTTGGGGAAGTAGCCGCCGATGACGCGCACGCCGCCGACGGTGCCGGCGATCACGCGGGCCTGCTCGTCGGCAAAGCCGGGGATGTTCTTGACGATGTCGGTCGCCGGCTCGCGGCTGATCAGCGCGACGCCGTTGTAGGTCTTCTGGCCGAACCACTGCACCTGCCAGCCCGCGGCGCCGAAGTCGGCGGTCGGGAACTTGTCGTCGGTCAGCTTGGTCTCCTGCAGCACGAGGGCGTCGACCGGGTGGGCGGCCAGCCAGTCGAGCACCTGCGGCAGGCGGATGGACAGGGAGTTGACGTTCCAGGTGGCGAACTGCTTCATCGCGGGCTTCTCGAGGCGGGTGTTGGCCGGCATTGTGACGGGCGTGTGCAAGGGCCGTTCGCGCGCTTGGTCAGTGTCCGGTCAGCCAGGGTTTTCTAGAGTGCCGCCGATTCATGAGGCCGCTGCGGACCGGAGCCCGGCGGCCAACACCTCGTCACCAATGCCCCAGACCGTCATGCGCTTGACTCCATCCGCCGGCCGCCGGCCGCAGCTCAGCTCCCGGGGACGCAGCCTGCGTATCGCAGCGTCCACCGTCGTCGCCATCGCGCTGGGCGCGCTGCTGTTGCTGCGCCACCAGGACGCCCCCAAGGCGGCCCCGTCCTCCCCTTCCGTGCTGATGCTGAACGGCGACACGGTGCGCCTCGATGCGGCCCAGATCACGGAGTTGAAGGTGGGCCCCGTCGAGACCCGGCCCTTCCAGGCCCGGCGCGAGGCGCTCGGGATCATCGACTTCGACCAGGACCACGCGGTCCAGGTGTTCTCGCCCTACCAGGGCCGGATCGGCCGCGTGCTGGTGCGCGCCGGCGACGAGGTGCGCAAGGGGCAGGTGCTGTACACGGTGCAGATCCCCGACCTCGCCCAGGCGGCCTCGGCGCTGATCGCGGCGGCCGGCAGCCTGCAGCTCACCACGCAGACGCTGCAGCGTGCCCAGGGCCTGGCGGCCGGGCAAAGCATCTCCCAGAAGGAATTGCAGCAGAACGTCGCCGACCAGCAGACGGCCGATGGCGCCTACCGTGCGGCGCGCAAGACCCTGGGCCTGTTCGGCCTCGGCAGCGGCGACATCGACGCGATCGAGAAGTCGCGCCGCGTGGACACCGAGATGCCCGTGCGCAGCCCGCTGGCCGGCCGCGTCGTGGCGCGCGCGGCGTCGGAAGGGCTGCTGGTGCAGCCCGGCGCGGGCAGCCCGCCCGTCATGGTCGCGGACATGCGCAGGCTGTGGATGGTGGCCAGCGTGCCGGAGTCCGAGCTCGGCGGCTATCGCCTCGGGCAGAAGGTGAACGTGACCGTGTCGGCCTACCCCGGCAGGCGCTTCACGGGTCGGCTGGCCTATATTGGCGACGTCGCCGACCCGGCCTCCCACCGCATCGGCCTGCGCACCGAGGTGGCGGACCCCGGCCATCTGCTGCGGCCGCAGATGATGGCCCAGTTCAGCATCGAGCTGCAGGCCGCAACCGTTGGCCCGGCCGTGCCCGAGAACGCGCTGGCCCGCGAAGGCGACGGCAGCATCAGCGCCTGGGTCGCCCGGGACGCGCAGAGCTTCACGCGCCGCAAGGTGGTGACGGGCCTGACCCAGGACGGCTGGGTGCAGGTCGTCGACGGGCTCAAGGCCGGGGAGCGGGTCGCGAAGGACCGCGCGCTCTTCCTGAGCAACCTGGCGCAGATGGCGCAGAACTGAGCGGAGCGTCGAGATGTTCCGTCCTTTGCTGGCCTTCGTGCTGACGCGCCGCCCCATGGTGCTGCTGGGGCTGCTGGCCTTCCTGGCGGCCGGGCTGCTGGCCTTCTACCAGCTCAATGTCGAGGCCTATCCCAACCCCGCGCCGGTGATCCTGGAGATCACCGCCCAGTCGGCCGGCCAGTCGGCCGAGGAGATGGAGCGCTACTACACGCGCCCCATGGAGATCGGCCTGGCCACGACGCTGGGCGTGGACAACATCCGCTCCACGTCGTTCTACGGCCTGTCCTTCGTGCGCGTGACCTTCAAGTACGGCGTCGACTACGTGGCGGCGCTGACCCAGACCGCGATCAACCTGCAGCAGAACGTCAGCCTGCCCAACGGCGTGCAGCCGCAGATCCAGGCATCGAGCCTGGTGGGCGAGATCCTGCGCTACCAGGTCAAGGGGCCGTCCACCTACAGCCTGACGGACCTGCGCGGCATCCAGGACTGGGTCATTCAGCGCCGCCTGCTCACGGTGCCCGGCGTCAGCCAGATCGTGACCTGGGGCGGCACGACGAAGGAGTACCACGTCGAGGTCCAGCCCGGCCGGCTGGAGAGCTACGGTCTGACGCTGCAGCAGGTCATCCAGGCGCTCGGCAACGCGAACAGCAATGTGGGCGGGCGCACCGTCAGCGTCGGCGAGCAATCGGTGAACGTGCGCGGGCTGGGCCTGGTGCGCAACATCCAGGACGTCGGCAACACCGTGCTCAGCCAGCAGAACGGGCAGCCGGTGCTGGTGCGCGACGTGGCCGAGATCAGCTTGGGCAACGTGCCGCGGCTGGGCGAGGCCGGGCGCGACGCCAGCAACGACGTGGTCACCGGCGTGGTCATCATGAACCGCACGATGCAGACCAAGGACGTGATCGCGCGCGTCAAGACCGCCGTCGACACGCTTAACCACGACGGCAGCCTGCCCCAGGGCGTGCACCTGGAGCCCTACTACGACCGCTCGACCCTCGTCGACGTGACGACCCACACCGTCATCCACAACCTGGTGTTCGGCTGCGTGCTGGTGTTCTTCATCCAGTGGATCTTCCTCGGCGACCTGCGCAGCGCGGTCATCGTCAGCGTCAACATCCCGTTCGCGCTGTTCTTCAGCATCATCATGCTGGTGCTGACGGGGGAGTCGGCCAACCTGCTGTCGCTCGGCGCCGTCGACTTCGGCATCATCGTCGACTCGGCCGTCATCCTGGTCGAGAACGTCTATCGCAATTTCCAGCGCACGCCGCGCCAGCGCGTGGAGGCGCTGCGGGCCATGACGCGCGGGCCCCACGGCATGGAGACCGACCCGGCCCTGGGCTGGACCCAGCGCCTGCGCATGATCTTCATGAGCGCGCTGCAGGTGGACAACTCCATCCTGTTCTCCACCGTCATCACCATCGCGGCCTTTTCGCCGCTGTTCCTGATGACGGGCGTCGAGGGCCAGATCTTCGGCCCCATGGCCCGCACCTACGGCTATGCGCTGGCCGGCGCGCTGCTGGCGACCTTCACGGTGACGCCGGTGCTGGTGGCCTATCTGCTGCCGCGGCGCGTGAAGGAGGAGGAGACCTGGCTGGTGCGGGGGATCCACCGCGTCTACGAGCCGCTGCTGCGCTGGTCGATTGCGCACGTGCGCTGGATGTGCGGCTTCGCCGTTGCCTTCCTGCTGGGCGTGGCCGTGCTGGCGGCCAACCTCGGCAGCGAGTTCCTGCCGGCGCTGGAGGAGGGCAATCTGTGGATCCGGGCCTCGATGCCCCCGACCATTTCGCTCGAGGCCGGCACCGAGAAGGCCAACAAGATGCGCCGCATCATCCAGAGCTTCCCCGAGGTCATCACGGTGGTGTCCCAGCACGGCCGGCCGGACGACGGCAGCGATGCGTCGGGCTTCAACAACGTGGAGCTGTTCGCGCCGCTCAAGCCCTTCGACCAATGGCCGGCCGGCGTGGACAAGGAACAGCTCGTGAACGAGCTGCAGGAGCGCCTGACGCGCGAGTTCCCGGGCGTGGGCTTCAACTTCTCGCAGTACATCCAGGACAACGTCGAGGAAGGCCTCTCCGGCGTCAAGGGCGCCAATTCGGTCAAGATCATCGGGCCCGACCTCGTGACCCTCGAGAAGCTCGCCGGCCGGGCCATGCCGCTGATGGGCCAGGTCCAGGGCGTGGGCGACCTCGGCATCTTCAACGTGCTGGGCCAGCCCAACCTGAACATCCAGATCGACCGCGCCAGGGCCGCCCGCTATGGCCTGAACACGGGCGACGTCAATGCCGTGGTGCAGGCCGCGCTCGGCGGCACGGTCGCGACGACGGTGCTCGAAGGCGACCGGCAGTACGGCCTGTCGGTCCGCTACGCCGGCCCGGCCCGCGCCGGCCTCGAGCGCGTGCGCGACCTGCGCGTGGGCTACAGCACCGGCAGCGGGACGGCCTATGTGCCGCTGCGCGACATCGCCACCATCGGCCTGGACACCGGCGCCACCTACGTCTATCACGAACGCAACGAGCGCTACATCCCGATCAAGTTCAGCGTGCGCGGCCGCGACCTCGGCAGCACGGTGGCCGAGATCGAGGCCAAGCTGGGCCATGAACTGGCCCTGCCGGAGGGCTACCGCGTCGAATACGCCGGCGAGTTCGAGGAACTGCAGAAGGCCAAGGCCCGCATGGCCGTCCTCATCCCGGCCGCCATGCTGCTGATCCTGGTGCTGCTCTATGCGCTGTTCAACAGCATCGGCTACAGCCTGCTGGCGCTGGTGGCGGTGCCCTTCACGGTGGCCAGCGGCGTGCTCGCGCTGTTCGTGTCGGGCCAGGTGGTCAGCATCTCTGCGGTGATCGGCTTCGTGTCCCTGCTCGGCGTGTCGGTCATGGACGGCATCCTGATCCTGACCTACTTCAAGGAGCTCAGGCTCGCCGGCAGCACGCCCGAGCAGGCCATCTACGACGCCTATCTGCACCGCATGCGTCCCTTGCTGATGACGGCGCTGTCGGCCTGCATCGGCCTCTTCCCGGCCGCCATCAGCCACGGCATCGGCAGCCAGGTTCAGCGCCCGCTCGCCACGGTGGTCGTTGGCGGCATGTTCCTCGGCCCGTTCTTCCTGCTGGTCGTCGTGCCGGCCCTGCGCCTGGCCGTGCTGCGGCGCGTGAAGCTCAAGAAACGCCGCAAGGGATTGGGCGGCGACGCACTGGCCTGAAGGAGCACAAGCATGAAATCCCCGGACAAGCACCTCCCGAGGCCCCTGGCTCGCGCCGTCCAGCTGCTTGCCGCCGCCGCGCTGGCGGGCTGCGCCGCCGGCCCCGACTTCCATGCGCCGCCCCCGCCCCAGGCGACCGGCTATCTGCGCGGCGAGCCCAAGGACGCCGCGGCACCGCCGAGCGAAGCGGCGGCGCCCCAGCCCCGTTGGTGGGCGGCCTACGGCTCCGAGCGGCTGAATGCGCTGGTCGAGCGCGCGCTGCAGCGCAACCCCGGCATCGCCGCGGGCGAGGCCAGCCTGCGCCAGGCCCAGCAGAACGTGAACGCCCAGCAGGGACTGTTCTATCCCTCCGCGCAACTGGGCTACAGCGCGGCCCGGCAGAACTCGGGCACCGTGCTGTCGTCGCCGCTGAGCTCGGGCCAGTCGCTCTACAACCTGCACACGGCCCAGCTCACCGTGGGCTTCGTGCCGGACGTTTTCGGCGGCAACCGCCGCCAGGTGGAGTCGCTGCAGGCCGCCGCCGACAGCCAGCGCTACCAGACCGACGCGCTGCGCACGACCCTCGCCAGCAACGTGGCCGCCGCCGTGCTGCAGGAGCAGTCGCTGCTGGACCAGCTGCAGATCGTGACCGAAGCGCTGAGCCTGGCGAAGGAACAGCTGCAGCACACCAGGGCGCAGCAGGCGGCCGGGTACGGCAGCGGCATGGACCTCGCCCAGCAGGAGGCCGCCCTGGCCCAGGCCCAGGCGCTGCTGCCGCCGCTGAACAAGCAGTTGGAGCAGACCCGCGACCTGCTGGCCGTGCTGTGCGGCGACCTGCCCAGCGAGCTGGCGGCACCGGACGAAGGCCCGTCGACCGGGCACCTGGCCCGCCTGCGCATGCCGCAGCCTCTGCCGCAGGTCGTGCCGTCGCAACTGGTGCAATACCGCCCCGACGTGCAGGCCGCGCAGGCGCAACTGCACGCGGCCTATGCGCAGATCGGCGTCAGCGTCAGCAACATGCTGCCGCAGTTCTCGATCGGCGCGAACCTGGCCTACAGCGCGGCGACGCTGCCCAACCTGATTTCGCCGGCCCGGCAGTCCTGGGGCCTGGTGGCCGGCCTGACCCAGCCGCTGTTCGCGGGCGGTGCGCTGACCGCCCGCAAGCGCGCGGCCGAGGCCGCCGCCGAGGCGGCTCAGGCGCAATACCAGGGCGCCGTGCTGACCGCCTTCCAGAACGTGGCCGACACGCTGTACGCGCTGGAGCACGACGGCAGGGCCCTCGAAGCCGCGGAGCGCAATGTGGCGGCCAGCGAGCGGCTGATGGCCCTGACCGACCAGCAGTTCAGCCAGGGCTATGCGGCGCGTCCGGCCTGGCTGGCGGCGCGGCAGGCGCTGCTGCAGGCCCGGCTGGCCCAGGTCGGCGCCAAGGCCAGCCATCTCGGCGACAGCGTGGCGCTGTTCCAGGCGCTGGGCGGCGGATGGCGCCCGGGCGCCGACGAGCAGGCCTCGGCCGGCCGCTGACAGGCTCAGGCGCCGGCTTCGGCCGAGGTGTCGCAGTCCAGGCAGGTCTCGATGGGCGGCGGGGGCAGGTGCAGGTCGCTCTGCAGCTGGCGCAGCGCGGTGCGCAGGCCTTCCTCGACGACCGGGTGGTAGAAGGGGCTGTCCAGCATCTGCTGCACCGTGTCGCCGCGCTGCACGCTCCAGGCCAGCAGGTGTCCGAGGTGCTCGGCGGCCGGGCCGATCATCTCGGCGCCCAGCAGCCGGCCCGTGCCGCGCTCGGCATAGACGTGCAGGCCGCCGCGGTTGACGAGCATCACGCGGCTGCGGCCCTGGTCGGCGAAGCTGACGCGGCCGGTGTCGAAGGCGCGGCCCGCGGCGGTCAGCTCGGCATGGCTGGCACCGGCCAGCGCGATCTGCGGGTCGCTGAAGACGACGGCCAGCGGCGCGCGGCGCGGGCGCCGGTGCACGCGGGGCCAGCGCGCCGCGTTGTCGCCCGCGATGCGGCCGGCGTCGGCGGCCTCGTGCAGCAGCGGGCGGTCGTCGGTCACGTCGCCGGCGATGAAGACATGGCTGTCGCCCCACTGGCCGGTGTGGCGATCCAGCTGCGGCTTGCCCAGGCCCAGCGCCTGCAGGCCGAGGCCGTCGAGATTGGGCTCGCGGCCGGCGGCGCAGAGCATGGCGTCGAAGCGCTCGTCGCCGATGCGGACCTGGTCGCCGTCCAGCACGGGGTCGGGCACGCCCGCGTTCAGGGTCAGCGGCAGCTCGTCGGCAAAGAGCCGGCGGGCCAGCGCCTGCAGCTCGGGGTCGGTCAGCGGGCCGACGCGCTCGCTGCGCGCGAACAGGCGCACGCGCACGCCCAGGCGGCGCAGGGCCAGTGCCAGCTCCAGGCCGATGACGCCGGCGCCGTAGACGGCCAGCGAGCGCGGCAGGTCCTGCCAGTCGAACACGTCTTCGTTGATGAGCAGCTTGGCACCGAGCCGTTCGCGCCAGCCGGCCGGGATGCGCGTGTGCGAACCGGTGGCGATGACGAAGGACTTGGCTTCGACGCGCTGGCCGGCCACGTCCAGCGTGTTCGGTCCCGTGAAGCGCGCCCGGCCGAACAGCCGCGTGGCCTCGGGCCAGCCGCGCACGGTGTCGAGCACGAAGCCGACGAAGCGGTCGCGCTCGCTGCGCACGCGCTGCATGACGGCGCGGCCGTCGACGCGCGGCGCCTCGGCCTGCACGCCGAAGCGGTGGGCCTCGCGCACGGCCTGGGCCGCGTCGGCCGCGGCGATCAGCAGCTTGCTCGGCATGCAGCCGACGCGCGCGCAGGTCGTGCCGTAGTGGGTCGCCTCGATGAGCAGCACGCGCTCGGTGTGCACGCGCGCGGCTCGGTAGGCCGCCATGCCGGCGGTGCCGGCGCCGATGATGGCCACGTCGCAGGAGAGGGAGGTCATGAGGCGATCCTTGCTCAGGCCAGGCAAGGATAGCCCGGGCCCCATCGCCTCCGGCATCCCGGGACTTCTAGCGGAGGAAGGGCGCCAGCCAGCGCATCTGCGGCTTGTCCCGGCCATCGGCATCGGGCTCCAGCGACAGGAAGTAGTCGCCCCAGCGCGGGCCGCCGGCCCACCACAGCCAGCCGGCCCAGACGTCGGCATTGGCCTGCAGATGCTGCAGCGCGCCGCGCACGGCCTGCTCGCAGACGGCGTTGGGGCCACCGCCGATCTCGCCCAGCAGCGCGCGGCGCTTGTGCTGGCGCAGCCAGGCGGTGAAGCGGCGCAGGCGCTCGGCGCCGATCTCGGGGCTCACGCAGTCGGGCTGGGTGCCGGAGCCGTCCTTGTCGAAATACTGGTGCACCTCGAACAGCATGCGGTTCAGCGGGTCGTGCACGCGGTCCATGACCTCGGCGTTGGCGCTGCCGTACCAGGTCGATTCGAACCAGCTCCAGGCGCCGGTGTAGCCGTTGCCGGGCACGGTGACGAGATTGGTGGCGCCGGTGGCGCGAATGGCGTCGATGGCGGCCTGGGCCGCGGCGGCCCAGGTCTCGGTGGGCAGGCCGTGCGGCTCGTTGACGAGGCCGAACTGCACGCGCGGGTTGCCCTTGAACTGCAGGGCCAGGCGGCGCCAGAAGTCCGCGAACGCGGCGATGGGCAGCTCGGCCGTGCCGACGCGCACCTCCTTGTAGGCCGCGTAGTTGTGCGGGTCCAGCAGCACCTGCAGGCCGCGCGCGGTCGTGCCGTCGACGAATTCGCGCAGGCGGGCCAGCTCGGCGGCATCGAGCTCGCCGCCGAGCACCGGCTGCAGGCGCTCCCAGCGGAAGGCGATGCGCATCAGGTTCATGCCGCTGGCCTGGTAGTAGGCCGTGCTGGCGACACCGGGGTAGACGAAGTCCTTGCCGTGGGTGCCGGGGAAGGGCAGCTTCTCGCCCCATTCGGCGCCGGACAGGCTGATGCCGCGCCATTCCAGCGGGGCGGCTTGGGCCGTGGCTGCCGCGAGCAGCGCGGCGCAGAGGAGGCGGCGGATCATGTGATGTCCTTGGCGGGCGGCTGCACGCCGAGCGCGGCGAGCACGTCCTGGCAGGCGCCCAGCGTGTGGTAGTCGGTCTTGCCGGCGGGGCTTTTCTCGTCGGTCACCTTGCCGTTATCGGGCGCGAGGATGCGGTACCAGGCGCCGTGCTCGTGGTCGACGAAGTGCTGCCAGGCATAGGCCCAGATCCGGTCGTACCACTGCCAGTAGCCGTCGTCGCCGCTGTGCACCGCCAGCCAGGCGGCGGCGGCAAGGCTCTCGGCCTGGACCCAGAAATATTTGTCGGCGTCGCAGACGTCGCCGCCGGGTGCGAAGCCGTAGACGAGGCCGCCATGCTTTTCGTCCCAGCCGTGCTTCATCGCGGCGTCGAAGAAATGGCGCGCCGTCGGCAGCAGCCAGCCGGGCGCCGCGTCACCCAGGCGCCGCTCCAGCATCAGCAATAACTTGGCCCACTCGGTCAGGTGGCCGGTCTGGAAACCCCAGGGCCGGAAGATGTTGGTCTTGTCGTGGCGGTTGTAGTCCCAGTCGGGCGTCCAGTCGGTCTTGTAGTGCTCCCAGACGAGGCCGCCGGCCAGGGCCGCCTGGCGTTGCGCGACGGAGGTGGCCAGCAGCAGCGCACGGTCGAGGTAGCGGGCCTCGCCGCTGGCGGCATGGGCGGCCAGCAGGGCCTCGCAGGCATGCATATTGGCGTTCTGGCCGCGGTAGGCGCCCAGCTGCCAGTCGGGCGTGGCCTCGTCGGCATAGAGGCCGTGGGCGGGCTCCCAGAAGCGCTGCTCCATCAGCGCGAAGGTGGCCGCGATGCCCTCCCGCGCGCCCGGCACGCCGGCCTGCGCGGCATGCGAGTTCGCCAGCAGCACGAAGGACAGGCCGTAGCAGTGGTTGCCGCCGTCGGTGACGGTGGCGCGACCCTCACTCCAGTCCAGCGTCCAGGCGTAGCCGCCCCGGGGCTGGGCGTGGGCCTGGTTCACGAAGGCCAGCGCATGCGCCACGTCCTTGGCCGATCCACCGAACCAGCGCCACGCCAGCGCGTGGTTGAAGACGAAGCGCGTGCTGCTGACGAGATGGCGGCTGCGGCGGTCGTAGACGCTGCCGTCGTCCTTGAAGAAGTGGAAGCAGCCGCCGGTTTCGTCCATCGCACGCGGCGCATAGAAGGCCAGCGTGCGGCGCATATGGGCCCACAGCGCCTCGGGCTTGCGCATGTCGGGAAGATTCATTTCAAGACCTCCTGGTTCAGGAAGCGGGTCAGCTCGTCGGCCATCCGGGCGTGGACGTCGATGCGGGGGTGGGCCCAGGCAAAGGCCTGGAAGGTGTGGGTCCAGACCTTGGCGTCGCCCTCGGCGCGCAAGGTGGCGGCGGCCTGCTCCAGCGCGCGCGGGATGGCGGGCTCGTCCTTCCAGGCCGTCATGCCGCCGGCCAGCAGCAGGAGCCTGGCATCGGGGTAGCGGCCACGCAACTGGCGCACGAAGGCGAGATAGCGAGCGCCGAAGTCCGCCGCGATGGGCCGGCCCTTGGAGGCCGGGAAGCCATGGTCGTTCTGGCCGAGGTTGAGCAGCACGACGTCGGGCGAGCGCGGGTCGGGCGGCGCGACGGGTGCGTCCAGCCGCGGGGCCTCGCGGTTCCAGACCTGGGGCATCAGCAGCTCGTGCCAGGTCGCCGTGATGCCGATGCCGCTGACGGCGATGCCGACATAGTCCGCGCCCAGCCGCTCGGCCGTCAGGGCGCCGTAGGCACGCGTGCCGTCGTGGAAATAGAGGTCGTCGTACTGGTCGTCGCCGAGGTCGGCGTTGCAGGCGCCCGCGGTGATGGAGTCACCATAGAAGACCAGCCTCAGCGGGCGGGCCGGCGGCGGGGCCAGCAGCCGGCCTCCTTCGCCCAGGCGCAGGCCGGTGAAGACGGCCTCGGCCATCGCGCCCTCGGTGCGCTTGATCAGGCGCAGGCTGTGCTCGCCGGGCGGCAGCGGCTCGCGCAGCCGCCAGTCGGACGCGGCATTGCCCGGCACGGCCAGCCAGTGGCGGACGCCGTCGATCTCGACCGTGAAATGGCTGCTGCCCCAGTGCGTGGACGCGAAGCCCAGGCCCAGCTGCGTGCCGGTGAAGCGCGCGCGCAGTTCACTGCCGCTCCAGGCCAGCAGCCGGCCGTCGGGCACGTTGGCTATGCGGCCGACCCAGCGTAGCTGCGGGGCGTCGGCCGCCACCGGCCCGCCGGGCAGGGCTTCGGGCAGGAAGTCGCTGCGGCGCAGGGCCGGCGGGTAGATGCCGGCGGACATCACCGCCAGCAGGCTGGCCCGGCGGCCGCTGCCGGCCCATTCGTCGCGCTTGACGCGGACGTGCAGCAGATGCGCCGTGGGCTCCAGGTCGCGGCCGACGACGCCGTAGTGCCAGCCGAGATAGCCCTTGCGCTCGGGCACCTGGCCGCGCAGCGTGACCCAGGGGCCGTCGTCCACGCGGGCCTCGAGATTGCGGTAGTGCTCGCTCTCGGCATGGAAGACGGCGATCTCGCTGCCCCAGGCAAGGAAATGCGCCTCGGCGTCGTCGGCCCGCGTGACCCAGCCGTGCTGCTGGCCGGGCCACTCCGGGTGTACCTCGCCGCCGCGCGCGAAGCCCTGCCGCCGGTAGGGCTGGAGCGCGTCGCCGGCCAGCATGCGCGTGAACTCGTGGGCCTGGCCGTAGAGGGGCGGGGGCAGGGCGGGCACGGCTTTGATCGGGCCGCGCGCGGCGGCGCGCAGCAGCTCGGCCAGGGCCAGCGCGATGCGCTGGTGGCCGGTGGCATTGGGGTGCACGGGCTCGTCGTAGAGCGCGGCCCAGCGGTCCTCGCCGGCCTCCACGCGGGCCTGCATCCAGCGGCTGAAGTCCAGCGCCGTCAGGCCGTAGTGGGCGGCCAGGCGCAGCTGCAGCTCGGTCGCGTCGCGCGGCTGGCCGCCCTGCTGCGTGAGGCCGAGCACGACGACGGCCGGCGGCTTCCGCGCCGTCAGCAGGCGGCGCAGGATGGCCTCGAAGCTGCCGCCGCGCACGGCCGGGTCCAGCCACTGATCGTTGACGTCGAACTCGACGACGACGAGGTCCGGCGACTTGTCCAGCACCTGGGCCTGCAGCCGCTGCACGCCGGCCGCCGAGTCCGTGCCGCCGACGCCGGCGTTCACGAGCCTGACCCTGGGGCCGAGGGACTTGGCCAGCAGCGCCGCCCAGCCGCGCTCGCGCGGCGGCTGGGCGGCATGGCCCGTCGTGATCGAGCCGCCGATGGTGGCCAGCGTGACGGCCTCGCCGGCCTCCAGCCTCTGCATGACGGCCTGCAGCCGGGCGTCCGCCTGGCTTGCGGCCGGCAGCATCGACGACAGGGCCAACGCGAATCCTTTCAAGCCGTGCTTGTTCATATGAACCTGGGGCGGCGCCGGCCTCGGCGGGTTCCGGCGACAAAATGTTTACTAAACTTATGTGATTATGTTCTCTAGCCGATGCGGCGAAAAGCGCAAGCCCGTCGGACAACATTGGGACTATCCCCGAGTGCAGCTAAAAATCCGGCGAAACAAAATGCGCAACATAAACATGTTTAGTTTAGTGAACGCGACGTGACTCCTGAACGATTGATTGACCTGCACGACGGCTGGCAACTGGCCGAGGCGCCCGAGGGCATCGACGGCCCGGCCCTGGCCGCCTTGCCCGACGCGGCCTGGCTGCCGGCCGGCGTGCCGGGCACGGCTCACGGCGCACTGCTGGCCGCCGGGCGCATCCCCGACCCCTTCGTCGGCTGCAACGAGGCCGAGGTGGGCTGGGTCGGCGAACGCCGCTGGGCCTGGCGCCTGGGCTTCGACGCGGGCGAGCTGGCGGCGCGGGAGGAACTGGTCTTCGAGGGGCTGGACACCTATTGCACGGCCTGGCTCAACGGCGCGCGCCTGTTCGACGGCGACAACATGTTCCTGCCACGCCGCGCTGACGTGCGCGCTCAGCTGAGGCCCGGCCGCAACGAGCTGCTGCTGTGCTTCGAGCCGGCGCTGGCGCGCGCCCGCGCCGTGGAGGCCGTGCACGGCGAGCGCGCGCGGTGGAACGGCGACAGCGCCCGCCTGCATGCCCGCAAGGCGCAGTACCACTTCGGCTGGGACTGGGGCCCCGAGCTGATCGTCAGCGGCCCCTGGCGCGCGGTGCGCCGGTGCAGCTGGTCGGCGCGCATCGACGAGCTGCAGTGCCGCAGCCGCATCGACGGCCGGCGCGCGACGCTGCAGGTGGCGGCGGATCTGCAAGGGGCGGCCGCCGGCCAGCGCTGCAGCTTCGAGCTGCTGGACCCCGAAGGCCATCGCGTGGCCGCGGCTACGGCGGCTGCGGCGGATGTGGCGCGCGCGACGCTCGCCGTCGCCGATGCCCGGCTGTGGTGGCCGCGCGGCCTGGGTGCGCAGCCGCTGTACACGCTGGTCGCGCGGCTGCTGGACGGCGACCGCGTGCTGGCCGAGAGCCGCCGCCGCATCGGCCTGCGCACGCTGCGCCTGGTGCAGGAGGCGGTCGACGGCGAGGCCGGCCGCAGCTTCCATTTCGAGGTCAATGGCCAGGCCCTGTTTGCCGGCGGCGCGAACTGGATTCCCGACGACAACCTGCTCGAACGCATCACGCCGGCCCGCTACCGCGAGCGCGTGGCCCAGGCCGCCGCCGCCAACATGAACATGCTGCGCGTCTGGGGCGGCGGCATCTACGAACACGAGGCCTTCTACGAGGCCTGCGACGAAGCCGGCATCCTGGTCTGGCAGGACTTCATGTTCGCATGCGGCCTCTATCCGGCCAATGCCGGGTTCCTGGCCAGCGTGTGCGCCGAGGCCGAGGCGGCCGTCAAGCGGCTGCGCCATCACGCCTGCCTGGCGCTCTGGTGCGGCAACAACGAGGACTACATGCTGGCCGAATCGGTCGGCCTGGCCGGCCCCGGCGTGCCGGCCGAGCGCTTCGAGGCGCGCGCGATCTACGAAGGCCTGCTGCCCGAGGTCTGCGCCGCGCTGGACCCGGACCGCGGCTACTGGCCCGGCAGCCCGTTCACGCCCGGCGACGGCGTCAAGTCCTCGGACGCGACCATCGGCGACCGCCACAGCTGGGAGGTCTGGCACCAGCAGATGCTGCCCTACCAGAACTATGGCGACGTGCAGGCGCGCTTCGTCAGCGAGTTCGGCATGCAGTCGCACCCGTCGCTGGCCCTGCTCGAATCGGTGCTGCCGCAAGCCGAGCGCTTCCCCGAGAGCCGCACAATGCAGTGGCACAACAAGGCCGGCTCGGCGGCCGGGCCGGACGGGCACCGCCGCCTGGCCGTCTACCTGGCCGACAACCTGCGCGTGGGGTCCACGCTGGCGGACCATGTCTATGCGACGCAGTTCGTGCAGGCCGAGGCCATGCGCGTGGCCTACCAGGACTTCCGCCGCCGCTGGCAGGCGCCCGGCGCACGCGCCGTGGGCGGCGCCCTGGTCTGGCAGCTCAACGACTGCTGGCCGGCCACGAGCTGGGCGCTGATCGACTCGGCCGGCACCGCCAAGCCCGCCTGGCACACGGTGCGGCGCGCGCTGGCGCCGCTGGCCGTGGCCCTGCGGCTGGAGGCTGGCCAGGCCCGGCTCGCCGTCATGAACGGCGCTGCGGCCGGCCGCGCCCTGAGCCTGCGGCTGCGCGTGTTCGCGATGGACGGGCGCGAGCTCGCCGGCGCCCGCCTCGCGCTGGACGTGCCGGCCTGCGCCAGCCTCGAAACGACGCAGCCGCTGCCGGCCTGGAGCGAGCCCGTCGCGGCCGAACTCTGCGCCTTCGAGGCGGGCGACGGCCGCGAGCTGGCGCGCGACTGCGCCTGGACCGAGCCCTTTCGCTTCTACCGGCTGGGCGGCGCGCGCATCGACATCCGGCGCGACGGCCAGGCGCTGCTGATCGGCTGCGACCAGCCGGTCAAGGGCCTGTGGCTGCAGGGCGCCGACCTGGCCGACAACTTCATCGACCTCGTGCCCGGCGCGCCCCGGCGCGTCGAGGTGGCGGGCGCCTTGCCGCAACAGCTGCAGGCCGTGGCCCTGGACCACGCCGGCCGCGTCCTACCACTCCTGGGGCAGGGAGGCTGAGCGACACGCTATGCGTAAACCCTCTCGCCGAGCGCCATGATGTTGACTACAACAAAAATTGTTAGCGTTACCAATTGATGGCGGCGCGCAGGCCCGCCATCGCTGCACGAGGCCCACAGAGGCCCCGATGTTTCCCACCAAAGAGGAGCAAACGAGGATGAGACAATTCAAGCGGACAGCGCTGTCCCTGGCGGCGGCCCAGACCCTGGTGGTCTGGATGGCACCGGCGATCGCGCAGAACACGGCGGCCCCGGCCGCGGCGCCGGCGCCCGCCAAGGACGCCCAGCAGCTGGAGACCGTGATGGTGTCGGGGCGGCGCGCGGCGCTGGCCACGGCGCAGAAGATCAAGCAGGACTCGGACGAGATCGTCGACTCGGTCGTGGCCGAGGACATCGGCAAGCTGCCGGACCGCTCGGTGACCGAGGTGCTGCAGCGCGTCGTCGGCGTGGCCATGGATCGCGTGTCGGCCTCCAGCGACCCGGTGCACTTCTCGGCCGAGGGCTCGGGCGTCGTCATCCGCGGCCTGACCTATGTCAGCTCGACGCTGAACGGCCGCGAGACCTTCAGCGCCAACCAGGGCCGCACGCTGGGCTTCGAGGACATGCCGCCCGAGCTGATGGCCGGCGTGGACGTCTACAAGAACCCGTCGGCCGAGCAGATCGAGGGCGCCATCGGCGGCCTCGTGAACCTGCGCACGGCCCTGCCTTTTGACTTCAACGGCTTCAAGGCCTCGCTGTCGGGCAACGTCACCCACAACTCGCTGAACGGCAAGAGCAAGCCCAGCGTGTCGGGCCTGCTGTCCAACACCTGGAACACCGACCTGGGCAAGTTCGGCGCGCTGATCGACGTCGCGCACTCGCTGAGCTCGGCGCGCACCGACGGCATCGTCGTCGACCCCTACTACATCGCCACGCCCACCTCCACGCAATGGAACCCGCGCGACATCGGCTGGCGCCAGCAGTCCTATGACCGCACCCGCGACGGCCTCTACGGCGCGCTGCAATGGCGCAAGGGCGATGTGGAAAGCTCGCTGAGCTTCTTCCGCTCCAAATACCAGTTCGACTGGAATGAGTTCAACGTCATCGCCCAGATCAACCCCTACAACGTCAACGTGCTGTCCGGCAGCTACGACGCCAACGGCGTGCTGCAGAAGGGCGTGCTGACCGGCAAGCAGAACGCGGACGGCAGCTACCAGGGCATCGAGGTCGAGAACCAGACCCGCTTCTCCAAGCGGGCCTCGCAGACCGACGAGCTGGCCTGGAAGATCGGCGGCAAGGTCAACGACCAGCTGACGCTGACCTCGGACTTCCAGTACATCCGCTCCAAGACCAACAATTTCGATTCGACCGTGGGCACCGCGGTGCAGTTGCCCAAGGAAACCATCGACCTGACCGGCTCGCTGCCGCGGCTGGTGTTCGATGCCAGCGACCTGGCGACGCTGAACGACCCGAGCAAGTATTACTGGTCCATGATGATGGAGCACCTGGACAAGGGCAAGGGCACGCAGAAATCGTGGAAGGGCGACGCGCGCTGGGTGTTCAAGGACAACCCGGTGCTGAACGACCTGCGCGTGGGCGTGCGCATCGCCGAGCGCGACGCCGAGACCATCAACAGCAGCCCCAGCTACAACTGGGCCTCGGTCACGCACGCCTGGCAGCTGGGCTGGAACATCAAGGACCTGGCCTGGATCGCCAACACCGACATCCCGACCTTCAAGAACAACTACAACGGCTACTTCGGCGGCAAGTACAACCTGCCGGCGCTCTACTTCCCGGCGCCCTCGGTGGCCTTCGGCTGGCCCAACAGCTATCAGAAGCTGCACCAGCTCTACCTGCAGCAGTGCGCGGCCCTGACCCACCCGGACTGGGGCTGGAAGCCCGGCGTGACCGGCTGCGACCAGTGGAACAGCGCCCAGGGCGGCGTGCAATGGGCGCCGGCCACCTTCACCACCGACCCGGCCGGCCGCAACTCGCAGAAGGAAACCACGACGGCGGTCTATTCGCAGCTGCGCTTCTCCTTCGACGAGCTGGGCGTGCCCATGGACGGCAACGTCGGCCTGCGCGTGGTGCGCACCAGGAACGAGGCCGACGGCTACACGACGATGACGGCGGCCGTGCCGCCTGCCGGCGCGGTCGGCCTGGCCGTCCCGCCGCTGACCAGCGGCGGCAAGGCGCAGAACTTCAACCAGAGCTTCACGGACGTGCTGCCCAGCCTGAACCTGAAGTACAAGGCCAATGCCGAGCTGCAGTTCCGCTTCGCGGCGGCCAAGGCCATCGCGCGCCCGCAGTTCAGCCAGATGCAGGCCTATCTGCCGATGACGCAGAGCATCGAGGTGGATCCCAAGCTGGTGCCGCCCACGGTCACCAAGGTGTCGCAGACCGGCAATGCCGCGGGCAACCCGCTGCTCAAGCCGATCGAGTCGACCCAGGAGGATCTGACGGCCGAGTGGTATTTCGCCAGGAACGGCTCCCTGACGGTGGCGGCCTTCAACAAGGACCTGAAGAACATCATCGTCAACCAGGCCTTCAACCAGACGGTGATCGACAACAACGGCAAGCCGACGAACTTCGTGCTGAATGGCCCGGTCAACGGCGCCAAGGGCTATGCGCGCGGCCTGGAGTTTGCCTACCAGCAGTATTTCGACCATCTGCCGGACTGGCTGCAGGGCCTCGGGCTGCAGGCGAACTACACCTACGTCGACAGCAAGATGACGCGCTACAACGCGGTGTACTCGAAATACTGCTCGCCGGGTCAGGGCCAGGACAACCTGAACCTCTACATCAACGGCTGCGACACAGACGCCCGCACCTTCGGCGACGTGCCGCTGGCCAACCTGTCGAAGAACACCTTCAACCTGGCCCTGCTCTACGACCGCGGCCCGGTCTCGGCCCGCGTGGCCTACAGCTGGCGCGGCAAATACCTGTACGGCGTGGCGCTGAACTCGGACAACACCGGACCGAACCAGACCAATGCGCTGGACACCAACCCCGCGAGCCCCACCTATGGCAAGCACGACGGCGATGCGAACAACATCCCGCTGGGCCTGCCGCTGTGGGCCGACGGCTACGGCCAGGTGGACGCCGGCCTGCACTACAAGTTCGACAGCGGCGTGTCCGTGGGTTTCGAAGCGCAGAACCTGACCAACAGGACCTACAAGCAGTTCATGCAGCAGCACATCGGCATGCTGGGGCATAACTACTTCACGTCGGGCCGCAGCTACACGGTGACGATGCAGTACAGCTTCTGATCCAAGGGCCGGGGCTCGCCCCGGCCGCCAATGATCAGGCCCCGCGGCGCCAGCCACGGGGCCGGTTACTTTCGAGGCCTCAGCGGCGTGCGGCGGCGCAGTAATGCCTCACGAATTCCTCGTGCGAAGGCATCGCGGCCACGCATTGCGCGATGGTGTCGGAGATGCCCTTCAGATAGGCCGCCGTGTCGTCGGCGCCCTGCAGCTCGGCCAGCGGCAGCCAGGCCCTGGGGCGCAGGTTCTGGCCTTCCATGACCTCCAGCCAGCTGGCCTCGCGGAACTCGTCGCCGTCGCCGTAGACCAGCCGCCCGCTGGATTCGTAGAGCCGCATGCGCCGGCGCAGCGGGGCCGGGATGTCCATCGCCGCGCAGGCCCGCCAGAACGGGCTGTCGTCGCGCTGGTTCAGGTGGTAGTGCAGCATGACGAAGTCGCGCACCGACTCGTAGCGGGCACGGCTGCGCTGGTTGTACTCGGCGATCTCCAGCGCATCGAAGCCGGCGTGCGGGAAGCGCTCGATCAGGTCGCCGATGCCCATCTGGATCAGATGCAGGGCGGTGGACTCCAGCGGCTCGACGAAGCCCGCGGCCAGGCCGATGGCGACGACGTTGCGGCTCCAGGCCTGGCGGCGCATGCCGGTGCGAAACCTGATGATGCGCGGCTCGGCCAGCGGCCGGCCGTCGAGATGCCGCAGCAGCAGGTCGGCGGCCTCGTCGTCGCTGACATGGCCGCTGGCATAGACATGGCCGTTGCCGACGCGGTGCTGCAGCGGGATGCGCCATTGCCAGCCGGCGCGGTGGGCCGTGGCGCGCGTGTAGGGCAGCAGCGGGCCGGCCGGCTCGCTGGGCACGGCGACGGCACGGTCGCAGGGCAGCCAGTGGCTCCAGTCCTCGTGGCCGGTGGCCAGCGCCTTTTCGATCAGCAGCGCCTGGAAGCCCGAGCAGTCCAGGAAGAGGTCGCCCTCGATGAGCTCGCCGCCCTGCATCTGCACCGCGCGCACCTGGCCCTGCCTGGGGCCGGCCTGCTCGTGCAGCAGCGCGTTGACGACCTTGCCCTCGGTGCGCCGCACGCCGCGCGCCTCGCTGAGGCGGCGCAGCGCCTGGGCGTAGAGCGAGGCGTCGAAGTGGTAGGCGTAGTTGATCGCGTTCAGCGGCGAGTTCTGCATCTCCGGCCGCGGCAGCATGAAGCGCCCCGCCCGGGCCGCGCTGTTGCAGATGGCGTAGGCGTCCAGCGGCAGCGCGCGGCCCAGCGCGCGCATGCGCAGCCAGTATTGGCTGAAGTCCACCGGCCAGAGCTTCTCGCGGCCGACGCTGCCGAAGCCGTGGAAATAGCGCTCGCCCCGGCGCCCCCAGTCGACGAACTCGATGCCGAGCTTGAAGCTGCCCTGCGTGGCCTTCAGGAAGTCGGCCTCGTCGATGCGGGCCAGGCTGTTGAACAGCCGGATCGGCGGGATCGTCGCCTCGCCGACGCCGATGATGCCGATCTCGTCGGACTCGACGAGGCGGATCTCGTAGGGCGGCTTCAACACCGCGCTCAGCGCCGCGGCCGACATCCAGCCCGCCGCGCCACCGCCCACGATGACCACCTTCTGCAGCGGCCGGCCCCAGTCGTCCATGCGGCGTCCCGTGTTGCTATCCCGCGGCGCGCTCGCGCAGGAAGTCCGCGTAGGCCAGCGCGCTGCGCTTGAGCGTGCGCTGCTGGGTGTCGAAGTCGACGTGCACGAGGCCGAAGCGGCGCTCGTAGCCGAAGGCCCATTCGAAGTTGTCCAGCAGCGACCAGATGAAATAGCCGCGCACGTCCACGCCGTTGGCCATCGCGCGCGAGCAGGCCGCGAAATGGCGCTTGATGTAGGCCTGGCGCTGCCGGTCGTCGACCTCGCCGGCATCGCCGCCGTCGTCGCTCGACATGCCGTTCTCGGTGATGTAGAGCGGCGGCAGCCTGACGTATTCGCGGTCCAGCGCCTCCAGCAGATCCTGCATGCCCTGCGGGTAGACCTCCCAGTCCATCGTCGTGCGCTCCACGTCGGGGCGGCGTACCCAGTCGAAGCGGTCGGGGCCGGCGGAGCGCAGCACGGCGCGGCTGTAGAAGTTCAGGCCGAGGTAGTCGACGGGGCGCTGGATGATGTCCATGTCGCCCGGCGCCACGACGGGCTCGCTGTCGTCCCGCAGGCGCCACAGCTCGGCCGGGTACTCGCCCTTGAGCAGCGGGTCCAGCACCCAGCGGTTCTGGAAGGTCTCGAACAGCCGGGCCGCGTTGCGGTCCGCGGCCGTGTCGGTGTCGGCATAGCCCGGCGCCACGTTGGCGACGATGCCCTGCCTGGCCTTGGGGTCGTTGGCGCGCAGCGCGGGCAGGGCCAGGCCGTGGCCGAGCAGCAGATGGTGCATGGCCTGGGCCGCCGAACGTGTGGACTTGTGGCCCGGCGCGTGGTGGCCGTCGCCATAGCCCAGATAGGCCGCGCACCAGGGCTCGTTGTGCGTGGTCCAGGCGGCCACCCGGCCGGCCAGTTCGCGGCTCATCAGGTCCGCATAGTCGGTGAAGCGCTGGGCCGTCTCGCGGTTCAGCCAGCCGCCGCGGTCCTCCAGGTGCTGGGGCAGGTCCCAGTGGTAGAGCGTCACGAAGGCGCGGATGCCGCGCTCGGCCAGGCCGTCCAGCAGGCGCTTGTAGAAGTCGATGCCGCGCGCGTTGGGCCGGCCGGCCTCGTCCATCACGCGCGGCCAGGCGATGGAGAAGCGGTAGGCGTCTAGTCCCAAGCGCTCGAGGATGTCGAGGTCGTCCTGCCAGCGGTGGTAATGGTCGCAGGCCGTGGCGCCGGTCTCGCCGCGCAGCACCTTGCCGGGCGTCGCGCAGAAGCGGTCCCAGATGGATTCGAGCCGGCCGTCCTCGTGCACCGCGCCTTCGATCTGGTAGGACGAGGTGCCGGCGCCGAAGATGAATTCGCGCCGACGCATGGCCGAATCGGCCGGTGGCGAGACGAGGTCGGACAGCGACGCGAGATTGGGGGGCGGGGGCAGGTCCATGACGGCGTTGCGGCGGTGGTTCAAGGGGTGGGAGAGGGCGGCAGGGCCTGCAGCGCGTCGCGCCAGCACGCCAGGGCCTGCGGGTGGGCGGGCAGGGGGGCCGCGCAGCCCGCAGACGAAGGCCGCATAGCGGTTGGCCAGGGCCAGCGTGGTCGGCAACTCGCGCCGCTGCGCCAGCCCGGCCAGCAGCAGGGCGGTGAAGGCGTCGCCGGCGCCGACCGTGTCGACGAGGCGGGGCTGGGGCTCGCCGGGCCCCTGCGCGAGCAGGGCACCCCGCGGGCCGTAGAAGCGCCAGCCCGCGGCGCCGCAGGTCAGCACCAGGCGCTGCAGCGCGAAGCGCTCCATCAGGGCCGCGACCTGGGCGGCCTCGGCGCCGGCCGGGTCGGCGAACCAGCCGGCCAGCCGGGCCAGTTCCCCGTCGTTGACCTTGACCCAGTCGGCCAGCATCAGCGATTCGGCGGCCAGCACGGGCGTGTCGGTGCCGGGGCGCAGGTTCAGGTCCAGCAGGCGCAGGCCGGCAAAGGGTTTCACGAGGGCGCGTATCGCCGCGCGCGACACCGGATGGCGCTGGGCCAGGCTGCCGAAGTAGAGGACCGCGGCACCGGCATCGGCCAGCGCGGCGCCCGCGGGGCCGGCGTCGAGATGGTCCCAGGCCGCATCGCCATGGATCTCGAAGCTGTGCCCGCCGCCGGGCCGCTCGTGCACGCCGACGCGGCCCGTGGCATGCGCCGCGTCACGCTGCAGGCCCAGCCCGGCCAGCCCGTAGCGCCGCGCGCTCTGCAGCACGAGGCGGCCGTGGGCGTCGTCGGCGCCGATGCGGCTGATGAAGAGGGCCGGCACGCCCAGCGCGGCCAGCGAGCGCGCCACGTTGAAGGGCGCGCCGCCCGCGACCGGGCCGTCATGGAATTCGTCCACCAGGGCTTCACCCAGGACGGCGATGGGGCAGTGGGACATCTGGGCAGTGAATCGGGAGATGAAATATTCTATGCAACAACATATGTTTAGTGAACAAATCGAGCCAAGGGTGATCCCGGATTCCCCGTGATGCCTGGCGGGCGATGCCACAATCGCGCCGGTTTGCGGAGCTAAACAAAGTGGAGTTCGGACCATGACCGACAAGCGGGGGGTGACGATTCGAGAGCTGGCCCAGGCGGCGGGGGTGTCCATCGGCACCGTGTCGCGCGCGCTGAAGGGCCAGCCCGGCCTGTCGGAGCAGACGCGCAGCCAGGTGCTCGATGTCGCCCAGCAGCTGGGCTACGACACGGGCAAGCTGCGCACCGGCAAGCCGCGGCGCATCCTGTTCCTGTACAGCCGCAGCATCGGCTCGCTGGCCAACAACCCCTTCTATTCCTATGTGCTGCACGGCGCCGAGACGGCCTGCCGCGAGGCCGGGGTGCCGCTGAGCATCATGTCGGTGCTGGCAGGCGACGACGTGGCCGGCCAGGTGCGCCGGCACGAGTCGGACGCGCTGCTGGGCGCGGGCTATTTCGACCCCGAGGCCATGGAGGCCATCCGCCGCTGCGAGCTGCCGCTGGTGCTGGTGGACCACTTCTTCCCCGGCGTGCGCTGCGTCAACGACGACAACCAGCTCGGCGCCTGGCTGGCGACGCGGCATCTGCTGGAGGGCGGCGCCAGGCGGGTGGCGGCCATCTTCGGCCCGCTGGCCCACCACTCGGTGTCGCTGCGGGCCAAGGGTTTCCGCCGCGCGCTCTACGAAGCCGGCCGGCTGTTCGACCCCGACTACGAGGTCACGCTGGACCCGGCGCTGGAATACCGCGAAGCCGGCCGCGACGCGATGCGCCGCCTGCTGGACCTGCCCGAGCCGCCCGACGCCGTGTTCGCCTACAACGACTCGACGGCCATCTTCGCCATCGAGGTCTGCCGCGAGCGCGGCCTGCGCGTGCCCGAGGACATCCGCTTCATCGGCTACGACGACATCGAGGAGGCCGCGCACAGCAAGCCGCCGCTGTCCACCGTGAAGATGGACAAGGAGGCGCTCGGCCATGTGGCGGCGCGCGCGCTGATCGAGGGCGACATCGAGCCCAGCGATGCATCGCTGCCGGTGGAACTGGTCGTGCGCGAGAGCTCGCGCATCGACGCCGGTGCCGCTGTCGCCGCTCCGACCCGCAAGCCCAGGCGGCCGGCATAGGTGTTTGCACCGCCTGCCGCCGGAGGAAACATCGGCAAAATCAATTCTGTTTACTAAAAAGTGCCGTTTTACGCGGCCCAGGAGACAGAGCCTTGATTGCCGATGCCGATGGGGCCGCTGCGCCTCCCATGCCCCGTTCCGCCGTGCCGGCAGCGCCAAGCGCGGCCACGGCCCCGCAGGACCGCGTGCCGCTGCCGCAGAAGATCGGCTTCGGCCTGGGCTCCTTCCTCGACATGTGGGGCCACTGGCTCTACCAGTCGTTGGCCTTCCACGTCTTCAACGTCTTCCTCGGCGTCGCGCCGGGCCTGATCTCGACGGCGCTGGGGCTGAAGATCTTCGTCGACGCCGTCTCCGACGCGCTGTTCGGCTGGATCTCCGACAACACCCGCACGCGCTGGGGGCGGCGCCGGCCCTTCATCCTCGTCGGCGGCGTGCTGGCGGGCATCGGCCTGCCGCTGATGTTCGCCGTCGGTCGCGGCTGGAGCGACGGCGAGTATTTCGCCTTCATGCTGGTCTCCACCTGCCTGTACGTGCCGGTGATGAGCTGCTTCAACATGCCCTGGAACAGCCTGGGCGCGGAGATGACGCCCGACTACCACGAGCGCACGCGCGTGATGTCGGTGAAGAACGCGATCCAGAAGCTTCCCGAGCTGGCGATGTTCGTGGCCGCGCAGTTCACGACGCTGGCGGTCTTCAACGACGCCTCGGGCAAGCCCGACATCCTGCGCGGCGCCCAGGTCTACACCGCCATCCTGGGCGGCATCATGGTCGTCGTGTCGGTGCTGATCTTCTCGCTGACGCGCGAGCGCTACTACGAGGCCGTCGTCAAGCGCAGCACGCGGCGCGTGCCCTTCAAGGACACCCTCTACCGCACGCTGAAGAACCGCCCCTTCCGCCAGATGCTGGGCACCATGCTGGCCTACAACATGGCCACGGCCATGGTGGGGCTGCTGGGCTATTACGCGACCGTCTACTACGTCTGCGGCGGCAACGTCGTCGAGGCCACGCGCTGGAACTCGATGATGGGCGTGGCCGGCCTCGTCTGCGGCCTCGTCGGCATCAGCTTCGCCGGCCGGGTGGCGCGGCGCCGGGGCAAGCGCAACGCGCTGATGACGGTGCTGTCGCTGGGCATCCTCGCCTTCGTCGGCGACTGGTTCTTCTATGATCCCGTGCTGCCGGCCCTGCAGCTGCTCGCCAGCGGCGGCGTGGCCTTCGTCGGCGCGGGCTTCTGGACCCTCTATGAGCGGGAGCTGCCCCGGTATGCCGAGGTCACGGAACTCGACACCGACCCGAAGGCCTTTTGCGAGGCGCTGAAGAACGAGCTGCTCGCCGTGTCGTGGGAAGTCGATCTGGCCTGGCCGCAAAACGCCCATGCCGAAATCGTCGACGGCCGGCTGTCATTGAAGAAGCCCCCGAGGGTGTCCGCACATCCCGACGCCACACGGTTGCAAGAGGAACTCGACAAGCGCCTGCGGCCGGTCGGCATCATCGACGTGCTGATGGCCGTCGAGAGCTGGCTTGACTTGCACAAGATGTTCAAGCCGCTGGCCGGGACCGAGAGCCGGCTGGAAGACCTGCGCGTGCGGGTCATCATGGTGCTGTTCTGCTACGGCTGCAACCTTGGCCCCGCGCAGCTGTCCCGGTCGATCCGCAGCCTCAGCGCCAAGCAGCTGGCCTGGATCAACCTGAAGTACGTCACCGAGGACCTGCTGGAGAAGGTGACCGCCAAGGTCATCAACAAGTTCAGCGAGTTCGAGCTGCCCAGCTACTGGGGGACCGGCGAGCACGCGTCGGCCGACGGCACGCGGTTCAACCTCTATGAGCGCAACCTGCTCAGCGAATACCACATCCGCTATGGCGCCTATGGCGGCATCCAGTACACCCGCGTGTCCGATCGCTTCATCGCGCTGTTCAGCCACTTCATCAGCTGCGGCACCTACGAGGGCCTCTTCATTCTCGATCACCTGAACGTCGACGAGTCGGAGCAAACCTCGATCCGGCCGAGCAAGTTGCATGGCGATACCCACCAGCAGAGCTACGCCGCGTTCGCGATGTCCAAGTTGATCGGCGTCCAGCTGATGCCGCGGATCCGCGCCATCCACAACTTGGACTTCTTCAAGCCGACCAAGTCCGCCAAGTACGAGAATATCGACAGCCTATTCAAGGGCACGATCGACTGGGAGCTGATCGAGACCCACTTGCCGATGATGTTCAAGATCGGCGTGTCCATCAAGCTGGGCCGGCTGACGCCGTCGACCATCCTGCGTCGCCTGGGCACGCACAGCCGCAAGAACAAGCTGTATTTCGCGTTCCAGGAGCTGGGCAAGGTCCTGCGCACGATCTTCCTGCTCAAGTACATCAGCGACGTCGACCTGCGCCGATTCATCAATGCGGAGACGAACAAGAGCGAGCAGTTCAACAACTTCCTGAAGCTGAGCTTCTTCGGCAATGGCGGTCTGATCGCCGAGAACCTGCGGCACGAGCAGCAGAAGGTCATGAAATTCGGCCACCTGATGGCCAACATCCTGATCCTCTACAACGTGCACGACATGGAGCGAGTCATCCGGGAGCTGAGGGACGAGGGCTTCCCGATCTCGCCCGATGTGCTCGGCGACCTCAACCCCTATCGGCTGGCGCACATCAACCTGCTAGGCGACTACGCAGTCGACCGGCGCCGGCGCGTCGCCGATCTCATCGTCGAGCCGATCCTGCGGAAGAAGGCCAGCGGCGGGGGAGGGACAGCGGCAAACGGCGCGGCATAGCCGGCCTGGCCGGCCGATGCTATGGACCCGGGATTCGGTGAGGAGGGAATTTCGAAATTCACTCGCGTGGTCAAAGACTTACGCTATTTTTGGCGTGAAATCACATGAATCCCGGCTGACCCTCTTGAGCGCGACGGAATACTGGACGGCCAGCACAGCGTCGTTCTGGGCCTGGCAGTGCACCTGCGAGCGGCCCCAGCGCGTGAGCCAGAACAGGGCCAGGCAGGCACTGCGGGGCGCGTTGCCGGCACGGTTCCAGCGGTAGACCGTGCGCGCGCCGACGCCCAGGACCTTGGCAATCCGGTCCGCTGGCGGGTCGCCCAGATCGCCCAGGATCAAATGCCAAACTGGCAGGTTCCGGGGTGATCTCGGATTTCGTGCCAAACCTACACTCT
>BFBZ01000014.1_pt232 | contig 107836 bp, 89 predicted proteins | sample 1888401 | NCBI WGS metagenome assembly BFBZ01 (sample SAMD00112614, study PRJDB3348) | symbiont metagenome | host: Chara braunii
GGTRWARGTTCTKCCCGGCATWGTCATCCCGAAAGGATAGTAATCCTGTTTGCTGTAATGCAGTGGTAGCTTTTGTTTTCAAAGAACCTTTACTATGCAATATATGCGTTTATTGTAAAAAATCAGCATGTTTACATCGTAAAAACCGGGGTGTTTTTATTAAGCGGTGCTTTGCCTAAATGCAGGTAAGCTTTTTGCGTTTCGTTGTCTAAATAATTTTGCGATACTGCCACATATTTAAAAAATTCTTTACTGTGTGGTGCATGGCCGCTAACTTTTCTTACCAACAATTCAGGTACGCCTAAACTTAATAGTGTTGTTATAGCTGTTCTACGCATGGTATGGCTGCTTATTAAATCGCAAAACCGGTATTGTTGTATGGCGGTTGTTTTGCTTTGCATAACGGCACGGCCTCTTTTTTGTTTGGTAAGGCTAATTTCATTTGTCCAGCCTGCTTGCTCCGCCATTTTTTTCAATTGTTTATTAAAGTTAAACTTGCTTATTAAGGGCAATAACTTTTTTCCGCCTTTGTATTTGTTTATAATTACTAAAGCATATTGCGGTAATAATACATTAGTAAAACTGTTTGTTTTTTGAGCATGTACTTTAAGATAGGTTTGGGTTAACTGTTGCTCTAAGTTTAAGGCAGTTAGTTGCAGCATGTCGCTATAACGCAAACCAACAGTACAGCCAAATACAAAAATATCTTTGGTACGTTGCAGGGCGGGGCTAAGGCTGTTGGTAAAAGCAACGTCGTGTATTAAAAACTGTAGCTGTTCCGGTGTTAATGCTACAACAGGTTTATCTTCTTTTGGTACAAAAAACTGCTTGTGAAACTGCCCTACAGGTAATTGTTTTTCTGTAATAAGATAATTAAAAAAAGTGCGAATGTTTTTAATACTGCTTCCTGTATAGCCATCGTAATGGTTAAGGTCTTCATATAAATAGTCTGTAAAAGCACGATAAAATTTTTTCCAGTAATTCTTTTCGGTAATCAGTTCTCTTTTATTCAGCCTTGTAAACAGGCGGATGCGTAAATCAAATTGTTTGGTGGTGGCAAACTGTTCTAAAAGGCGGTAAGTATTGCTGTAATTATCAATGGTACCGTTAGTAATTTTATTGCCATCAGGCTTTCTGCGTAAGCCACGTTTGCTGGAATTAATAAATTGTTGGTAGAGAGGTAATAATTGCTGGTAGTGTGTAGCAGGCATAATAATGGTTTAATAAAAAAGTAAACAGATAAAAAAGCCGCTTTTACTTAAGCGGCTTTTTTGTAGATAGTTTATAGGTTTTTCTTTAAAAACGCAATCTGTTCTTCCGGGTCGCTATTATTAGCAATAATTTTTCCTTTGTTAATAATAAAGCATTGTGGTATTTTTTTTACATTATAAAGATTTACCACTTCGCTGTTCCAAAGATTGAGGTCTGAAAGGTTAATACAATTTAATTTATTCTCTTTAATACATTTAATCCAGTCAGCTTTATCTTCATTTTTTTCTATAGCTATTGTAATTATATTAAATGCCTTATCACTATAATTTTTATTAATATATTCTATTGTTTGCCTGGCTGCATTTACGGTAGCTCTATTTTTACTGCTCATAAATTGTAAGATAATCGGCTTATCTGTTAAAGAACTCAAACTAAAAGCATTACCTGCTGTATCTTTAGAAGAAAACACAGGAGCAGCATTACCCGCAGAAGTGATATTACTTTTTTCAATTTGTTGTTTAAGCCTGTCCGCTGAGGGTAATTTTTTTACTTCAGAAGATAGTTTTGCATATAATGCTGATAAGTTGATGTTATTGTAGTTACTGTTTAAAAGTTGAAATAAAACAGGAATGGTAACAGGAGAATTCGATTGTTCGTTTATAAATGGGATGATAACTTTTTGCTGCATTTCAGCAATTACATTCTTAGCATTACTTTTAGCAATTGACGATTTTAAAGAATCTTTTTGTTGATATAAATATACGTAAGACAATCTTTGAAGTGAATCTGCTTTTTGTAAATATGGATTTTGTTTTTTTTGAAGGGCTTCCATTTCTTTTTGTAATCTACTCCCTTCAACTTTTATTGATTGAATACTATCATTGATGGTAATCTTTAAATCAGCAGCTTCTGTAAATATGGAAAACGGCGGACGAATTAGTCGTTGACCTTTTTTATTTGCCGTAAATCTTAAAGTAAGCATTTGTGGTTCTGAAATTGCACCATTAAAACGAAAACTATTATTATTAACAGATACGCTATCAGTAATTAAAGCATTTTTTTCAGAACTGAAATAAGTAAGAAATATTTTGGTTATAGTTGAATTGGCTGTTGTTGTTGTTCCTTTTATAGAGAAGTTTCCGCTGTATTTATTTTGAATATTTTGTGCATTTGATTTAGTAATAAATAGCAACAAAAAACTTGTAACAACAATCAACTTCATAACTAAATTTTTAATAAATGTGAAATTAGTTTATCCGAAAAATAATTAAAATGGGGATTTAACCTAAATTTCCCGACAATTACTCTTCATTTTAGAAAATACCATTTGTTAGTGCAAATATTACCAGGCTTGTTCTTGATTGGACTTTTAATTTTTTGAAAATTTCATCTCTATGCCTGTCAACTGTTTTAATACTTATGTACATTTCATCAGCTATTTGATGATAGCTTAAATCTCTGCACAATAATTTAAGAACTTCTTTTTCTTTAGGCGTTAAGCAATCAATTAAAATATCATTGCTTAAATTAATGTTCGCCCACTTGTTAATGTGTATTCCGTTGTCTGCCAAGTCAATAATAGCTCCGTATATATCTTCTAAATTGTCATTTTTAGAAATAAAAGCATCTGCCCCGGATTTAAATGTTTTTTTTATAGAGAACTCATTATCAAAGCTTGACATGGCAATAGTTTTAATAGCAGGGAATTTGCTTTTTATACATTTAATAGTTTGGTAGCCATCCATTACGGGCATTTTTAAATCTACCAATGCAATACAAGGTACAGCACCTCTTTCAAACTCATCTAGTAATTCTTGGCCATTAGAACTATCGATACAGTAATTAATTCTTGAAAACGAGTTTAAGGCTATCTGTAAACTCTTTCTGAATAATGTGTGATCATCACACACAGCGATGCTAATAGTATTAATCATCAAGGTTAAGCTAAACTTTAAAATAATAAAATGACTATATAAAAATAGGCTAATTATATATTTAACTGAGGCTTAATCCCCATTTTTTTTAATATGGACTATTTTAATTTTATAAGAAGCAATAATATGATTTTCATTATTTAACAAAACATGGTTTATGTTATGAAAACATTTTTAATTATAATTGGGTTAATTATAACTAATATCAGCATTTATGCAAAAGGCGTTGAGCCAAAAACAAAATTTTCTGAAACTATAGTGTTCAAAGACTTCACCAGCTATATGAAGTATAAAGAGATAAATAAGCAAAAAGGTAAAAAGGCTGCTGATAATTATTTAAAGAACTATAATCAGTATACAGATTATTTACCATTAAGCGGAGGAATATTGACGGGCGATTTAACATTAAGTTACTCCAATCCATTTATAATCCTCAATCGACCTACTAAAACGGGAGGAGATGGATGGATTATTTGGAAGCAAAACAGCAATAATCAATTCCTATTAGGATCGCCTTCATGGGATAACAGTGGTAAAACCTTTGGACTCCTCAATGATGCTTTACAGTCATGGGTATGGAAAACTGCAGATGATAATTTAGGAGTGAATTTTGTTAGTACAGTTACAGCCCCGGTATTTACAGACGGTTACAATACTTTTTCAGCAGCACAGATAAACAGAAACGACGGCGGTTATGTAGAACTACAATATAGTGCACGTGGAGGAGTGAAGCTATTTAGCGGTAGCCAAAATCCAATCACTTTTAATAGTAATGGCAATGTGGGTATCAGTACAACAAATCCTCAGTATAAATTAGATGTTAATGGTGTAACGAATTCTCAAAAATATGTATCAGATGATTCTTATGTACATACCGAATTAGCAACCGCTGATTGGGGTGGCTCACATGGAATTTTTTTTGGTGCAACAGTTAATTACAGTGGTTTAGGTAATTTATGGGACGGAAATGGAAATACAAGATATTCAACAGATGCAGGGCCCTATGATTTTGGAGCTTCGTCCATTGGATTCATTGCTAATGGAGGAGGGCTAACATTATATGATGGAGGTAGATCTACAGGAAAAGGAAACGTAATTTCTTGGAACCCTGCGTTAACTGTAGCAAGAGGCGGATACATAGGTATAGGTACAACTCTACCACAAGCATTGCTGGATGTTTCATCATCGGGTAATACACAAATTAATATAAGTAGTACGGGTTCCGGTAGAAATAATTATGCTCTTTATTTAAATCAATATGGTCGTTTAAGTATTTCTGATAGAGCTGCAGGTCAAGACCGTTTTGCTATTACTACAAGTGGTGATACATGGCTTGCCCCTAATGGAGGTAATGTAGGTATAGGTACAACAAACCCGGGTAAAAAGGTTTCAATTGCAAGTGATGCATCTAAAGGATGGCTTTATTTAACATCAACAAATGGTAATCCAGAAATTGAAAGTGCAAATGGTTTACAATTAAAAAGTGCCGGAGCTTATCAACTTTATAGTGGTAATGATCATATTTCTTTTGGCAATACTTCGTCAGGTTATGGTTTAATGAATGTGTATTCAAATTCCGTGGGAATTGGAACAACAGATACTAAAGGTTACCAACTTGCTATAGCTGGCAATACTGTTACAGAAAAATTGGTTGTTAAAAAACAAATGAATTGGCCGGATTATGTTTTCAAACCCAACTACAATCTCCGCCCATTAACAGAAGTAGACCAATACATTAACACCCACCAACATTTACCTGATGTACCCAGCGAAAAAGAAGTAACAGACAATGGTATTGATGTTGGTGAAACACAAGCTATGCTCTTGAGAAAGATAGAGGAGTTGACCTTATATATAATTGAAATGAAAAAAGAAAATGTAGGGTTTAAGAAAGAAATAGAAACGCTTAAGAAACAAATAAATAAAAAATAGTATGCGAAATAGATCATTACCCTTAAATTCAAAACCATTTTATTTATTAACCATATTAATAAGTATGACCATTAATCAAATAGTTGCTAATGCTATAGTAAAGAACCCACCTATTTCAACCCCTGTCTTTAAAAGCTTCAGTATCTATTTGAAGTATAAAGAAATAAGCAAACGAAAAGGTAAACAGGCTGCTGACAGTTATTTAAAGAATTATAATCAGTTTACTGATTATCTGCCATTAACAGGAGGTATAATAGATGCTGGAGGAGTAACTACGACGCTGGATATTAGAAGCTATAATGACAATTCAAAAATTTTTCGGATTCAAAATATAAATGGAGCAACATCATTATCACCTATTGGTTTAAACGGAACGCTTTCAATTACATCAAATGAATACAAGTTTGTAAATCATTATAATAATGGGCGTTTTTATGCAGATGGTGAGAATATTATCATAAAACCATCAACAGGAATTTCTTATCATTCATTGTTAGATGATAGTCAAACTTTTTATTTCAACACCAGAACAGGTCAGGCTTCCAATACCAATACTTTTTTAATAGGTCAAGGTCTTTATACCAACAATTATCCTGTTCTTCAGGTTGGAGATGGCGGTTATGGATTATCAGCATTAAATGGCCAAATGTATTTGTGGAATGGAGGAAGTGGTTATGTTTTTAAAAATGCTAACAATCAAGCTTCAACAGTTTCAATAGATGGAACAGGATTGATAAGTGTGGCTGCAGGTTCTTCATTGTATTCTTCAGGGAATTTTGGAGTATATGCTCAGAATGCATTTTACTTTAGAATTGGTAATCCTAATTCATATCAAGAATCTATTTATGTAAGTAATGGCAGTAATGTAGGAATTGGTACAACAAATCCTCAAGCAAAACTACACGTTAATGGGGATATCAAAATCGCAGAAAATAGTTCATTATCTGTAGTTAGTTATGGTCATAATAGTGGGCATGATAACACAATTTCTTTTGGACAAGAAGGTGGAACCGTCAAGTCTATAAATTATTTTGATGGTACTTATAATAACCAATATTTAACCTTTAATACACATCATGGGGGAGTAACTATAGGAGAACGTATGCGATTGGACAGGGATGGTAACTTAGGTATCGGAACGTCAATACCTAATGAGAAATTAACTATAACAGGAAATATACATTTAGCTGCCGAGCGTTCTGAAATATATGGAGCAGACAGGAATCACATGATTGTTTTAAGAGGAAGGCAGGATGGTACTGCTGCAGATGAAACAAGCTATTATCAATACGGAGATCATGTATTTTATACAAATGGACCAATAGCCACACAAACAGAAAAATTAAGAATTAAAGCAAATGGCCATATTGGTATAGGTACAACTAATCCAGACGCAACATTAAGTATTGCAACTAATAGCCCTGTAAATTCAGGTACATCGCTGTTGGGAGTTTATAATTCTACAGGTAGTTCTAATCAGTGGTTTAGATATTTTCCTAGCTTAGGAAATGGTTACTACAATGGAATAGTTAATAATGGAGACCAGGGGATAGTCTTTTCAAATGATGGAGATCCAAATACAAATTCTGGAAGTTTTGTAATAGTGCCACACAATAATATAGGACTTGCAGGAATAAAAATTTTTGAAAATGGAAACGTAGCCATTGGAACTAATGACCCAGGTTCATATAAACTAGCAGTAGAAGGCACTATTGGTGCAAGAAAGGTCAAAGTCACACAGTCCCCGTGGGCAGATTATGTATTCAAATCTAACTACAACCTCCGCACACTAAACGAAGTAGAAGCATACATTAAAACCCATCAACATCTACCTGATGTGCCAAGCGAAAAAGAAGTTAAAGCCGATGGCCTTGATGTAGGCGAAACACAAGCAATGCTTTTAAGAAAAATAGAAGAATTGACTTTATATATGATTGAACAGCAGAAAAGAATTGATGACCAGCAAAAAGAAAATGAAAAGCAACAAAAAGAAATAGAAACCCTTAAGAAACAAATAAATAAAAAATAGTATGCGAAATAGAGCATTAACCTTACGTTCAAAACTATTTTATTTGTTAGCCATATTGATTAGTATATACATTAATCAAGTAACTGCTAATACTATAGGAAAGAATCCACCAGCTTCAACATCGGTCTTTAAAAACTTTACCAGCTACATGAAATACAAGGAGATTAAAAAAAAGAAAAGTAAACAGGCTGCTGATAATTATTTAAAGAACTATAATCAATACACAGACTATCTACCATTAAATGGAGGGACATTAACAAGTAGCAGTAGCGGAGCTTATGATGTGTTAATGGCATTTACGAATACAGTTGCTTACCCGTCAATAGCACAACCGTATTATTTTAATATACCCGGTACAACTACCAATAACTCGGCACCATTAAATCTTGAGGTAAATGGTATTGGAACCGCTTTTTCGATAGGACATGATGCTTCTGTAACTTTTACACATTCATTGCTTGGTGCTAGCTTAACATTAGATAATTACTTGACAATTAATAAAGACAATATTTATGTAGGTTATAATGCAAATACTAATGGTCAACGATATGGATTATATGTTTACAATTACGATGCTGGGGCAAAACAATCGGCTCAATTTAATATGGCCTATGATGTCGGTAGTTATTTAAATATTAGCACATCAGGCTATAAAATAAATTTTGGAAATCCTGTTGTTGGAACAACTGCAAATTTCAGCGATAATGTTGGTATAGGTACAACTTCCCCAAATACAAAATTAAATGTAGTTGGGCAAGGGCTTTTCTCGAGAGATAATATGGGAGAATGTTGTTCAGGAGGAAACTACACCCTAGCAATTGCAGAAGCAACCTATCAAACAAACAAAAAAGCATCTATTTCTTTTCATAATGGAGGGCAGGATGAAGGCATTATTGAACTTTCAAATACAGCAGGCTTTAGGTCTATTAAGTTTTATGATCATCAGGGTCAAGGATTAGGTATTGATGTACATGGTAATGTTAGGACAGATCAGCCAGCAGGAACAAATCCACAATACACATGGAATATTGGTGGAGCTCAAAGGGGAGCTATAACATATGTTACTTCTGACGGAAGTAATACTATGCGTTATTGGAATAACGGGTATGATATTCTTTTCTTAAATCCAAATGGGAGTGCCAGATTTACCGGAAGTTTAGGCATTGGCACTGATAAAATAAATGACCCCAACTATAAACTTTTCGTTGAAACAGGTATACGTACAAGAAAAATAAAAGTTGACCAATCAACTTGGTCAGACTTTGTCTTCAAACCCCACTATAATCTCCGTACACTTACAGAAGTAGAAGCATACATTAAAACCCACCAACATTTACCTGATGTACCCAGCGAAAAAGAGGTAAAAGCCAATGGCATAGATGTAGGGGAAACACAAGCTATGCTGTTAAGAAAAATAGAAGAATTGACTTTATATATGATTGAACAGCAAAAGCAAATTAATCGGGATAGAAAAGAAATAGAAACGCTTAAGAAACAAATAAATAAAAAATAGAATGAAAAAGACAGTAATCTTTATAGTTGTTTTTTTTAGTATAAAATCTGTTTATGCTCAAATGCCGGCAAATGCTTATGATTACGCTCCATCAGCAGATGTTACGACTACCGGAACAGCCTATAATGGAGGTGCAACGGTAAGAGGTTTTTTTTCCTTTACGAGTTTAACGAACGGACAAAGCATAACGTTAAACTTGCGACAATCTACTCCAATCAATGTTATCAATTTTGGTACTTTTTGGAGTTCAGATGGGCGGTTTATTCCTTACGGTTATACAATAGACTATTCCAATGATGGTACTAATTTCACTAATGCAGTGACTATCACAAATAACACGAATACAACAGTTTCAAATACAATTAATATATGGGCACAATACTGGAGATTGACAGTAACGCAAGTCCAATCAGGACAAACAGCTTCCAGTATTGCGGGATTGCAACTACTGAGTTTAGGAGTAGGTTCAGCAATCAGCAATAATTATTGGAATATAGCAGGCTTTAATTCAAGTTCAATTATTTATAAAGGAGGAAATGTTGGGATAAATGTATCAGCACCTCAAAATTTATTAAATCTTAATTCATCAAATAACTCTTCAGCCCTACAGTTCAATGTAAATACATATCCTACTCAATGGGGTGCAAGAATGTTTACTCAAGATGGGTATAATGGAGCCAACAATGGAATTGATTTGGCAGTTGAGTCGCAATATGCAGGAAATGCATGGTATAAAGCGGCATCATTTAGCCATGGACAAGATATTAATCATCCTTCTTTAAGAACTTGGTATAGTACTTATTTAGCAAGCGATGGAGGCAGTGTGGGTATTGGTACAAATAACCCCTTAGCACTATTACAGGTTGGAAATGGTACAGCATCAACACTTAACAATGTTTATTTAAAAGTAGGTGGTGGTAGTTCAACAAGTGCTATACAATTGGAGAGTTATAGTGATAATACCAAACAATTTTTGATTAGTAATAATAACGGCTCTACTACACTCACTAGTAAGAATGGATTGAATTTACTGGATGACGGAACTTATGCTGCAGGAATAAGTATCGGAACAAATAATACAACACGTTTGTTAATTCATGCAAATGGAAATGTTGGGATTGGTACAACTTCTCCAATTTCTAAATTATCAGTTACTGGAGCCAGTTCATCAGAAAATAATGCTGGAATATTTCAAATAACAACCGGTGCAGGGGTTAACACTGATAACAAATTAATCTTTGGTGTACATGATGGAGATTATTCATATATTCAAGCGATACAACCTGGTAATGATTATAGAAAACTAATTTTAAATCCAACAAACGGCAATGTAGGCATCGGCACAACGTCCCCTTCTGAAAAACTCTCTGTAAATGGCACAATCCTCACCAAGAAAGTAAAAGTGACACAACTCGGTTGGTCAGATTATGTTTTCAAACCCAATTACAATCTTCGCACACTTACAGAAGTAGAGCAGTATATCAAAACCCACCAACATTTACCCGATGTGCCAAGCGACAAAGAAGTAAAATCAAATGGCATAGATGTAGGCGAAACACAAGCTATGCTTTTAAGAAAAATAGAAGAATTGACATTGTACATGATTGAACAGCAAAAGCAAAATGAACAGCAACAAAAAGAAATAGAAAGCCTCAGGAAACAAATAAATAAGAAATAGTATGCTAAAAAAAGTATTGCTCTGCACTCTTTACGGAGTGTACTATAAAACCGTTCGAATATTGGTACCCCTTTTAAATTGGAGACACTCGGAACTGGCTGTGTTTGTTTCAAAACGATCATGTCTTGTAGCAAATGAATAATCTATATACAATAATCTCATACCAAAAACCTGAGTAAGGTAAATTAGAAAAGTGGGGTAATTATTCATAGATTAAACTTGAAAAACTACACATCAAAAAGTCAAAATTTATAGAAGTACAAATTATCTTTTCAATCAAAAAATTCGAACAGAATGTAAAGGTTGAAAAGTTCTACCGGAAGATGGGAACCGGTGAAGCTACCTTTTACAACAGAAAAATGAAATGCCATTTTATAGTGATGATGAATTAACCAAAAAATACAATTCCAAAGGGAGAAATTAAAGTAAGATTTTAAATCGTCTTAAGTATAAATTTTACAAAATCTTTGTAATACTATGTAACTGAAAACATTTTGAATAATTGGGGAAAAGCAATATTTCTTATAATTAAATATCACAATACTTAAATTCCTTCAAAATTTATTTTGAAGATGGAAACAATTTTCAATGGTGAATAGCTTAAATTTATTTTATATGGAGTTAATTAAAAAATAAACCAGTTAAAAATATACTGGTTAAGGGTTATATTATTAAACTAGGGCTTTGTCGGGGAGAAGGTTAATATTGTTTTGTAAAATATTCATGGTTCTTTAGAATAACATTTTAAATCGATTTTTATTTTTAAAGACCACTAAGTTTTTTAATATCTGTTAATAAAATAGCCGAACTTAGGCTCGATAGGGCTACACTTTTATCACTATTGGCATTTCTCCACTTTACATGAAAGCTGCTTTAATAAAACTTCATATTGCCGTTTTTCTGGCTGGCTTTACAGGATTATTAGGTGTATTAATTAATCTTAATGAAGGTTTATTGGTTACTTACCGTATTGCAATAACTGTTGTGGCGTTGTTTTTTATGCTGCTGTTTACCAAACAATTTAAAGTATTACCTTTTAAAAATATTGCTCAATTAATGAGTATAGGCTTTTTAATTGCATTGCATTGGGTTTGTTTTTACGGAAGCATCAAATATGCGAATGTATCAATCGGGTTAGTGTGCTTTGCTTCAACAGGTTTATTTACTTCTTTATTAGAACCGCTTATTACAGAAAAGAAATTTAATGTTATTGAATTGCTCTTAGGCATGTTAAGCCTAGTTGGTATTTATCTCATTTTTCATTTTGATGCTAAATACAGAACAGGCATTATAATAGGTGTTATTTCAGCAGTGCTGTCTGCTTTGTTTTCTGTTCTTAATAAAAAATTTGTAAAACTTACGTCTGTAAGGAGTATGATGTTTTACGAGCTTTCAGGTGGTTTACTCATGCTTATTGTTTGCCTTCCTTTTTATTTACGATATTTTCCTACTCAACATATCATTCCAACAAAAACAGACTTATTCTGGTTACTTATACTGTCTCTACTATGTACAGTATTGGCAATGGATTTAATGTTGCAGGCTTTACAAAAAGTATCTGCTTTTACACAAAACCTTACTTTAAACTTAGAGCCTGTTTATGGGATTATTTTAGCTTTTGTTGTAAGAGAAGAGAATAAATATTTAGGCATAAGTTTTTATGCAGGCACCGGCTTAATTGCAATGTCTGTTATTATACAAATGTTTCGTGTGATAAAGTATAAAAGGTTGTAGTTTTTTATTATGAGATTTCTCGGTAAGAACCTTCGAAATGACTATTACTTTAATTGATAAGCTGCAACGAAATTTTTATAAAAAGTTGGTATGTAAACAATTTTCTTTTTTGCATCATAACCAATATCGGCAGTATTTATTTTCAAATCTTTATTGTTTAACAAAACTTCTTTGGTACCATCTGTTTTTACATAGTATACCACACCAATCCAACTGCTTACAATAAAATCTGTATTGTTAACCATTTCAATACCGTCAGTGCTGGTTTCCATTCCTGTTGCGAGCGTAGTAACGTTTTTAGCAGCATCAATTTTTAAAAGATTTCCATTGGCTAAAGCGTATACATCATCATTAACAGCTAATAAGCCATTCGCATTTTTTATATTATCAACAAACAAAGCAACTTTACCATTTTCAATTTTATAAACTTTTGAAAGCTTTGTATCGCTAACATATACAATGCCTTTTTTATCAATCGTAATATCATTCAGAAATACTGAACCATCAACGGGAATGGTTTCAATAATCTTCTCTTTGTCAATATCAATTACAACAACATCCGTTATATCTGCTACATACAATTTGTTTTTGTACAAACCCAAACCTTTAGGAGCGTTTAAACCGGTAACCCAATCTGTTTTAATTATTTTTCCATCCAAACTTATTTTTCCAATAGAACCCTTACCATCTTTTGCATCGGCCTGCCCGTCAATATTCGATACCAATAAAAATTTCAATCCTTCTTTGTACAAAACAGATTCCGGTGTTTTCAGTAAAGTGTCTGTTTGCCATAATTTGGTTAATGAATGTGTTTGCGAGAAACCTTGTAAGCAAAACATAAAAGAAATAATCGGTAAAACATGCTTTTTTTTCATGATAATGATTGATGATTTATGAAACGGTTAATTATCTTCGAAATTACCAAAAAACTACACTGAATGAAGAAATTGAATCTTTCTCTGGCAACTTTTTTAGTATGCCTTTTTTCTTTCGCACAAAAGAAACCATTAGACCATTCTGTTTATGATGGATGGCAAAGTATTGGTGAGCGATTAATAAGTAATGATGGAAAATTTGTTGTGTATGCCATCACTCCGCAGGAAGGTGATGTAACATTGTATATTCAAAAATCTACAGGAGAAAAAATTGCTGTAATTGAAAGAGGTTATAATGCAAAAATTACGGAAGATAATAAATATGTGGTGTGTAAAATAAAGCCAACTTATCAGCAAACAAGAGCAGCACGCATAGCAAAAAAGAGTGTAGCAGATATGCCGAAAGATAGCTTAGCAATTATTGAAGTAGCTTCCGCAAACGTTCAGAAAATAGCTAACGTAAGAAGTTATAAACTGCCTGAAAAAAACAGTAATGTTTTATTTTATTTAATGGAACGAAATAATGCCGATAGTAACAACAAAAGGGCAAATGCAGATACGGCAAGGGTAGTAGCCAACGCAACAACTAATGCTGTTGCGGGAAGAAGACTTGGCGGAGGAGGCGGACAAAGGGGTGGCGGTAATGCCGGGGGCAGTGGTGATGATGCAGGTAATGATTTAATAGTAGTTGATTTAAGCAATCAATCTAAAAAAACGTATCGTTTTGTTACCGACTATTTGTTAAGTAAAAACGGGAATACTGCTTTACTAAAAGCAGCTAAACGTAGCGGTGATTCCTTGAGCGTTCCTTCAATAGTTAAACTGACCATTCAGAGTTTAAAAGCAGATACTATTCTCAAAAATTTTAATGATGCCAAAGGCTTTGCTTTTGATGAAGAAGGCAATCAATTGGCTTTTGTAGCAGAGCGTGATAGTAGTGCCAAGTCATTACAAAAATTTTATAAACTGTTTTATCATCAAAACGGTACTGATAGTGCCGTAGCTGTTGCAGATAAAAGCACAGCAGGCATTCCGGCTAAATGGAGTGTGAGTGAATTCAGTAATATCTACTTTAGCAAAAGCGGTAAAAGATTGTTCTTTGGTACTGCACCGATACTGCCCCCGAAAGATACGTTAACACCGGATTTTGAAAGAGTAAGTGTAGATGTTTGGAACTATAAGGATGATGATTTAATGACGGTACAATTGTATAATCTGGAAAGAGATACCCGTAAAAATTATTTAGCACGCTATGATTTCGATACCAAACAAGCTATTCAGTTAGGTAACGAAAAATTATCATTTGTTCAAACAACTTTAGATGGTGACGGAGAAGTGTTTTATGCATCAAGCGATTTTGGAAAGAGGGTGGAAAGACAATGGCAGGGCTTTACATTAACAGATTGGTATGCCATAAATCCGGTTACGGGAGCTGCTTCATTAATTACGCAAAACCTTAAGGGGCGTGGCTTTGCTTCGTACAAAGGAAAGTACTTATTGTTATATGATGAAAAGAAGAAAATCTATTTAGCGTATAACGCCATCACTAAAAAAATAACCATAGTTGCTAAAGGCATTCCTTATCCTTTATACGACGAAGAGAATGATGTTCCTGATGAACCCAATGCTTACGGCATTGTAAAATGGATGAAAGATGATAAATACGTGTTGATATATGATAAATATGATGTATGGAAAGTTGACCCGGAAGCCCAAGAAAAATCTGTTGTAGTTACAAAGGGAAGAAAAGATAAAACGGAGTATCGTTATATAACTGTTGATGCTGATGAGAAATTTATAGAACCCGATGCAGTAGTCTATTTTAAATTGTTTGATGAAAAAGATAAAAGCAACGGTTTTGCTGCTGTTAACTTGAAAACAAATACTGCTACAACACTTGTGAAAGAAAAAGTAAATATTGCAGGCTTAGTTGCCAAAGCTAAAAATGCCGAAGCTTTTGCATACTCAAAAGAAAGTTTTGAATCTTCTCCAAATGTATTTGTGAGAGTTGGTGCTGTTGAAAATAAATTATCTAACACTAACCCTCAACAAGCTAACTATACTTGGGGTACATCAGAATTGTTTAAATGGAAAGCTTATACCGGTAAAGAAACAGAAGGTGTTTTGTATAAGCCAGAAAATTTTGATGCCAAGAAAAAATACCCGATGCTTGTTTATTTCTACGAAAGAAACAATAACACTTTGTATAACTACTTACCACCGTCACCAACACCATCAAGATTAAACATTCCATTTTTTGTAAGCAGAGGTTATGTTGTATTTGTTCCTGATATCTGGTACACAACAGGCCACCCGGGTAAAAATGCGTATGATTATATTGTTAGTGGTACAAGAGCCTTAATAGCAAAGGGTTTTGTGGATAGCACCAAGATTGGTTTACAAGGGCAAAGTTGGGGTGGCTATCAGGTTGCTTATTTAATTACACAAACAAAATTATATGCTGCAGCATGGGCGGGGGCACCTGTCGTAAATATGTTCAGTGCGTATGGAGGTATTCGCTGGGAGAGTGGATTGAACAGGCAATTTCAATACGAACATACACAAAGCCGTATTGGTGCTACACCTTGGGAAAGAAGAGATTTGTATATTGAAAATTCGCCACTGTTTCATTTACAAAATGTAAAAACACCTTTGGTTATCATGAGTAATGATGCAGATGGTGCAGTGCCTTGGTATCAGGGTATTGAATTTTTTACTGATATGAGAAGATTGAATAAACCTGTTTGGTTATTAAATTATAATGGTGAAGCACATAACCTTGTTGAAAGAAGAAACCGAAAAGATATTTCCATTCGTGAACAGCAATTTTTTGATTGGTTATTGAAAGGAGAGAAGCCTGCAGATTGGCTTACGAAAGGAGTTCCTGCAGTTATGAAAGGAAGAGATTGGGGATTGAAAGTTGCTGAATAGTAACAAGTATAACCTGAAAATAAAAAAGCACATACAAATAAGTATGTGCTTTTTTATTAATCTATATTTTAGTTTCATCCAAATGTATCCGGCTCTTCGCCTTCTTTTAATCCCCTTCCGAATTGAAGCATATAACCGTTGTTATCGTAAATAGCAAATTCTCTCATGCCATGTTCAAAATTAGCGAGGTTGTACACCACCTTAGTCTTATCTTTTACTTTATTCCATAATTCATCAACTGTTGCTATATAAATATAGAAAGAACCTGTAAGCATCGGTGAGCCGTTATAAGCAGCATGTTCGTTCGGTTTAGAAAACATGATGCTTACAGCGTTGTTGTGTAAATGGCACCAACCCCAATCTGCATTGTATTCATCTAATTCAAAATGTAAAATGCCTGTATAAAACTCAATTGTAGCTTGTAAATCATTCGTCCATAATAAAGGAGTAAGTTTTTCCATTATTAAGCAGTAACTTTTAGTTTGCTTTTCAACCAACTTTCTCCCGCAGGTATAATCCATTTAGAAAGTAGTTCTTCTTTGGTAGCAACTAAATTATTAAAGTATAAAGTTTCACCTGTAATAAAGCCATTGTTTAATGCATAATTTAATTGCGGTAAAGGCAGCAACTGTACTTTGTCTTTTATAATAAAGGCGAGGTTTTGCCTGTTAAACATATCAACATTAAACAGTTGTTCTATTTCTTTAATTACATGCACACTACTGTCTGTACTGCAGCCGCTAACACCTGTTGCAGTTTCATCGGCCATTAACACGATAAATTGCCCGAAAAATAAATTGGCATAACCCTTAACCGGTGTGCCGTGGCTTTTCCACTGTGCAGTAAAATCGTTTAATACTTTTTCAATCGCAAATACTTCACTTAATGCAAACAACCTGCTGCTTTGATAAACCCATACCCTTGATGTTGCATGAAAATCTGCGGGAATATGTACCTGATAATTCAAATCCATAACTTCTATTTTTCTTTCTCTACTTTATAACTTGAATAAAAGAATGCCCCTACAATTGACGCCAACACTTTCCAGAATAAATTTTCAAATCCGAAAATTTTATTCCATTCTAATTTTTTGCCGCTAATAGTATCAACAATAACATCTGCTATAAAAACAAAGCCAATGAAAACAACAATCATTGCGATAAAAAATTTCTTCCAGTGTATTTTAGTTTTCATTACTGGTAAAAGATTTGTTTTGAACTATATTATCAAAAAGCAAACTCATTATTAATCCAAACATGGTAAACTGCAATGTATAGCTGATAATCAGCCTTGTTACATTAATATCTGGTAATTTGAATCTCCCTTCAAAAAAATCAATCAAAACAATTATTAATCCGTAAGCTATTGTCCGTAATAGAAACTTCTTTAGTGAGATATTGTAAAAAACTTTTTTCATACCTGGATTTTATGCTATTTCAGTAACAATAATTTCAGCTACATCTAACACTTTTACTTCAGTTTCTTTTTCTTTATTCTTCACACCATCTGTCATCATCGTATTACAAAACGGGCAGGCAGCAGCAATTACTTTTGCATCTGTTGCTAATGCTTCTTCCGTTCTTTCAATATTGATTCTTTTATTGCCCGGTTCATCTTCTTTAAACATTTGCGAGCCACCGGCACCGCAACATAAACCATTACTGCGGCAACGTTTCATTTCAACCAACTCTGCATCTAACGCTTCCAATACTTTACGCGGAGCTTCATAAATATTATTACTTCTGCCTAAATAGCAACTATCGTGATAAGTAATTTTCTTGCCTTTAAAACTACCACCTTCTTTTAATTTTATTTTGCCCTCGTCAATTAATTGTTGCAATAAAGTGGTGTGATGTATTACTTCATAATTACCGCCCAGTTCAGGGTATTCATTTTTTAAGGTATTAAAGCAATGCGGACAAGCAGTAACAATTTTTTTAATATTATAAGCATTCAGCAACTGAATGTTATTATATGCCATCATCTGAAATAAAAATTCATTGCCCGAACGTCTTGCAGGGTCCCCAGTACAAGCCTCTTCCTTTCCTAAAATGGCATAATTAATTCCGGCTTTATGTAGAATTTCGGCAAAGGCCTTGGTTATTCTCTGTGCTCTTGCATCAAAACTTCCTGCACAACCCACCCAAAACAACACTTCAGGAGTTTCGCCATTGGCAGCCATTTCGGCCATCGTTTTTACCTGCATAATTCTGCAATAATTTATTACGAAAGTAATTGAAATTTGAAAGCATTTGTTAACCAACTTTTGTACAAATGGCATCGCCTGTGTAGCCTGTACTGAGCGAAGTCGAAGTATCAATCACTTGTACGCCTGCCTGCCGGTAGGCAGGTTCTGTTATTTATTCAGCAAGAAAAACAGCCCGCCGTTTTATTACTTCTTGGTAAATAATTTTTTATTTAACCAATGGCTTAAATATGCACTGCCGATACCAACTGCTGCACCTGCAAAAACATCTGAGGCGTAATGTTCTCCCAAACTTAATCTTGAATAACCAACAGCAGTAGCCCATGTAAATGATGGCACAATAACATACCATTTTTTATAGGCAAGGCTCAATGATGTTGCCGTAGCAAAAGCCGTAGAAGTGTGGCCGGAAGGGAAGGACGGGTCGTTATCGTATTGATAAGGTATAATATATGCAGGATAATCCTGATAAGGTCTGTTTCTGTTGATGCCATATTTTAATCCCTGTGTGATAACTGTATTAACTATTAATGCAGAACACAGTTGCCAACCTTTCTTTTGCAGTTCTTTATCTTTTTTTATAAAACCTGCAGCCAATAAAGAAGCAGGTGCTGCAAGAGCCAACGGATAAACAGATTTGGAAGTATTTATCCAAAACTGAATATGTGTTTGCGATGGATTGATATTATGTAACCATTGTGCTTCACTGCTTTGAGCATGGACAGCATTACCAAAAAACAAAACTATCACCACTAATAAGTTGATGGCTTTGTTTTTTAAAATTAGTTTAGTTAACTGCATTATTGTAAAGAGCTTAAACTTTCTTCAATAGTTTTAATTCTTGCTTCCGCATCAGCTTTTTTCTTTTGCTCATTGGCAATTACTTCGGGCTTGGCATTGGCAACAAATCTTTCATTACTTAGTTTCTTCATAACACTTTCTAAAAAGCCTTTCTGATATGCTAAATCTTTTTCTAATTCTTGTTTTAAAGAAGCACTATCAATTTGCTTTTCCGCTTCAATAAAAAATTTATCGCTTTCAATAGCCACAACAATTGTGTTTGCAACTGCATCATTAGTGTAATGAATATGCTCTGCATTTACCTGTTTCTTCAAAATATTTTCGATTGAAGTATAGTTATTTGTAGCACTTGTTTGCACGTGTAATTGAATTACATCTTTTGGCTTAATTTGATTCTTAACCCTTGCTTCACGTAAAGCAGTAATAACTTTTTTCAGTAATTCTCCTTTGGTTAAAATGTCCACTGTCCATTGTCCATTGCCCAATGTTTGCTTCACACACAAGTCATCTTGTTTATCACTTAACTGATGATAAATTTCTTCCGTAATAAACGGCATGAAAGGATGTAACAATTGCGTTAACTCTTCAAAAAAGCTAATGGTTTTATGGTACACTGCTGCTTCAATAGGTTGCTCAAAACCGGGCTTCACCCATTCTAAATACCAACTACAGAAATCATCCCATATTAAAGAGTAAATCGTTTTCAAAGCTTCACTCAAACGGAATTGTTGCATTAAATTTTCAACCTCAGCCTTTACTTCATTTAGTCTGTTTTCAAACCATATAGTCGGAAAGTCGGAGAAGTCTGTAAGTCCGTTGGTACCACTTTCTGACTTGCCGTCTTCCTGACTTTCAGTCTTTCTTCCTTCCCACATTTTCACCAGTTTCAAGGCATTCCATAATTTATTATTAAAGTTTCTGCCTTGCTCTAAAGTGCTTTCATCAAATAATAAATCATTGCCTGCAGGAGAAGAAATCATAATGCCGAAACGAACTGCATCGGCTCCGTAAGTATCAATCAAACCCAGTAAATCAGGGCTATTACCTAATTGTTTACTCATTTTTCTTCCCTGCTTATCACGCACCATTCCTGTAAAGTAAACGTCTTTAAAAGGCAGTTTTTGTTTGTATTCATAACCTGCCATAATCATTCTCGCCACCCAGAAGAAAATAATATCCTGTCCTGTTACCAAGGTTGTTGTGGGGTAATAATAATTGATTTCAGGGTTGTTTGGATTGCTGATGCCTTTGAATACTTCCATCGGCCATAACCATGAGGAGAACCAGGTATCGAGAACATCTTCATCTTGGGTTAGTTTCAGGTTACGGGTTTCAGGTTTCAGGTTATGTAGTGTTTCCAAATTCTCTGCTACATAGCAATTGCCATTTTCATCATACCAAGCAGGAATTCTTTGTCCCCACCAAAGCTGTCTGCTGATGCACCAATCTTTAATATTTTCTAACCAATAACTGTAAGTGTTTTTCAGTTTGGCAGGATGAAAAACAATGTCATCGTTCATTACTGCAGACAAAGCTTCGGGGTTTTTCTCCAGAAACATTTTCATGTTAATGAACCATTGCAGCGATAATCTGCTTTCAATAACGGCACCTGTTCTTTCACTGGTACCCACCTGACCTTTATAATCTTCAATTTTTTCTAATAAGCCAATGGCTTTAATATCTTCTGCAATTTGTTTTCTTAATGCAAATCTGTCAATGCCGTTGTAGGAAAGAACTTGAGAAGGTATTGATAAAGACGGAGCAAATTCTTGTACTAAATCCTCAGCGGTAAATTTTCCTTCAGCATCCAATGTATTCAATGCTTTCAGGTTGTGTTTTCTTCCTAACTCATTATCGTTTTTATCGTGTGCCGGTGTAATTTTCAAAGCACCGGTTCCGAATTCTGCATCAACATATTCATCTGCAATTACCGGTATTTTTCTGTTGATGATGGGAACGATAACTTCTTTACCAATAAAACTTTTATAACGTTCATCATTGGGGTTAACACAAATGGCAACATCACCCAGAATTGTTTCCGGACGGGTTGTTGCAACCATCATAAACTGATTGGTGTTATCTGCAAAAGGATATTTTACAAAGTATAATTTGCTGTCAATTTCTTTAAAAATAACTTCTTCATCGCTCAAAGCTGTTTTACCAACAGGGTCCCAATTCACCATACGTAAGCCACGATAAATAATGCCTTTATTGTATAAATCGATGAAGACTTTTATTACGCTTTTATAATAATCATCATCCATGGTGAATGATGTTCTGCTCCAATCTAAACTGCAACCTAATTTTTTTAATTGCTGTAAAATAATGCCACCATATTTYTCTTTCCATTCCCAGGCATATTTTAAAAACTCATCTCTTGTAAGTGAAGATTTTGAAACACCTCTTTCGCGAAGCATAGCCACTACTTTGGCTTCTGTGGCAATAGAAGCATGGTCTGTTCCCGGAACCCAACAGGCATTTTTGCCCTGCATTCTGGCACGGCGAATTAAAATATCCTGAATAGTGTTGTTAAGGCAATGCCCCATGTGCAGTACACCAGTAACATTGGGCGGAGGAATAACAATGGTATAAGCTTCACGCCCATCGGGTGTGCTGTTAAAATAACCTTTGCTCAGCCAATGTTCATACCATTTATTGTCAATCTGTTGGGGCTCAAAATTTTTACTCAGTTCACTCATTATTTGCCTGTTTGAAAGTTGGCAAAAATAAGGAAATGAAAGCCTTGCAGAAAGATTAAAATCAATCTGCTCTTGATAGATAAAAGCTATTTATAAGCTGTAATTCAGTTTATGATACACCTAATTTACCGCTCCAGATCATGTAACAGAAAAATCCGATTATTCCAAAAAATAAAATGGTCAATACAGCGTTACGAACTGTTTCGCTAATGTGGAAATGAGTGTTTTCCATGGCAATACGTTTTAAAATTAAATAATGGGGTCGCGGTCTTTCGTAGAATAAAGGGAGATAAATTCCGCTTGAAGAAGTCTAAAACGTTGCTAGAAAGAATGTCCTTTATAAGTGTTATATAAAGGTAGAATTCTTTTTGAATTATCAACAATTTTTTACGCAGTTATGAAAAAAAATTATTTTGCAGAAAGATGTTTGCAATAGTTGATATAGAAACTTCAGGAGGCCATGCATTGGGGCATGGTATTACGGAAATAGGCATTGTATTGCATAACGGTAAAGAAGTAGAGGGAAAGTATTCAACTTTAATCAATCCCAAAGTTCCCATTCAAAAATATGTACAGGGCTTAACAGGTATTACAGATGCAATGGTTGCCAATGCTCCTGCGTTTGAAGATGTGGCACCCAATATTTATAACTTATTAAAAGACAGGGTTTTTGTTGCCCATAATGTAAACTTTGATTATTCCTTTGTAAAGCATCAGTTTTACAATGCCGGTTACGATTTTAATACACGTAAGCTTTGTACTATAAGATTAACAAGAAAGATATTTCCAACATTGCCTAAATATGGTTTACAAACTGTTTGCAGAGAGTTAAAAATCATTAATCACAGTCCACACAGAGCCATTGGTGATGCTATGGCAACTGCACAACTATTTTCTTTATTACTTGCGAATGATAAAAGCGGTGAGTTGAAGAAAATGATGAAGGGCAGAAATGCTGAGCAATATATTCCGCCAAATGTTGATGTGCGTAAAATACATGCTCTGCCTTCATTGCCGGGTGTGTACTATTTTTTAAATGAAAAAGAGAAAGTAATTTATGTAGGTAAAGCAAAGAACCTGAAGAAGCGGGTAACAAGCCATTTTGCTAATAACAAGCCTTCGCAACAGAAACAGGAATTTCTAAGAAATATTTACGATATAAAACATACTGCCTGCAGCAGCGAATTAACAGCAGCCATTTTTGAAAGCATTGAAATAAAAAGGTTATGGCCTAAGTACAATAAAAGCCAAAAACATTTTGAACTGAAGTATGGTATTTATCAGTTTGAAGACGTAAAAGGTTATCAAAGGTTAGCCATTGACAAAAAGCATAAATACTCCAAACCCTTATTGTCATTCAGTTTAATGGCAGATGCTCACCGAACATTATGGAAGTTGGTTAAAGATTATGAACTGAATCCTTCACTTTGTTTCTTAGATAAGACCGATAAAGTAATCAACAATTTACCTGAAGTTGAAATTTACAATCAATCAGTTTCAAATGCATTACAATCTGCACAATCAACTTTAGAAACTTATTTATTGCATGATGGTGCAGCCAATTATATTTTAATGGAAGAAGGAAAGTTTTACGGGATGGGTGTTATAAAAGATGAAAGCAAAATCAATAATATTTCAGAAGTAAAAAATCTCTTGACTCAATATCCCGAAAATGAAGTTTTAAGGGCAATGATACAGTCTTATGCTGTTAAATATCCTTCAAGAGTAATTGCTTTATAACTTTTCAACATTCACACAATCAAATTTTTCTTTCTCATTACTGCTTTTATATTCGCTGCCCGTTTTTATTTGAAAGATTAAAGCAGCAATTTTTATGAGTGAATTTTCAGGTGCTATTGCAGGTAAATTAAATCTACGTTCAGTACAGGTTGAAGCAGTATTACAGTTATTAGAAGAAGGTGCAACAATTCCTTTTATTGCACGATATAGAAAAGATAAAACAGGCGGTTTAGATGAAGTGCAGATTCAGCAAATACAGGATGAGGCTAAAAGTTTAAAAGAATTTACGGAACGTAAAACTTTTATAGAAAAAACAATCTCAGAGCAAGGTAAAATGACAGATGCTTTGCAGGAAAAAATAAACAAAGCAACAACCATTTCTGAATTGGAGGATATTTATCTTCCGTACAAACCCAAAAGAAAAACAAAAGCACAAACAGCTAAAGAAAATGGTTTAGAGCCTTTGTCTGTTGTAATACTTGAACAAAAAAATATTGATATAAAAGCTGAAGCAGAAAAATTTATTAATGAAAATGTAAAAGATGCAGAAGCTGCATTGCAGGGTGCGAGAGATATAATTGCTGAAACAATTAATGAAGATGCTGCCATTCGTGCAAAACTTAGAAAGTTATTTGAAGATACTGCAACGCTGCAAAGCAAAGTGTTGACTGATAAAGAAACAGAAGCAGTTAAGTATAAAGATTATTTTGATTTCAGTGAACCGATTTCGAAAATTCCGTCACACAGAATATTAGCTGTTTTACGTGGGTTTTTAGAAGGGTTTTTGAAAATGAATATTGCTCCGTTGGAAGAAGATGCTTTACAGTTAATTGAAAACGTATATGTAACAAACAGCTTAAACGCAAGTGTTGAACAGGTTAAGAAAGCTATTAAAGACGCTTATAAAAGATTGCTGCAACCCAGTCTGGAAACAGAGTTCAGAACACTATTAAAAGCCAAAGCAGATGAAGAAGCGATTAATGTGTTTGCTGAAAACTTAAAGCAGTTATTACTAAGTTCTCCATTAGGCAGCAAAAGAGTGTTAGCAATAGACCCCGGCTACAGAACAGGTTGTAAAGTAGTTTGTTTGGATGAGAAAGGAGAGTTGCTGCATAACGATTTGATTTATGTTCATGAGAAGAATAAAGAATACGATGCAACATTTACCATTCAATCTTTAGTAAAACAATATCAAATTGAAGTGTTTGCCATTGGCGATGGAACAGCAGGCAGAGAAACAGAACAGTTTATAAAAAAATTGCAATTAAATTTACCTGTGTTTTTGGTAAATGAAGATGGAGCATCTGTTTATTCTGCCAGTGAAATTGCCAGAGAGGAATTTGGTGCATACGATGTTACCGTAAGAGGTGCGGTAAGCATTGGCAGAAGGTTAATGGATCCGTTGGCAGAGTTGGTTAAAATAGACCCGAAAAGCATTGGTGTAGGGCAATACCAGCATGATGTTAATCAAACAAGATTAAAAGAAAAGTTAGATGCAACTGTTATCAGTTGTGTAAACAAAGTAGGTGTTAATTTAAATACTGCTTCCAAACATTTATTAAGTTATGTAAGTGGTATTGGTACTACGCTTGCAGAAAATATCATTAAGTATAGAAATGAAATTGGTGGCTTCAACAGCAGAAATCAATTATTAAAAGTTCCGCGTTTAGGCGGTAAGGCTTATGAGCAATGTGCAGGTTTTCTTCGCGTTAAAGAAAGTAATAATCCCTTAGATGCAAGTGCTGTACACCCTGAAGCGTATAATATTGTAGCAAACATTGCGAAAGATTTACAGGTTGATATTGCTTCGCTCATTGGTAATGAACAATTACTGAAAACTGTTAATGCCAAGAAATATGTAACAGAAGAAATCGGCGAGTTAACCATTAAAGATATTTTGAATGAATTGAATAAACCGGGACTTGACCCCCGCAGCGAATTAGAGCAGTTTGAATTTGCCAATATTTATTCAATTGAAGATGTAAAAACAGGAATGATTATTCCGGGTATTGTTACCAACCTAACCCGTTTTGGTGCTTTTGTAGATATAGGCGTAAAACAGGATGGTTTAGTACATGTTAGTGAAATTGCTCATCAATACATAACAGACCCGTCAGAAGTTTTAAAATTGAATGATAAAGTACAGGTAAAAGTTTTAGAAGTTGATGTGCCGAGAAAACGTATTGCATTATCAATTAAACAAACGCAGGAAGCACCTGCAAAACAAGGCGGGCAAAGATTTCAGCCACCAAAAAAGCAAGAATCTGAATTAACGAATATGAATTTGAATGATGCTTTAAGTGCATTAAAAAATAAATTTAAGAAATAATTCCTTTGTCATTTCGAAGGTTCGTGCCGAGAAATCTCATTATTTAAAAAATTAGATTTCTCGTTGGGCAATCCCGAAGTTTCGGGACAATCTCGAAATGACTTTGGTTTATTTTGTCAATAAAATTAACAACGCTTTAATTGCTCGTAACTAAAGTAAAATGTTTCTTTACAGTACTGCTATGAAACTTATTAAGCATCTTATTTTTTTCATTTCATTATTTCTTGTTTATCATGCGGAAGCTGCACAGGTAACCGGTGTTATAAAAGATAGCAAAGGCAATATTCTTCCTTTCTCATCAATACTTATTAAAGGCACTGCAAAAGGTACAACTGCTAATACAAAAGGTTTTTACAGTTTGCAATTAGACAATGGTAATTATATATTGGTTTGTCAGCATATAGGCTTTGCTTCAGTTGAAAAGAAAATAAAAGTTACTAATGAAAACTTAGTAATTGATTTTGAATTGAATGAACAGCAATATCAATTAACAGATGTTGTTGTAAAAAGCGGTGGCGAAGACCCTGCTTATGAAATCATTCGTAAAACAATTGCTAAGCGGGAAGAACATTTAAACGAAATAAAAAAATATCAGGTTGAAGTTTATATAAAAGGGCAGTTGCAGTTACGTAATTATCCTAAAAATTTTATGGGTGAAAAAGTTGATTTTGAAGATGGTGATACCAGTAAACGTAAAATGATTTTTCTTTCTGAAACAATGGCCAATTACTCAGTTGATGGAGATAAAAAAAAGATTGATGTTGTATCAACAAAAGTTAGTGGACGCAGTGATGGCTTTGGTTTCAGCAGCCCGCAAATCATTTCATTTTATGAAAATAATATTTCCTTACAAGCTTTAAATCCACGCGGGTTTATTTCACCCATCAGTAATAATGCATTGAATTATTACAGGTATAAGTATGAAGGAATGTTTTATGAAAACGGTAAAGCCATTAATAAAATAAAAGTAATTCCAAAAAGAAAATATGAGCCGTTATTTTCAGGCTACATCAATATTATAGAAGATGAGTGGCGTTTGCAAACTGTGCATTTGTATTTATTGAAAGAGCAGCAAATGCAGTTTTTAGATACTTTAACCATTGAACAGATTTATGTTCCGTTAAAAAATGTTTGGGTTATAAAACAACAGGTTATTGAACCCGCCGGTAAGTTTTTTTCGTTTGATTTTTTCGGAAACTTTTTGCAGGTGTATGACAAGTTTAATATAGAACCTGAGTATAAAAAAGGTTTTTTCGGAAATACATTCTTAAAATTCTTTGATAGCTCTAATAAAAAATCAATGAATTATTGGGATAGTATTCGCCCTGTTCCTTTATCAGAAGCAGAAGTAAAAGATTATAAAAAGAAAGATAGTTTAGAGCAGGCAAGAAAAGACCCGCATTATTTAGATTCATTAGATAGAAAAAGAAATAAACTTACTTACAACAAACTGGTTTTAAACGGCTACAATTACAGTAAAGAAAAATATAAAACCAATTTCTTAATAGACCCGTTACTAAAATCTCTCAACAGTTACAATACGGTAGAAGGAGAGGTATTAAGTTTATCTGCCACTTACAGTAAACGCTTTGAAGGCAGAAAAGTTTTATTTCTTTCCCCCAATATCCGTTACGGATTAAGCAATACACATTTTAATGCATCAGTAAATGGCAATTATAATTTCGGTAAAAAGTATTTAACTACGCTGTTTTTTGGCGGCGGAAAAAATGTATATCAATTCAATAACAATAATCCTATTGCTACATTCAATAATACTTTATCTACTTTATTATGGACTGCCAATCACATGAAATTATATGAAGCATGGTATGGCAGAATCGGCTACAGCCAAGGCTTAGGTGATGGTTTTAATTTTTCTGTAGTTGCCAATTATCAACACAGAATACCTTTAGAAAATACAACAGATTATAGTTGGAGTACCTATAAAAACAGAGTGTTTACACCGAACTTTCCTGTTATTCCTGCTTATGCTTCAGCAAATATTCCTGAGCATAATGCATTCATGTTAACAACAGGTTTAACATGGCGACCCGGAGCAAAATATGTTGAGTTTCCTGATAGAAAAGTAAGTATCGGTTCTCGCTACCCTACATTCAATGCAATTATAACAAAAGGTGTAAACGGTTTGTTAGGTAGCGATGTTGATTATACCAAATGGCATTTAAGTATTAATGATAATTTGAATTTGAAATTGGGTGGAAGATTAAGCTATGAAGCAGAAATTGGTGGCTTTTTGCAGGCAGATAAAGTGGTTACACCAGACTTTATTCATTATCTCGGTAACCAAACAGTTATTGCAAGTCAATATATGCGAGGTTTTCAATTATTGCCTTATTATGAATTAAGCAATACGGATAAATTGTATACAGCGGGACATATTGAGTATCATTTAAACGGTTTATTAACCAATAAAATTCCCGGCTTCAGAAAACTAAATTGGTTCTTTGTTTTAGGTGCCAACGCTTTGTATATAAACGACCAGAAGAATTTTTACGAAGTATTCTTCTCTGTAGAAAATATCTTTAAAATTATTCGTGTAGATTTTGTGCAGGGCTACAAACAAAACGGCGAAACGCCAAGCGGTGTAAAGTTTTCGTTGCCTTTGTTGTTTTAGTGAGAATTAGAAAAGATTAGTTATTAATATTTTACCATTCTCATCAATATTGGAAATATTGCTACATGGATAAATATCAAATGTCTTTTTGGTAATTGGATTTAATTGACATTTATACATTATAACACTTGATAGTTGTAATGAACCGTTATCTATAATTTCTTTACTTAAAACAAGATTAAGACCGTAATTTTCTGTTATCGAATTAGAATATAAAATTCCGACTTCATTTCCGTAGTATTTTTTAACCGCTTGATAAAATGCATTAGTTATTAGGTAATCTTTTTCTGTAGCCATTTTTTTAGCGGATAGTTTTGAGAAGAAATTGTAAAATTTTGAAACTTTTTTATAATCTTCATTCTTAAAATATTTTTTATTGAATTTATCAAAAACGGGATTAATGTTTTCTAAGTCCATACATTTTTTAAATGCCGCTTCATAAAAAGTTAATGGAATGATTTTCAATGGCTTCACAATTTCCCACTTACCAATCGTAGCGTAGATATATTTATTTTCTGGATTTAAATGAAAAATTTCTTTACATGATTCTAATATGGCAGTCATTTCTACTCTTGATTCTTTGCTTAGTAAAGGAACAGAACAATAAAATGCAGACTCATTTTGTAAATTAAATCTGTTAAGTTTAATTTTCTTTTTGTCTTTATTGTAGCTTATTTGCGAAATAGTTTTAAAGATTTCTCCATTAAAATTTTGTCTACATCTTATAACAAAGAGGTTATCTAAGTGCAATATTGGAATAGGTAATCTCCTAATAAATTCTAAACAATATGATTTTAAAAGTTTGAAATTAGAATTTTTGACTTTTATTTCTTTTTTTATTCTTTGAATAAGTTCATTTATTTCTTCTAATGGAGTATTTATTTTTATTTGAGAAATTTCATTAGAAAAATCACTGAACTTAATCTCTTTATAATTGTTCATTTAAAATCTACTTGATAAAATAAACGTTATTGTACAAAACACAGATTTATCATCTAAATTATTGGATTTAGTTTCTTGAGATAAAACAATCTTCTTAATTCACTTATTTTTGCCACGCATTTTGCCCGTCATGCAAACGGGTTTATTACTTAATAAAACATTGGGCTTTTAAAAGTCCCTCTCTTTTGGAGAGGGATTTAGGGTGAGGCTCTGATGTCTAAAATGAATTATCATGGCAGTATTACACAATCGTATCAACAACGAAGAGTTAAAACAATTGTTGATGCAGGAAACAGAGAAACGCATTACAGTTAGTTTCTATCAGTATTTCCCCATTCAAAACCCGCAGGAATTCAGAGATTATCTCTACAAACATTTAAGTGAATTAAAAGTATTCGGTAGAATTTATGTTGCTAAAGAAGGCATTAATGCACAGGCAAGTGTTCCCGAATCTAACTTCAATGCATTTAAAGCGTTTTTATACAGCATACAGCATTTAAATGGTTTACGCATCAATATTGCGGTGGATGATGATGGTAAAAGTTTTTGGGTATTAAAAGTAAAAGTGCGTGAACAGATTGTAGCCGATGGTATTAATGATGAAACTTTCAGCATGGAAAACAAAGGCAAGTATGTTAATGCTGCTGAAATGAATAAACTATTAAATGAAAAAGACACGGTAGTAATAGACATGCGTAACCATTACGAATATGAAGTAGGGCATTTTGAAAATGCTTTAGAAATTCCTTCAGATACTTTTCGTGATCAGTTACCAATGGCTGTTGATATGATGAAAGGAAATGAAGATAAAAATATCATCATGTATTGCACAGGCGGTATTCGTTGTGAGAAAGCCAGTGCATATATGTTGCATAAGGGTTTTAAAAATGTCTTCCATTTAGAAGGCGGTATTATCAATTATGCTAAACAAATAAAAGAACAGGAATTAGAAAGTAAGTTTATCGGTAAAAACTTTGTATTTGATAATAGGTTGGGAGAGCGGATTACAGAAGATGTTATTGCCAATTGCCATCAATGCGGTAACCCTTGCGATGTTCATGTAAACTGCAAAAACAATGGCTGCCATTTATTGTTTATCCAATGTTCCGCCTGTGCAGAAAAATTTGATGGTTGTTGCAGCAGCGAATGTAAGGATACAGTGCATCTACCATTAGAACGTCAGAAAGAAATACGTAAAGGAATTTATAACGGAAAGAATATTTTCAATAAATCAAAAGAGAGATTAAGGCCACGCCTTAATGAAATGAAACACTAACAGCCTTTATGAGAAAAGCTTTATTCTTATTATGCACAACGGTAATTTCAATTACTGTTGTTGCACAGTTTAAACTATCATGTGTTGTTAAAGATGCTTTTAATAAGCAAAACATAATAGCCGGAGTTACTGTAAACAATCGTTTAAGCATTCATACAGACTCATTAGGTTTTTTTTCAATTGATGTACATGAAGGTGATTCAGTTGCAGTTGCTGCAGCTTCTTACAACACTCTATATTTTATAGTAAATGCAGCCAAGCTTCCTTCTCAAATTCTGTTGGAAGCCAATATGTATAACCCGAATAATATTCAGGCAGAAGGCTTATTGGTTAGTAAGAATGTTTTTTCAACACCGGGTTCTATTTATACGATAACAGAAAGTGAGCAATTGCGTGGTAACCCTGTTTTTCTTCAAAACTATTTTAATCTGGCTCCCGGTGTTTTGGTACAAAGCAGAAACCCAGTTGCAACAGGTGCCAGGTTTACAATGCGTGGTATTGGCAGCCAAACCCCCAATTATGGCAGTGGTATAAAAGTGTATTTAAACAATGTGCCGTTAACTGATGCAGATGGCACAACAATTATAGATGATATTGATTTTGATAATTTATCAAGAAAAGAATTAGTAAAAGGCCCTCAGGGAAGTGTTTACGGAACAGGTGGCGGTGGCGAAGTACAACTATATACAAGAAGAGCTTTAGCCAATGCCAATACTGTAGGTGCATCTTATTTAGCTGGTTCTGATGGATTATTGAAAGTTAATATTTACGGTGGCTCTGCTTCCGAGAAATCTAATGTCAGGGTTAATTATGGTCATCAGCATTATGATGGCTACCGTATGCACAGTACATCTACAAAAGACTTTCTCGATTTAAATGCTGATGTAGTAAGTGATGCCAAACGAAGTGTTAGCTTTTATGTTGGTTATTCAAAATCTTTCGATTTATTAGCAGGAGCTTTAGATAGTATCAATAATATTACGCATCCTGATAGTGCAGAACTTACTTACATTAACTCTAATGCTTATCAATACATTGAATCTGCAAGAACAAGTATAGAACAGGAATATAAATTTTCTTCTAAGTTTACTAACATAACCAGTGTGTTTGTTTCAACACAAAATGTTACGCAGTTAATTCCAACTAATTTGCTTAAAACTAATAAGAATAAGTTTGGGGGAAGAATACTTTTTACCTACACACCCATGTTTGGTAAAAGACAGGCAAGAATTATAGCAGGAGGGGAGTTTATTAAAAACATAAATTATCAAAACACATATAGCACAACAACAACAGGCTGGATAAATACAACAAAAACAGATTTAGAGTTTCAGCCTTTTATGAGCAGTGCATTTACAGAATTGAATTTGCAGATGGATAAATATGTTTCCGTTACCGGGGGAGCTTCATTAAATTATAATTATTTTGATGTAGCGGATAACAGAGTAAGTTCATCAAATCCTTTGTATGTAAACAATTCAGGCATTAAACACTTTACACCTTTAATTGCTACACACGTAGCATTAAACAGAAGTTTCGGTAATCACAACCTTTATCTTAATTACAATGAAAGTTATTCTTTACCAACCTACGATCAGGTATTTATTTCCAGATTAGGAAGAGTAAATGATACGGTGCAGGCAGAGAAAATTGCATGCTTTGAAATTGGTTTAAAAGGTAATATGTTTAATAATGCTTTTAATTATCAATTCTCATTTTACACTTTAGAATTAACGAATCGATTAACACCACAAACTGTTTTTGCTTCCCCTACGGTACCTAATACTTATGTTTTTTATACCAATTTATACAATGCAAGAAATAATGGAGTTGAGTTTTCAGGTAACTATACTTATAAACCTGAAAGAAAGAATACTTTTATAAATGCAGGAAGGTTGTTTTTCAACTACACGTATAACAATTTCAATAACGCCGATTACAAAAGCGATAATAACAATAATGCTTTTACAAAAGATTATACAGATTTAGCAGTAAGTGGTGTACCAAGGCATGTAATAAATTTCGGTTTTGATTTTTTATTGAATGCGGGGGCATATCTTTCATTCACACATTATGCAACGGAACAAATACCTGTAAACCTTTCTGCCAGCAGCTTTGCACCTGCTTATAATTTAAGCAGCTTAAAAGCAGGATGGAAATTAATGAGCAGCAATGAATACAAACGTAAGCAATGGCATATTGATGTTTTTGCAGGTATAGATAATATTTTTAATCATGCCAATCAGCAAATGTTATTTGTAAATGCAGTAAGTGTTGCAGCTAATCAATTGCCTAAATATTTCAACCCGGGAAACCCGAATGCAACTTTTTATTCAGGACTGAATATTACCTATAGTTTTTAATAGTTAATAAAAGATTGGTTATCTTAGTTATTTAATTTAATGATGTTTCAAACTAAGTTTAGTTATTTAGTATGTTTTCTTCTGATTATGTTCTGCATATCATGCAGCAAGAAGTATTACACATTACAAACACCACCAAACAAAGAACAATTAATAACAGGCAATCAATTTTATAAAACAGTTGCAGATTGGAAATGGAAAGAAAGAGACTCTTTAGCTGTAAAAGAAATTTTATCAGGCAATATTCCTTCCTTCTTAAAAAAATTTGTGAGAATTAATGTGTCATGTTTTGATTCCATTAACAACAAAACCATTTATGCTTATTATTATGTTGCTCCTGATTATTTAAGCATTGGTAACGATAATGATTGGGCAAGAATTCCGTTAACACCAATGGCTGCACAAAAGATTGCCGACACATTTCATTGCTTTCTACCTACAAAAAAAATGGTGAATGATATTTATAAACAATCTATAATAAAGTTAGAGCCTGTACCCATGTATGCTTTCAGAGACAGCAGTGTAACTATGTGGCAACATCATTTAATTATTGAAGGGCAACGTAAATTAAAACCCGGCTTAATTGCGGGAATAAAAAAAGATGTTGTGCTTTCAGAAGCTGTTGCTAAATCTTCAAAACCAGACAGAGAAGCAATATACGGCTGGCATAAGTTAGATGAAAAACCTATTCAACCTTTATATACAGGGCATATTAATTGGTGGGTTGATTATAGTCATGGAATAAGATTAGTGTATGAAAAAGTATGGGTAAACGGAAAGCCCATGTTATATACAGATGTTCTCTCAAATCCAATATTGAAAAGGCTTTTGTGCGATGAAGCTACTTGCGATTTTTATAGATATTCCTATTAATTAATGATTAAAAAATTTCCTGAAGCTGTTAACTTATTATTTCATTCTGTATGTTCATTTTCCCGCTTCAGCTTTAGGTGCAAACACGGTTTGTTAAAATCGGAGAAATGCCTCTAAACAGGTATAGATATAAATATTTTGCACCCTTTACCCTTGCTGCTTTTTATTTCAATTCTGCCATTATAAGATTCAATTCTGTTTATCATATTAGTGATACCAATCCCTGTTCTTTTACGGCTCACATTAAACCCCCTGCCATTATCTTCTACCAAAATATTAATCATATTATCTTTTTCATGTACAGCAATAGTTACATTTTTTGCTTCAGCATATTTTAAAATATTATTAGTTTGCTCCTGTATGATTCTGTATATATTTAGTTTAAGATCGTCAGGAATTGACTCATTGGTGATAGAATACGAAAAAGCTATTTTTATTTTTGTATTTTGTCGAAAATCAGTCACCAGTCTTTGAATCAACTCTTTCAAATCAATATTTTTAATAGGTGTTACCATCTTTCTGCATAAAAAGCGGATTTCTTCCATAGAGGTATCAATCAATTCCAAAGGGTATTCAATCAGTTTTTTTAATTGTACATTTTTTTTCCCTGCTGCACTCAGGTATATCTTGGTAGCTAATAATAGCTGGTTTATATTATCATGCATTTCCTGCCCTAAATGATTTCTTTCTCTTTCCTGAGCAATTATTACGGCTTTTACAATCTCCTTTTGTTTATTTATTTGTGCCTTCATTAACTGCTGCTGCAATTTTATTTTATCTGTTATATCTGAAATCATTGCCAATGCACCTTTATATGCCCCCTGTTTGCTAAAGATGGGATTGGCAGACATACTTGTCCAGATAACTTTTCCGCTCTTTGTAATAAATTGTTTATCCAAATTTTCGCTAACTCCTTTTTTTCTTCTGTCTATTGATATTGCTGATAACTTTTGGCCTTCATCATCTAAAAAATGGTTATTTTCTTTACCCATCATTTCATCCATTGAATATTCCAATATGTCACACATCTTTTGATTAACAAAAACCGTTTTATTATTTTCATCAATCAGCCAAATGCCTTCTTGTGCAGTTTCAACAATTTGCCGGTATCTCTCACGGCTTTCTTCCAGTTCCAATTCTACTTGTTTTTTTACAGTTATATCCTGCAGGTAAACAGACAATCCTTCAGGAGATGGATAAAGTGTAGCATGGAGCCATGCCCCAACAGGATGGCAATAACTTTCTTCTGTAAGGGTTCGCTGTTCTGCCATTGATTTAAAAAAAGATTGATAGAAAGGATGCTCTTTTTTCTCCGGAAATGCCTCCCATATGTTTTTCCCGATAACATCTTCAAGACTGCAATTAAAACAGATTATTTCCACAGCTTTCTTGTTCAGATAGATATAATTCCATTGGTTATCAAAAGCTACAAATCCATCTGTAATCCGTTCAAATACATTTGCCAGCGAAAAATCCTTATGATTCAAATCGGTGTATTTATTCTTTTCCTGCGAAAGATTGTCTATCTTGTTCATGTTTGTTTGATTTTAAACAGAAACCGGATTTTTAATTTTGCCGTTTTAACTATTGCATTTATAAATTCTTCTCATGCAAAACTGATACGAATATTCCTCGCCCGTAATGACAAAAGGCATCTTCTACTGGACAAATCAGACATTCTAAAACTATTGGAATGAAAAAGAAAACGCTTCCGGTCTATGATATTGCAGCCTTTCAGCATTTAGGGGGTGATTCGGATTTTTATGCAAATGATTTAAGGTCGCATTTAAAACAAAATGAGCAAATAATACTATTACCGCATGGGCATGACTTTTATATGAGTGTATTAATCACAGCAGGCAGTGGTACTCACGAAATAGAATTCACTAATTATCCTGTAAAATCGGGCAATGTTTTTTTGTTAGGCCCTGGCAAAGTGCATACCTGGGAATTATCGGATGATATTGACGGCTATGTTTTTTTTCATACAAAAGAATTTTATGATTTGAATTTTACGTATGAAAAAGTAGCCAACTACCCCTTTTTCAGCAGTTTAGGTAATACGCCATTAATTGTATTAAAAAAATCATCTCTGCAAAAAATTGAATCAATATTCAGTGAAATTGTAAAAGAATATCGCCAACATGAATTGATGAAATTTAAAAAATTGTTTTCGATGGTAAATATTTTATACATCGAACTATCGAGAGAATATTTACCGCAAAAAATAAGAGATAATCAAAATCTGCCTTATTTGGCAAGGGTACAGCAACTCGAAGATTTGATAAATAAAAACTTTGTACATATAAAATCTCCGGGTGAATATGCCCGGCTGATGTTTGTAAGTGAAAAACATCTTAACCGTATGGTTAAGGTTAGTCTGAATAAAACTACTTCCGATCTTATAACAGAAAGAATTATTCTGGAAGCAAAAAGAATGTTGGTGTTTTCAAAAAAAAATATTACCGAAATTACAGCAGAGCTTGGGTATACAGACAGTGCATATTTCTTTCGTTTCTTTAAAAAGAAAACAACCCTTACTCCAACTAATTTTCTTAAACAATTCAGAAAAGTTTAAGGGGTTTCAGTTATTAAGTTTATGTATTAAGGTACATGCTTAGAAGCTATGCTGTATGAAATAATAAGTAGTAATTCATTAATTACTAATGCATGCTATTGGCGATATAGGGATAAAACTTATTAAAAAATATAGAATAGAAAACATTGGATTTACCTGATATTCTTTACAAAACTTGGCATTAAAATCGTTCGAACATTAGAACAGTTTAAAAATTAGTGTACTCAAATCTGGCTGCACCTATACAGCAATTTATAAAGTATAAGTAAACTGTAAGTATGAAAAACAAAAAAGCTGTAAATGATTAATTTACAGCTTTTTACATTTCATTTAAGCGGACCGGACGGGACTCGAACCCGCGACCTCCGCCGTGACAGGGCGGCATTCTAACCAACTGAACTACCGATCCATTCCTTTTTTATCGGGGTGCAAATATAAGGGGCAATATTCTTCTCAAACAAACTTTCTTTCAAAAAAAATAAACATACTATTTTTACCCGCTCAATTTAATAGTTGCATATGCCTCAATACCCAAACAGACAGTTTTTAGATTTTGAACAACCTATTAAAACCTTGTATGAAGAAATTGAAAAATTAAAAAATACGGCCGAGAAAAGTAAAATTGATATGAGCGATAGTATCAGGAAATTAGAAGATGCTATTGTTGATAAACGCAGAGAAATTACTGAACACCTAACACCTTGGCAACGTGTACAATTAAGTCGCCATCCCGATAGGCCATATACATTCAAATACATAGAAAAAATATTTACCAACTTTATTGAATTACATGGCGATAGAAATGTGAAAGATGATAAAGCTATGGTCGGTGGCTTTGCTCAGTTAAACGGAGAAACTGTAATGGTTATCGGCCAGCAAAAAGGTATCAATACCAAAATGCGGCAGCAAAGAAATTTTGGCATGGCCAATCCCGAAGGTTACAGAAAAGCGTTACGTTTAATGAAGCTGGCAGAAAAATTTGATAAACCTGTTATTTGCATGGTAGATACTCCCGGAGCTTATCCCGGCTTAGAAGCAGAAGAGCGTGGGCAGGGCGAAGCCATAGCCCGAAATATTTATGAAATGATTCGCCTTAAAGTACCTGTAGTTATTGTTATCATCGGCGAAGGTGCCAGCGGCGGGGCTTTGGGTATTGGTGTTGGAGATAAAACTTTAATGATGGAAAATACCTGGTACACCGTTATTTCACCGGAATCATGTTCATCAATTTTATGGCGTAGCTGGGATAAAAAAGAAGTGGCTGCCGAGCAACTAAAACTAACTGCAACAGATATGAAAGGTTTTGGTTTGGTAGATGAAATTATACCAGAACCAATCGGTGGTGCTCATTGGGATTATAATGAAGCAGCAACCATCTTAAAAAAGTACATTACCACTGCCTTACAGGAAATAAAGCCCTTGGGGGCAGCAGAACGTATTAATAACAGAATAGAAAAGTTCGGCAAAATGGGCTTTTGGCAAGAAGTTAGTGTTGAGCAAACTGCATAACAACAGGCATCGTCCCTTGCGTCGCACACTTGTACTCAATAACTTTACTCATCAATTTTTACAAATCGAAATTCGATTTTCGTATTTCATAAATTCTTAATAAGAAATGTCTTTAACAGAACAATTACGTGGAACAGGTGTGGCATTGGTAACACCTTTTAGAAAAGATTACAGCGTAGATTACGATGGCTTAGGCAGGGTAATAGATCATGTAATCAACGGCGGTGTAGAATATGTGGTAACATTAGGTACAACAGGAGAAACACCAACACTAACCAAAGAAGAGAAAATAGCTATTGTAAATTATACTTACGATAAAGTAAAAGGCAGAGTACCTGTTGTTGTTGGTATTGGCGGTAATAACACAGCAGAATTATTAGAAGATTTTAAAAAGTTTCCCTTAGATAAAGCTATTGCCATTTTAAGTGCGTCGCCTTATTACAGCAAACCCTCTCAGGAAGGTTTGTACCAACATTATACAACATTGGCAGATGCAGCACCTAAACCAATCATATTATATAATGTTCCCGGCAGAACAGGCAGAAACATGAGTGCATCTTTAACAACAAAATTGGCTGCTCATAAAAATATTGTTGCTATGAAAGAAGCCAGTGGCGATATGCAGCAATGCATGGAAATTTTAAGAGATAAGCCTGAAGGTTTTATTGTTGTTAGCGGAGATGATGCTTTGGGTTTATCGCAAATTGCCTGCGGTATGCAAGGTGTAATTAGTGTAGCTGCTAATGCTTTACCGAAACAGTTTTCAGACATGGTAAGGTTGAGTTTACAAAATAATTTTAAGGCTGCCACCAAAATTCATTATCAATTATTACAGGCTTACGATTATATGTTTACCGAAAATAATCCTGCCGGTGTAAAAGCATTTTTATATGAATTGGGTTTGATTGAAAATGTGCTGCGTTTGCCTGTAACACCTGTCAGCGAAGGTTTGCAGGAAAAGATTAAAGTTTTTGTGAAAGGATTGTAATAAGATTAACGTCATTCCGAGATTGGGTTCTTGCCCAACGAGGAATCTCATTATTATTAGAATGAGATTTCTCAGACACGAACCTTTCGAAATGACTATTTTAATTTGCTGCAGAATGTACAAAAAGTACAAGTGTGCGACGCAACGATGTTGAATAGCTGCAATACAGCCTGGTACATAATATAAACTATATAGTATAGTTTTCCCCAAATACAAAATCACGCTGTTGCTTTTTTAGATTTGTGTTGTTTATGAGAAAGTACGAAGACAGTTATCAGCACAAAGGGTTACGAAAACAATTAATTAATGTATTGAAAGATAAAGGCATTACAGATGAAAATGTGTTGGCTGCTATTAATACCATTCCGCGACATTATTTTTTAGATTCCGCTTTTGATAAAATTGCTTATGAAGACAGGGCTTTCCCGATAAGTGAGGGGCAAACTATTTCTCAACCTTATACGGTTGCCTATCAAACACAATTATTACAGATTAAAAAAAGTGATAAAGTGCTAGAAATAGGTACCGGCAGTGTATATCAATCAACTATTCTGGCAGAAATGGGTGCTTGGGTATACACGATTGAAAGGCAAAAGAAATTATACGAAGCTCATAAACAATTTTACTTTCGCAGTAAATACCCGAATATTAAATTTTTTTATGGTGATGGTTTTGAAGGCTTACCAACTTTTGCCCCATTTGATAAAGTAATTATTACTGCTGCTGCACCTTTTATTCCGCCTAAATTAATAGAGCAATTAAAACCGAATGGGTTAATGGTTATTCCTGTTGACGAAGGTGATAACCAACGCATGCATCGCATAACCAAATTACCAGATGGCTCTTTAAAGGAAGAACAATTTGATTTATTTTCTTTTGTACCGATGCTTACGGGTAAGAACGGATGATAATTATTGATTGAATGCCTTTTCTAAATCTGCGATAACAAATTTTTTCATTTGCATAAATGCACTCATCACTCTGCTGCTTTGTTCAGGTGTTCCGCCACTCATATAGTAACCTAATTTTGAGGGAACTACTTGCCATGATAAACCGAATTTATCTTTCAGCCAACCGCATTGGCTTTCTTGCCCGCCATCGGCTGTTAAACTGTTCCAGTAATAGTCTATTTCTTGCTGCGAATCGCAACTGATAGAAAATGAAACCGCTTCTGTAAACTTGAATATCGGTCCGCCATTTAATGCTGAAAAATTTTGTCCTTCAATAGTAAAATTAGCCACCAATACTTTCCCTCCAACATGCGGAACTTCTTTAGGGTAATGGCTTACAGCACCCATTGAAGCATTTTTAAAAACAGATACGTAGAATAAAGCTGCATCTTCTGCTTCTGTATCAAACCATAAAAACGGAGTAATTTTTTGCAATACCATTGTTATAATTTTTAGTAATTAACTATTGAATTTCTAAATGATTTTTAAAGTTATTTAAAATGGCTTGCCAGCCTGCCTCTTGCATTTCTATCGGATTAATACTTTCTGCTTCAAACGTTTCTGTTACCATTACAGCATTATTATTTTCTTCAAAAACAACAGATACTTTTCTTCCGTCGCCCAATGTATACTCAATTAATTTGTGTGGAATAATATTGTCATAAACTCCCCAAAAATCAAATGAAAAACTTCCATCTTTAGCAGCCATTGTGTAAGAGAATTCCCCACCAACTATAAAATTATTTGATGCTTTTGGTGTATGCCAATCAGGCGAAGCATTATTCCATTGCATAATATCTTCGGGAGTAATAAATGCATTCCAAACTTTATCAATAGATGAGTTGATAGTTGTTGTTACTGTAATTGATGGCATAAGCGTTTTTGTTGTGTATTAACAGGTTACTAATAAAAGATTTCTCGGCACAGCCTGCCCCGACTAATTCGGGGAACCTCGAAATGACAAGATACCTATTTATTTCCTTTGAACACCTTGTTTCTTAGGCATTACAGCTTTCGGGGCTTCATTCGGTTTAGTTGCCGGTGGCATTATAGGTTTCTCTTGTTTAGGCTTATTATCTGCTGGCGGATAATTCTTTTTATCATCGGCTGGCAGCTTAGACTCCGGAGCCAAATCTTCCGGCTTAATATCTGTTGGTAAATAATCTTTAGATGTACCGTTGCCCATGTCTTCATCACCGGGGCCAACAGGCGGTTGCGTACCATTAATGTAATCGAAGTTCAAATCGTTTTGCATAACATCTGGCTTAACAAATTGAGCCTTCGGGTCAACACCTAATAAACTCGGGTCTTTTAAAACCTTTGAATAGAAATAAGCCCAGATAGGCATGGCTGCTCTTGCTCCTTGTCCCTGATAATCTTCACTGTTAAAACGAATAAATCTATCATCGCAACCAACCCAAACACCACCTAATAACTGCGGTGTATAACCCATAAACCAGGCATCAGAATTATCATTTGTTGTTCCTGTTTTACCTGCAATTTCACCTCTTACATCATAATCCCATATTCTTCTGGCAGTTCCTCTTGCAGTAACTTCCTGCATCATTTTAATTACTGAATAGGCAGTAACATCGCTGATAACTTCTTTGCGTTGCGGAGCAAAGCTTTCTAAAATATTACCGTTCTTATCTTCAATTCTTGTAATAAATAAAGGCTTAACATTAAACCCTCTGCCCGGAAACATGCTGTAGGCCTGCATCATTTCGTATAAAGAAATTTCGCATGCACCAATGGCTATTGATGGATTCGGTTCAATCTTAGTCTGTAACGCACATTTGTTTTTAAGAAAATCTACAAATCGTTTTGCTGCGTTATTGCCTTTACCATCTAATTGTTTCATAATGTATGCAGTAGCACAGTTACGCGAGTAGGTGAGTGCTTCCACCATCGGCATACTTGCACCGGTGCAACTTTTACTTGTTGCAGGTACCATGCCGTATGCACCGAAACTTTGCTGCATATCTTCTACAGTAGTGTTGGGTGTAAAGCCTGCTTCATCTATTGCCAAACTGTACAGCAAAGGTTTCATGGTACTACCAACCTGACGTTTGGTGTTATAGTTTACATGATCATACTTATAAGTTTTAAAATCAATACCACCCACCCAGGCTCTTACTTCACCGCTTAAAGGGTCCATTACCATAAAACCGGCCTGCATCATTTGCCTTGTGTATTTGATGGAATCATAAGGCGTCATCACCGTATCTTTTTCGCGATTATTATTCCATGCAAAAATTTTCATATGCGTTGGCACGTTGAATGTTTTGCGAATATCTGTCTCGCTCATACCATCTTTCTTAGCATTACGCCAACGGTCGCTGTTTTTTGCGGCGGCTTCAATTACATTTTCAAAGCCTTTCCAAACAGTTCCTTTTTTAATATTATCCTGCTTGTTTAATAACTGTTGCATATAGTTCATGTGCTTGGCAACAGCTTCTTCTGCATAGAATTGCATTTTAGGATTGATGGTGGTATACAACTTTAAACCATCTCTGTATAAATCATAATTATCACCATTACTTTTTTTGTGTTCTTTACACCACTTCTTCATTTCTTCTCCCAATACCATTCTGAAGTAAGGGCCTAAGCCAGCAGTTTCATCTAACTTTTTATAGTTTAATTCAATAGGTTTTGTTTTTAGTTTGGTAGCTTCTTCTGCTGTTAAAAAATTATTTCTAACCATTTGGTCTAACACAGTGTTTCTTCTGTCTAAAGCTTTTTTAGGATTTACCCTTGGGTTATAAGTATAAGAAGCTTTTAACATACCAACCAATACAGCAGCTTCTTCAACATTTAATCTGTCGGGTTCTTTTTGAAAGAAGGTCTTGGCAGCGTTACGAATGCCATACACATTATCTCCGAAAGGAACAGTGTTTAAATAGAGTGTTATAATTTCATCTTTAGTAAAATTCTTTTCCAACTTAATTGCAATGATGCCTTCTTTAAATTTCTGCACCATTCTTATCAATGCATTCTTTTTATAATCTGTAAATAAATTTTTCGCGGTTTGCATGGTTATAGTGCTTGCACCGCCATCTCTGCCCAAGCCTTTTACAGCACGTAAAAGTGAGCGTAAATCAATACCGCTGTGGTCGTAAAACCGTTCATCTTCAGTTGCTACCAATGCATTGATAACATGTTTACTGATGTCTTTATACTCAACATTAACACGATCTTCCAGGTAATATTTTCCCATTAAAGTTCCATCCTGTGCATATACCTGACTTGACAAGGAAGCTGATGGATTTTGTATGTCATCAATAGAAGGCATTTCACCAAATACACCCCAATTACATAAACATAGTAAAAGAATAAAGGCTGAGATACCTATAAAAAAAACTTTCCAGAATATTTTTACTGCTTTTGACATATTACAAAATTAAATGGCTTACTAAAATTTACCTGTAATGATTTCTTTAATAAATGATGAATAGGAACTGATATCTTTTTTTGATTTTACTGTTTGCAGATTGGCTTCACTGATAATTAAGAACGAATATTTCTGTTGCGTTAACCACGAAACAATTCTGATAGATGATAACGGTTTAACAACATCTATATAATTGATTGCTTCTGTTGTATTATTAAAAGGGCCAACCAATATTAAACCTGTATCATCATTAATACTTTGTAAATCTATAGCAGGAGCGTTGTTTTTAAAACGTTCTTCATTAAACCTGAAGAAAGCATTTTTAGCCTCTGTGCTGTACATATTGCTTACTTTATTCAATACAATTACGGCATATTGTTTTTCAGAAGCATTGTAGGAATAATCATTCTTTTTTATAGTTGGAGTAACAGGTGCAGGTGCTGTTGTAATGGTATCAACTTTTGGCTTAACTGTAATTGCAACAGGGGCTGCATAGGTAACAGTATCAATCTTTTTCTCAACATTTAAATTGGTAAGATAGCTTTCTATTTCTTTTCTTCTTCTTAAAACATCAATCATCGTATTGGCTTTTACTGCCAATGCACTTGAAGGATATTTTGAAACCAGGTTCTGTAAACTGTTAATAGCTAAGCTATCTCTGTTTTGCTTAATATAGTAAATAGCTTCAATGTATAATAATTGCGGCGTCCAGTAGGTATTACCGAAAGTATTGTCTAATCTTCTTTTTTCTGTTAATGCATCATTATACTTTCCTTCAATGAATAAATTATAAACATTTTCATAGGCAGCAGTAACTTTCTTAGTGTCTTTATTACCTGTATTTAAAGTGTTGGTAAAGTTGCCATCGGGGTGTATTTCATTCATTACTGATTTAATAGAATCTGCCTTGCTTTGCAAATTCAATTGTTTGTAACAGTAATACAGGTTGAACATGGCTTCTTCGTTGTATTTGCTTAAAGGAAACCTGCGAAGTAATTCTTCATAGCAGGCAACAGCAGCAGGATAAGCATCTAATTTATCTTTAAACAAATTGGCATTTTCAAACAAAGCTTTAATAATTGTTTGATTGGATACTTCTAATCTTTGTTCAGTTACAGGAATGTTTAATAGTAAACCTTCAAATGTTACTGCTTTGCCGGTATCCTGCTTAGGTTTATTTCCGGCAATATCATCAACATCACTAACAGAAAATATGTTGGTAGTAATATTGCTTGATTTTATGATTGCATCTTGCCTTTGCCAGTTATCAACATTCGGTCTGTTACCCCATTTGGCTTTAAAGTCACGCTGACCCTGAGCTTTTAATGCTGCATTACTGAAATAAAAATCACTTGAATTAGCATTGGTATTATTAAATAATGAACCGTTATCAACAGTGGCTGAATTACTACCGAAATCAATGCCGTCATCTTTTAAACCCTGTGCTCTGCGGATTTGCCGATAGATTTTTTTTACAGCAGCGGTTCTTTCTGCTTCACTCATTTTTGCGAGTATTTGTAAACTATCCTGCAAATGAATGGATTGAATATTGGCACTGATAACTTTTAAAGCAGCTTGCCTTATTGCTAATTTTTCTTTGTATTCATCAGGCAAATTTGCAACAGCTTTGGCACTATCGTAATATCTGAAAGCATCGGGATATAATTTAACATCGTAAGCAACATCGCCCAATAACAAATAACTCTTTTGTTTTTGCGGAAGATTATCTGCATTACTGTTGGCAACACTTTTCAATAAATCATTAATAGCCGATTGTTTATTATCCTGCTTTAAATCAAACAGGGCAGCAGCATAATAAATTACATCTTTATAATTGGCATACTTATCTCTTTTAGCCATGCTGTGCAATTCTTTCAACTTGGCTTCTAAAGCATTTTCTTTTTTATCATCATTTAAAATAGTAACTGCATTCAGCCTTGCAAATACCTGTAAGTAAGGGTCTGTAGCTTTTTGTTCAGCTTTTTCAAATGCTTTTGCAGCAGCTATATTATTATGTGCCAATGCATATAATTGTCCGGCTAAATATTGCCATCTGGCTTCTTCATTTCTTCCGTCTGCTTCTGGTAATGCCATTTGTAAATAACGTGCAGCACTATCGTAGTTCTGTTGTTTATAATACAAATAAGCTAATTGCTCATTCAGTTTTGTTTTTAATCTTGAAGGAAATTTAGGGTCTACCCGCAGAATAGAAAGTATGCCACCGGCTTCTGCAGGCTTATCCATTTCAATTAAATTTCTTGCCTGCCATAAAAAACTTTCGTTGCGGGTTGTTGGGTTGGTAAGCATTTTCTTCAACACACTTGCTTTCTCATCTGATGAAATGGAGAATATACCTGAATTATTACTGGCATTGCTTCCTATGGGTAAATCATATCCTTCATCTTTAGGAGCGTAGATATAGTTGATGTATTGAAACACTAAATATGCAGAATCAAAATCTTTTCTAACTAAATAAGTTTTGCCTAATAACAAATACAAATCATCAACCCAATCGCTTCTTAAATCGTGCAACAAAATACCTGCATTCACTTTGTAAATAATAGAATCTATATCGCCCTTATTTTTTGATGTTGTATTGAGTGAATAATTATAGAAAGAGAGTAGTTGCGTATAATCATCTTTATAACTCAACTTAGCAGTGTTGATGATACTATTAAAACGATTATTGGCATTGAAGAAATAATTGTAATGCGTAAATGTGTTCTGAAAAAAACGCTTAACAGGTTTTATTTTTTTATCAGGCGTTTTTTCTGAAGGCAGTAGTCTCTCCTGATATCTTTTAGGCTTATCTTTTTCAAGGTCGATACTGGTATTCGGTTGAGCCAATACATAAAAACCTGCCATACAACCCAGCAAGCACAACACAAATTGGTATGAATATTTTTTTACAAACTGCATAAGCATTTCACCGCTTAAAAATACAGTTATTTTGCTTTGCAGGGGTTTAGAACAACAATTGTTCAGTACCTTTAATTTGTATTTAACAAGATGGCAAAAATTACAGATAACAGCTCGCTGAAAAGACTAAGAAACCGCTACCGCTTAGTAGTAATGAATGATGATACTTACGAAGAAGTGGTAACTTTTAAATTATCACGTTTAAGTGTGTATGTGGCTATGAGCACCACTTTTGTTTTATTGGTTGGTTTAACAGTGGCATTAATTGTATTTACTCCTTTAAAGTACTATGTACCAGGTTATGGCTCAAGGCAAAGCAAAACAGAATTACAGTTATTAAAATACAGAACAGACTCTTTAGAGTTAGCCATAAAAAATAAAGATCAATACTTAGATGGCATAAAAAAAGTTTTAACCGGTACCGCACCAACACAGAAAGACACAACCGTTTTGGATATTAAGAAAGAAGAAATTTCAAAAGATTAATGCAGCCTCAAAACAATAAAGAACTATTGTTGAAATATGCAGGTTTTGCTGCTCAATTAACTGCTGCATTATTAGCTGCCGTTTATGCAGGTTATTGGGTGGATAAAAAAACTACTTTAAAATTCCCTTTACTTATATGGCTTTTACCTTTGCTGGTAATAATTGCCATGATTGTGAAAGCAATAAAAGACACTTCAGAAAATAAGTAACATGCAACCATCATCTATTTCTAAAAAAATATTGCCCTTGTTTTTTGTGTTTATTTTGGTAAACAGCCTGGTTATATGTTATCAACCATTATTACAAGCTAAAAAAATTGATGCATTGGTAGTGTTTACTGCTAATACCATATTGTTTGTATTGAGTGTTATAAGCCTGATAATGCACACTAAGCAGATTGATAAGAAAAACCCTAATGCAACACTGCGTAATGTAATGAGTGTAACATTGCTTAAGATGTTGGTATTGGGCAGTGCGGCTGTTTTTTATTTAATATTAGCTAAAGATAAAAGTGCCTATGCTATAATAGTTTCTATGGGTTTGTACTTTATTTATCTCTTCATAGAAATAAGCATTGCTTCTAAAATAAATAAAGAAGATAAAAATGGCGGTAACTGAGCACCCGATGCAGGCTTTGGCACATTATCTTCCTGAAGGTTCTTTTGAACCCATTGTTGAATACCTGAATTATTACAAAGTCTATTTAACCGTTACACAAAAACGTAAATCTGTTTTAGGCGATTACCGAAATGCACATGCAGGAAATAATCATCGCATAACTGTAAACGGCAATTTAAATAAGTATGAGTTTTTGATTACCTTATTGCATGAACTGGCACACCTGCTTACGTTTGAGCAATTTGGGCATAAAGTTGAAGCACATGGTAAAGAATGGAAAAATTTATACAGTAGATTATTGGTTGATTTTGTAAACAGAAAAATTTTTCCTGCTGATATTACAAAGGCATTGCAGAAAAGCATTATTAACCCCGCAGCAACTGCCAATGGCGAAACAGAACTGCTGTTGGTATTACGAAACTATAATAATATAAAACGGGAAGGGTATTTTACAGTTGCTGAAATACCAGTGGGGACTGTATTTCAGTTAGATGACGGCAGGGTGTTTAAGAAAGGAGAGAAGCGAAGAAAACGCTTTGAAGCCGTTGAATTAAAAACCAATCATAAATATTCTTTCAGTGCGATTAGTGAAGTGAGGATTGTAAAATAATTAGGAATTAGTAATTTGTAATTGGGGTAAAAATTACTATTCATTTTGAGATTGTAGGAAGTAATTTGAAATGTTGGTCAGGCGACCAGCAAAGGCTAAGAATAATACTATTTTTTGGGTGTATTAAATGATGATGTGTCACGATAAAAAAGGCCAGACGTTGTTGTAACAAATGCATTCTTGCCAACTTTATTAATACCTGTAATTTGATTTGTCTGTAAACCATCATTATCAAGTTCAACAAAATTTAAGTTGTTTCCATTTAATGTCACTTTCCAAATTTGCGATTGAAAATATGCATAAACGTCAGCATTAATATTTTGGAAAGTAAATAGCCCATAATAAGAGTCTACATTATTTGCAAATACACTCCAGGTTTCACCAAAATCGCTTGAAAGAATGATACTCGTAGTTAAACCTGAAGTATAAATTGCCAACAAATAGTTATTTAAAGTAAATATTTGAATAACTCTTCCGCCAATATTTGCAATTGGCCCAACCCCAAATGCTTTTACATTTCCCATTGTATCAACTCTGAAAAATTGATCTGATAAAGTGATAAAAAATTTATTGAAATAACTGAAAGACCAATAATTCCCAAATTCAAAACCATGAGTCGATGCAGGTGGAATCAAACTAATATCCTTTGAAGAGCCAAATTGTATTGAATACTGTATTCCAAATGTTGTATCTACTCTAACCAAATTACATTTAGCAATTTTATTAGGGAAGTCAATTTCATATGGGGCTAAAAAATAGCGATTGTTGACAATTGAATAACCAGCTCCAATATTTGCAAGAGGATAACCTTTTATTGCTGTATTAGAACTTGAATAATTAGGAGTTAAATAAAATCCACCATAATTAGAGGTTGGAATAAACGTTGAGAAAACACGTAAATGGTTGGAGTCGGTTGGCGTAACCCCAAATTTTTGTGAAATAGAAGGAGGTAATAGTGTTCCATAAACAATACCACCTCCATTTAAATACCCGCCGTAATTGGATAATAAAGAAGTGTTTAAATGGTTTGTGTTAATCAAAGTCCCAACCTGTTTGTTGTATATTACTAAAGTTGAATCATCTGTTGCTACCGATGAAAGTATGATTTTATTGTTTCCCCAAATTGATGAATCATAAGACCAAGAATGAGTTATCGGTACCAGTTGAATATTTGTAACAGTTTTTTTACATGCAATTACAAACGCAAGTAAAGCGATAATAATAATTGGTCTCATTATTTTATACCATTTGAGCTTTAGATAAGAAAATTAATTAAAATATTTGTGTATGAAATCAAAAATTTGTTAAAGCCACAATTTAAAAGAATCAAATAAATAAAAATTTAGGGCTTTCATGATGAGCAAATAGAGGCATGACAATGAGATTCTTAATCAAGTGCCGAATAGCCATAAAAAAGCCGCTAACACTGTTAGCGGCTTCATTTATAATTTATCATTGCTTAAGCAACTGCTTTCTTCACTAAGTCTGCAGCCTCACTTAATTGTATAGCAGACTGTACTTTCAATCCGCTTTCATCAATTAATTTTTTTGCTTCTGCAGCATTGGTTCCCTGTAAACGTACAATAATAGGTATATTGATATTTCCTAATTTATTATAAGCTTCAATAACACCGGCAGCTACACGGTCGCAACGTACAATACCACCGAAAATGTTTATTAAAATGGCTTTTACGTTAGGGTCTTTCATAATAATTCTGAAACCCGCTTCAACAGTTTGTGCATTGGCAGTACCACCTACGTCTAAGAAATTGGCAGGCTCACCACCGCTTAATTTAATCATATCCATAGTAGCCATTGCCAAACCGGCACCGTTTACCATACAACCTACGTTACCATCTAATTTTACAAAGTTTAAATTGTATTGTCCGGCTTCTACTTCAGTAGGGTCTTCTTCAGTAATATCACGTAAAGCAGCAATATCAGGCTTTCTCATTAAAGCATTATCGTCAATATTCATCTTACAATCAACTGCAATAATTTTTTCATCGCTTGTTTTAAACAAAGGGTTTATTTCCAACATAGAACAATCCAATCCAACATAAGCGTTGTATAAATTGGTTACGAATTTTACGCAGTTCTTAAATGCTTCACCGCTTAAACCTAAGTTGAAAGCAATTTTTCTTGCCTGGAAACCTTGTAAGCCACCACCGGGGTGTACCCACTCTTTAAAAATTTTATCAGGTGTATTATGTGCTACTTCTTCAATATCCATACCGCCTTCGGTAGAATACATAATTACGTTTTGACCTTTAGAACGGTCTAATAAAATTGATAAATAAAATTCTTTTTGTTTGTTCGGTCCATCATAATAAACATCTTGTGCAACCAACACCTTGTTTACTTTTTTACCTGCTGGCCCTGTTTGAATGGTAACCAATGTACCACCTAAAATGCCCTTAGCAAAACTGCTGATGTCTTCTACACTTTTACCAACCTTTACACCGTTTAAACCCGTTTCGTTAATCTTTCCTTTACCGCGACCGCCGGCATGTATCTGAGCTTTAACAACTGCAAAGCTGTTATTGGTTTGCGTTTTAATTTGTCTGTAAGCTTCTTCCGCAGCCATAACTGTGTCAACTGCAATACCTTCCTGTACAGGAACATTGTATTTTTTAAGCAATTCTTTAGCTTGATACTCGTGTAAATTCATGGATGATTTTTTAAAGTGCGGCGAAGATAAGCCAACAATTTATGCAGGTTAAAAATTTTTGTTTTCGGGAAAAAATGGTGTCGTTGCATGTCGATACACGTATTTTGATTAGTTTGCGTTCAATCAAAAAGAAACTCCAAAAAATTATTTATGAAAAAAACATTTATTGCAATCGCAGCATTAGTGCTATCAGCAGGCATTTATTCGTTTGCCCCAAAAAATTATGCTGATGTTTTTAAAGTTGATGTAGCTAAAAGTAAAGTTGACTGGAACGGCTCTGCAGCAGACCATTATCATGGTGGTACTGTAGCAATAAAAGCCGGTGAAGTTTGGGTTGATGGTGGAAAAGTTACCGGCGGTAAATTCACTTTCGATTTAACTACAATTAAAACTGCTGAAAACATTGACAGATTAGAAGGTCATTTAAAAAGCCCTGATTTCTTTGATGTAGCTAAGTTCGGTGAAGCTACTTACGAAATAACTTCTGTAAAATATACAACTGATAATACTGCTGATGTTGACGGTAAATTAACTATAAAAGGTGCTGCTGTACCTGTAAAATTAACCGCAAAAATCCGTGGTTTAAAAGATGGAAAATTATTTGTTGAATCAACTTTCAGTTTAGATCCAGGACCATTAGCATTTAAAGTGGCTGGTATTGATATTGCAGTGCATTTATTTGCAGCTAAATAGTTGGTTGTTAGGTTTTGTTGCAGAACACTCATTGAGGAAAGACCCTGCTTTTTTTAAGCGGGGTTTTTATTTTAGTTCATATAATTTGTTATGTCATTTCGGGATTGCCCAATGAGAAATTTTTATAGTTATAAGATTTCTCGGCACGAACCTTCGAAATGACGATAAATAAGATTGATTAGCAGTTTACTTTAAATTGCAATCGTGAAATTTATTATTGTTATTCTTTATCTACCTATTGTTTCTTTTGCCCAGGTTGATATAACTGCAAAAGATACTGCAACAGTTATTGTACAGGCTTTTCTTTCAGATAAAAAATGGAAAGATGTTCCGGCTGCCGTTGCTGTTATATCAAACAAACAATTAAATGCGTTAAGCAGTAACAACTTATTACCTGCTTTTAATAATATAACAGGTGTTAAAATGGAAGAAAGAAGCCCGGGTAGTTACCGGTTAGCTATTCGTGGCAGTAGTTTGCGTTCACCATTTGGCATAAGAAATGTGAAAGTGTATTACAATAATATTCCGTTAACAGATGGTGGCGGAAATACTTATCTCAACTTACTTTCCCTGCAACAAATAAATAACGCAGAAATTTTAAAGGGTGTTGCAAGTAGTATGTATGGTGCAGGAACGGGTGGCGTTGTTTTATTAATGAATGAATTGAAAACAGCACAACAAAAAGAAACTCATTTTTTATTCAATATTAATGGCGGAAACTTTGGTTTGTTTCAGGAAGATGCAGCTTATCAATCTGAAAATAAAAAGTTCTCTTATCAGGTATTACAATCGCATCAGCAAAGTGATGGATACAGGCAACAATCAGCATTAAGAAAAGATGTTGTGCAGTGGAACGGGCAGGTTTATTTAAACAGACAAAATATTAATGCTACTGTTTTTTATACAGATTTATTTTATCAAACGCCGGGTGGGTTAACATTGGCTCAAATGCAGGCCAATCCTCAATCTGCAAGGTTAGCAACAGCCACATTACCAAGTGCTGTTCAACAAAAAACAGCTATTTATAATAAAACATTTTTTGCAGGAATTCATCATCAATACAATATCAATCAATACTTCAACACACAAACAATAGTATCGTATAATCATACTCAATTCACCAACCCTTTTATTACTAACTACGAAGAACGGAATGAAAACAATTTTTCAGTAAACGGTAAGCTTATTTATAAAAAGAAAAATTTTCAATGGGTTAACGGCATTGAGTGGTTAAACAATCATTCTTTTATTGATGATTACGGAAATAAAAGCGGTGTAAAAGACACAGTTCAGTCTAAAGACAATTTATTTGCAGCACAATGGTTTGCTTTTACACAAATGCAGGTTTCATTTAATAAGTTCTCTGTACAAATCGGAACAAGCATTAATCAGCAATTATTCAAATACAAACGATTGACTGATGCAACTCAAAAAGATTTTTCAAATGCCAACAGCAATATTGTTGCTGCACCAAGAGTTTCTTTTTTATATGAGTTGACAAAATCAATATCGCTGTATAGCCTTGCTGCTAAAGGGTTTTCGCCGCCTTCATTGGCTGAAGTACATCCTTCGGATGGATTATTTCATTCAGAACTACAACCGGAATACGGCTGGAATTATGAAGCAGGCATAAAAGGTTCTGCTTTGCAACGTCAACTATTATTTGATGTTTCCTTCTATTATTTTCAATTGCAAAATGCTATTATAAGAAGAAACAATGCAGCAGGGGCAGAGTATTTTGTAAATGCGGGCAATACTGTAGAAAAAGGCATTGAAATTTTCCTGCAATATCAAAAGCGTTTTGCCTCATCTTCATTTATTCAATCATGCACTATCAATAACAGTTATAGCTATCAACCCTATTATTTTTCTAATTATGTACAAGGTTCTAATAATTATTCTGGCAATAGTGTTACCGGTGTTCCGAAGCATATTTGGGTAATGGGATTAGCATTAGCATTTAAACATCAATTTTCATTTAACATTAACTTAAATAATACATCTTCTATTGCTTTAAATGATGCCAACGATGAATTTTCTAATAGTTATCATTTACTGCAAGCCAGGCTGGAAAAGGCTTTTAGCTTAAAAAAATTAAAAGGATCTTTCTATGTTATTGGTGACAATTTATTGAATGAACAATACAGTTTGGGCAACGATATTAATGCAGCAGCGAGAAGGTATTATAACCCATCAGCAACAATTAACGGAAGTATCGGTTGTAAAATTGAATTATAGCTTACCAGGTTTTTAATTGATTGGTATAAAAAATCCATTGTGGTGTTTGAATTATACTACTTTCTTTAACACTATACCAAGGACTTAGTGATGGGTTACTGAAATTTTGTAATAGATGAATGTCCTGTGCAGGCATATAACTTTGAGCCAACATATAAACTTTTTCTCCGTTTTTGTTTTCAGCAAGATCAACAACAATTACTGCATGACCCGGAAAACCGCCTTTAATTAAAACATCGCCAATGCTAATTTCAGTAAAGTTGCTCTTTGCTTTTAATTGTTGATTAAGTGAATAACTTCCGCAGGCAGCAAATACTTTATTTAAATACTTATCAAATGCAACTCTGTCAGCATTTGCAGGGCACTGGTAAACAGTTTTATCGTTATCTCTAAAAACAATTTTATCAAGTTGATGCGTTGCATATAAATACTCTGCTCTTAATCTCATAACTGCATCTGCACATTGTTGTAAGTCAGATTTTCCAACAGGCATATCAATCACAGCAAATTGTGCCTGTTGATAGGGCTTCAAACTTCCATCATACAAATGCACATGTCTGTCTTTCTTTAAAGGCAATTTTCTTAGCCAGTTTCCAAAAGAATTTTCAGTGGCATATTTTCTTTCAAACCCTTTTGGTGCGGGTATTTCAGCTACTGACTTGTAAGCATTTTCAGTGTTCACATTCACAATTTCATTATCAATATTTTTCTTTTCAGTAATTGTATTGCAGTTAAAAAATAATGCAGCTATAAAAATTGAAGCAGTTGTATGACGCATATCTTTATTTTTGATAGCTGCTATGATGCAGCCTATTTTGGTTTCCATAAAAAAAGTATATGCCTCATATTTTAATTGTAGACGATGAACGTGCCATTAGAAATGTTTTAAAAGATATTTTAGGCAATGAAGGATATAAAGTTGAAGAAGCCGCTGATGGTGAAGATGCATTGAAAAAATTTTCAGCAACAACTTACGATTTGGTTTTATGCGATATTAAAATGCCCAAATTAGATGGCATTGAGTTTTTGCAAAAGGCAACAGAAATTAACCCTGATGTTCCCGTTATAATGATTAGCGGTCACGGTAATATTGAAACGGCTGTTGATGCTGTTAAGAAAGGTGCGTTTGATTATATTGCCAAACCACCGGACTTAAACAGGCTGTTGATTACCATTCGCAATGCAATGGACAGAGGCAGCTTGGTTAAAGAAACCAAAGTGTTGAAACGCAAAGCCACAAAGACTCAGGAGATAATTGGTGAAAGTGAAGCCATCAAAAAAATTAAAGCAACCATAGATAAAGTAGCACCTACTGATGCCAGAGTTTTAGTTACCGGAGAAAATGGAAGCGGTAAAGAATTGGTTGCCCGTTGGCTGCATGAAAAAAGTGAAAGAAGCAGTAATGCCATTGTTGAAGTGAATTGTGCAGCTATCCCGTCAGAATTAATTGAGAGTGAATTGTTCGGGCATGAAAAAGGCTCTTTTACTTCTGCCGTTAAACAACGTATCGGTAAGTTTGAGCAGGCCAATGGTGGAACACTTTTCTTAGATGAAATAGGCGACATGAGCTTGAGTGCACAGGCAAAAGTGTTACGTGCTTTACAGGAAGGAAAAATAACCAGAGTAGGCGGAGATAAAGAGATTAATGTTGATGTTAGAGTGGTTGCTGCTACTAATAAAGATTTATTGAAGGAAGTAGAGGCAAAGAATTTCAGACTGGATTTATATCACAGGTTGGGGGTTATTTTAATTCATGTACCGTCTTTAAATGAAAGAAGAGACGATATACCGCTGTTGGTAAATCATTTTTTAGAAGCAGTAGCACAAGAGTATAACCAGGCAGTAAAAGTAATAGAACCTGCTGCTGTAAAGGCATTACAGCAACATAACTGGACGGGTAATATTCGCGAATTGAGAAACGTGGTTGAAAGGTTAGTGATTCTTTCTGGCAAAACAATTACAGCAGAAGATGTAAAAAATTACGTTTTGCCGAAATAGCTTCTATTTCTTTTAACATTTAGTTTGTAATAATTCAATAACAAACAATACTTACAGCATAACATTGCAAAAATTATTTAATAACTAAACAGAAATTATGGGCTGGCTTTTATTTATAATAGGTACAATAGGTTGGCATATCGGCATATATGGTATGTTTAAAAAAATAGGTATTGATGCCTGGAAAGCATTCATTCCGTTTTATAACACATGGTTAATTGTTGAAAAATGTAAAATTAAAAAAGCATGGTTCTGGTTGCAGTTAATTCCTATTGCAGGGCAATTTATAACCATATGGATTACTATTATTTTCATAATGCACTTTGGAAAGTTTAATGTTATTCATCATACATTGGTAGTATTCTTTCCTTTTGTTTATTTTCCTTATCTCGGGTTTTCAAAAGATGTAAAATGGATTGATGAGAAAGGGTTTAAGTTGTATAAAAAGCCTGCTTCAAGAGAATGGGTTGATGCTGCGGTGTTTGCTGTGGTAGCTGCAACCATCATCAGAACATTTGTTTTTGAAGCTTACGTTATTCCAACAGGTAGTATGGAAAAGACATTAATGGTACACGATTTTCTGTTTGTAAGTAAAATGACTTATGGTGCACGTATTCCCACAACACCTTTATCATTTCCTTTCGTACATAACACAATGCCTGGCAGCGAAACAACACCATCTTATTTAAAGTGGTTGCAACTGCCTTATAAACGTACTGTTGGTTTTAAAGAAGTGCAAAGAAATGATGTAGTGGTGTTCAATTTCCCGGCAGGTGATACCATTATAAATTTACCCGGCTTTGGTTCTGCACGCCCTTATTATGATATTTTATATGATAGAGAACCAAATGTAATTCAGGAAAATGGGGGTGTTAGATTTAATGGTGATAGAGAAAAGTTGAAAAATTATTATGATAATAAAATTCTTGTTCATCCATATGATAAAACTGATAATTATATAAAACGTTGTGTAGCAGTAGGAGGAGATACTATTCAAGTTATTGATGGGTATTTGTATGTAAACGGGAGCAAAGCTTTTATGGCTCCTGCCTCTCAAAGTGATTATTTAATAAAAACTAATGGAAATAAAATTGATTTTACATCTATAGCTTCAGAACTGAATTTGAGTGAAGAAGAAGCAATTGCTGTTAATCAAAGTTTTGCTATTGATAGTACTTATAACGGTACTTTTACAGCTTCGGCAATTGAACAAATAAGAAAGATTCCTATTGTTAAAGATGTAAAAGTTATTCATATTAGAACATTGCCGGGTTCATTATTTCCTTACTCTGAAAATACTAAATTCTGGACTGCTGACGACTACGGTAAATTATACATTCCAAAAAAAGGAGCAACTGTAACGCTTTCAAAAGACAATATTGATATTTATCGCAGGCTTATTAAAAATTATGAAGGCCATACATTAGAAGAAAAAGGCACTGAATTTATTATTGATGGAAAATCAACCAATCAATATACGTTCAAATACAATTATTATTGGATGATGGGAGATAACAGACATAACAGTCAGGATAGCCGCTTCTGGGGCTTTGTTCCCGAAACACATATTGTTGGCAGTGCTTCATTAATATGGTTTAGTTGGGAAGGTGGCCCGCGTTGGAAAAGAATGTTCAGAACTATTAAATAGTTTTTTCAATATTTTTGAAAGTCCTCGCAGCATTTGTGAGGACTTTTTTGTTTTAAGTAATGAAATGATTATTTATTCGTCATTTCGAGATTGGGTTCTTGCCCAACGAGAAATCTCGTAATAATTAAAATGAGATTTCTCGGCACGAACCTCGAAATGACGATAGATACTAATCAACAACTTAAAGCGTTTTATAATAAATGATTTGATGATGAAAGAAGCTTACAGTTTTTCTTTTGATGTGTATGAAAGTGAAGATGAATTAAATGCAACAGATGCGGCTTTAGTTAAACAGGCAAGAGCCATATCGGAACAGGCTTATGCACCTTATTCAAAATTTTTTGTTGGAGCAGCCGCTTTAATGGATAACGGCTCAATAATTACAGGTACCAATCAGGAGAACGCAAGCTACCCTGTAACCCTTTGTGCAGAAAGAGCTTTAATGGCAGCTGCTGCTTCGGTTTATCCAAATATTGGTATTAAAACAATGGCAATAAGCTATCATAATCATAATAAAAATACAAACAGTAATACACCTATTTCTCCCTGCGGAATGTGCCGGCAAAGTCTTGTTGAATTTGAAACAAGACATCATGTAATGAGGTTGATTTTAACCGGTTTATCAGGTAAAATTTATGTTATACCCGAAGCCGGTCAACTGCTGCCATTAAGCTTTAAAGGAGAGAATTTAAGAATGTAACAACCTGTTTCAATTCGTACATTTGTAACACAACGAAAACTATGGCTGAAGAGAAAAGTTTAAATTTTATAGAAGAAATTATAGAAGCAGAATTAGCAGAAGGTAAACATAAAAGTATTTTAACAAGATTTCCTCCTGAACCCAATGGTTATTTGCATATTGGCCATGCAAAAAGCATTTGCTTAAATTTTGGTTTGGCAAAAAAATATGGCGGTAAAACCAACTTAAGGTTTGATGATACCAATCCTTCCACGGAAGAAACGGAATATGTTGAAAGCATTAAAGAAGATGTAAAATGGTTAGGTTTTGAGTGGGCAAACGAATTATATGCCAGCGATTATTTTGATAAATTGTATGCTTTTGCCAAACAATTAATTGAAAAGGGTTTAGCTTATGTAGATGATAGCACCAGCGAAGAAATTGCCGAACAAAAAGGTACGCCAACAACACCCGGCAAAAGAAACCGCTTTGCTGAAAGAACTGTTGCAGAAAACCTGCAATTGTTTGAAGAAATGAAAGCCGGTAAGTATGAAGATGGCAGTAAAGTATTACGTGCTAAAATTGATATGGCGGCTGCAAATATGTTAATGCGAGACCCGATAATTTACCGCATTAAACATGCTCATCATCACCGTACAGGAGACAAATGGTGCATTTATCCGATGTACGATTTTGCACATGGTCAAAGTGATTCTATTGAAAATATTACACACAGCATTTGTACATTAGAATTTATTCCGCATAGAGAATTATACGATTGGTTTATTCAACAATTAGGAATCTTTCCTTCTCACCAATATGAGTTTGCAAGATTAAACATGACTTACACCGTGATGAGTAAACGTAAGTTATTGCAATTGGTGAATGAAAAATATGTTTCAGGTTGGGATGACCCTCGTATGCCAACCATCAGCGGTATGCGTAGAAGAGGTTATACGGCAGAAAGTATAAGAGAGTTTTGTGATAAGATTGGTATTGCACGTAGGGAAAATTTAATTGATATTGGTTTGCTTGAGTTTTGTGTACGTGAGCATTTGAACAAAATTTCTTTGAGAAGGATGGTGGTTTTTGATCCGTTAAAAATTACACTTACCAATTATACTGCAACTGAAGAAATGCTTTCATCTGAAAATAATCCTGAAGATGAAACTGCAGGTATTCGTGAAATTCCTTTCAGTAAAGAATTGTATATCGAAAGAGAAGATTTCATGGAAAACCCGCCAAAGAAATTTTTCAGATTATGCCCCGGTGGAATGGTAAGATTAAAAGGTGCATACATTATTAAATGTAATGAAGTAGTGAAAAATGCAGCTGGTAATATTGTTGAACTGAAGTGTACTTATATTCCTGAAAGCAAAAGCGGTAATGATACCAGTGGTATACATGTAAAGAGTGTAATGCATTGGGTAAGTGCTAAACACGCTGTGCCTGTTGAATTACGTTTGTACGATAGATTATTAACAGTTGAAAACGCTGATGCAGAAGAAGGCAATTTTAAAGATTATATTAATCCTGATTCTTTGCAAACCATTACAACAGCTTATGCAGAGCCTGCTTTGTTAAATGCAAAGTTTGATGAACGCTATCAGTTTTTACGTAAAGGATATTTTTGTTTAGATAAAAGCACCGGCGAAGAAAAAATGATATTCAACAGAACTGTTACACTAAAAGATACCTGGGCAAAAATGAATAAATAGAGTTTTACTTAATTATATTACATAAAATGCTGAGGGAAACTTCAGCATTTTATCTTTATACAACATGGATTTATTTAAACAATTTAAAGATAACTGGCAAGAAAATTTCTGTCATCTGTCATCGGCAAACTGTCATCTGTTTATTGCCGTTAGTGGTGGTATTGATAGTTGCATATTGTTAGATTTAATTTCAAAACTGAAATTTTCATTTACTATTCTTCATTGCAATTTCCAATTAAGAGGAGAGGAGAGTAATCGTGATGAAGCCTTTGTTTGTTCTTTAGCTGAAAGATATAATGCACCTATTCTGGTTAAACATTTTGATACAGAAGTATATGCTAATGAAAATAAACTAAGTATTCAGGAAGCAGCCCGAAAGCTACGCTACAATTGGTTTTCAGAAGTTTTACAATCAAACAGAAATCAACCCGCTTATTTATTAACTGCTCATAATGCTGATGATACAATCGAAACGGTTTTAATGAATGTGTTTCGTGGTACAGGCATTAAAGGTTTAACCGGAATTCCTGTGGTTGATGCAGCAAATAAAATTATCAGGCCATTATTATTTGCTTTACGAAAAGATATCATTGCTTATGCAGAAGAAAATAAATTGAGTTGGGTGGAAGATTCATCAAACCATAAAGATGATTATACCAGAAACTTTTTTCGCCGCAACATTATTCCTTTAGTTGAAGAAAAATTTGTAAACGCCAAAGAGAATGTGCTGAACAATATTTACAAATGGAAAGATGTTGCAGCTATCTACCAATACCAAATGGAGCAATACAAAAAGAAGTTACTGATAAAAGAAAAAGCAGAATATAAAATACCTATTCTTATATTAAAAAAAACTGTTGCTTATACTACAGTTTTATGGGAGTTGATTAAAGATTTTGGTTTTACTGCTAACCAATTACAGGATATTGTTTGTTTATTAGATGCTGATAATGGAAGTTTTGTTCAATCTGCAGCTTACAGAATTTTCAAGAATAGAAAATGGTTGGTTATTGCAACATTACAAAGTGAAAAAGCGAATCAGATTTTAATAGTGGAAGAAGATAAAAATACTTTGTTTGAAAATGGTAAACTAAGCTTTAAAGCCCTTGCCATTACTGATGTTTCAATTAATCCAGATAAATCAATTGCATTATTGGATGAAGCTGAAATTAAGTTCCCGTTATTATTAAGAAAATGGAAACAGGGAGATTATTTCTATCCATTGGGAATGAAAAAGAAAAAGAAGTTAAGCCGCTTTTTTATTGATATAAAACTATCTCCAACAGAAAAGGAAAATGCATGGGTTTTGGAGATGAACAAAAAAATTATCTGGGTGGTGAATTACAGAATTGATGACAGGTTTAAAATTACCGCAGCTACAAAAAATGTTTTGAAGATTGAGTTGAAATGATGCCATGTGCAATGCAGTACAAGAGTGCGACGCAACCATAGCTTAATTATGGTTCAACAGCTTGGTCCCCCAAAATTACAAAAAATCACCTGCCGAAATAAGATTGTATAGCATCAATGAAATGAGCAACAGGCTTAAAATGGCTGAATAAATTGCACATAACAATTAAAAACACAATGCCGTAAACTGCTCCCCAAAAATGTGCAGAGTGATTAATATTACTTCCTCCTTTTTTTGAGAGATATGCTGAAACTATCAAATAAATAATACCGAAAATAAAAGCAGGAAAAGGGATGGGAAGAATGATTAAACTGAGTTTAGTTGTTGGTGCTAAAATAATAAATGCGAAAACAATAGCAGATACAGCACCGCTTGCACCAAGGCTTCTGTAATGGTAATTGTCTTTATTAGCTAAATAAGTTGGAACTAAGCAAAAGAATAAAGCAGTAATATAAAGTATCAAGAAAAAGGCTTTACCATTATGCCCGAAGATTTGTACAAAGGCATCTTCAATAGCATCTCCGAACATATAAAACGAATACATGTTAAAGCCAAGATGCAAATAGTCTGCATGAATAAAACCGCAGGTAAAGAAGCGATACCATTGATTTCTGTAGGTAATTGCAGGAGGCTCAAAAATTAAATCGTTAATTATTCTGTCGTTTGAAAATGCAGTAAATGAAACGATACAAGTGGCTATGATAATGATTAAAGTAATAGTCATTGAATGAGTTTAAATATGATGATATTTTTCGTTTCGTAAAATAGTACATGCTCTGTAAACCTGTTCTGCAATTATTAACCTTACCAGCATATGTGGAAAAACCAATTTAGATAAGCTTATTGTATAGTTGGCTCTTTTATTTACAGTTTCATCAACGCCAAAAGCACCGCCAATTAATATTAGTAAACGTTTGGTACTTTCATTTGCTTTTTGTTGAAGTAATTGTGCTAATTCAGGTGATGATAATAATTTACCACGCTCATCTAATAGTAGTAAGCAATCATCTTTTTGTATTTGTTGCAGAATGGCAGTTGCTTCCTGTTTCTTTAAATCTTTTTCACTTAAAGATGCTGCGTTTTTTAATGGAGGAATAATAAGCCAATTAACTGAAAAATATTTCTCAATGCGATTGGTAAAATCTTCTATACCGGCTTTTACATAAGCCTCATGAGGTTTACCAACACTTGCCAGAATAATTTTCATTCTACTAATGTAAGTGTTTAATTGTTGCTGCTTTCGCCGGTTTTATATTGCTTCTTTTTATCATCAACCCTGTTAGGATTATCATCTTGTTTTACAGGTTGCTTTTGTTGATTTTTTTTAGAAGCATCATCTAATTTCTTTTCAACCCTGTTGCCGTTTTCATCTAATAGTAAAGAAGGGAAAGAATTTTGTTTTTCATCAAAAACTGTATTCGAGAAAGGATTTTTTACATAATTCCATGCACCGTTAATCCATTTAAAACCTTCATAATCGCCATAGGGAATTAATGTGTGTTTACTTTTAATATCATCACTTTCAGAAGTTAAATGATCAAACACAATAACATCATACCGGGTATCATAATTCATTCTCGCACCTGCATCTTTCTTAAATTCTAAACAAAACCGTGCAGCACCTTGCGGTGGTTTTGTTGCATCATTAGCAGGATAAATAAATCTTCCACCGAATTGTGGTTTACCTTCATTATCAAATGTGAGGACTTCAATCCATTTTTTATTGCTGCGTGCATTATTATCATCTAACCCTAATAAAGTGTAATACTTTTTGTTGTTATATGTTTTCAGGATGATTTTATAATACATGGCACCAATCCAATGCTGTGCATTGCGAACAGAATCATAAGGCTTTGCAGTGAAGTCTGAAAAATCGAATAAAGGAATCAGTTTTAGAGAACCATCATCTGTTGGTAATTGAATAGCACCGCGTTGGCGATAATATGTAAAGTCTTTCATTACTTCCCATGTAAAAATTTTGAAACTGCTATCCGGTGCATACAATTTAGAAATGGCTTTTACAGAATCGAAATTGTACCAGAAAGAATAAGGTTGTTTTAAAGCCTGTACAAAGTTTTTAATGAAAGAACTATCTGCTCTGAATCTTGTAAACCAATCATCTGCATAAACCATACTGTCGGCATCATTCTTTAACTGTAATTCCATTGCCTGCATTTTCTGTAAGCTTTCAATAGGAACTGGCTTTTGCGAAAACGAGTTTAAAAGAATGAAACAAGCAAATAAAGTGAACAGGTATTTCATGCAACTGAAATTAAATACTAAGTTATAAAGTTGCTGTAAATTTTAAAGTGTATTTGTTAATGCTTTTGCAAAAGATAAAAGATTGGTGAAACGAAAATCTATGGAAGGGTGGGGGAATGGAGTTTCAGGGTCGGTGGTAGCAACGAAAACAGTTGATATACCTGCATTTCTGCCGAAATTCATATCGCTTAGTTTATTGCCTACCATGATACTTTTAGAGAAATCTATTTCAGGAAAATCCTGCTTTGCCATAAAAGCCATACCGGGGTTGGGTTTACGGTTAGGTGAGCTATCTTCCAAATCTGTGCAGGCATAAATTTTATCTATTCTTCCACCATTATCAGTAATTACCGCTAACATATTTTTATGAATGTTATTCAAATCCTCCATCGTCATTAATTTTTTGGCAACACCTTTTTGGTTGGTAACCATTACAATAATGCCAAACTTTTCATTCAATATTTTCATGGCTTTAGTAGTGCCGTCATAAAACTTAAACTCATTCCAGTTAAGAATATAGTCTTCTTTCTTCTCATCATTTATAACACCATCGCGGTCAATAAATAAAGTCCAGCTTTTATCTATTTTCTGTAAATCAAACATTTATTTAATTCTTAATTACTAATTATAATTCCTTTTGTGCTTTTAAATAATCTTCAGGAATACCAATGTCAATAAAATAGCCATCCTGAACAGAACCCATCATTTTTTTTGTTCGATAAAATATTTCTAAATAATCTTTCTCAAAAGAAAATTTTTCCGGAAGATTTGACTGAAGTATATCATCAACACTTAAAGCATAAACACCACCATTAATTAACCCCTGTTCGTAAAACTGTTTTTCTTTAAATGATGTTATCTGTTTGTTTTCATCAATTTCAACAACACCATAGCGTTCAAAATTTTGCATAGGTTTGAGTGAAAGGGTACAAGCTGCGTTAGCTTTTTCATGCAGTTCACTTAATGCAGTAATATTCACTTTAAACAAAGTGTCTCCATTGGTTACAATTATATTTTTTTCGGTTGCTTTTATACATGCCAGCTTTATCGCCCCACCGGTTCCCAAAGGTTCTTCTTCAACTGAATACTGAATATTGAGATTGGTATAATGTATATTAATAAATTCAATGATGGCTTCACTTTTATAACCTAAAGAGAAAATAAAACTATCAATTCCCTGTTGCTTTAATTCTTCAATTACATATGCAATAAAAGGCTTACCGTTTACAGGAGCCATACATTTTGGTAAATCAGGTACTGCACTGCGAAGTCTTGTGCCTAAACCTCCTGCCAGAATAATTGCTTCTTTTATCATTCAGCAAAAACTTTTTCTTCTACCAATTCACAAATAATATGGCCCAATAAAATATGGCTTTCCTGTATACGTGGGGTAGTTGTGGAAGGAACATTTAAAAGAAAATCACTAATATCTTTCATTTTACCGCCGCTTGCACCTGTTAGGCCGATGGTTGTAATACCTTTTTCTTTCGCAACTTCAAAAGCTTTGATAATATTTGTACTGTTGCCTGATGTACTTAAGCCGATTAAAACATCTCCCTTAATACCTAAGCCATCTACTAATCTTGAATAAATAACATTAAACTCATAATCGTTGGCAACAGCAGTTAAATAAGAGGTATTGCAGTGTAAAGCTTCTGCCGGTAAGGCTTTACGGTTTTTATAAAACCTGCCACTAAACTCTGCTGCTAAATGTTGTGCATCTGCAGCACTGCCGCCATTACCACAAAACAAAACTTTATTACCGTTAAGAAAAGCTTTGGTAATCATCTCTACAATAGTTTCTAATTTTTCAATCATTATATTATCGTTCAACAATGATTGTTTAACATTAATTGATTCCTGAATAGTTTGCTTGATTCTTTCGCTCATAGATTATTTTGTTGTCCACGTAGTTAACCCGTGTTGTGTAAACTGATAATTTTTAAACTCGCCGCCAAATGTATGTAAAGCATTTTTTACGTGATGCCTTGTATTAGCAGGGCAATAAAAAACCATGAATCCGCCGCCGCCTGCACCGCTTATTTTTCCGCCGATGGCACCTGCTTTTTTTGCAGTTGAATATATATCCTGAATTATATTGTTAGATATATTATGAGCCATTTTTATTTTTTGCTGAAAGCCGTAATCTAAAATTTCACCTATTTCATTCAATCTTCCTTTCAACAAAGCTTCTTTCATCATTCTGCTTTGCTCTTTTAATTGATGCATAGCGGCAACACTATCTTCATTTTTTTCAAGAACATTTTTTTGCTGCTCTTTAATAATGGTTGCAGATTCTCTGCTGGTTGAAGTATAATAAAGCAGTAAATTATTTTCTAACTCATGCAAGTATTCCTGACGGATACGTAAAGGATTAACTATTACTTTATCATTTTCATAAAACTCCATAAAGTTAAAGCCGCCAAATGTTGCTGCATATTGGTCTTGCCTGCCGCCTGCTAATTTTAAATCATTCCTTTCAATATCGTAAGCATAATGAGCAATATCGTAATCACCCAAAGGTAATTTCAGCATTTCCACAAAAGTACCAATAATTGCAACAACTAAAGTTGATGATGTACCTAAGCCACTGCCCGCAGGCACATCAACAGATGTACTTAATTTAAAATCGGTTTGAGGAATGCCGTAATCTTTTTTAATACGGTTGTAAACACCTTTTAATAAATCTAAACAACCGTTAATAGGTAATTCATTTATTGAAGCATGATGTTCTTTTTCATTTCTATCAAAAGCTTCTACAATAATTCCACCTGCATTCAATAATTCAATAGATGCATGAGCATGTAATGAGATGGTTGCATTAAGGATAGCACCGCCAAATTCATCAGCATAAGGACTAACATCTGTACCGCCTCCTGCGAGGCCTAAACGTAAGGGGGCTTTACTTCTGAATATCATTTTTACTCAGTTCTACAATTGTATCAGTTAATACTTTCCAACTGTATTTCTTTTTTTCTTCACGAAGATGTGGTAAAAAAAAGTCTTCTCCTAATTGATATAATTCCTGAATTTTTTCAGCAATAGATGGTGCATTCGGCTCTGCAATTAAACCAACTTTTCTATCGGGTACTAAAGAAGGTAAACCACCTACATTAGTTACCAGCATCGGTTTTTCAAAATGATAGGCAAGTGGAGTAACACCGCTTTGCGTAGCATTTCTGTAAGGTTGAATAACAAAGTCTGCTGCACTTAAATAATATTTTACTTCACTATCAGCTATAAAATCTGTTCTTACAATAAGATTGTTTTTGATGCTTAAATTTTCAATTAAATCATCATAAGGTTTACGGTCTTCATAAAATTCTCCGGCAATAAGTAGCTTAGGAATTTGGAATTGGGAATTTATTTTCTGGTTTTCATTTACGATCGACGATTGACCATTGGCGAGTAAGTTCATCGCTTCTAACAGAATATCTAATCCTTTATATTTTCTTATAAAACCAAAGAATAGAATAATTTTTTCATCTTCATGAATGCCTAAATGTTTTTTGGCTTCTTTTTTATCAATGGCTTCGCCGAAGTTGTCGTATAAAGGGTGAACAATTTGCTTAGCAGGCTTTTGAGTGAATGTTCTTAAATCTTTTAAAACTTTTTCACTCATAGTTACACAGGCATCAACAGTTTTTAAAAAATACTTAGTGAAAGGTTTATCGCCAAAACGTTTTTCATGTGGGATAACGTTATCAGTAATGGCAATAACTTTAGTTGTTTTATTTTTCTTTACTATTCTTAGTATTGTTCCTAAACACGGACCCATCAAAGGAAGCCAGTATCTGACTACAATAATAGCGGGTTTCAACTTTCTTAATTCATTGCCTGCCTGCAACCAGTTAAACGGATTAACGGAGTTAATACAAACCTTAATATTAATGTCGGTTGGCTTTGGTTCAGAAGAATATTGTGTAGTGCCTGGAAATAAGAATTCGGGATATTGCAATGAGAATGTATAAATGGTTGTATCGAAACCATCTTGCTGAAATTGCCTTGCCAATCTTTCATCAAAAGATGCTAAACCACCCCGCAATGGATGTGCGGGACCTATAATGATAACTTTCTCTTTCATTGTTATCCTGCAATACCAATTTTTTCTTCAATTAAATACACATTTCTTTCAGCAGCATTTCTGGCAATTAATTCAGCAATAAAGCCTGCTAAAAATAATTGCATACCAATTATCATAGAAGTAAGAGCAATATAAAAAGATGGTCTGTTGGTTAAAGAAAACTCGCTATCAGTAAACTTGGCAATAATTAAGTAAACACTCATTATAAAACCGATTAGAAAAGATGCAGTACCCCACAAACCAAAAAAATGCATGGGTTTTTTACCAAACCTGCTAACAAAACTTATAGTGGCTAAATCTAAAAAACCATTGATAAATCTTTCCCAGCCAAATTTTGTTGTACCATATTTTCTTGCTCTGTGTTCAACAACCTTTTCATCTATTTTTCTAAAGCCGGCCCACTTGGCAATAACAGGAATATAGCGATGCATTTCTCCATAAACCTCAATACTTTTAATGGTTTTAGAGCGATAAGCTTTTAAACCGCAATTAAAATCGTGCAGTTTTATCCCACTGCTCCAACGTGCTGCAGCATTGAATATTTTTGAAGGAATATTTTTAGTTAAAGTGTTATCGTAACGTTTCTTTTTCCATCCACTTACTAAATCAAATTTGTCTTCTACAATCATTTTATATAATGATGGAATTTCATCTGGACTATCCTGCAAATCTGCATCCATTGTTATAACAACATTACCTGTTGCTGCTTTAAAACCTTCATTCAAAGCTGCACTCTTTCCATAATTACGTTGAAACTTGATGCCTTTAATATGATTATTTTGTTGGGAAAGCTGTTGAATAACCTGCCAACTGTTATCTGTGCTGCCGTCATCAATCATTACAACTTCATAAGAGAAATTATTTTCAGTCATTACGCTTTCTATCCATGCACATAATTCCGGCAAAGATTCTTCTTCATTAAACAATGGTATGATAACAGATATATCCATATTATTCAGCAACAGTAGGATTTTTTTTCATAATAAAAGCCACCAATGCTGCAATGGAACCGGATACCGCAATACTGGTAATGTATGATTGCAACATTTTTAAGGGCTGCGTATATTGAATTAACGTATCGTATTTATTAATAGCATCCTGTTTATCTTTTTCCGACATGATATTACCCATTCTTGCAAACGCTTCTGCAGCTCCCGTTTTCATTTTAGCAATAATGTTTGGATCTATGTATTTGTAGTGAATGAAATTATAAACTGTATAAAACAACTCGAATATCAGTACAGAAATAAACAATGGTTTAAACAATTCTTTCATTGTTATAAAACCACCATTTTTCTTTTTTGTAAAATGGCTTTCATAAAACAATGCAGTTATGATGATAAGATAAGAACAAAACGCTACAATGCCTATTGCAAAAGGGCTTGATGCATTACTCCAACGCCAAAAAAGTAATATTGCATATAACACACCAATGCCTAAACCGAACCTGATTCCTATACTTGTGTTTTGTTTCATTATAATCTTTTAAGTAAACCTTTGTTTATTACTGCAATAACTTTTCCTTTTAAAGATTGATTGAAGAACGGAGAGTTGGCCGACAAACTTTTATTATTCTCTTTCATTAAAACAGTTGAGCTGGTTTTGTTGAAAACGGTAACAGTAGCCTGAGCATTGATATTAATACCTGATGAATCTAAACCAAAAATTTTTCTTGCATTATTAGTAAAAAGGTTTGCTATTTGTTCAACAGATAATTCGGGTAAAACTTCATTAAAAACAGCAAAAGAAGTTTGTAAACCAATCATACCATTTTTAGCAGCTTCAAATTCACAAATTTTATTATCAATATCCTGCGGAAAATGATGCGATGCAATACAGTCAACATTGCCATCTATTACAGCTTTTCTTAAGGCCAACATATCTTCTTTGGTACGAAGTGGCGGATTAACTTTTAAATTCGTATCATACTCTTTCAAATCTTCATCGCAGAAATACAAGTGATAAGGTGTAACACTGCATGTAATTTGTAAGCCTTCTTGTTTAGCTTCATTTATTAATTGAATACCTTTTGCAGTACTTACCCCTGTAATGTGCAGTTTGCTTTGTGTATAACGCAATAAATCAATATCTCTTTTAATAATTATTTCTTCTGCAATAGCTGGAATACCTGCCAAACCTAATTGTGTTGATGCAATGCCTTCATTCATTAAGCCATGTGTGCCTATACTTTTATCAACAGGCATTTGAATAATCGTTCCGCCAAAAGCTTTTACATATTGCAAGGCTTTTAAAAGTAAGCCTGAGTTTTGTACAGGAGTTAAACCATCTGAAAAAGCTATAGCACCGCTGTTGTACATATCGTACATTTCAGCCAAATCCTTTCCTTCAATGTTTTTTGTTACTGCACCTATCGGCAGCACATTTACTGCATTATTGCTGCCTTTGTTTTTAATAAATTCTATTTGTGCTTTGGTGCTTAGGGTAGGGTTAGTGTTTGGAAGTACAAACACATCTGTATAGCCACCTGACAATGCTGCTGCAGAGCCGGACGTAATTGTTTCTTTAAACTCAAAGCCCGGTTCGTTAAAATGAGAAAAAATATCAACCCAACCTTGTGATACAACTAAATTATCTCCTGCAATTATTTCATCTGCTTGTTCATTTATATTAACAGCTATACTTTTAATAACACCATTTTCAATAAAAATATCCTGAACAGATTGGTTGTAGGGAGATGATTCGTCGGCAATAAAAACCTTGCTGAGCAATACCTTCATTTGGGCTGTAAAATTTTGTGCAATATACTTGTAAAATTTCTTTTGCTCTTATATTTGCCATCCTTTTAACAAGCGGGTGGTGGCGCAGCCCGGTAGCGTACTTGTATGGGGTGCAAGGGGTCGCTGGTTCGAATCCAGTCCACCCGACCTGAAGAAGATGATTCACTTGAATCATCTTTTTTATTCCTTTCCTTTTTTAACTTTATCAAATGAACTTCCAAAATTTTGAACCCAACTTTATAACATGTATTAAGCTCTTATTGCGTCGCACACTTGTACGTTCTGTTCACTATTCATCATTGCGAAGCACAAAACAATTTCAAATGCTTCTCTGTGCCTTTGTGTCTTTGTGGTTCAATGCTTCATCGCAACAAAACTCCGATAATCAATACACCAAACCATTAAAAGATGTATTAGTCGAGGTTCAAAAAAAATTCGGTATCACTATTCGTTATGTAGATTCAATCGTTCTTGGTAAAACAGTTACTTATGCCGATTGGAAATACAGAAATACTGCTGAAGAAACATTAGAAAATATTTTAAAGCCTTTGGCACTAAAAGCTAAGAAAGATGGTGATAAAAAATACAAACTAAGTGTTTATGAATATTACCGTTGGGAAGTAGCAGAAGGTTGGGCAGAGTTGGACAGAATTGCATCGCAATATAAAAATGTAGAAGAATGGGAAGCAAGAAAAAATATACTGAAGCCTTGTTTGTTAGAGGCATTACAACTTAATCATCTTCCTGCTACGCCGCCATCAAAATCAATTATTACAGCACAAAGAAAGTTTGATGGCTATACAGTTGAAAACATTGCTATTGAAATCTTAAACGGTGTTTGGATAAATGGTTCATTATATAAACCATCCAACTATAAAGGTAAAATTCCTGTTATACTCAATCCTGACGGGCATTGGGAGAAACAACGGTATCGCCCCGATTGTCAATACCGTTGTGCAGCATTTGCAAAAATGGGGGCAATGGCTTTCAGTTACGATTTATTTGCATGGGGCGAATCTCAATTACAATTTAAGTTAGAAGACCATAGAAGAAGTTTATCTCAAACTATTCAGGTGTTAGGTTCCATTAGAATTTTAGATTACTTATTATCCTTAAAAGATGCAGATACCAATCGGGTTGCCATTACTGGTGGCAGCGGTGCAGGAAGCCATACTGTTTTAATGACGGCAATTGATAACAGAATAAAAGTATCTGCACCTGTAGTTGCTATCAGTTCTTATTTCTACGGCGGCTGCCCTTGTGAAAGCGGTATGCCCATTCATAATTGTGCAGGCAGAACAGATAATGTAGAAATTGCCGCAATGGCTGCTCCTCGCCCGCAATTATTGGTAAGTGATGGCGGAGACTGGACAGATAAAACCCCTGAACATGATTTTCCATACTTACAAAAAATGTATAGTTGGTATGGCAAAAAAAATGATGTTCAGAATGTGCATTTACCCAATGAAAAGCATGATTTCGGTATTAATAAAAGAACAGCCGTTTACAACTTTATGGCTAAATATTTAAACCTTAATCTGAAAGCTATTCAGGACGATAAAGGCAATATTGATGAAAGCAAAATAACTATTGAAAAAGAAGAAGCCATGTATGTGTTTGGTGATAAAGGAGAGAAGCTTCCGGCTAATGCTGTAAAGGGTTTCGATAATCTGGAGAAATTGTTTTATGATGTTATTGCAAAATAAGTTTCATTTATTCAAACCCATATTTCTTCCATAATTCAGGTAAAGCAAGCTCAAATTGCATTAGTTCTTTTGTTACAGGATGTTGAAATGTAATTTTATTAGATTGTAGGAAAATACTGCCATCTGTTGTGGTTCTTTTATAACCGTATTTTACGTCTCCTACAATCGGTGAACCGATGGCTGCCAATTGAGCTCTTATCTGATGAAACCTTCCTGTAAGCAGTGTTATTTGCAATAAATGATACTTAATTGAAGATTGTATAACAGTATAGTGTAAAACTGCTTCAGTTGCATGTTGCAACGGTTTTGTAAATACCTTGCTTTTACTTTGTTTATTATCTTTCAACAGCCAATGTTGTAAGGTAGCTTCCCGTTGCAAAGGTTGTTGTGCCACAACTGCTTTGTATATTTTTTCAATTTTTCTTTGCCTGAAATCTTCGCTTAGTACAGTAAAACTTTCTTTTGTTTTCGCTAATAATAATATGCCACTTACTCTTTGGTCTAACCTGTGTACGGGCATTATATTGGTTGTAATGAAATCTTTTAAAACAGTTGTGTTATTGGCAGTAGCTTCAACAGCAACTCCGCCTGGCTTATTAATAACCATTATATGCTCATCTTCAAATAAAACAGTAAGCATTACGCCAATAAAGATTGAATAGTTAATTTATCTTTTGCCAATTGGTCTTTTAAAGCCTGCAGGCCATTTAATTGCATATCGCCTCTGGTATAGTGTTTTACTTCTACCTGTAAAATTTCATCGTAAATATCTTCATCAAAGTCAAAAATATTTACTTCAATTACTCTTCGTTTGCCGTTGACTACAGGTCTGCTGCCTATGTACATCATGCCGGTTAAATTTCGAATTTCGAATTTCGAATTTCGAATTTGTACTTTAACAGCATATACACCATCGCCGGGTACTAATTTATCTTCATTAGTTAATTGCAAGTTAGCGGTTGGATAACCTATTGTTCTGCCGAGTTGGTCTCCTTTAATAACAGTTCCTTCAAAAAAATAATCATACCCTAAAAGCTTATTGGCATTGCTGATATCGCTGTGCAGCAAAGCTTTTCTTATCTGTGTTGAACTTACTGTTACTGCATCAATTAACTGTTGCGGAATTTCTTTTACTGTGAAATTTAAAGCCTTTCCGAATATTTCAAGCAGGTGATAATCGCCTGTTCTGCCTTTACCGAATTTATGGTCGTAACCGATGATTAACGTATGCGGATTGAATTTGGCATACAAAAAATCTTTTACATATTCTTCTGCCGTAAGGCGGGCAAATGCTTCATTAAAATCAACAACAACCAAATTATCAATACCCTGTTGCTCAAGCAGTTTTATTTTTTCTTCTAAGGTGGTTAACAACTTTACACCACTTGCATCGCCTACAATATTTCTTGGATGCGGATGAAAAGTCATAATTACTGTTTCTCCGCCAATAGCCGCTGCTTCCTGTTTTATTTGTTGAATAATTTGTTGATGACCCAAATGAACACCATCGAAAGTGCCGATAGTAACTACTGCTTTATTGAATTCGGGGAGGGTTGTTAAATCTTTATACACATTCATAGTATGCGAAAATAGTTATTAGTACATAGACGATGGACAATAGGCCATAGTAAGTTATGTTTGCAATGTTTAATTGCTGCAAATTGATATGCAGTATAAGTGTGCGACGCAAGGAACGATGCCAAAAGATATGTTGCTTGGTTCATCATTCTACATCGTACACCATAAATCTAAAATCATACATCACACATGTCATTATACGCTCAACGTGGAGTATCTGCACAGAAAGAAGAAGTGCATAACGCTATTAAAAATTTAGATGCAGGTTTGTATGCACATGCTTTCTGTAAAATGTATCCTGATTTTTTAGGAGGTGATGATAATTATGTGAATATTTCTCATGCCGATGGAGCAGGTACTAAAAGTATTCTGGCATATTTATACTGGAAAGAAACAGGTGATGCAAGTGTTTGGCGAGGTATTGCACAAGATGCAGTTGCCATGAATTTAGACGATTTGTTATGTGTGGGTGTATATGACAATTTTTTGTTTTCATCTACTATTGACAGAAATAAAAAACTGATTACCGGTGATGTTATTAAAGAAGTAATTGAAGGCACGCAAGACTTTTTTGATAACCTGAAAAAATTTGGCGTTAACATTAATTATTTAGGAGGAGAAACGGCTGACGTGGGTGATGTTGTTAGAACCATTGCTGTAAACGGAACTTTAACAGCACGTTGGAGAAAAGATAAGTTGGTTACTAACGATAAAATTGATGCGGGTAATGTAATAGTTGGCTTTGCCAGCAGCGGAACAGCAACTTATGAAACTGAATATAATAGTGGTTTGGGAAGTAATGGACTAACCAGTGCCAGACACGATGTATTGAGTAAATATTATGCTGAAAAATATCCTGAAACATTTGAACCGAGCCTGAGTGATGAGGTGGTGTACATTGGTAAAAATAAAGTGACAGATACATTTGAAATTGAAAATTCGAAATTCGAAATTGGAAAGTTGTTGCTTTCGCCAACACGTACTTATGCTCCGTTATTAAAAGTATTGCTGGAAGAACATTTCAGTGATATTAACGGCATTATACATTGCAGTGGCGGCGGGCAAACAAAATGTATGAAGTATTTACCTAAGCCGTTAAAAATTGTAAAAGATAATTTGTTTGAAGTGCCGCCGATATTTAGTTTAATTCAGCAAAACAGTGGTGCAGATGAAAGAGAAATGTATCAGGTTTTTAATATGGGGCATAGATTAGAAATTTTTACCAATGAATCTGCTGCAGAAAAAATGATTGCAGTTGCCCAACAATTTAATATAGAAGCAAAGGTTGTGGGCAGGGCAGAAGCAGCTACAGAAAAGCAATTGGTTTTAAAAGGAAGTTTTGGTGAAGTAGTGTATTAAATATTGTTGTTGTAATTTTATTCAATTCAGAAAAAAAGAATTATGTCAGAAACAGTTATATCTCTTCAAAATGCTAATATTTATCAAGGTGGCAATTTGATTCTGCAAAATGTAAATTTCACCGTTAATAAAGGTGAGTTTGTGTATTTAGTAGGTAAAACAGGAACGGGTAAAAGCAGTTTATTAAAAACTTTATATGGCGAATTGAAATTAACAGAAGGTACAGGAACTGTTGTAGGCTTTGATTTGAAGCAGATGGACTGGAAAAAGGTACCTTTTTTAAGAAGAAATTTAGGCGTAGTATTTCAGGACTTTCAATTACTGACAGACAGAAACGTTCATGAAAATTTAAAGTTTGTTTTAAAAGCTACGGGCTGGAAAGATGAACGTTTAATGGAAGAAAAAATTAATGATGTATTGGATAAAGTAGGTTTACGCAGCAAAGGTTTTAAAATGCCTTTTGAAATGAGTGGGGGCGAACAACAACGCGTAGATATTGCGAGAGCTTTATTAAACTCTCCTAAATTAATATTGGCAGATGAGCCAACAGGAAACTTAGACCCTGAAACCAGTGATGAAATTATGCAGCTACTCTTCCAGATTTCAAGAGATTATCAAACAACAGTATTAATGGCAACGCACGATTTTATTGTTATCAATCGCTATCCAAGCAGAATGTTGAAAACAGAATTGGGTAAGGTAGTAGATAGTGCCGCGGTAAGTGAAACGCAAAGTTTTTAAAATGAAACCTGTTGTTGAACAAGCAACATTAAATGATGTTGAGTTACTTGTTACATTAGGCAATAAAACCTTCTACGATACTTTTCATCAACAAAATACAGAAACAGATATGCAAATGTTTCTGTCGGCTAATTTTAATAAAGAAATAATTACAGAAGCTTTACTGCATCCTAATAAAACTTATTGGTTATTAAAGGAAGATGATAAAGTGATTGGCTATTGCAGATTATCTAAAGAAAATCACGCTTCATTTACAAATGATATTCACTCAACAGAAATAGAACAGTTTTATTTAGATACAGCTTATAAAGGCAAAGGCTACGGTTCTTATTTTATGCAAATCATCTTACAAAAAATAAAAGAATCAGGCTGTAATGCAGCATGGTTCGGCGTTTGGGAGCATAACACAACTGCCATTCAGTTTTATAAAAAGCATGGCTTTATAAAATTTGCAGAGCATGATTTTGTTTTAGGAACTGATGTACAGAACGACTGGTTGATGATGAAACAACTCTATTAATTTATATTGCAGTATGAATGAACAACATAATCCGTGGACCGTTATTGATGAACAAAAAGTGTATGATAACAAATGGATTGCAGTAACGCATTATAATGTTATCAATCCTTCCGGCGGGAAAGGAGTGTATGGCAAAATACATTTTAAAAGCGTTGCAATAGGTATTGTAGCTGTAGATGATAATATGAATACTTATTTAGTGGGACAATATCGTTTCACCATTAATCAATACAGTTGGGAAATTCCTGAAGGCGGTTGCCCTTTTAATGAAGACCCTTTAAATGCTGCAAAGAGAGAGTTATTAGAAGAAACCGGATTGAAAGCCAATCATTGGCAGTTATTAGGCGAAAGCTTTTTATCTAATTCAGTAAGTGATGAAAAAGCAATTTATTATTTGGCAACAGGCTTATCTCAACATGAAGCTGAGCCTGAAGAAACAGAGCAATTGCAAACTAAAAAAATTCCTTTGCAGGAAGCATTTGCTATGGTAGATAATGGTATAATAACAGATGCTTTAGCAGTATTAGCTTTGCAAAAAACGCAATTATTACTTTTACAAGGCCAATTGCATTTCAATAAATAAGAATGGGTAAAAACAATTTAGTTATAGGTCGCCAGCCGTTAATGGAAGCATTGAAAGGCGATAAGCAGATTGATAAAATTTTGTTGCAGAAAAACAGTGGCGGAGAAATTATTAATGAAATAAGGCTGCTTGCTAAAAACAAACAAATACCTATTCAGTTTGTACCGGTAGAAAAATTAAATTCACTTACTAAAATCAATCATCAGGGGGTTGTTGCATTTACAGCATTGGTTAATTATTTAAGTGTACAGGAAGTTATAGATTTTGTTGTTGGTAAAGGCGAAGTGCCTTTGTTTGTTTTATTAGATGGTGTAACAGATGTAAGAAATATAGGTGCTATTGCAAGAACTGCTTTGTGTTGCGGGGCACAGGCTTTAATTATACCTGATAAAGGTGTTGGGGCATTAAATGAAGAAGCGATGAAAAGCAGTGCCGGTGCATTAGAACAATTACATGTATGCAGAGTAAACAGTTTAATGAAAGCAGTGGATGAATTGCATATGAATGGTATTAAAGTGTTTGCAAGTGAAATGACTGCTACTTCAAAAGTTTTTGATATTAATTACAAAGAACCTTGTGCTGTTATTATGGGTGGCGAAGAAAAAGGTGTATATCCTGCATTAATGAAAATATGCGATGATAAATTTGCTATACCCATGCCCGGTAATTTTGAAAGTTTAAATGTTTCCGTTGCAACAGGAATGATTTTGTATGAAGCAATGAAGCAAAGAATGTAATTGAAAATCAATTACTCGAGCCAAATATGTTATAGCTCATTTACTTTTTGCCAACCATTGTTTATTTTTGCCACTTTTGTACTTTTAATTCCATTAATCCAGTAATAATAATTTCTCTTAAGCCTCCAATTATGGCTGCACTTGTACCAGCTATAGAGCTTCTTGTACCGTAGATAAAGGATTGGCAATTAAAGGAGGGCTAATGCTAAAGCTAAATCAGGGCTCAACCAAGTTTTTATGAAAAAATAAGAATAAGAATACCAAAAATGCCAAAGGGAATTGCAGTAGCATAAAAAAGTGTATCGCCTACAGATCTGCCTTTTTGGATTACGCTTATTGATGCATATTTAAATTCTGTAAGGTATCTTTTGATCTTATTGCTATATATACTTGAGTCAGTAACAAATTTCAATTTGCATTTTGCTATTATATGCCTTTCGTGATCGTGTAATATTATAAACGCAGTTTTTTAATTTTGGGTAATACCAATATTTAGATTAAAAACAAGATAAAAAGGCTGAATAATATAGCTTTCATAGTTATCGTTATCGTTTTTTATTTTAAAATCTTAAACGATAATTTGCTTGTAGCCTGAAATAAATATTGTCATTCACCTGAAAGTCTTGTAGAGAGTTCCTTATTCTTCTGAAAATGGAATGGCCCATTTCCAGACGTAATGCTATTTTTTTTACTGGGTAGTAATCTATGTATAATGAGACTTTGTTATCATCAATGCGATACCAATGCACTGCCGTTGTTTGATTTGAAGGTGTTTCAGGAGCTCCTGGATAAGAAGTTGTAATGGTTTCAAATAAACCACCTGCATAAACGGTTTCAGAAAGCTGATGCTCATAAATAAGCCGTGAAGGCAATACACCAAAAATTTTATTCCTGTTATTAATTTTCCAATCTATTCCTACAAGTGGAACAAAGAAATCTCCGAAGAACTCTTTATTATAATAAAATCCCCATTTCAGATTTAAGTTTTTATTTCTTTCTATCGTATTCAGCATATAACCTCCTAATTGTCGATCTTCGAATCCATTCAAGCTAATGTTGTATTTACTAATTATTGTACACATTAATTTCCATTTCTTATTTACCTGAAATAAAATTCCTGCCGGTAATGAAAAAGAAGGAAAAGTATATTTATTAGTTACAGTATAGGTTTGGTTTAGCTGTGTAAGAGGAGTACCTATGTTTATTGACCAACTTTCATAAGTAGGACTAAGTATTAAATAGATTGTTTTCTTGTTACTTAATTCAAAAGGCAGGTTGAATGCTATATTATAATAAGTTGTTTTATCAGGATTTTTATTTGCACTGTGTACGCCTGCGTCGGGACTGCTTACATATTGAGTACTGAACAAGTCTATATACGGCTGAGAAAATGCTGATTCATTCAGGCCAATAAAAAGTATTAGTATTATAAACTTAGAGTTTTTCATTTTTAAGATTTTTAAGATTTATTAAGGCAGCTTAATATGGAATTCATGTTGTAACTGCTTAGCAGTTTTAGAACTTCCGTCATTACTCCAGCCAGGAGCATTGAATACATAGTTGATATAGTCACTTCGTTGCTTAGCTTTTTTGAAATCTTCTATTATATTGTTCCATTCGTGAAAGGCGATTGTTAATGGGTTCGTAGACGAAAGATTCTTATTTAATCCGTAAGTAGTTTTGCGAGTTTCAGGTTGAAATGTTCCGAACATTTTATCCCATATAATTAAATTCCCGCCATGATTTTTATCTAAAAACTCAACCTCACTTGAGTGATGTATCCTATGATGAGAAGGAGTATTAAAAAAAGCTTCAAACCATGTTGGTAATTTTTTTATTTTCTCTGTATGCAGCCAGAATTGATAAACGGTACTTACAGATTTCATAGTAATAATCATAGCTGGTTCAAAGCCTAATAAAGGCATCCATACCCAAAACAAAAAAGTACCAGTTATATTACTTGTCCATGGTAGCCGCAGTGCAGCAGAAAAAGTGTAGTTCTCGGCAGAATGATGTACAGCATGAGATGCCCAAAAAAATCTTATTTCATGGCTGCAGCGATGAAACCAGTAATAAGCGAAGTCATCTGCAAAAAAACAGATTACCCATGTCCACCAGACTGAAGCAGGTATGGTAAAAAGCCGGAATTGATATACCCAGCTGTATATGGTAAGAGCTAACCCTCTTACTATAAATGAAATACCAAAAGCTCCTGTACCTAAACAAATATTGCTTAACACATTATTTTTATAGTTTTTAAAACGATGTTCTTTGATTGAATCAATTACTTCAAGAATTATTAAAACAAGAAATGCTGGTATTGCATGGTATAATATGGTGTAATTAATTTGCATAGGTGGTATTTGTGAGTGTGTATTAATAGAATACTAAATTATTTTCTCACCAAGCCTTCTTATAATTAACTAATACTTATATCAATTTAGAAAACACAATTATTCTTGTATAGTGAAGGATACTTACTATAAAAACCTCATTTTTTACTTTACTACAACTTTATTTACCTTTAAAATGGCAGATTCTACTAAACCTTTTTTGCTGATTTGTATTTTTTGCAAAAACTAAACCCCGCTTTAATGGAAAATCTACAACAGTTATTATTTACAGAAATAAAAGCTCGTATTCGGCCTAATATTTCAATGGTTGATGAAATAGCTTCTCTCTTAAATATAAGTAACGACAGTGCTTACAGAAGAATAAGAGGCGAGAAATTAATTACTTTAGAAGAGATACAAAAGTTGGCTGCACACTTTAAAATTTCGATAGATAAAATATTAAATCTTTCATCAGATACAGGAACATTTTCAGGTAAATATATTACAGCAGATAACTTTGACTTTGCAAAATATCTGGGTCAAATGACAACAGATCTTGAATTCATTAATTCTTTTAAACAAAAGGAAATTATTTTTTTTAGTAAAGACATTCCTTCTTTTCATTACTTCACTTATCCTGAACTCGCTGCTTTCAAATACTTTTTTTGGATGAAAACAATTTTGCAGTTTAGTCAGTTTAACAATACACCGTTTAGTTTTGATATTCTTCTTAAAACGATGATTGATGATGGAATGAAAGTGATTAAATCATATAATGTAATTCCATCTGTTGAAATAATGAGTATTGAAAATATTAATACCACATTAAGGCAGATAGAGTTTTATAAAGAAACATTTCAATTTAAGCATCAGGAAGAACTAAATCTTATTTACGATAAGTTACATGAAATGACTGACCACATTTGTCATCAGGCTGAAACGGGTAAAAAGTTCATGCCCAATCAAAACCATGAGCTCTTAACAGGAACTTATAAATTATATGTGAATGATTTTATCATTGGAGATAATTCAAACATAGTTACCGTTGATAATAATAAACTATCTTTTCTTGTTCATAGCCATATCAATTATATTGTTGTTAACGATGAACGCCTGACTTCTTATCAATACGCTTTCATACAAAATATAATTAAGAAATCAATTCTAATCAGCGATGTTGGCGAGAAATACAGAACAAGATTTTTTCATTTAATTCACGATAAAATTGAGCAGTGCAGAGAAGGAAGAATGCAAACAATAGGTAAACTTTAAAACAAATGAGTATAGTAAAACTAATTGAATGTCCTCGAGATGCCATGCAGGGCTGGCAATATTTTATCTCTACAGAAAATAAAATACGTTATATCAATTCTTTATTGAAAGTTGGTTTTGATACGATTGATTTCGGAAGCTTTGTTTCTGCTAAAGCAATTCCGCAAATGAGTGATACAAAGCAAGTGATTCCCAAATTACAAATTACCAATTCCAAACTACTTGCTATTGTAGCCAATACCCGGGGTGCAGAAGAAGCTGTTGTGTATGATGAAATAACTTATCTCGGTTTTCCTTTCTCCATTTCTCCAACTTTTCAATTAAGAAATACCAATTCAACCATTGAAGAAAGTTTGGTTAGCGTAGAAGATATTCAGGAGCTATGCGTAAAGCATAATAAACAGTTAGTTGTTTATTTAAGTATGGGTTTCGGTAACCCTTACGGTGATATTTATAATGAAGAAATTTTATTGTATTGGGCAAATGAAATGATAAAAAGGGATATCAGTATTATTTCGTTGGCAGATACTGTTGGTTTGGCAACGCCTCAACAAATAAGTGATGCATTAAAATCATTAATACCAACTTATGTTGCAACAACATTCGGTGTGCATCTTCATTCAACAAAAAATAACTGGCAGGAAAAATTAGAAGCTGCTGTAAATGCCGGCTGTACAAGGTTTGACGGAGCTTTGAAAGGTATTGGCGGTTGCCCAATGGCTCAGGATGATTTGGTTGGAAATATGGATGCTGAACTGATGATTGAATATTTTAAACAAAAACAAACGCTTTCTCAAATTAATGAAGATGCATTACAAGAAAGTTTAAGAATAGCTACTGAAATATTCGTCTAATTCGTTTTAAATAAAGTAATTCGTGTTATGAAATTTCATTACGAATTTGATATTAAAAAAATCACTTCGCCAATAACGCATCAACATAAATTAATGTTGATAGGTAGTTGCTTTACAGAAAATATAGGGGAGAAATTAGCCAAACATAAATTCACGGTATTCGAAAACCCTAACGGCATTTTATTTAACCCTGTTAGTGTTGCAGAAACCATTATCAACATTATTGATAATAAAGTTTACACTGAAAAAGATTTATTTCAATACAACGAAACATGGCATAGCTGGCAACATCATAGCAAATTTTCAGGTATTACAGCACAAGATACAGTAGATAAAATAAACATGTCTACTCAAACTGCTCATCACTATTTAAAACACACTGATTATTTATTTATCACTTTAGGTTCTGCATGGGTGTATGCATTAACAGATAAAGCTGCTAATGCCACTAAAGGAACTGTTGCCGCTAATAATCATAAAGCTCCGGCAGATTGGTTTGACAGAAGATTATTAAGAACTGAACAAGTTATCATGATTTTAGGAACTATGTTAGATAAGCTTGGTTCATTCAATCCCAACATCAATATTATTTTTACTATCAGCCCAGTAAGGCATTTGCGTGAAGGTGTTGTTGATAATAACTGGAGTAAAGCAGTTTTAATTCAGACAGTGCATGGTTTAATAGACCAATTAAGTAAATTATATTATTTCCCTGCGTATGAGTTGGTAATTGATGATTTACGGGATTATCGTTTTTATGCAGAAGACTTGGTGCATCCTAATTATGCAGCAACAGACTATGTATGGAATAAGTTAGTAGATGCCTGCATGAGTAATGAAACAAAAGAATTAATGAAGCAGATTGCTGAAGTTAATTTAGCTTTCAATCATAAACCATTTAATCCGCAAACGCAGCAACATAAAAAATTTCTGCAGTCTTATGCAGAAAAAACAACAGTCTTACAAAAACAACATCCTTATTTAAATTTTCAAGAAGAAATAAAATATTTTAATGAACAATGAATAATAAAAAATCAAAAGAAAATATCACTATTCATTAATCATTATTCATTGCTAATGAATTCTATCACCTCTTATTTCTAATTCTTTCATAATAGCTGTTTCATGTAAAAGCCATTCCTGCCAGCGTTTACGAACAATTTCTTTATCAATATAATGCTCAGCCAATTCAATAAATAAAGTATAATGGCCGGCTTCGCTTTCCATAAAACGCCTGTAAAATTTACATAGGTAAGCATCGTTCAAGCCTTCACTCAATCTTTTAAAACGCTCGCAACTTCTTGCTTCAATCATTGCCATTAAAAGCATTTCATCTAAAAACCGCCCATCTTCACTGCCACCTTTTTGTGCAAATACTAAAAGTTTATTTACATAAGCATCTTTTCGTTGCCTGCCTAATTTTAAACCACGTTTATGCAGTTCATTCAAAACTAATCTAAAATGCCCCCATTCTTCTGTAACAATCGGTGCTACAGCAGCAACTAATTTCTCTTTATCGCTATAACGTTGAATGTATGAGATACAGGTGGTGGCTGCTTTCTGCTCACAATAAGCATGGTCGGTTAAAATCGCTTCAATAGAAACACTCGTTAAATCAACCCAGCGTGGATCTGTCGGCAATTGCAAACCTAAAATATTTTTTGTGTCTTGAGATAATGCTTCCATATCACTTTGCCCTTTACGTTTACATTAAACTTTTATTACAATTAAAATAAAATTTTTAATGATTCATTAATAATGCCAACACACTCTTTTATTTGTTCTGCATTGATAATTAACGGTGGTGCAAAACGAATTTTATCGCCATGTGTTGGTTTGGCTAATAAACCGTTTTCTTTTAATGCCAAACATAAATCCCACGCTGCATCCTTATTAACATGTTCAATAACAATTGCATTCAACAATCCTTTACCTCTTATTGTTTTAATAAATGGTGATTGAAGTTTATTTAATTCCGCTCTTAATAAAATGCCCATTGCAGCTGCGTTTTCAGCCATTTTTTCTTCCCGTAAAACTTTTAATGAAGTAACTGTAACTGCACATGCTAAAGGGTTTCCTCCGTAAGTACTGCCATGTTCACCCGGTTTAATATTCATCATAATTGCATTATCACATAAAACACAACTTACCGGCATTGTTCCGCCACTTAATGCTTTGCCGAGTATTAAAATATCAGGGCGAACATTTTCATGGTCACATGCCAATAACTTTCCTGTTCTACATAAGCCAGTCTGAATTTCATCTGCTAAAAACAACACATTGTATTCATTGCATAAATTTCGAATACCCTGTAAGTAACCATCATCAGGAACAACAACACCGGCTTCACCCTGAATTGGTTCAACTAAAATAGCTGCAACATTTTTATCCTGAAAAGCAACTTCAATAGCATGTAAATTATTGTATTCAACAATTTCAAAACCCGGCATGTATGGCCCGAATCTGTCGTACGAGCCTGGGTCTGTACTAAAAGAAATAACAGTACTTGTTCTGCCATGAAAATTATCTGCACAAACAATAATCTTCACTTTATTTTCCCCAATGCCTTTATTTGTGTAGCCCCAACGTCTTGCTAATTTAATAGCTGTTTCAACAGCTTCAACGCCGGTATTCATTGGTAATACTTTATCGTAACCGAAGTATTGTGTTATAAACTCAGCAAATTCGCCAAATAAATTATTGTGAAATGCTCTTGAAGTAAGTGTAAGTTTTTGAGTCTGATTAATAAATGTTTCAATAATTTTCGGATGGCAGTGGCCTTGATTAACTGCTGAATAACCACTTAAAAAGTCATAATATCTTTTACTATCAACATCGTATAAAAAAACACCTTTGCCTTTTTCTAAAACAACAGGTAATGGATGATAGTTATGTGCACTGTATTTATCTTCTAATAAAAGGTATTGAGCAGAACGCTCACTTAATATATGCGTAAGCATAAAAACGGTTTGAAAATGAATAATAAAAAGTGAATAGAGGTAATAAAAGAGAAAAAATTAGCAGTACCCAAAGGGATGATTGAGAAGGTCTAAATTGATTGCTAAGAATTTCATTGATAACATTTAAGCATTGCAAGATAAATCGTAAATCTTAAAGCAGTTGTATTATTTTATCAAAATCAATGTGGATAAAACTACCTTTTATTATTTTTACACCCCAACTTTTCAAATTATTGTGAACAATTTCTTTAAAAAACTCCATTTTTCTCTTGTCAGTTAGTTAGTAACCCTTACCTTTGCCGTCCCGAAAAAATAAGAGTCATGGCAAGAGTATGTACAGTTACAGGTAAAAAACCAATTGTTGGTCATAGTGTTTCTCACTCAAACATTAAAACCAAACGTCGCTTTTTACCCAATTTGCAAACAAAACGTTTCTTTTTTGCAGAAGAAGATAGATGGGTAACTTTAAAAGTTTCTTCAGAAGCTATTCGTACCATCAATAAAAATGGTTTATCAACTGTAATTAAAGAATTAAGAGCCAAAGGCGAAAAAATCTAACTAACAAAGTAAATTACCTATACAATGGCAAAGAAAGGCAACAGAGTTCAGGTGATTATGGAATGTACAGAACATAAGGCAAGTGGAATGCCGGGTACAAGCCGTTACATCACTGTAAAGAACAAAAAAAATACTCCTGAACGTTTGGAGTTAAAAAAGTTCAATCCGATTTTGAAAAAAGTAACCGTTCATAAAGAAATTAAATAATCATGGCAAAAGCAGCTTCAAAAAACGCTAAAGTAAAAGACTTAAAAGCTTCTGCAGAGGCAAAAAACTGGACAAAAGTTATCCGTGCCGTGCGTAGCCCGAAAACAGGTGCTTATACTTTTAAAGAAGCAATCGTTCACAAAGACAAAGTGAAAGATTTCTTGGCAAAATAATTTTAATGTAACTATACATTTAAAGCTACTTCATAATCTGAAGTGGCTTTTTTAGTTTTTGTTACAGGCATCAGTACGTTATTCATCGTTCTTTGTCCAAAGGACTCCTTTGGAGCGTCGCACACTTGTACTTAATATCTTTACGCAGCAATAAAAAATCATACATCTTACATCATAAATCTAACATTGTATGGGTTTCTTCGATAAACTCTTTGGTAAAAAAGAAAAAGAAAGTTTAGACCAAGGTTTGCAAAAAACAAAAGAAGGTTTTTTTTCAAAAATAACTAAGGCGATCGCCGGTAAAGCAACTGTTGATGAAGAAGTATTAGATAATTTAGAAGAAGCTTTAGTAAGTGCAGATGTTGGTATCGATACAACCGTTCAGATTATTGAAAGAATTGAACAACGCGTTAAGCAGGATAAATATGTCAGCACATCAGAATTAAACAAATTATTGCAGGAAGAAATTCAAAATGTTTTGGTTGATGCAGATGATGTTTCCTATAAAAACTTTGAAATTCCGGAAGGTAAAAAGCCTTATGTTATTTTAGTAGTAGGCGTTAACGGTGTGGGCAAAACAACTACAATTGGTAAACTGGCACATAATTATACAAAAGCAGGCCACAAAGTAATGTTGGGTGCAGCAGATACCTTTAGAGCGGCAGCTGTTGACCAACTAACTATTTGGAGTGAAAGAGTTGGGGTACCCATTGTTAAACAAAGTATGGGTAGCGACCCAAGTGCTGTTGCTTTTGACACAGTTAAAAGTGCAGTTGCCAAAGAAATGGATATTGTAATTATTGATACAGCGGGAAGGTTACATAACAAAATTCATTTAATGGATGAGTTAAGTAAAATAAAACGTGTTATTCAAAAAGTTATTCCAACTGCACCGCATGAAGTAATGTTGGTATTAGATGGAAGTACCGGGCAAAATGCTTTAGAACAAGCCAAACATTTTACTGCTTCAACAGATGTTACAAGTTTAACCATCACCAAATTAGATGGCACCGCAAAAGGAGGTGTTGTTTTAGCAATTGCCAATCAATTTAAAATACCTGTAAAATTTATTGGTGTAGGGGAGAAAATTGACGATTTATTAATTTTTGATAAACATGAATTTGTAGATAGCTTATTTAAATTACAATCATAATTTTACTTTATAAAAAATAATTATGAAAAAAATAATTACACTTCTTGCCTTTATTTGTTGCACAACGGTTGCAAATGCTCAGTTAGGTGGCATTTTAGATAAAGCTAAAACAGCGGCTGGTGCTGCCGGTTTCGATGTAAATAAATTATCGAGCAGTATAGTAAGTACATTAACTTCTAAACTTAAATTAAGTAGTGCTCAAATACCAAAAGTTACGAGTGCAGTAACTACATTTATGCAGGCAAAATCTCAAATACTGCCTTTATTAAAAACTAATAAAACTGAATATACTCAAAAACAAACAGGCTTATTCAGCAACTTGAAAACAAGTCTGGTAACTACCTTAGCTAAAGACCAAATGAATAAGTTTTTAGGTTTAAAGCCGGCAACCAATGATCCTGCAAATGCTTTATCGTCTTTGTTTTATTAATGTATAAATCATCAATAAAATAAGAAAGCCCGATGCATTTACATCGGGCTTTCTTATTATCAGAACAAAAACTAAAAAGTATATCTTATTCCTAAACCACCGGCACCCGCATTAAAACCGTTTGTGCTTCCAAAGTCAACATTGGGATTCCAGTCAAAAGAAATATTTAATGGTATCCCTTTTATTTTATAATCCAATCCTAATACACCATCAACACCAATAACAGCTCCACCACCATAATTACTGTTATAAAAAGCCAAATGAGCACCGGGACCAACATACCATTTTAAACCTTCGGCTCCTGCAATATCTCCATGAATTTCATACAAGCCGGTTACTCTTGTTCCCTTGTTCCAGAAATACAATAAACCTTCAAGAGCTGTATTGTTTTTTACAAACGTTTTTAATGAAACTCCGCCGCCATCAAATACTTTAACACCAATAGCGGTTTTATAAGAACTACCAGTATTTATTTCTTGTGCATTTGAAACGATGGCAAATAATAAAAAGAATGAAGTGATTAAGGTTATTTTTTTCATGCTATTTTTTTTTTAATTCACTAAATAAAATCATGCCAGTTTTTGTTATAAAAAAGCATTATCGTGTTAGTCATTTCTTTTTTATGTTTGTTTCATGCATTCAGTAAAAGAATTAACAGAAAAATTCAGTCAGCATTTTGTAAAACATCAGTTCACTAATAAGCCTGCATCATTATATGAACCGCTTAATTATTTTTTGGCTAACAGCGGCAAAAGAATAAGGCCTGTACTGTGTTTAATGGGAAATGAGTTATTTGATGATATAACTGATAATGCTTACCATGCAGCAATGGCGGTAGAATATTTTCACAACTTCTCATTAATACATGATGATATAATGGATGCAGCCTCTTTACGAAGGGGTTTAGAAACTGTTCACATTAAGTATGGAACCAACACAGCTTTATTAAGCGGAGATGTTTTATTAATTTATTGCTATGAACATATTAATAAGATAAGTAATAATTATTTGCCCCGTATTCTTCACCTGTTTAATAAAACTGCCAGAGAAGTTTGTGAAGGACAACAAGCTGATATGGATTTTGAGAAGCATGAAAATGTTTTATTGGAAGATTATATTGAAATGATATCACTTAAAACATCTGTTTTACTTGCTGCAAGCTTAGAAATGGGTGCTATTTTAGGTGGAGCCAGTGAAGGGAATTGCAGGCATATTTATGAATTCGGAAAGAACCTTGGTATTGCATTTCAAATTCAGGATGATTATTTGGATGCATTTGGAAACCCTGAAAAATTTGGTAAGGAAGTAGGTGGTGATATCAAACAAAATAAAAAAACTTTTTTATGGTTGCATGTTTTAGAAACAGCCAACGCCGGGCAAAAGCAAGAGCTACTCAATTTAATTAAAGATAATCCTGCAGATAAAGTTGAAAAGGTATTGAAGATTTATAAAGATTGCAATGTTGATGCATGGGCTAATGAATTGAAAGAGAAATATTTTCAGATTGCATTAAAGCATTTGCATGATATAGCAGTTGTTTCTTCACGTAAAAAACCATTGTTAGAATTAGCTGAATTTTTAATTCAACGCGATTATTAATTAATTGTTTTATCTTCCAAGCATAACCAAAAAAAATTGCATGTCTCTCTTTCGAAAGAAATCTTTAGATAAAATTGTTGCAGAAGCAGAAGCCGGTTTAAGTGATGGGCATGGCACACATTTAAAAAAGGTTTTAGGTGTTAAAGACCTTACTTTAATGGGTGTTGCTGCGGTAATTGGTGCCGGTATTTTTTCTACTATCGGTACGGCTGCTTTTAATGGCGGGCCGGGTGTAATTTTTCTTTTTATCATAACAGCAATTACCTGTGGTTTTACCGCTTTGTGTTATGCTGAATTTGCGAGCAGAGTGCCTGTTTCAGGCAGTGCTTATACTTATTCTTATGTAACATTTGGAGAGATAGTGGCGTGGATAATTGGTTGGGCTTTAATTCTTGAATATGCTATCGGTAATGTGGTGGTTGGTATTTCGTGGAGTGCTTATTTTAATAATATCCTGAAAGCAGTAAATATTCATCTGCCCGATTGGTTAACTACAGGTTATCAAACAGCTAAAATTGCTTATGATGATGCAATTGTAAACAGTAAACCTGTTGCAGATTTAATTTATACGCATGCTCCCACAGTGTTAGGTTTTAAATTCATTATTAATCTTCCTGCGTTTATCATTATCGGTTTAATTACCATATTGGCATACATTGGTATTAGTGAAAGTAAACGCAGTGCCAATTTTATGGTAGGTTTAAAAATTGTGGTATTAATTTTTATTGCTGCCATTGGTTGTTGGTTTATTTTTTCAAACAATACATTCAGTAACTGGAGCCCATTTTTACCTAACGGAATGACTGGTGTTTTAAAAGGAGTATCTTCTGTATTCTTTGCTTACATTGGATTTGATGCTATTTCAACTACTGCTGAAGAATGTAAAAACCCGCAAAGAGATTTACCGAGAGGAATGATTTATTCCCTACTCATTTGTACTGTTGTTTATATAGTAACCACATTGGTTATTACAGGTATGGTAAACTATAAAGAATTTGAAGGTGTTGCAGACCCGTTAGCTTATGTGTTTGATAAAATTAATATGCATAAAATAGGCTTTATTATTTCTGTAAGTGCCGTTATTGCTGCAACGAGTGTATTATTGGTTTTTCAGATCGGGCAACCGAGAATATGGATGAGTATGGGTAGAGATGGTTTATTACCAAAGCGGTTTAGTAGTGTACACCCTAAGTTTCAAACGCCGGGCTTCTCTACTATTATTACAGGATTAATTGTAAGTATCCCCGTTTTATTTGTTGATGATAAATTGATGACAGACCTTACCAGTATCGGTACTTTGTTTGCATTTGTTTTAGTTTGCGGTGGCGTTTTGTTCTTACCTAAATTAACTTCAACTACGAATAAATTTCGCATTCCTTATATCAATGGCAGATGGATAGTAACAGCTTTAACTGCCGTTTTTATTTTCTTTTCAAAACAAAGAATTATTGATGCTGTGAATAATATCGGTTCAGAGAATCAACAGGAAGTTCTGTTTTTAATTTTCATTGTTGCAGCATTATTAATTACCATTTATACATTCATCAAAAAGCATTCGCTGATACCTATTCTGGGTGTATTATGTTGTTTGTATTTAATGATAGAAATACCTTCAAAAAGCTGGATGGTATTTTTTGGATGGATGGCTTTAGGGTTAATTATTTATTTTTTATACGGAAGAAGAAACAGTAAATTAAATATGCAGTAAAACTTATTTCATGAAGTTTTTTTTCGCATGTGCTTTTTTGGGTGTTTTATTTTCTTTTACGCTGGCATTTATTAATAAACATCAAAAGAAAGCGAATAAATTACTCTCAGTTTGCTTGTTAAGCATTGCTGCATATGTATTTCATTTAGCCTCTATAAATGCACATTTGTATTACAAGTTTCCAGCCATTTATGCTGTATTGCTTCCCTTTCAATACTTAATTGTACCAACTGCTTATTTGTATGTAAGGTGTTTTTTAAAAGGTAATGTAAGCTTTAGAAGAAGAGATTGGGTACATTTTATACCATTTATCTTAAGCATTTTATTGTATTTAAAATACTATTTTACAACTAATGAAAACAAGCTTATAGCTATAGATGCAGCTGATAATAACTTTTCATTTCACTTTGCAGAAACAGATATGTTATTGCCTGTTAATTTATTAGTAGTAATAAAAATAACGCTCGCATTTACTTATCTTTTTTTTCAATGGAAATTAATTAAAGAATGGTTGATTGAAATTATAACAGCACCCAATATTTATAAAGATATTTTTAGCTGGTTAAAAGCTTTTACTGTTCTTATTTCATTGTTTATAGCCTGCTATGCTTTCGCCAACCTGGTTGCTTGTTATGCAAAATCAACTTCAATTAATGCTGTAATTCTTACTACTGAATATGGCTTATGCTTTTCTTTTTTTGCTATCTTATTAAATCTATTTTTTCATCCGAAAATTTTGTTTGGAATGATGGGAAATATTGTTTTTTATGCTCTTAATAAAAAACAAGGACAAATAACAAATAAGGAGCAGGTGATTCGCTTAGAGGAATTAGTTCCATCTAAACAAATGGCAGAAGAATTAATTGCTGAAGAAATAGAAGGGGAGGAGCCTGAAGATGACAGCAAAGTTTTTTCCCTGACTCCTGAAAAAGTTACTGAATACAAGCAAAAATTGGAGAATTTGATGACGGAACAAAAGGCATTTTTAATTCATGGATGCAACCTGAAGGATGTAGCCCTTGCTCTCGCCATGCCCCGTCATCATTTATCAATAATCATTAATTCTGAATACAGGGTGAATTTTAATGACTTCATTAATAAATACCGGGTTGAATTTCTGAAAGAAAAAATGCTTGAACCTGAAAGTCAACAACTAACCTTAGATGGGTTAGCAAAAGAAGCAGGTTTTAGTTCCAGAGCTACTTTTTTCAGAGCATTTACCAAATTTACCGGCGAAACTCCTTCCGATTTTCTCAAAAAAGCTTCAAAATCAGCCTGAAAAAGGGATTTGGTGTTTCATTTTATAAAATGAAACATACCTGACCTGCTAAAATTTCGTTATTGAAAGTAGAAAAATGAATTTTACATTACCAATATCGAAATTTAATTAGTTCTGCAAAAAGAATTTAAATTAAAATAATCCACAAATAGCTTAAAAATTGAGCATATTTTGGTAAGTTTGAGAACTATTTAAAGACCGCTTAAAATCCATTATCCCATTACAAAAGCCAATAATTGTACTAATGGGACAAAAACTTCTACAAAAAGTATTTTTATTTTCATTACTTCTTGTTTTTACATGTACTGTAAAAGCACAAAGTCCTACATCTTCAGCTCAAGGATTCAATATCTTCCTGAAAAACGGAGCTAAACTGGCAACCAACGAAACAGAAGGGCCAATTGCTTTAGGTGGCGATTTGGAAGTTGCAGGTAATTATCAGGTAAACATTCATAATAACGGAACGTTTGCAGTAGGCAATATTCCTATTGGTTTATTTGTTGGCGGTAAGGTAATTTTAACATCAGGAAGTTTACAGGTTAACAGTGGTCGTTATGTAAAAATCGGTAACTGTGCTTCATCAAATATTAAAGTTTGGTACAGAGATAATAACAATGCTGCATCAAACATTTATGTAACCACTTCCGGTGGTTCTTATGCTTCAACACCAAATGTCAATATTAACTCAAATGCTACAACATGGGGTACTCCGGAAGTAAGTGCATCTAACAAACCGGTTTGCGATGCCAACACTTCTACATATTTAGATTTCAATGCAGCATTTAATACTTTTCAAAGTAATGCAACCAGCATGGCTGCCTGTTCTGCAATCGGAATAGATTTAACCAATCCAAACGGTAATGTGCATGGAACAACAATCAGTTCTGTTTTAACAGGAGGCCAATTTAAAATTAATTTAAGTAGCGGAACGAATGTGTTGAATTGTACTGGTACAGAATTAAATAGTGTTACTAACGGAGTTACTTTCAATACACAACCGGATGCTTCTCATGTTTTGGTGATTAACGTGAATGCTTCAGGAAGTTTTACATGGAATGTTTGGAATCAGGCCGGTATCGGTGGAAACAATTCGCCTTACATTATTTATAATTTCTACAATTGCACTTCATTAAATATTGCAGGCAACAGTACTATTGAAGGAACTGTTTTTGCACCTTATGCAGACATAACAAAAACAGTCAATCAATCAAATATTGAAGGTCAGGTAATAGGGTTATCATTTTATCAAAATGGTGGCGAAGTTCATTATTATCCATTTACACCAGCTGTTACAGGATGCGGAAGTGGCTGTACAACGGCACCAACTGTTGCAGATATAACCGGCAATACAACAGTTTGTAAAAACTCAACAATAACTTTATCTAATACAACTGCAGGTGGAACGTGGAGTTCTTCTAACACAAGCGTAGCAACAGTTTCAAGCAATGGTGTTGTAACGGGTGTTACTGCAGGAACAGTAACTATTTCTTATGCGGTATCGAATGGCTGCGGGACAACAACCAAAACTGCTTCAGTAACAGTTAGTGATGCACCAACTGTTGCAAATATTATAGGCAATACAACAGTTTGTAAAAACTCAACGATAACTTTATCTAATACGACTGCGGGTGGAACTTGGAGTTCTTCCAATACAAGTGTAGCAACCGTTTCAAGCAGTGGTGTTGTAACTGGTGTTGCTGCAGGAACAGTAACTATTTCTTATGCGGTATCGAATAGTTGCGGAACAACAACCAAAACTGCTTCAGTAACAGTTAATGATGCACCTACAGTTGCAGATATAACCGGCAATACAACAGTTTGTAAAAACTCAACGATAACTTTATCTGATGCAACCGCGGGTGGAACATGGAGTTCTTCAGATATAAGTGTAGCTACTGTTTCAAATACAGGAGTTGTAACAGGTATAAAAACAGGAACAGTAACTATTTCTTATGCTATATCAAATGGTTGCGGAACAACAACCAAAACGAAGTCTATTGTTGTTGGGGATGTGATTACGGTTAACGATATAACCGGTACAACAACTGTTTGTAAAGGAAGCACAACAGCATTAAGTAATTCAACAGCTGCGGGTACTTGGTCATCTTCCAATACAAGTGTAGCAACAGTTGATGCCAATGGTGTTGTTACAGGTATTGCAGCCGGAACTTCAACAATAAGTTATAGTGTTACGAATTCATGCGGTATCTCAACAAAATCTGTTACTGTTACAGTAAACGATGTGCCTTCAAATGTATTCACTGTAAATAATACTTCTCAGCAACTAAGCGGAAACAATTTTGTATTTACTTATTCAGGAAGCACTACCGGCAATACTTTTAACTGGAACTTTGGTGATGCTACTACATCTACTTCAGTAAACCCTGCTAAAACCTATGCTGCACAAGGCTCTTATCATGTTACACTTAATGTTGCTAATATAAACGGCTGCTCATCTTCTTCATCAACCAATGTATCTGTAACAACCAACCCTGTTGTACCAACTACTATTATTCCGGGTTTTCATGTTGATAATGATAACCAATGTATTACCAATAATTCATTCCACTTTACCAATATTTCAATTTCTAAGTGTGGTTGCTTAACCTATTTATGGAACTTTGGAGATGGCACAACTTCTACGGAAACCAATCCGGTAAAAACTTATGCAGCAGCAGGAGAGTATGTGGTGAAATTAGTAATTACTGATAAAGATCACCAGCAAGATTCAGTTTCTTACCACGTGTTTGTGGTAAATTCTCCAAATGTAGATTTTACTGCCAACCCTACTTCTGTTGAGTGTTTCAAAGGAAATAAATTTACTTTCACTAATACTTCTCATGGAGCCTTTAGTGGACTAAAATATACGTGGGACTTTGGTAATGGAGCAACATCAACTGAAACAAATCCTTCTATCAATTACACTGCCCCGGGAAATTATACAGTTACTTTGAGAGGTACATTTAATGATGTTTGCCCTGCGGTTATTTCACATCAAATTATAGTAAATCCTTCGCCGGTTACAGATTTTTCTTACGCAGTTGATGCAGGTAACAGTAAGAAAATTAACTTCAATAATGCAACAACTGTTACAAGTGGTGAATTAGATTATAACTGGTTTTTTGGTGATAATAATTCTGCTGTTGATAAAAACCCTTTCAATGTTTATGCTAAAAATGGTGTTTATACAGTAACGCTTATTGCTTCAGGTAAAAATACGGGCTGTGCTGATAGTATAACCAAAACAATTACTGTTGGTAATAATGTATTCTCTGTTGGTTTTGGTGTTGGAACAACCACTCAATGTTTTAACAATAATAAATTTACTTTTTCTAATAACAGTATCGGTACTACCGGAAGCTCATTAAGTTATGTATGGAATTTTGGAGATGGTACTACTTCAACCGATAAAAACCCTGTAAAATCTTATACTGCTATTGGCGATTATTCTGTGAAGTTAGTTGTAACATCAAGCAAAGGAGATAAAGACAGCATTACAACTATTTTACATGTATTAGCATCTCCAACCGCTCAGTTTACAGTAAGCCCTTCAACTGAATATTGTTTATCAGCTAATAATTTATTTACATTCAGCAGTACATCAATCATTCCTTTAGGAAACAGTGCAACATATCAATGGGATATGGGTAATGGCAATTTTATAATCAATCAGAATGCAACTACCGTTTACAATTCTGCAAACATTTATCCTGTTAATTTGATTGTTACTTTAGGCAATGGTTGTACAAGTTCTGTAACACATAATGTTACAGTAAAACCTGCACCAACTGCAAATTTTGTTTATGGGGCTGACAGATATAATTATAGAAATATTTCATTTGAAAATGCCAGCCATATTACTGCAGGAACATTAAGTTATTCATGGAATTATGGAGATGGAAATACTTCAACTGCTTTACAACCTAATCATGTGTTCACTAATGATGGAACTTATCCGGTTAAGTTAGTTGCAATAAGTAACGAATATGGATGTAAGGATAGTGTTACAAAATCTATTACCATTAAAGACAGTTTGTTTGCTTCATTCGATATCAATAATTTCTGTCAATGTATTACAGTAAATGATTTTGCATTTACTAATCAATCCGGTGGCAGTGTCGGACCTTATACATACGCCTGGAATTTTGGTGATGGAACTAATTCAACTTTAGAATATCCGGGTAAAAAATATGCTACTCCGGGAGAATATAATGTTACTTTAACTGTTACCAATGTAAATGGTACACATGCTTCAGTTACAAGAGTACTACGTGTAGGAGCTAAACCCACAGCGGGTTTCAACGCTACTGCAAATGCTACTTATAATTATTCATTCACCAACACATCAACTATTCCTTCAGGTAATATCAGTAGCTATTGGTGGAATTTTGGAGATGGTACAGTTTCAGCAGATAAAAACCCAACTAAAACATTCAGTGCCGTTGGTACTTATCATGTACAATTAGTTGCTGTAAGTGATGGCGGATGTACTGATACAATTACTAAAACGATTGCTGTATCAAATTCCGGCGGAGGTGGTGGTTCTTCAATTTGTACTACACCAAGTTTTACAGTTAATGACAGTAGCCAATGTATAACAGATAACCATTATGTATTTACCAATACAACAACAGCCTGTACAGGATGTGCTTTAACGTATGAGTGGAATTTCGGTGATGGCACTTATGCTTATACAAAAAATGCAGAAAAAACGTATACCCAATTCGGTGAGTATGATGTTGTATTAAAAATTACAGATTGTAATGGCAATACTTCACAAACGTTGAGGCAATTGTATGTAGGAGATAAACCTCATGCTTCATTTAATATTTTAACTAATACAGGAAGCGGTCATGATTATACTTTCTTAAGTACATCAACGGTTGTATTAGGACCGATTACTTATGCATGGGATTTCGGTAACGGTAACACTTCTACATTAAGTAACCCGATAGTTAGTTTAAGTGCAGGTACTCATAATGTTAAGTTGCTTGTTAATGGAAGAGGTACTTGTAAGGATACCACATCACAAATTGTAAATGTAGCTGCAGCACCGGTTGCAGATTTTACATTCTCCCGTAATGGTTGTACAAGTTCTGCGGAGGCATTCATATTTACAAATACAACAACAGGCGGTGCACCAACAGTAACTTATTTATGGAACTTTGGTGATGGTGCTACATCAACAGCTAAAAACCCAAGTCATTATTATCTATACCCTAACAGTTATACCATAACTTTAACTGCAACAGATGCTAATAATAACAGCTCAACAAAATCTGTTACCATTCAATCTCAGGGCGGAGCACAGCCTCATGCTGACTTTAATATTATAGCAAATACGGTTAACGGAAACAGTTATACTTTCATAAGTTCATCAACAATTTCAAGTGGCTGGATGACTTACGCATGGAATTTAGGTGATGGCTCTACTTCAACATTAGTTAATCCAACAAAAACATACAGTGCTGTTGGTACTTACAATGTTAAATTAGTTGTTACAGGAAGCAGTGGTTGTAAAGACAGTATTACCAAAGCAGTAGTTGTTAATACAATATCTAACAATAGTATTACAGTACCACCTATATCTGTTTATCCTAACCCTGTTGTAGATTATGCAGCAGTTACGTTTACACCTCCAACAACAGGTACGGTAAGTATAAGATTAGTAAGCCTTTGGGGGCAAATTGTAAAAACACAAACGGCTTCTGTAACAGCCAATACGCAAACATCAGTTAATTTTAATCTTGCTAATGTTGCCAAAGATGCATACTATATTATAATTTACGATGCACAGGGCAACCATATAGGTACACAAAAACTACAGAAAAAGTAAGTATTGCTTCAACTACATTTGCAAAAATATTTTGCGAATGAAGTATCAGGTTGGTGATGAAATTATTGTGCTGCACAGCAATGAAGAAGGCAAAGTAGTAGAAATCCTGAACGATAAAATGGTTTTAATTGAAGTAAGGGGAGTCAAGTTCCCGGCTTATATGGACCAGATTGACTTCCCTTATTTTTATCGGTTTACCAAAAAGAAAATAGTTGAAGAAAAAAAGCCTGCAAAAGTTTTTATTGATAATGTACCTAAAGAAAAAATAAGCCCTACATCCAACAAAGTTGCAGATGGTGTTTGGCTTTCATTGATTCCCAAGTTTTCATTAGATGAGTTTAATGATGAAGTGGTAGAACTTTTTAAAATTCATCTTGTTAACAGAACGAACCTTCCTTATCATTTTATTTATCAGCAACAATTTTTCGGAACCAATGAATTTGAATTAAAGAACGAAATACTGTCATTTCATGATTTTTATCTGCACGATATTTCTTTTGCAGATATGAATGATAGTCCTTCCTTTCATTTCACATTTTCATTACTGAAAGAAGAAAAAAATAAAGCTCCTTATTTTGAAGCCAATGTAAAACTGAAAGGCAAACAACTCTTTAAACGCATTGAAGAAATGAAAGAAAAAAATGAGCCTGCCATTCAATTTTTATTGTTTGAAAAATATCCTGATAAAATTGAGGAAGATAAGTTTGAAGTAAGCAGCCTGGTTGCTAAAGGGTATAAAGTATATGAAGCCAACAAAATAAAGCAAAACCTGCCACCAGCAAGAGAAGTAGTTGATTTGCACATGGAAAAACTAAGCGATAACTGGCAACATATGAGCAATTTTGAAATACTCAATATGCAGTTAGATGAGTTTAATAAATGGTATGAATTAGCTGTTGCCCATCAACGCCTTAATCTTATTGTTATTCATGGTGTGGGAAGCGGTAAGTTGAGGGATGAAATTCATGATATTCTTAAAACAAAAAAAGAAGTACGCTACTTTATCAATCAATATGATCCTCGTTTCGGTTACGGTGCTACAGAAATTTTCTTTCAGTATTAATTACGGTATTGCTTTATAAACTGTATTTACTTATTACTTCAATAAGTATTTTTGCATTTGCTACAAGCCCGAACTATCGTTCCGAATTTATTCGGGAAGGAAAGTCCGGACAGCACAGGGCAATCTACCGGATAACGTCCGGTCCCGATTCAATCGGGAAGAAAGTGCCACAGAAAATAACCGCCTTCGGGTAAGGGTGAAAATGTGAGGTAAGAGCTCACGGCTGTGTTAAGTAATTAGTGCAGCGGGTAAACCTTAGGTGCTGTAATGCCACGTATAGAGCCGTCTGAGAACTGCCCGTTCAAGCCTGCCTTTCGGCAGACAGGGCTCAGGGTAGGCAGCAAGATTGTAACAGTAATGTTGCAACCAGATAAATGATAGTATAAAAACAGAATCCGGCTTATGAGGTTTGTAGCTTTTTTCTTCAGTTAAATCATTGGCTTTTTTCTTTCAACAATCACTTACAAAATGTGTATAAAACCATGTAAATAACAGGTGTTTTATAAGGTTTTTCAATACCTAAAAATTATCTTCGCCGTCCACTGATTTTAATTGTTTAATTTTTTTACTGAATGGATAATAACGAGCAATTGTTGCCTGAACAAACCAACGACAACGATAGAGTAATACAGGTAAATATTGAAGAGCAAATGAAGACTGCATACATTGATTATTCAATGTCTGTAATTGTTGGACGTGCCTTGCCGGATGTTAGAGATGGTTTTAAACCTGTTCATCGCCGTGTACTATATGGCATGAATGAGTTGGGTAACAACAGCAATAAACCTTACAAAAAAGCAGCTCGTATTGTGGGTGAAGTAATGGGTAAATATCACCCGCATGGAGATGCTTCTATTTATGATACTTTGGTTCGTATGGCTCAGGAATTTACGATGGGGCATACAATGGTTGATGGTCAGGGTAATTTTGGTACACAGGATGGGGACCCACCAGCAGCTATGCGTTATACGGAAGTTAGGTTAGAAAAATTTGCCGAAGCAATGTTGGAAGACATTGAAAAAGATACGGTAGATTTTCAACCCAACTTTGATGATAGTTTAGAAGAGCCAAGTGTACTGCCTACCCGCATTCCCCAATTATTGGTGAACGGCAGCAGCGGTATTGCCGTGGGTATGGCAACAAATATGATGCCCCACAATTTAGGTGAGGTTATTGATGGCTGCATTGCATACATTAACAACAAAGAAATTACTGCTGAAGATTTATTACAATATGTAAAAGCACCCGATTTTCCGACAGGCGGTGTTATTTACGGCATGGAAGGAGTAAAACAGGGAATGCTTACAGGCCGTGGAAGAGTAGTGGTGCGAGGTAAGTGCCATATTGATACAAAGCCAAGCGGAAGAGAACAAATAATTATTACTGAAGTGCCTTATCAGGTTGGGTTAGATGCATTGACTGATAAGATTGGTCAGTTAGTAAATGATAAAACCATTGAAGGCATAGCTCATGTAAATAACGAAAGCAATAAACGTGAAGGAACACGTATTGTGGTTGATTTAAAACGAGATGCTGTTTCCAATGTTATCATTAATCAACTCTATAAATTCACAGAATTACAAACCAGCTTTGGTATTAATAATGTTGCCATCAGTAAAGGCAGACCAAAGATTTTTAACATAAGAGATTTAATTGCAGAGTTTATTGAATTCAGAATGGATGTGGTTATACGCCGCAGCAAATTCGAACTTCGCAAAGCAGAAGAAAGGGCACATTTATTAGAAGGATATTTAAAAGTTATCGGTGATAGAGATCATTTAGATGCTGCTATTTCAATTATTAGAAACAGTGCTACGCCCGATGAAGCTAAGAAAGCATTAATTGAAAAAAGTGTTGCCGATAACTGGCATTTACCTGCTTCTTTATTTGATGAATTAGCACAAAAACATTACCAGCAAGGTATTGGGCTAAGTGAAAAACAGGCACAGGCTATTCTTGAATTGCGTTTACAACGTTTAACAGGAATGGAGCGTGAGAAAATTATTGAAGAGTTTAATGAGTTAATGCAAACTATTGCACGCTTGAAAGATTTATTGGCAAGCGAAAATTTGCGATACGATTTAATTAAGAAAGAATTAGAAGAAGTAAAAACAAAATTCGGCAGACCAAGAAAAAGTGAAATTCAATTTTTGGCAGATGAAATAAATATGCTGGATTTTGTGAAAGAAGAAGATGTGGTAATTACTATTTCTCATTTGGGTTATATTAAAAGAACAAGCGGTGCAGATTACCGTCAGCAACGCCGTGGCGGAAGAGGAGCAATCGGTTCAAAAACAAGAGAAGAAGATTATGTAGAACACTTGTTTGTTGCATCTACACATGACACGATGCTGTTCTTCACAGAAAAAGGAAAATGTTACTGGTTGAAAGTATATGAAATACCGGAGGGAGAAAAGCAAAGCAAAGGAAGAGCTATTCAGAACTTAATTCAGATTCCGCAGGATGATAAGATAAGAGCCATTATTGACATAAAAGACTTGGATAAAAAAGAGGCAATTGAAGGAAAGTATATTGTATTGTGTACCAAGAAAGGAATTATTAAGAAAACAGATTTAGAAGACTTTTCAAGACCAAGAGCAAATGGTATTAATGCTATAACTGTTGTGGAAGGAGATGAATTGTTAGAAGCAAGATTAACAGATGGTAATTGCGAAATTATGATGGCTGTTAAAAGCGGACGTGCCATTCGCTTCCCTGAAGAAAAAGTCAGGGCAACAGGAAGAGGAGCTATTGGTGTTGCCGGTATTGAAGTTGATGAAGCCAACGATGAAGTAGTAGGTATGATTTGTGTGAATAAAGAAGATAAATCAAAAACCGTTTTAGTAGTTAGTGAAAAAGGTTTTGGAAAAAGAACACCACTAATTGATGAAGACGGAGAAGACGTTTACAGAATTACTAACCGTGGAGGTAAAGGTGTTAAAACAATTAATGTAACAGAAAAAACAGGTCGTCTTGTTGGAATTTTAGATGTTAGTGAAAAAGAAGATTTAATTATAACTTGCCAGTCGGGTATTACATTGCGTACACCAATTGCTTCAATAAAACAAGCAGGCCGTGCAACGCAAGGTGTAATTTTGATAAGGTTAGATGAAGGAGATGCCATTGCAGCTATTTCAAAAATAGAGGAGCAGGAGCAATCTGAAGAAGAACAATCAACGGAAAGTGAAGTTGAAAATAAACCCGAAGAAAATAATAATGAATCAACACAAACCCCATCAACAGATAATAATTAAAAACAATTTTATGAAGCGTTTACTATTGCTTGCTGTTATCAGTTCAATTGTACTGGTATCTAATGCTCAGGATTTTAAGAAAGTACAAACATTGGCTGTACTTAAAAAGTTAGAAGATGCCAAAACAGAATTGGATAAACAATTGGCTTCTAACCCCGCAGGAGCAACAAAACCTGAAGCTCTTTTCTGGAAATCATATATTAATAATTCAATTTATAAAGACGATAAATTAAAAGCGAAATACCCTAACGCTTTAGCAGATGCAGAAGATGCTTTTACTAAATATTTGCAAGCAGAACCATCTTTAAAAACCTTAAAAGATAACAGCGGCTCAGATATTTTCTTTACTCTATATAATAAAGAACGTACAGTAGGTAACGAAGCGTTTACAGCAAAAAAATATGAAGAAGCAGCTACATCTTTTTCTAAAGCCGTTGATTATATCGATCTGATAATAGCCAATAAGTTTACAACGTCTAATCTGGCTTTTGATACATCAATGATATTCTTTACAGGTTATTGCTATCAGCAAGCTAAGAAAGATGAGTTGGCTTATAAAAACTATAAAAGATTAGCAGATAAAAAAGTAAGTGGTAATGATGATTATAAAATTGTTTACAGCTTTCTTTTATTAAATGCTATAAAAACCAAAAACAAAGCAGAGTTTGATGATTTTTTGAAAACTGCAAAAAGTATTTTCCCGAAAGAAAACTGGGATCAATACGAAGCTGAATACGTTGACAAGAATTTCTCATTCCAGGATAAAGCTGATGTTTATGACAAGCAAGACGCAGCAGGAACTTTATCAGCAGAAGATTATGTAAACTATGGTTCTACATTTTATAATATTCCTAAGGAAGAAAAAGATAAAATGGATAGTACCAAAATAGCAGGGTATAAGAAAAAGGCTGCTGAGGCATTTAAGAAGGCTTATGCAAAAGATAATGCAATGTTTATTGCCTCTTTCAATCTTGGTTTAATAAACTACCTTGAATATGATGCGATTGATGAAATGCAAAGAGAAAATCTTAAGAAAATGCGGGACTTAAATGCTCAGAAAGAGGCAGAAAAAGACTTAAAGAAAAAAGCCGCAATAGATGCAAAAAACAAACCTGCAATTGAAGCTATAAAAGCTGAAAATAATACATTAGATAAAAAAGCAAGTGATTACGTTGATACAGCTATTGAATGGTATGAAAAAACCTATGAAGTTTTAAAAACTAAAACAGCTAAAACTTCTCAGGAAAAAAATTCATTCAATAAAACAGTAGATTATCTGGCTAACTTATATGCTTACAAAAGAGATAAAGTAAAAGGTAAAGACCTTAAAGCGTATGATACTTTTGATGCTAAGTTTAAACTTTATGATGGATTACACCAATAAATAAAAGATTGTAAAATGAAGTAACAATAAAGCCTCGCTTACTGCGAGGCTTTATTGTTTATGTGGGATAAGGTTTATTAAATTTCTATTTCGCCTTCAAACACAAAAGTAGCCGGTCCGCAAAGCCAGATGTTTTCAAAAGCATTTTCTCCAACACGGTCAAATTCTACTGCTAAATTGCCCCCCAACGTTTTCACCTCAATTCTGTTAAAGCCAACTTCATTATGATAAAATACCAATGCACTTGCTGTAACACCGGTACCGCAACTTAATGTTTCATCTTCAACACCACGTTCATAAGTACGTACAATAATTTTATCCTCATCAATGCTTTCTACAAAATTTACATTGATACCTTCCTGCTCAAACTCTTTGCTGTGGCGTATTTCATACCCTTCTTTATAAACATTCATGTTCATTACATTACCTACAGATTTTACAAAATGGGGAGAGCCGGTATTTAAAATAAAATCACCATGTTTGTTTTCTATAAAATGAACATCTTTCATTTTTAAATGTATCCATCCGTTATCTGCAAATACTGCATCATGTTCTCCGTCAATAGCCAGAAACTTATAAGACTGTTTTTTAAGACCCCTGTCAAAAGCAAACTGCGTTAAACMCCTGCCGCCGTTACCACACATACTGCTGGGTTTGCCATCGGCATTAACATAGTACATTTCAAAATCGTAAATAGTGCTTGCATTCAACATCATTAAGCCATCTGCACCAATGCCAAATCTTCTATCGCATAGCTTGCTTATTTGTTCAGGACTTAAGGTTATTTTCCCTTCTCTGTTATCGAGAATAATAAAGTCATTTCCTGTTCCTTGATATTTGTAGAATTGCAGTTTCATTCACCTAAATATTTTCAATAATTGCTAAACTTCTTTGTAATAATTTTTCTACAGCCGCATCTCCATCTTTACTAAATTCTTTTCTAACCCTGTTGGCAACAATAACATTTACAGCTAAGCAATGGTGGCCTAACAGTTTTCCCAAGCCATAAATAGCACTTGTTTCCATTTCAAAATTACTGATGAAATGATTGCCAAACCTAAAGCTTGTAAGCCTTTCAACCAACATAGGGTTAGATAAACCCAAACGCAATACCCTGCCTTGCGGACCATAAAACCCCGGACAGGTAACTGTAATACCATGAAAAAAATCATTACCAAAATGTTTGATAACACTTGCACCTGCAGTTGCTAAATAGGGTTGAATATTGCCTGTTAGTTGTGTATGAGCAATAAATTGCTGTAAAATTTCCTGCTCTTCATTATTATTTTTTAAAGGATAATAATGAAGCAAATTATCTAAACCCAAACCATGTGTACCCACTACTAAACTATCAACAGGAATATGCTCCTGCAATGCCCCCGATGTTCCTAAACGAATAATTGTTAAAGCTGCATGTTGCTCTTTAATAGTTCTGTTGGCAAAATCAATATTTTTTAAAGCATCTAACTCGTTAATAACAATATCAATATTATCTGGGCCGATACCTGTAGAAATAACAGTAATTCTTTTCTTACCAATATAACCTGTGTGGCTAACAAATTCTCTGTGCTCCTGCTGAACTTCAATACTGTCAAAATACTTACTCACTTTCGCAACACGCCCCGGGTCTCCAACAGTAATAACCGTATCAGCCAATTCATCGGGCGTTAAATCAACGTGATAAATAGAACCTCTCTTAGTAATAATTAATTCGCTTTCAGCAATTCTGTTCATGTGTTTTTATTTATGATACAAGCAATCGGTTAGTAATTAAGCTGTTGTTGTCAAAGGACTCCTTCGGAGCGTCGCACTTGCCTACCGGCAGGCAGGTACTTGTACGTTCTGTTCATTATGCAACAATTTAATTTCAACTACTTTAGTTATTTCAAAAATTCTTGCCCGAGCAATATATCTTACAAAAAAGATTCCTCTTTGTTACGAACCTGATATCGAAATGATGTTGAAACTAAAGTTTGTAAAATTAGAATTTTGAAATTAGTAACGATGCTTTATTTTCGCAACGCATAAATCAAATGGTCCTGTGGCCGAGTGGCTAGGCAGAGCTCTGCAAAAGCTCCTACAGCGGTTCGAATCCGCTCGGGACCTCTGGAAAGATTATCATTTTTTGATAATCTTTTTTGTTTCGAGCTAATCGGCAACCCTGCCTTGTGTTTTAGGGACTAACATCAAATTCTTCTGTAAAGATTTTTTCAATTGTGTTTTAACCAATTGGCCCATAGTTTTGGGTTTTAAAAAACTGCCTGCTTTATTAAAATGTAAGTAGAGTTCTTGTTTTAATTGTTCTATTTTTTCAGGTAGCGAAATACTATCAGTCGTCATAATATCTAATAATTCTTTTATACGATAACGCGATGAAACCAATCTGTACGTCATCATCGTTCTTTCTTCTGCCTGGTATTGGGCTATGCTTTCTTTATCTAAATGACGGCTTACTACTTCAACCAAAGATTTATTCTCTTTAAAAAATTGCGGCAGGTATAAATTTTTTCTTCCTTCATAACTCTGTTGGTCAAAATCTATTGCACGTATCCTGTATTGAAAATCTTCAATATCAGGAATAATGTTTACTACAAAATTATAGCTACGCATATCGCCCAATAATTGTACAAAACAACGTTCATTAAACTTTACAAACTCTTTAGCCAAACGAATTAAGTTAGTGCTGTTGCTGTTTAAATATTCAGTAATAAAAACATCTCCGGGTATACCGGGAATATGCTCTTCAATCAATGTGCTTTTATCTGTAAAGAAAGTTATGCGGTTAGGAGAGAGCAGGTGTTCTAATTCTAAACCGTACACACGGCTGGCATCAGCCTGTTTAATGTAATAATGATCGTAATTATCATTAAACTTATTTTTAATGCGAATGCGAAAAGGTTGACTGTTGCCGAAATAACAAAAATCTATTCTTGCCACATCAAGGTGATTTATAAAACTCATATCACCTTCTGTTTTTAAAATAGCATAAATTTTTACTAAGTTTTCGCGAAGCCATTGCCATTCATTCATATCGTAACTAACGGTTTCCCAAAAACTATCTTTCCCGTGTTTATCTTTTAGAGGGATGCTGTAAGTAAATCTTTGTAAATCTTTATAAGCTACAGGCAGGTTAACCTCTCTGCCATATTGTTTAAGATATTGGCGTAGCTTATTATTAACAGGAAAAATAGGTTTCTTTCTGCTGGGTTTATCGGTATAATTTTTTTCTGAATGGTAATCGTTCATTATTCAATCATTGCAATATCATCATTCTCTAACAAATTCAAATTTACATCAGCACCGGCAATACCTTCAACAGAACCTTTTATATGTGCAGCATTCAATAAAACTTTTTCTAATTGTTTCTCCCTTGCTTTCCATAATTTTTCCATGGCATCTCTTTCTCTTTGTATAGATAGTTTCATGCTCATAAAACCTTCACGTATGGCTTTCCATTGTTCATTAAATTCATTGCCAATCAGATAATCATACAGCATTGCCATTTTATCGCCTTTGTTCTCCTGACTTTTTTTAGCATCAAAAATTTTAATTAAAGCGTTTCTTAATAATAAAGCCACACTTCTTACTTCTGTAAAAGTGCAGATATAAACGCCGTCTTTCTCACCAAAACGCTCCATATCTTTTGGCAAAGCCTGCGTTACAATAACAGCAACATCTGCACTTAATGTTCGCATATCTGCTTTTAATTTTTCAATCCAATCGTTTGCAAAATCTTTAGTGCGTTTGCTTTCATAAATAATCTTACCTGTTTCAATACCGAACTGATTTCTTACAGTTTGAATGCAGTCTGCTCCGCGAACACCTTTCCCAACTTCTTCTACTTTATCAAAAGGAAATGTGTTGCGTAAAATTTCTTCTAATAATAATTCCTGTACTTCTCCTTGCAATTGCATAGAACCCTGTTCCTGCCTGCGTTTCATTTCTTCGGTTAATTTCTTCTGATCGTCTAATTGCTTTTGTAGTTCTCTTAATTGAAGATTATATTCCTGTTCTTTTAAACTAATTCTTTCAGCTTCTTCTTTAAATAATTGTTCTTTTAATTTTTCTCTTTCATTTAATAGTTGCTTTTGAAGTGTTATCTGCAATTCTTCTTCTTTATTTTTTAAAGTCTGTTCTTTCTGTAAAAATTCCAATTCTTTTTTACGGGCTTCTTTTAATTTTTCTTCATTATCTAAAGCAGATTGTTGTAATAATTTTAGTTGATTTTCATAATCAGAAGCAACAGACTTACGGATACTTTCCTGTAATTCCTGTTGCAGTTTTTGTTTCTCTGCTAATAACTTTTGGTCGGCTTCTTTTTCTTTTGCTGAAAGTTGCTGTTGAAATGAAATTTCTTTTTGCCTGTATTCTTCTTCTTTGCGTTGCTGCCATTCTTTGGCTTTGGTATTTAATTCTTTTTGAATTTCATCTCGTAAAGCATCGGTAGGTTCAAACTGATGACCGCAATTAGGACATGTTATATTAAAAGTTGACATTGAAATATTTTTTACAAATTAAAACGAATTTATAAAACAAAAGCTTCACCATTAATGATGAAGCTTTGTGCACTCAACTGTACAATTCTCGAACCACTTTATACCAGATTTGACAAGACTTGCGAATCTTATGATTGCATAAGATGTTGTAAGTCTTTTGTT